>Ga0193723_1000769_pt1 | contig 12629 bp, 15 predicted proteins | sample H2m2metaG_FD_143042 | JGI IMG/M metagenome (GOLD analysis project Ga0193723, IMG submission 143042) | Soil microbial communities from a riparian zone of the East river system, Colorado, United States - H2m2 | ecosystem: Environmental > Terrestrial > Soil > Riparian zone | place: USA: East River... | reverse complement strand
GATTGTGCTCTCCCAGAATGCCGAACTTCAGGCAGAGAGACTGTTCGCCGGACAGGCAGTATTCGCAGGTGTAATCGCTTATGCCCGGGTTGATGATCACGCAGTCACCGACCTGGAGCTTGTTGTCGGAGATTCCGCCCAGGTCCCCGATCGCGTCGACAACTCCCGTTGCATCGCCTCCCAGTATCCACGGTGGCGTGATCTTCACGCCGGGCATTCCGCCGACGACGAACAGATCCAGATGATTCAGAGCCGCGGCTTTGACGCGGACGCGGATCTCGCCGCGCTTGGGTTCGGGCTTCGGCAGATCGGTGCGGTACTCGAGTTGATCGAGTCCGCCGTGCGCCGAGATGGTGAGTCCTCGCACGCGATTATCGGAGCGTTATATTCAGTCGTGACATAGAGAGGCTGCGCGTTGCGCGCTGCAGCCGGAAGATACCGACTTTGAATTCCATCCGCTCCGGATTCTGAATGCTCTCCATAAAGGTCCCTCCGCTCGGAGAATCGATCGTCGAAGCCACCGTGTCGAGGTGGCTGAAGAAGGAAGGCGATGTCGTTGCGGCGGGTGATACACTCGTCGATCTCGAGACCGACAAGATCACGGTGGAAGTGCCCGCACTCAAGCCGGGCGTTCTGACCAAGCGTGCCAAAGCAGAGGGCGAAGTCGTGCACGTCGATGACGTGCTGGGCGAGCTCGATGAGACGGCTGTTCCAGCCACAGTGGGCGCACCTACGGCCACGGCTTCTGCGCCCGCGAGTGCACAAGCTTCCCCGCCGACTGCGACACCTCAGCCTCCAACGTCGCGAGCTTCGTCGCCGCCTCCCTCGGCACCACCGAATGAGACCACCAAGTCGTCGCCCGCTGCCCGTCGGATCGCCGAAGAGCGGGGGATCGACATCGCCGCTGTCGCCGGCACCGGACGCGGCGGAGTGGTGTCCAAGCCCGACGTGCTCGCGGCGTCGACCCAGCGCCCCTCGGGAACGCAGCAGCCTCGCGGCAATGGAGTGACACCTGGCGAGCGAGAGACGCGCGAGAAGATGACGACGCGCAGAAAGCGCATCGCCGAGAATCTGCTGCAGTCGCAGCACCAGACGGCGCATCTGACGACGTTCAATGAAGTCGACATGTCGGCCATCAATGCGCTCCGTGAGAAGTACAAGGAGAAGGTCGAGAAGGAGCACGGCGTCAAGCTCACTTTCATGCCCTTTTTCGTGCGCGCAACTGTGGCGGCCCTAAAGCAGTTCCCGATGGTGAACGCGCAGATCGATGGCGATTCGATCATCTATAAGCACTACGTCAACATGGGGATCGCTGTCGCATCCGATCAGGGACTGGTTGTTCCCAACATCAAGGACGCGGATAGCAAGGGCGTGATCGATCTGAGTCGCGAGATCGCGGAGGTCGCGAAGCGAGCGCGTGACGGCAAGTTGGCGATGGACGATCTCACTGGTGGGACGTTCACGATCACCAACGGCGGCGTCTTTGGATCTCTCGTCTCGACGCCGATCATCAACTACCCCCAGGTCGGCATACTCGGACTGCACAAGACGCAGGACCGGCCGGTCGCCGTCAACGGAGAAGTCAAGATCCGGCCGATGATGTACATCGCGCTCTCCTATGACCACCGCATCGTCGATGGCCAGCAGGCGGTGTTATTCCTCGTACGCGTGAAGGAGCTCATCGAAGATCCGGCCTCGATGCTTATCGAATAAATGGTCGACTGCGATGTAGCGATCATCGGGGGCGGACCCGGTGGATATGTAGCCGCAATCCGCGCCGGCCAGCTTGGCCTCAACACAGTTTGCATCGAGATGGACAAGACGCTCGGCGGCACGTGCGTCAACGTCGGGTGCATTCCATCGAAGGCGCTTCTTTCCTCGTCCGAGCATTATGAGTTCGCGCGGCTGCACGCGGCCGAGCACGGCGTGCAAGTGGGTGAGGTGAAGCTGGACCTCGCGACGATGATGAAGCGGAAGGACACTGTCGTCGGTCAGAACACCAAAGGCGTCGAGTACCTCTTTCGCAAGAACAAGGTGACGTGGGTCCGTGGTCGCGGAACGCTCAAGAAGGGCAATGTCATCGACGTCGCGCTCTCGGACGGGGGCTCTGAGTCCTACCGTGCGAAAAACGTCATCATCGCCACCGGCTCCGTTTCGGTCGAGCTGCCGTTCCTCAAGTTCGATGAAAAGCGTGTGCTGTCGAACATTGGCGCGCTGAAGATTCCCGAAGTACCGAAACACCTGCTGGTCATTGGCGGCGGCGTCATCGGCCTGGAGCTCGGCTCCGTCTGGCGACGCCTCGGCGCGAAGGTGACGGTCGTCGAACTGATGCCGACGATCCTTCCCGGCAACGACGAAGAGATCATCAAGGAAGCCGACAAGATCCTCCGAAAGCAGGGGCTCGACATTCGAGTCGGGTCGAAAGTCACGGGCGCGAAGGTCGAAGCAAACCGCGTCGTCGTCGACGTCGAGAAGGATGGAAAGTCGGAGAAGATCGAAGCGGACTACGTGCTGGTGTCGGTCGGGCGCAAGTCAGCGCTCACCGGAATCGATGCTGCGGCGCTGGGTCTTGGTGTGAGCAAGCGAGGCGAGATTCTGGTGGACGCACAGATGCGCACCAATCTCCCCAACGTCTACGCGATCGGTGATGTCGTCGGCGGAAAGCTCCTGGCGCACAAAGCCGAGGATGAAGGCGTCGTCGCGGTCGAGGTGATCGCAGGGCAGAAGTCGCACATCGACTACAAGTCGATGCCATCGGTGGTGTACACGTGGCCGGAGATCGCGACGGTCGGCCTGGCCGAACACGAGGTGAAGGCGAGCGGAAGGAAGTACAAGACGGGAAAGTTTCCATTCTCCGCGAACGCGCGCGCTCGTACGGCTGGCGACACGCTGGGCTTCGTAAAATTCATTGCTGACGCTGAGACCGACGAGCTGCTCGGCGCGCACATGATCGGGCCGGGCGTGTCGGAGCTGATCCAGGAAGCGGTGCTGGCATTCGAGTACCGCGGTTCGTCCGAAGACATCGGCATCACCGTGCACTCGCATCCGACGCTGAGTGAAGCAGTGAAGGAAGCCGCGCTCGGCGTGCTGGGCAGGGCGCTCCAGATATGAGTGCCACGAAGGAACGCCGCATTTCGCTACAGCTCCCCAGCAAGTAGCGTCAGAAGTCGATGAACCGGATAATCAGGCCCATGGTCGCGGCCGATCGCGGCGGCGTCTTCAGAATCCTCGAGAACGCGGGGAATTTCACGCCCGAAGAAGTCGCGACGGCGTTGGAGCTGATCGACGAGTGGCTGGAGCTGGGCGAGCACAGCGGATACCTCACCTACGTCCTCGAGTCACAAGGCGACGACTCGGCGGAGGTGCTTGGCTACGTGTGCTTCGGTCCGACGCCGCTCACTGATTCGACGTACGACCTGTACTGGATCGCGGTGGACAAGTCGAAGCATCGCGGGGGCGTTGGAAAGAAGCTGATGAAATTCGCCGAGGAAGAGATCGCGCGCCGCGGCGGACGCTTGCTCCTGATCGAGACGTCGTCGCAGGAGACTTACGGTGGGACGATCCAGTTTTACGAAGGCACCGGGTATGAGCTCGTTGGCAAGATCAAGGAGTACTACAAGCCGGGGGATGACAAGCTGATTTTCGTTAAACGGCTGGCGAGTCCGGAAGTGGTTCAAGTTGGAGAGGCCCTCGCCTCGAGCCAGGTAGTGTGATCGAATAACTGGCGTGCAATTTTAGTTGCGTTGTGACAGGCGGTGCCACCGATAGTGGGTTATGCCTGCCCCTGCGGCATCGCCGCAATGGTGGTAGCGTGCTTGCAGCTGAACTAAGGCGTTAGGCGGACACACTGGTCTCTGGGGAAGGAGAGCCCGATGAAAGCATCTGTTGCGGCCTTGTTACTCGCAGTGGCGCTGAGCGGGTCTTGCGCGCCAGCAACGTCGGTGAGCGACGCTCCCGAGTGGCTGACCGCGCTCATTCAGGAGCTTGAGACCCAACCCGTGGCGAATCCCCCGGCCTTCGTCGCCCGATATGAATACCAGGGGCAGACCGTCTATTACCTTCCGTCGCGCTGCTGTGACATCCCAAGCAACGTGTACAGCGCCTCAGGTATTATCATCTGCCATGCGGATGGCGGATTGAGTGGCGTCGGCGACGGGCGTTGTGCCGACTTCTTCTCAGCGCGCAAGGATGAGAAGATCGTTTGGCGAGATGTGCGAGGACCCGCCTAACGGCGGCGGAGGGAAAGAGTGAAGGAGCGCATGCCAGAGATCCTTCGTAGTCGCGTTGCACCTTGCGCTGCACTGTACGGTGCAGTGCTTGGTACAAGCAACAACTGGAGCGACGAGGTGCCTATCGCTCACGCGGTCACAAACGTCCTCTTGATCTGCGCCTTCACCGTGATTCCGCCGGTATTCGGCTATCTCATAGTGCGTGAAGCCCGTGAACCGTCGATACTGTACGGTGTTTTCGCGCCAGTTTATGCTGTAATGCTGGCGGTCGCATCGCTGATGCTAACAATGACGGGAGACGCGATTCAGGCGGCCGGCACCACTGTGCTCATCTTGATGGGAATCCCGTTGCCCCTCCTCCTGGCGATTATCGGAGGACTCTACGCCGGTGCGGGGCCATCTGCCCAGGTGAGCCAGGTGCATGGACCGAAGCGCCCAGACACCTCGATGCCGGAATCCGATCATTTTCCGACGAACGCGGAACCGGCTCACAAACTCGATTAGTTGATGCTAGCAATGCTAACGAGGCGGTTGAACCTTCCGAAACATCAGCCCGCGAAGGCCGCCCGTGGCACCCCACACCGCAAAGCGCGGAAGCGACATTTGATCAAACCTGCGACGGCCCTCGGTCAGCGCAAGGATTGCGGAGAATATCACCCCGGCAATGAAGCCGAGTACACCAAAGATGAGAGGAAATGGGGCGTCGGCCTTGAAGCGAGTCACCACCGCCAGCATGATGCCCGCAGCGCACCATGCTGCTCCCCAAGTGAGGCCCATCCCGATTGCACCGCGAATGCGTCGCAGCGACTTCCGCATGATCGCCTCCGACCCTAGCGCTGCGCGCCTGCTCAGCCGCTACCGTTAGTCGAGTGCCACTTTGTGCTGCAAAGTATAAGTCAGGGAAGCGGGATTCAAGAGCGCTCGTCGGCGGTTGAGGTATTGCGCTCACTGTCATTTCCACCAAGCATTCACGGCATGCCGCGATGGCCACTGCCACCCGCACCCCCGGATCATAAATGACCGCTTCCACTTCGGCCCAGTCCCCCGCGCAGGCTGCTCGACTCATTCACGCGTCGCTTTGCCTTGGCGTGCTTCTCTTCGCGGGAGTCAGTCACTTCGTTACGCGGCCATCGATGGCGGGTCAGGCTGCCCTATCTCCAACTGTGACCCGCACGCTACTGGCGGCCGCACTGGGCGCGTGCGTAGTCGCACTCCTCCTCCGCCGGCGCGTCCCATTGCGGCCTCGTGGCGTTTCGGCGGATCTGTACTGGACGACGGCAGCGTCACCGGCGCTGGTTGCGTGGGCTCCGCTCGAGGCCGCTAGTATCGCTGCAGTGTATCTCTACGGACGCACCGGCAGCGCGTCCGCACTCGCTGTCGCGGGTGTTGCGTGGTTGCTTCTAGTGGCGCTGAATTCCTGGTCGCTTGATCGGCCCGCCAGTCCGTGAGCTCGTGGCGAGGGCGCAGGGCGAAGGTCACGAGACAGAGCGAACAAACGTGCATGCAGCACTCCATGGTGTAGTGATACAAGAGCGTCGAGCTATCCGGTCTTCAAAGGCCCGGCGAACTTGTAAGTAGTGAGGATGAGGCCGGACGGCATGGCTTTCGTGCTGACGAGAGCGAGTTCGCGTGGGTCAACGCTGTCCGAAAAGAGGCGTTTGCCCCGTCCCAGCAAGAGCGGGTAGACGGCCAGCACCACCTCGTCGACCAGGCCTTGGTCGAGCAGCACGGACGTCAGCGTCGAACTTCCCCAGACGATCAGGTCAGGGCCGTCCGCTGATTTGACGCGCCGAATACCCGCCATGACGTCTGTGCCCAGATCCCCGACCGGACCCCATCCGAGGCTCTCCGGCCTGTGAGTCGCGACATATTTCCTCGCGGCGTTCAGACCGTCCGCAAACGGACCGCCCTTAACCTTTGGCCAGTAGCCGGCCCAGAGATCGTAGGTGCGGCGGCCAAGCAGCAGGTCGAAGCCCGTGCCCTGTGCCTCGACGACGGCCGCTGCCCCAGCCGGACTTCGATACGGTGCCGTCCATCCGCCATTCGCATAGTCGTCGCCGTATTCGCCCGGTCCGCCGGGCGAGATCACGCCGTCCAGCGAGATGTGTTCGATGATTTTGAGCTTTCTCATTTTGCGTCTCTGTGCTCTGGGGTTGTCGGTCTCTCACGTTCATTCGCTCTTGCTCGACTCCGCCGGAATCGGGAAGTGTTCCTGGAACCACGCTTGCCACAGCGGCGTCACGCGGGCGACGGTTGCGGCCGCCTGATCGCCGTACAGGTACAAGTTCATCGCCACCACGCTCTGGCCACCGGGATAGGTCACGGCGCCAAGGGCGGCTATGCCTGGCCCCGGCTTGTCGAGCCTTAGCAGTGCGTCGTAGGGATTCTCGGTGACTAGCTCCACCACGCCGCCGAGCGGTGAGACACCCGCGGGCGTCTTCCAACGCTGACCGACGCTCACGCCTTTTACTCCCAACGCCGCGGTCAGCGTTTCCCAGGCCTCCGCCTCGGTACTCGCGATCGGAGTCGTGACCTGCATGATCGCGGAGCGTTGGCCGCTGAAGTGCGCGAGATAGATCCGCAGGATGTTCAAGAAACCTGCCCATCCGGACTTGGCACTTTCCAACTGGTTGTCCCAATCGTCCGTGCTGGCGAACAGGCTGTGCACAAAGCGGACGATGCAGATCCCGCCTGCGCGCGCTTCAATGCGCCACTCGGTCGCGATCGGCGGCGAGCCCGGGGTCATGCCTTCTCCCTCCTGGGCGAATGTCCGAGGCGCATCGTAGGCCGTCACCACAGAGCGTATTTCAATGCCCGGACCGAAGTGGTAATTCACTGCGACGGGCTTCCCGTCGCGCTCGTCGATGTCGGTTGGCACGAACCAGGACGAAATACCTGGACCGGTGGCGAGGGCCTGCCACACTTCCTCCGGCGTGCCGGGGACTTCGAATTCGACTTGAACGGAATGGCGACCGTTGGCTTCTTTCTTCACGCTCATTGTAGCTCCTTGGGATTGGATTTCTTCGGCAGAGGGTGGGCCACGACCACCAGGCGATGCGCGCGGCCGCCGGGCGCAGATTCGTCGTGATATTTCGAAACGAGTTTCGCGATGGCATCGGTGAGTTCCTTGCTGAACGCTGCCCGTTCGGTTGGCGACCGGAAGCGAACCTCGGTATCCACCGCCAGGGTCGCCAGGCGTTTGCCCGACGCGTTCGCACGGCGAACGAGATCGCCCACCTCGCGGACAACCCGTGCGCCCAGGGCGATGAGATAGCTCGCGGACAGCCGGTCGACTTCCCGATTCGGATCGACAGCGATCGGGCCCAGGGCACCCGGCGAAACGACATAGGAAGCGGCCGTCGCGACGAGCAGCCGTTCTGTCAGACCACCCCACTTTCGTTTCTCGGCCAGCCGCACGAGACCGTGCGCCTCCAGCGCGTTCAGGTGGTAGTTGACCTTTTGTCGGGCTATACCGACCCGCGTCGCCAACGTCGCCGCCGAGGCGGGCGCGGCCAGTTCGGAGAGGAGTCGGCTTCGCATCGGCTCCAAGGCCACTGTCGCCGCCGCCGGATCATCGATGACTTGGATGTCGAGCATGAGGAGAAGGTATTCTTGACAACTTTTATTGTCAAGCCTGAGAACTAAGGCGTTAGGCAGCAACGAGCATCGAAAAAGCGGAGGGCGGCGGGGGTGATGGGCATAGTTTGCTACGCTGCGCCATCGGCGGTACTCTTGGCGTAATGCGACCCCTTCGGTATTCCATCAACGTCACCTTGGACGGGTGCTGCGATCATCGTGAAGGGATCGCCGACGAAGAGTTGCATCGTCACGCGGCCGAGAACATCGCCCAGGCCGATGCCCTCCTCTTTGGCCGCGTGACCTACGAAATGATGGAGGCAGCGTGGCGGCTTTCGACGCGGACGGTGACAATGCCTGAGTGGACGGAGCCCTTCGCCCGAACGATCGACGCGGCAAAGAAGTACGTCGTCTCGAGCACCCTGGACCGGGTCGATTGGAACGCGGAGCTCGTGCGCGGGGATCTCGGGAAGGCCGTTCAGAAGCTCAAGCGGGAACCGGGCAAGGGACTGTTCGTGGGAGGCGTGAAGCTCCCGCTGGCGTTGGCGGAGCTAGGATTGATCGATGAGTACGAGTTCGTGGTGCAGCCCAGGCTTGTGGGCCATGGGCCGACGTTGTTCGCCGGGCTATCGAAGCGTGTCGACTTGAAGCTCGTGAGCCGGCTGGAGTTCGGCTCGGGGGCGGTAGCGATGCGGTATCAGCCGAGAAGGTAGCCATCGGTCGCATTGCTTTCTTCTTTCTTCTGTTAGTGCGGCCACAGCCAGCCGAACGTCGCGCCGGTGATCAGGGCGTAGATGATGCCGTCGAGCGAGTTCGTCACCGTGAATCGCGTGCTCTTGCCCCACCAGATCCAGTTCTGCCAGTGCGCAACGACGTAGCAGCAGAAGGTGACGACACCACTCACGCGGAACACTTCGAGGTACGGCGCGCCCAGTCCGTGCGTGCGGCCCGTGATGTATGCGGCGAGCACGGCGATGAAGAGCGAATAGACGAACCATTGGCCGAACATCTTGCCCATGTTGATGGGGGCGCTCGGAGAGATCGACATGATGCCCACGGGACCCTGCTTCATCTTCTCGTCCCACTCCGGCGTTTTCATCTCATCCACGCTGTTGGAGTAGGGGAAGCGATAGTCCCCCGGCTGCACGTTCAGGCCGCGCAACGTTTCCATGACCTTCGCCTCGCCGGGGACGGCGGTCATGTCGCCCTTGTGCCAGCCCAGCATCCCATGAATGATCGAAAGCGCGATGAACACGAACACCGCCGATACGACGATCGGCATCCACAGCGCAGAAAGCCCAACCATGACGACCTCCAGATATGGGGGGAGGGAGCAGCTAGAACCTCACGTCGAAGCGGCTTGGCGACCGAGCTACGTCCTGGGTGCCGCAGGCTTGGCCGCGTAGATGAATTCGTAGTAGTCGCGCATCGTCAGCTCCGACGCCGCGTCCTCGTCCGCGATGACGGTCGCGTCGCGATGCAATTGCAGCGCGCTCGCGGTCACCATGCTGGTCACCGGTCCCTCCACCGCCTGCGCAATCGCCCTCGCCTTCGATTTTCCGCTCGCGACCAGTAACAGCTGGCGCGCCTCCAGGATCGTGCCGACTCCCATCGTGATTGCATACACCGGCACGTCTTCGCGGCGCTCAAAGAATCGCGCGTTGTCGTCGATCGTCTGCTTGGACAGCGTTTTCAGACGAGTCCGCGAGCTGAGCGAGCTCGTCGGCTCGTTAAACGCAATGTGACCGTCACTGCCGATGCCGAGTATCTGCAGGTCGATCCCGCCGCACTCCGCGATACGTTTTTCATACCACTCGCAGAACGCCGGATAGTTACTGGTCGTGCCGGACGGGACGTTGATGTTCTGAGGTTGGACGTTCACGTGCTCGAAGAAATTCTCTTGCATGAAGTAGGCGTAACTCTGCGGGTGATTGCCCGGGAGGCCGACGTACTCATCCAGATTGAACGTTATCACGCGTGAGAAGTCGAGCTGACCGCGCTGGTACATTCGCACCAGCTCCTGGTATAGCCCGAGCGGTGTGGACCCCGTCGCCATGCCGAGCACGGCGTTGGGCTTGGTGTTGAGCAGCTCGGCGACCATCTGCGCCGCCAGTTTGCTCATCTCGCTGTAATTCTGCCTGATGACTACTTCCATGAGGTCCTCACCCTCTGTTCAGTCTTCACTCTGAAACGGCACGACGATTCCAATAAGTTGGGGTCGCACTATATGCTGCGACAATGTGGCGGCAGCGGCAACATGCTTCGAGTCAGTGCCTCGGCGACGGGCTCTCCGGCGTGACCATGGCTGCGCCCTCCCTAACTATGTTTCACCGAATGTCATTCATCGTGTGAGTCTTTCCCAGCGCTAGCTAGCGATAGTTGCAGCATGACGAGCGCTTATCAGTCGTTGGGTTTCTCGCGATTCGAGCGTGGCGCCTGCGGCGCGGAACTTCTGATGTGCCTTGAAGGCAGATCGCTCGCAGCTGAACTTGGGCGTTAGGCTGCGCTACCGCTCCGCTCACGAGTCCTTGTCCTTGACCCCTGGCATCCTCCTCGGCGACCTCCGCAAGAACCTCCTCAACGGAGTTGGTCTCGGACTCTTCGTCGCGACTGGCTTCTCCGCCTGGGTAACGTTCCTTCGTCTCAGGGCCGGCACCTCGCCGTTCGACCGCCTCCACACGACTTACCTCGCGACCGTTGAACTGTATTACGCCGGTGGCCTTGTCGGTGGCACGCTCGTTGGTCTCTTTCTCCCTCTGCGACGTTGGCCACTTGGTGCCGCGTTGCTCGGCATGTTGGGAGTCTTCCCACTCTACTTCGGTGCCGCGCTCGCTACATCCGGGGCGATGAAGGCTTTCACACGTCAAAATCTCGCCAGCAGCGGTGTCTTGGCATTCTTGGTAGGTGGGGCGGTCGGCATCTGGTCCTGGCTTGACGACAATCCGGAGAGCCAAGGTGTGATGCACGCGTTGCGGCACCCCTCATCAAGAACCGTCATGATAGTGTGGATCATCGCGGTAGCGCTTGCTGCGGGATCCTATTTCGGGCTCTCTCGCTGGACAGGCAGTTGGGCGCCTGACCTCGTAATACTCCTTGCCTTCGTCCTATTCGTGATTCCGGTCTTTCTCGCGGCCCTCGTTACTTGGGTCTGGGTCAAGGGGGCGGTCAAGTGAATGGTATGGCGCAACTACTGGCGAGCTGCAGCCGCTTCGACAGTTCGAGACGCAGTCATTCTGCCCGGAAGACTCCGCGGGACCAAGCGCTGAGCCCACACGCGTGACTACGTCACGTGACGTATGTCGCGGCACCCGTTCGGCACGACATTCTTGCGGCGTAAGCCTGGCTCCCTAACTCAGGAAAGCAAATGCCAAGCAAGTCCCAATGCCCGCATCTTCTTATGGCAATCCTTGCGATCGCGTGCAGCGGGAATCCTGCGGCCCCCCGCCAGCTCGATCTCACCGGCGCATGGTCTGGCGCCAATTCCGTCGTCGTACTCGACCTTCGCTTATCCAACGCGACCGTGACGTACTCGTGTCCGCTGTTTGGTTGCGACGGCCAGCAGACGGTGGAGCGGATCAGGATGGAGGGAACCTACGGGGACCTGCGTACCGGCGAATCCATCGACTTGGCGAGTGACACGGAGCGCCGGTCGGACGGACTGATGGTTTTCACATTGTTCGGGCGGGACGACGGGGTGACCTACGCAACCACCCGACTCGTCGGCCAGGTTGCCAATGCCACTATGATCGAGACAACGCTCGTGACTGATTACGCGCGGAGTTCTGGTGGCAACTCGATAACATGGACGACATGGACTGGAGACAGCACCACGCTCACGCTCTACCGCCGGTAGTCGTGCGCACCTCTTTCTTGTCCGCTGGGCTGATCGCGCTGGCTAATGAACGTTGCAGCTGAACTAAGGCGTTAGATAGCCAGACCAACCGCCCGAGACACAAGTGCGAATCTTTCGCGGCGTCGAGTTCAACGCGCTGCTCGCTCGAGATGTCTAACCCACGATCGAGCTACGGCCCTGGATCGGCTGCGGCCGGACTCACACGAATCATTACAAGGAGTTCCGATTTAATGCGCCGCCTCAGACTGGTCTTTGCTCTTCCGCTCGTGATGATGACTGCAGCTGGCGCCATCCCCCCTGTCGGGCCTATCGCCGCCATTGAGCCTTCCCCTGGAGGTAGCGATTCATTAACCACCAGTCAGGTCGACGATCTGGTGCTGCTCGGCAAGATCTGGGGATTCGCGAAATACCACCATCCCAGTATCACACTCGGTCGCGTGGACTGGGACTCCGAGCTACTCGGCATCCTCCCGGCAGTGCTCAAAGCCGGCGGACGCGCGTCTGCGATGGCTACGATATCGAATTGGCTGGCGCGTCTAGACCCCCCGGCTACATGCAGTCCATGCGCCAGGATGCCCGACGATCTCTACCTCCGGCCAGACCTCGACTGGATCCGCGACGAGCGGACCCTAGGCAGCATCCTGAGCACACTGCTTCAGCGGATCTACAACAACCGTCAGATCCAACCCGCCCAACAGTACGTGACCTTCGCTCCGGGCGTCGGCAATCCCGTCTTCACGAACGAGAAGGGGTACGCGGAGAAGACACTGCCCGACTCTGATCTCAGACTGCTCGCGCTGTACCGCTTCTGGAATATCATCGAGTATTGGTCTCCTTACCGTGATCTCATCCAGGAGGACTGGGATGGCGTGTTGCGGGAGTTCGTGCCGCAGGTGTGGGCCTCGAACGACGCAGATACGTATCGCCTGTCGATGATGGCGCTCATCGCCCGAGTTCATGACGGATGAGAT
>Ga0193723_1000767_pt1 | contig 12632 bp, 12 predicted proteins | sample H2m2metaG_FD_143042 | JGI IMG/M metagenome (GOLD analysis project Ga0193723, IMG submission 143042) | Soil microbial communities from a riparian zone of the East river system, Colorado, United States - H2m2 | ecosystem: Environmental > Terrestrial > Soil > Riparian zone | place: USA: East River... | reverse complement strand
ACGTGAGCGAAGCAGATTGCTCGTTCGCCGAACAATCCCGTGAACGGTGTAGCCTTTTGTCAGAAGCAACTCGGCCAAATACGAACCGTCCTGGCCGGTGATGCCGGTGATTAGCGCAATCTTTTCGTTGCTCACGCCTTGAATTAATCACGAAAGCAGGAGTTCGGGAAGTTGATGGTGGGGGGAGTTGAGCTGTTGAGAAGTTGAGATGTTGAGAAGTTGAGATGTTGAGATGAGTCAAATGCGGGCACGCTGGCTGCGATGAAGTGCATTTAACTGTGTCGATACTTCTTCAATCGACTCCCGCAAGCTCTTTTCAGAATCCTCCAATAGAATGCCGATGTCTTTAGAAAGTATAAGCATATGCGATCTCGGAGAAGTGCACTTGATCTTTACGGCTCTGACGCGAACTGCCTTCCGCCAAGTTCGCAGCTGTAGAGATCGCGGCCCGATTGCATTGGCTCGTCAACCCATAAATTTCACGCTGGGGGAACTTTGACGTGGTGATGTAAATTGCCTTTGTCAGTTTCCGTGCCGCCTGCCATACCCGTAATTTTTCGAATGAATATTCTTGTCTGGAGTTCATCGCGAAATCTCCCCTAACAACTCAACTTCTCAACCCCTCAACAACTCAACTTCGTGGAAACCATCCCTGCTCCCACATGTCCCGCGTGCGGTTCTCATGGAACGGTCCTATATCGCGATCTGCCCGATAAGCTTTTCGGCACAAGCGGGGTTTGGACCTTCAAACATTGCGCGGGATGCGATGGCCTTTGGCTCGACCCGATCCCGCACGATTTGCGTCGGTCCTATCAGTTTTACCATACGCATCTCGATCCTGTGCCCGTGAATGCGGGATCAGTCCCGGCCAAAATTTTGCGCGTCATTTACAAACCGATCAAAGGCGGATATCTGCGGGCGCGATTTAAATATCGCGAGGGAGTCGGCCCGGTGTGGTGGCGTATTTTTGCGCCTCTCGCTTTTCTGCATCCCGCCGGGATCGATGGAATCGCGGACGATGCAATGTTTCTTGCCGCGCCGTCGATCGGGGCACGGCTTCTCGAGGTTGGATGTGGAAACGGGTCGATGCTGGAGAAGATGCAAAAGCGCGGCTGGCGCGTCGAAGGTGTTGAATTCGATCCGGAATGCGTCGAGCGCGTAGAGGCGCGAGGATTGAAATGTTACGGGCGCGATCTGCGCGAGCTCGCACTGCCGGAGGAAACGTTTGACGCAATTTATCTGGGTCACGTCATCGAACATCTTTATGAGCCGGGAAGTTTCCTGAAGGAATGCTGGCGCGTCCTCAAGCGGGACGGACATTTTGTTATGACCACGCCAAGTTCGCAAAGCTGGGGCCACAAGCATTACCGGCAGGATTGGCGCGGTCTGGAATCGCCGCGGCATCTTCAAATCTTCAATTCACGAAGCTTGCGCCGGTTGACGGAGAAAAGCGGCTTTGATCGGTGCCGGGTTCGCACGACGAATCGGAGCGCCTGGTACGTATTGGGAATGAGCGCGGCCCTGCGCAAGGCGAGAGAACAGAGCTGTTCTCACGCGGCCGTCCTTTCGATGATTTCGTTGCGCGCGCTGAGTTTCCAAATGTTTGGACGACTCCTGGACTTATTTCTGCGGGATGCCGGTGAAGAAATTATTCTTACCGCTCGAAAACCTTAAACTTCTCAACAACTCGAAATGATGAACTTGCCGGGCAAATGCGCTATGCTCGGCCTTCCTATTCGAAAGTTGCCATCGAAATTTAACGCAGGATGAGCCTGAAGAAACAAACGCTGTGGAGCATGGCGCCGCTCCTCGTCGTTACCGTCATCAACGTTGTATCGGTTCCGCTTTTTTACCGCTATCTCGGCGCGGAGCTCTATGCGCTCTGGTTCTACGTCCTGACGTTTACGGGCGCGTTTGGTTTTATGGATTTGGGATTGGGAGTTGCCGTTGGCCGATACATTGGAGTAGCGCTCGGCAAAAATGATGTCCAGGCCGTGCGCGAATATTGGGGAACTGGCAACGCCATCGTCATTCCCCTGCTTGCCGTAATGGGCTTGATCTTTGGCATTATCGGCGTGGTCTTTGGTCCCAGATGGTTCAATGTTGATCCGTCGCTCGTTGTATTGTTGCGATGGTCGTTTGTCGCCGGCGCCGTTGGTCTGTGTCTCTCCTACTATGGCCAGTTCTGGTTGATCCTATCCCAAGCCCATCTCGATTTTAAATTCCTTTCCCTGCTCCGGATTGCCACAAGCCTTTTACAAATTATTCCCTCGATCGCTCTGGCGTGGGCCACACGGAATCCTTTGGTGTTGATTCTTTGGACCACCGTAGTCAGCGCCTTCCAACTGGCCATCTTCGTGGCGCATTCCAAGAAATTCTATTCGCTCAGTTTTGATCTGACTCATTCCCGATGGCAACGCGCACAGGAGATGGCGCTCTACACGGGAAAAACTTTCGCTTCACTGATCGTCGGCAGTCTGACTGGTTCCGCCGATCGGCTGGTTCTTGGAAAGCTAGCGCCGCCATATCAATTCACTAACTACGCAATCTCCGCCAACGTCGGCGGCAGGGTCCTTGGTTTGAGCGCTGCAGTCATGGGGCCTGTATTTAGTAATACCAATCGAGCTGTCGGGAGAGGAAGTCGTGAATCTCTTGCCTCAGTCTACAACGAGGTCTTCGATTTTACCTTTCCGTGGTACGTATTGATATCGGTCTGGACGTGGCTCTGGCACCCAATCCTGCTAAAAGTTTGGCTGGGAGAAACGCTAGGCTCGACCGTCGCGCCTATCTTTGCGCCGATCATCACCGCGTGTTGCCTCACGGCGATTAGCAATATTTCAGTGGCTCAACTGGGCTCGCTCAATCGCGTTGGCGCCAATTTGATGTTTAGCATTCTCATGGGCGTTTTGCTGGTTGCCGGAGTTTATTGGGGTTGGAATTGGTACGGCGTTGTCGGAGTCGCTTGGGCGTTTCTATTCAGTCGAGCGGTGCTGATCGCTCAGGATTTATTTGTCGTTCGTCTCGTTAACGCCGGTGGATGGCTCTCAGCAAGAACTTGGAAACATCTAGGTCTGCAAATCGGGGTAGGTTGCGTCTTTTTTTCGACGGCCTGGCTCTGGCCTCGATCATCGCTGTGGCAACTCATCCCAGCGTGTCTGCATGCGGGTGTCGTCGCCACATGGATCGTACGTCATCCTTTGCGAAACATCTTTCGCAACATGCGAGCGGAAGCCGCTCCACAAGCTACCTAACCGTATAGCACTCGCCACAGGATCTGCTGGGGATAATGAGCATCAGAGTTGTTCGATTCGCCGAACTGAAACCGGAGGCAATCTCGGCGCTTCAGTCAAGACTCTCGGAATATTATTTAAGGCCCCCGGATTCTTATTACGAAATCGCGGATGAGGCGGCGAGTAGATACGCTCCTGACCTTCAACCGTTTCATTGCGATCTCGTCAGCCGTGTGAACCCGGGCATGACTGTTCTAGAACTTGGCTGCGGCACCGCTCATCTGTGTCGCTTTGTCGAAACGCGGGGCGGCGCCTACACCGGAATGGACTTCGACTATGAGCTGCTTAATCGCAATCGGCGAAATTTTCCCCGCGCGCGATTCCTCCCGATTAGTACGGACCTCCGCGAGGAGTTTGATCTCGTGGCGAGCCTTTACACAATCGAACACGTTATCGAACCACCGGCGTATCTCGAACGCATGTGGAGATTTTGCAAACCAGGAGGATTGATGGCCGTCATCTGTCCGGACTTCGTTGATGGAGAAAGCTTCCCTCCGAGTTTTTACTACGGCAAGACTCCAAAGCGCCTTCGAGAAAAACTCCGATCGTTTGCCTTCGGCGATGCGTGTGAACATTTATTGGATCTATTCTGGTTTGCGCCGCGGTGGAAAACACGTGCACGATCCGCAGCCCCAGGCGCATTCTGGATCAATCTTGAACCACGCATTTTTCGCCGGGCGGAGTATTCTACTGACGCCGATGCGGTTCACTTACCTAGGTTAAAGGACTCAATTTGGTGGCTGGAACAGCGCGGTGCTACGATTGTCGAAACATCCCGAACGGTACGAGATGTTGATCCCGCCGTTCTCAACCACAACTGCTATGTGGTTGCGAAAAAATCAATACATGGTCTGAGCACGTGAAAATTGTCGCGTTTTTGAATCAACTGGGCCTCGGCGGTTCAGAAAAAGCAGCTTGCCGGTGGGCGCGGGGACTCGTCGAGCGCGGTCATACAGTTGACGTCTTGACCTTGAACGACGGACCACGTCGTGCCGAACTCGAGAAAAACTCGATCAAGGTTTACATCGCCGCTGCTGAAGCCAAAGCGATTCAGCGCAAATTGCAGGAGCTCCGTCCGGATGTGATCCACGTGCACGCACCGGGACATCCACATGAAGGCGACATTCTCGGCGATGCGCTGGCCTTAATGCCGAAGGTTCCAGTGGCGCAAACAAATATTTTTGGCCAGCTGGACAATCCAAAGGAAGATACCTGGACGGATTTCCGGTTTTTCATTTCATGGACAAGCTGCGTGCAAGCCGCGCGTCGATCTTTCCGTCCACTCAACGAAAACTTTTTTCGACACGCGAGCGTGGCCGTCTGTCCCCTCGATCCCGATGACGGACCAAGCGCGTCGGAGGTCGAAAACTTTCGACGAGATCACGGAATTCAACGCGAGGAAATTTTGTTCGGCCGTCTTTCGCGGCCGGAGCCAAACAAATGGACCGACCTCGCCATTCATGCATTTCGGATTGCGGCGCGAACAAACCCGCGGTTGAAACTGTTGCTGCGCGAACCACCGCCGGCGGTTCGTCACGGACTCGCACATGCAGCAGACCGCGACCGCTTTGTTATTCTATCGGCCACAAACGATTTCGCGGAACTGGCGCGGACCATGGCAAGTCTGGACGCTGTGTTGCACACGTCAGTGATCGGCGAAAGCTTTGGTTATGGAATCGCGGAGCCGATGAATTATGGCAAGCCAGTGATTGCCAACTCCACGCCTTGGCAGGACCAGGCACAAATCGAACTCGTCAGACATGGCGAATGCGGATTTATTGCGAGCACCCCGCGAACGATCGCTCGCGCGATTCTAAAGTTGGCGCACAATGTCGATCTTCGCACGAAATTGGGGCGCAATGCGCAATCGCACATTCGCCAGCTTGGCGATCCGGTGGAATCTACCGATCGCCTTGAAAAGGCCTTGAGAGTCGTCGTCGCTGGACAAGAGAATCCGCGTGCTTCTGAAGATTTGGCAAGGGCACAACTGGCCGCGCATTATTTGGCTGCTCACCAGTTCGGGCATTCGTGGCGCGAACAGATTGCGCTTCGTCCCCTTTACTATCGCGTGCGTTTTCATCAATGGCGGAAAGCGCTATCCCGTTCAACAAACTGACATCAAGTGAATGTCGATCTTATAAAGAGGCCGTCCTGGGAACGAGTTCCTAATGCCTGCAATCTCTCTTGTCATTTGCGTCTATAAAGAGACCGCCATGCTTGATCGGCTGCTGCGGGACGCCGCAGATTGTTATGATGATCTTGTCGTTGTTCACGATGGACCCGCAGCCCCCGACGAGTCGGAACGCATCAAACAACTTGTTGTTCAGCGCGGCGGACGTTTCTTTGTCCGCCCACGCGCGTTTCAGCAAGAACCGCATTGGCCCTTCGCTTGGGAACAGGCTCGACACGATTGGATTCTGCGTCTCGATGCGGACGAACTTTTGGACGAAGAAATGAAACAATGGCTTCGCCGTTTTCGATCGGAGCCGGAGCCGGCAGCAGACGTTTCAGGTTACACCTGCATTTGGCCACTTTGGAATGGAACGCGTGCAATTACGCAGCGTTGGACAGCTGGTCGAATTTTTCTTTTTCACAAAAAGCGCGTCCGTTTTTTTGGAATGGCAGAACAGGTTCCGATTGCAGACGATCATTTCGAAGCGCTTTCGCTTGTCCTCCAACACCGCCCGCACCGCAAATCTTATGGTCTAGCGAATCTCCTTTTTCGACGCCAGGCTTTCCTGTGGCGGTCTGTGATTGCACAATCCCTTCTTGGCAGGCCGACAGATCTAGCCTGTTGGCGGTGGACAGATGAGCAGTGGCCTGAGGTGTGGGAAGAAATTCGCCGCCGACCAATGCGAACGGCCCTTTATCGCTTGTTAGCCTGGCCAATCTTGGGGATGCGCGATTACTGGCATCATGAACGAAAACTCATTCCTTCTGCCGCGATTTCCGGTGGCGTTCATCATTGTTTAATCGCGCTCAAGTACTGGTGGGTTCGCAAGTCATAATGAGCCGCGATTTTCCGAGGCTGTTGGTTGCGACCGAGTTTCCTCCCAACGCTTCCGGAGGCGGTCCGGCGATCGTGCGCCAGATGCTGGAGGATTGGCCGATCGAAAATCTTTTTTGGTGGAGCGTTCTTCCCGATCGTGACCAACGGTTCAATCAAAAAGTCGCTGCCCATCGCGTTGCGAGAATTCCGCCACCTCTTTACCCTAACCGGCGCTGGACGCGGACGAAATCAAAGTTGCTGGAAAATGTTTGGGCGCCATTGGCGGCGCGCCATTTTCAAAAAACACTGGATTTGTTTCAGCCAGACGTTGCTTGGGTGATTCCGCACATCTGGTCGATCCCCCCGCTCGCGAGTGTTCTGCCCGGAAGCAACATCGGTTTTCACACCACGATGCAAGATTATGTCGACTCCAATCGCAACATCGCTCGTTTTGGCGCGAAACGGAGCGGACATTTAGCCAGCCTGGCTGACGAACTATATTTGAAAGCCACTACTCGCGACGCGACCTCGCATCCCATGATTGCCGATTTGCGTCTTCGAAAGGGAAAGGAAGCAGCCCAGATGCTGCATGCCGGTCTTGATGAAGCCGATTTTGATTTGCTGGCCGCTAAGAGTGGTAACCGGACCGGCGAAATCCGAATCGCGCATGCTGGGACCATTGTCGAGGAAAGCGATTTTCAACTGTTTGTCGCCGCGTTGGCCCGGGCGCGTTCACAGCTCCCGGCCCCGGTTACACTCCAATTCTTTGGATCGCACTCTTATCGGTCTCGCGCCTGGTTCGATCGATCCTGGATGCAAGAGTACGGCGATCTTCGGGCAATGGAGTTATCGGAGCGTTTAAGAGAATGCGCCTGGGGCCTCGCCACGATGGCACTATCGGATCATGATCCGCGCTACAATCGCTTCAGCTTTCCCACCAAGTTCATTAGTTATCTCGCGGCCGGTCTACCGGTAATCACGCTTGGTCATCCGGCCAGCAGCCTCGCGCTAATGACAGGCAATTACCGGGTGGGTCTATGTCTGACCTCGGGGGAACCCGCGGCCCTGGAGAGCCACCTTCTAGCGGGGTTGTCTATCCGGGATCCGTGGGAACAATTTGGCCCGGAGATTCAGCGCTGCGCCCGCACTGAATTTGAACTCGAACGAATGAGAGAGGCTCTCCATGAATGTTTTGCAGTTTGCCGCCAGCGTTCCCTTGGTGCGAATCCGGCTGTTGCGGACAAAAATAACCGTCGTCATTAGCATCGGAAATACATGGATAATCCTGCTCTCACCCAGAAACTGAAGGGGCTGTTGCTGTGCGGTGCCGGCTTGGTGTTGGCAGTTCTCCTAGCTTGGAACATAGGTTCGCAGAATTACAAACCTTTGCTGCTTGGGGCTGTAATAGTTGTTGTTGCGTGCGTCGCGCTTTTCTCGGGCCGCTTTTTTTGGGTGCTTACCATCGCCTCTTCATTTCTGAGCGGAACGTTTCCCATCTTAGGTGGTGCATTTACGCCATTTCAAATCTTGATGGCAATCGGTGTAGTGAAGTTCCTAATCGGCGATGTGGCCTTAAGGCGAACGCGATTCAGGATCGGTAATCGTTTCGATGCGTTTCTGATCGCGGGTTTCATGGGCATTCTCACATGGCATGGCGTACACGATCGATTTGGAATGCGCTTCCTCGGTTCCACGGTTTGGGGCGGGCATAACTACGTAAATGTTTACATCGGCTTGATCGCGTTTTTTGTTGTGCAGAGCATTCCCGCACCAGCAAAGATTTGGTCCAAACTTCCTTATGTGGTTCTGATCGTCACCAGTTTTGACTTATTGATTGCTTTGATCACCACCATTTTCCCCAGGTCGATATATGTTATTTATCCATTTTATTCCGCAGTTTCGACCACCGCTCTTGAGGAAGCGATTACCGGTACGTCTTTGGATCTAACCGGCCGGATTGGTGCGTTTGGCAACTTCGGATTTGTTCTGATTCTAATTATCCTGGCGTCACATCGCATCACCAAGATTGTACAACCCGGGAATTTTTTCCGTCTCGTGTGTTTGGCTGCCGGGTGTATAGCCACTCTTTTCTCGGGATTTCGTTCCGCTGTAATAAATGTTGTAATTGGTTTCCTTGTGGCTGGTATCAGGGACCTGAAGTTCGCCGCTGTCTTACTCTTGCCTTTCTTCGCCATCGTCCTTTTTGCGCTTTCGGCGATTAACTCAGAGTTCGTCCATCTCCCGAAACAAATTCAACGAGGCTTAGCATTCTTACCCGGCGAATGGGATGCCGATATGATGCGAAGCGCCACCGCGTCCAATGATTTTCGACAGCGGATATGGACTATCTGGAGAAAGGACTATTTTCCATCACAGCCTTGGCTTGGACGTGGCTTTGGCTTTAAGAGCGACTGGGGCAAAAATTATTACAGCACGGCTGTGGATTATCGACAGATGGTTGAAACCGGAAATCTTCACAATGGTTTATTCGCCGCGGTGGATACATTCGGCATCGTTGGAACAGTTTTCTTTGTCATCTGGAACCTCCGTCTCCTTGTCCAGACATTTCGAGTCCCTCTACGAACGACGGATCCATCTGGGATAACATCACGCTTTGTTGCTCTCTATCTCGGGGTTTGGATTATTTCCTATTGGTTTGGGTCGTCGAGCGTCGGTTCATTTCTCCCGTTGGAATTCGCCCTAGCTGGTGTTTTCCTTCGACTGCAAGGCGATCTTCATTCCGGCACGGTTCCGGTTCGGCCTGGAGTGTCGACACCACCAAACCTGCGTGAGGAAGTGGTTTCGGCATAATTGCAATCGTCGCTTCGCAAGATTGATTCATCGCAGCCGAAAAGCGCATGGAAACAGAGGGTCAAATCAGCCCAGACGAACGCGGTCTACTTACGAGAGCAATCCTCGCCGCACCGAAAGTAAACACTGTTCTTGAGATTGGAACTTGGCTGGGCGGCGGCAGCACCATCGAGATTCTTCGCGCGCTGCAGCAAAATAATAATGGCCACCTTTGGGGAATCAGGCCGATGCCGCGATTTACGAGCGCATGATCGAGAATCTCAAGAGAGCTGCGTCTGAAGCAATGGCTCGCTTCACTCCATTATTCGGACGATCGCAAAAAGTGATTCCAAAATGGATTGCCGAACAGGGAAGCGATTTCCAGATTGATCTGGCCTTCCTTGACGGCGGAAATAATCCTTTGGAACAAATTACGGAATTTCGTTTGATCGATCCTCACATGCCGCTGGGTGCAATATTGATGACCCACGACGCCAAACTACGAAAAGGCAAATGGCTGGTCCCGTACATTTCGCGTCTCGACAACTGGGAGTCGAAACTTTATGACGTGAGCGACGAAGGTCTTTTTTTGCGAGAAAAAACGCGCTCCATCCCTCGCCGAATCGTCTGCGCTCGGCCCGCTCGCAGCTGCGGCGCATGCGATTGGCGCCGGCCGAAATCGCCGCAGCGATACTTCCGGCTAAAATATGTCGCGTCATCTTCTCGCTCATGCCGGATAAGTTAACCAAGCGACTTGCGGAAGGCCGTTAGTGGTTGTCGATCTTTCCCAGTCACTTCAGCCATTTCCGAACCCGACGGACAAATCGCCGCAAGGGCATCTGCGCTGATTCGAAAACAGCGTAATCATATTCTTTGCCGAGCCGTTCCAAATCTCTCTTTGATGGTAAGCCTGCTGTTTGTAGAGCGCCTTGGCGTAGCCAGCACAATTGGCGGTGAGCTGCGCGCGCTGGATAATTGTTCTTAACGTAATGCCCGAGCATCTCATATTCGCTGAAGAGATTTGTGCTCGAGCCCTTAAGGTTCCGCATGATCTTCCAAGCCCAGGAATCTGCGCCCGGAAAGTTCGCTTCGATTTTACCCAACATTTCCCGCAGAATCGATTTCTGAACGATCATGTGTTGCGCAACGAACGAAAACTCCCGCTGGGCGTCTTCGCATAAGAGACGCCGATAATTCTCAAAGTAAGGCGTGTGCTCTTCTTCGGCCATAGCGAACAGCATTCGACCAGATGAATCGAAAAACTCCAACGGTCGTAATGGAATCGTATCCGCGTCCCAGATGAGGTAATAGCCTTCCCCTTCTTTCCGAAAACAGAAAGCAAACTTTATGAGTTGCTGGAAGTACCAGCCGGCTCCTTTCGGGAAACCGGGTAGCGAAAGTTTTCTCAACGCCTCCAGGGTCATTCCCGGGATCATCAAATCTTCCTCGAGCACCTCGACGGCGTTGCCCAAAGTACGTTGCAATTTCGCAACATGTCGTCCAGCCGTGATGACATAAAGTTTTCGAAATGGCACAAACTGTCGCAGGCCACTCAGAGTTAATGGAAGAACACCGAAATCTGCGGACCGACAGGTCATGACTATGTCCAACGGGCGATGGCGGAGATCGGGCAACGACACGAGCTGGAAAATTATTCGCGACCGGCCACTATCACAAGTTGCCTGTCGAGTGTTTCGTTAATCGTAATGTTCTCTAAATGAAGGTCGCGTTGTTGGTGCCGGATAATCGAGACGAATTCCGTGAATACTCCGGACGCGAACCGCGCTTTGGGCCCGCGCCCACCGCTTTGCTCGAGGGTTTCGCCGGAGCGTCGGTCCGCGAACTTCATGTCATTTCGTGTTTGCACGAGGAGCTTCAGTCTCCAGCGAACATTGCCGAGAATATCTTTTATCACTCTGTCGTAGTGCCGAAACTAGGTTGGCGTCTGACAGCTTACGCCGGATGCGTCTTGGCGATTCGAAAAAAATTGCGGGAAATCCAACCCGACATTGCCCATGGCCAGGGCACGGAACGTTATTGCGCACTTGCCGCAGCGCTCTCCGGATTTCCCAACGTCATTACCATTCATGGAAACATGCTTGGCATGACACGGATCTTACGGGCGCGGATCGGCAGCTTTTATTGGTGCGCCGCCCACCTGGAATCTTTCTCACTTCGACGAGCCGCGGGCGTCTTTTGCAACTCGTCTTACACCGAACAACTCGTGCGACCACGAACACCCAAAACATGGCGAGTTCCCAACGCTCTTCGCACTAAATTCTTCGAGCCTCAGCAAGATCGACAACGCAACGCCGGACCGGTCATCCTCAACATCGGGGCGATTGCCCCACACAAACGCCAGACAGAGATTCTTGAGATTGCACGTCGCTTGTTTCAGTCCGGATATCGTTTTGAAATGCAATTCATCGGTGCGCTGTCCGCTGGTGATGCATACGGCGCAAGATTCAAAGAGATGATTGCGATCGCGGAGCGGGTAGGATTCGCCAAGCATGTGGCGACCAAATACGACGCCGATATTCTGCCCTATTTCGACGCTGCCGATGCTCTGGTTCATTTTCCGTCGGAAGAAGCGTTTGGTTTGGTCGTGGCAGAGAGTCTGGCCCGGAACCTAAAGTTTTTTGGCGCGCGCGTCGGCGGCGTTCCGGATATTTCCGAAGGCATGGAACTGGCCGAATTGTACGATCTGAACGATTGGGAAGGATTGTTTCAGGGATTGGCCCATTGGATGGACAAGGGTTATTCCCGGCCGCTTTCGGCCGCGCAAGAAATGCAAAAACGATATCATCCGGACACGATTGCGCGTCGTCATATCGAGATCTACCACGAGGTGCTAGATCGATGATAGGACGTCGGCGAAATGGAGAAGACTAACGTGTAGCCGCGTCGCTATGCGACGTTAAGTTATCCAAAGTCGAATCTCTTTAGCCGATACGCGGCGCCGTCGCTGGATTCCCTTCCGTTGCGCCAGGATCGACCATAAGTTTCGAAACACGTACCAATACGCGGCAAAGGAGTGTGGCTCAAAGATTAAGGTGTAGAACGCAATCGCGAGGCGGCGCGGCACAATGCTAAAAAAATCACGCCAAAAGGCGGCTGCCTGTTCATTGTTAAGGAGCATCAGCAGATCATTTTTCACGGTGTGGTATTTCAGTTCCGAAGCCAGCCGTCGTCGCAATCCGAGATCGCCGGGACGAAACAAGCGAGGATGCAAAGCCACACACGACGGTTCAAAAATAGTCTTCCACCCCAACAAGCGACCGCGCCATGCCACATCCTGATCCTCCTTGTGAGCGAAAAACGCCGGATCAAAAAAAAAGCCGTTCACCAAGATACCTTCAATGAAGCTCCGGCGAAAAAGAGGTAACGCACCGTCGCAGCCAAAAACCTCGCCCGCGCTCGTTTTCATCTCACCGAGACGCCGTCCGTGATCGCGCAAGATAAAACGACGCGAACGCGTGAGTATGAGTCCTGTTCCGTCCACAATCTCCTCGCCCTCGCTCCCGCTATTTTGGAGCAGCAGGCCGCAGACCGCTCCAATTCCT
>Ga0193723_1000766_pt1 | contig 12650 bp, 11 predicted proteins | sample H2m2metaG_FD_143042 | JGI IMG/M metagenome (GOLD analysis project Ga0193723, IMG submission 143042) | Soil microbial communities from a riparian zone of the East river system, Colorado, United States - H2m2 | ecosystem: Environmental > Terrestrial > Soil > Riparian zone | place: USA: East River... | reverse complement strand
CACGTGGCGCTGCGGCCGCTGGCGATCGAGCTGCCCCCGGTGACGGTGGTCGCCACGCGCGCGTGCCTCCATCCAGGTCCCCCGGCTCGCGATTCCGAGCCCGAGCTTGCGGCGATCTTCGACCAGCTGCGCGAGAACGCGGCCCGCTATCGGTTGTTGTCCGACGCGTACCCCTTCCAGTACTGGACCCAGCGGCAGGTGCGGGATGAGCCCAGCGCGCGCGGCGACTCGCTGGTGGTCGACACTATGGAGGTACGCAGCGACGCGCGACTGCCATACAAACCCGGTGGCCTCATCGTCACTCAGCCCGGGCCTCGCGGGAAATCCGAGCGGGTGCTCCGTCTTCCGACCGTGATCGACCTCGCCGATTCGGTCTTCCACGCGGCGCATTGCTTCACCTTTGCCGGGGTCGACCATCTCGATGGCGAGTCGCAGTGGCGCGTGGAATTTCTCGCCGCGGAGCGATTGCGCGTGCCGGACGTCGCGGGGAGTGCATGGCTCGACTCCGCCACTTATGTGCTGCGGCAGCTGACCTTCCGCCTGACCCGCCCCGAGCGTGCGGTGCAATCGCTTAAGACTCTGGAGGTGACAGTCACGTTCGGAGAGTTGTTCCCCTCGGTGACGGTACCCGTGCACGTTGTCGCGACATCCGAGACAAGAACTCGGTCACGCCACCCGGCGACAGAACATCAAGAGCAGCGCCTGTTGCGGGTCAATTTCCTGCATGGCGTGCCGGGCAGTCAGCCGCCCTGACTGGACGCCCCGAGCGGGGATGAGTAAGGTCCGTCATGCTGCGGCTCCCGAGCTTCTCCTACCTGCAACCAAAGACGCTCGCGGATGCGTTGCGGATGAAGCGCGACGCCGGTCCGGACGGAATGTTCGTTGCTGGCGGCACGGACCTATATCCCAACATGAAGCGTCGTCATCAGGAGCCGAAGACTGTCATCTCCCTGATGGGAATCCCTGAACTACGAAGGTTGGAAAGTGGGAATGTTGGAACGTGTGTGACGTTGACAGCACTTTCGATCTTTCCACCTTTCCAACATTCCGCCGTCGCGACAGCCGCCCGGCTCGTCTCCACGCCGCTGCTCCGCAACATGGGCACCCTCGGCGGGAATCTGTGTCTCGACACGCGTTGCAACTACTACAATCAGAGCTACGAGTGGCGGAAATCGATCGATTTCTGCATGAAAAAGGACGGCCACATCTGCTGGGTGGCGCCGTCGTCGCCGCGTTGCTGGGCGGTCAGCTCGTCGGACGTCGCACCGGTCATGGTGGCGATTGGCGCGGAATACCGGCTGGTGGGACCGCAGGGAGAGCGCGTCGTTCCGGCGGGCCGGTTCTATCACAACGACGGGATCAATTATCTCACCAAACAGCCCGATGAGATTCTGGTGGACGTGCGTCTGCCAGCGTCGAATGGCTGGGACGCCGTCTACCACAAGCTGCGGCGGCGCGGCTCGTTCGATTTTCCAGTGCTTGGCGTCGCCGCCTGGGTACAGTGGAAGGGGAAAGACGTCGCCGCTGCCCGCATCGTGCTGGGTGGCGTCGCGAGCTATCCGCAGGAAATCCCGGAAGCGGGCGAAGCCCTTCGGGAGGCACGGCTCTCCGATGAATCCATCGCCGCGGCGGCCGACGCGGCCTACCGCCCCTCGAAGCCGATGGACAACACGGACTTCGACCTCTCCTGGCGCAAGCAGATGACCCGGGTGTACGTGGCGCGTGCGCTCCAGGAACTGCGCGAGCGCGCGGGAGCATGATTCAGAGCCGGGGGTAGAAATCGCTCGTATGTCACGCTACGCGCTCGCGATTGTGGCCGTCGCCCTCCTGCTGACTGGCTCACTCACCGCGCAGATCAACCTGCGCACGGTCCGCGGTACTGTGCGCGACACCGCGGGGCAGCCAGTCGATCAGGTCCAGGTTCTGGCCATGACGGCCGGACGAAAGACGCTCACCCGTGCTGACGGACGGTTCCAGATCGACAGCCTCCCGCAAGGAGAAGAGCGCCTGCTCTTCCGGCGCCTCGGCTTCAACCCAGTCGAGATAACGATTGTCGTCGATACCACCGGTGCGGAAGTCGCCGCGCGCATGACGCCCGCAGCCCAGGAGCTGAAACCGATCGTTGTGCGCGGTCGCCGCAGTGGTGTGCTCGGTTCCGTTACGGACGTCTACGATCGCCCGATCGCGGGCGCGGACGTTGTGGTGTTGGGCGGTGCGGTCGCAACGAGGACGGACAGCCTGGGTCGGTTCAGCCTGCCGACCGTTCCGGCCGGGACGTTTATGCTGATGGTCCGCAAACGCGGTTACTTCGCGCTGCGGCACGCGGTGATGCTGCCGGTGGGTCAGGCACTCGATGTATCACTCCTGCTCGGCCCCGCGCCCGAAGGGCTGACCGATCGGCGCATCAGCCGGTTGGCGGGTTATGGTGGGACGCTCGATGCGGCGTGGGACGCACACGCATCGCGGCGGGTCCGGTGCAGCGGCGGAAATTCCGTCTTCATTCCCCGTGAGCAGCTCGCCGAGCTGCGGGAGTTGCGGCTGGATCTCGCTCTGGCGCGGGCGCCCTCGGCCATGGGGCGGGGCTTTGGGCCGGCGGAGCTGCGGCAGTACGCCATTTATGTCGATGGGCAAAACGGCCAGGGATGGCCTCTCTCAGCAATTCCCGCCGATCAAGTTGAAGCGGTCGAGATCTACCGCGGTGGGCGTCCGCGCTCACCCACCAGCATCGTCCCCTGGAGCATCACGCCGTCATCGCCGTCGTTCGGGACGGGATCGTCATGCCCCGCGGGGACGATCTGGGTGTGGTTGCGCTAGGCTTTACTCGCCGGCGCCGTTGCTAAGGCCTCAATCTCCGCCGCAGCCTTCGCCAGGATCTCCGCCACGCTCTTGCGCGCGGCATCGCTCTCGGCTTTCCAGCCGGTCCGGTAGACTGCCTTCACGAGATGCCCTAGCGCCCGGTTGACCTCGGCCATCGAGCCACCCACCGTGCGCTCGACGGTCTCGGTCACGCGATCGAAGATGTCTTCGACGATGTCCTTGTGCTCGTCCAAAAACGCCCGTCCTGTGTCGGTGATTTCGTAGACCTTCTTGCCTTCCACATCGTGCGCGACGACGAGTCCTTCGTCCTCGAGCCACTGCAACGTCGGATAGACGGTGCCCGGCGACGGTGAATAGCAGCCGTGCATCCGCTCTTCCAGATCCTTCATGACTTCGTATCCATGACGTGGCTTATCGCGCAGGAGCTTCAGAATGACGTACTTCATGTCGCCGGCGCCGAACCACTGCCGGCGCCAACTACGGGGTCCGCGTCCACGAAAACCCCATGCCCGGGGACCGAACGCAAAACCGAACCCCTCCCATCCGGACTTCCCACCCATCTTGGCCTCTTGTGAGATGTTACGTCACGATATTCTTGGACGATATATCGTGTCAAGACCCCAATTTTTGTGGGTGTGCGCCAAGTCACTATCCGACTTACGCTTGCATGTTCGAAGGCCACTCGTACATTGCAGCCACGCTGGACCCCTAGGTATCCACGCCCGCGCCCGGGAGAGGAGCCGCAATGTCTGTGCAAGTCACCCCGCACCCGTCTTGGGTCGCGGACCTGGATTCGACGCTGGAGCCCAGCCGCCAGGCGATCCTCGATACGCCGGTCATCATCGACGCATCGGAGAATCAGCTGGTGGACGGTCAGATCCAGAACTTCCTAGTCGGGTTCTATCCCATCATTCGAGACTTCCCCCAGTGGCTACAGATGCTGCTGGATCGCTCGCCCCCGATGGGGCGTGAGTTCTTCACGGACAATATTCGGGTGGAGCGCCGGCACGACGCGATGTGGCGCGCGATGGGGGACGGCTTCAATGTTCACAAGAAGCGGTTCCAGGAACCGGAGCCGATGATCCCGGCGGTGAAGAAGTTCCACGCCTACTTGACCGAGATGTGCCGCAATGCCGAGTTCGGCCAGGCGGTCTCGGCGACGAACTACGCGGTTGAAGGGGTTGCGCAGAAAATCTCCGAAAAAGCGTTGCGGGGGCTCGCGAAGAACGAGAAAATCGGACCGCGTGGTCGCTGGTGGCTCGAGGAGCATGCCAAGTATGATGATGAGCATCCCATTCATGCCCTGGAGATCATCAAGGACTGCGTCAAGCGCGGCAACGGTGACACCCCCGAAAAGGTCACCCAAGTGGCACTGGAAAGTCTGAGCTTGATGAAAGTCTCGATGGAGGCGTCTTATCACGCGTGAGTAAAGCTCGTCGCGTCTCGCCGACCCGAGGAACCCAAGCAAGCACTGCGCCAGCCAAAAGTCCGCTGGTCGACTTGCTGCAGGCAGCAACCGACATCGTGGCTGCCCTGCCGGACGCAGTCGTGGTCACGGGCGCTGATCGGCGGGTGCTCGTGGCGAACCAGGCCGGCGCCGAGATGCTGGGGTGGCACGTGGGTGACATCGTCGGCCAGGCGATCGCCGACAACATCGTACCGGGTGAGCGATCCCACGTCGCGTCGATGGAAGACCACGTCCTGAGCGGCGAGACGCGTCGCTACGAGACCCGGATCGTCAATCACCGCACGAGTGAAGAGCGTGACGTGGCGGTCTCGAGCGGGCCCTTCCGCATGCACGGCGAGATCATCGGTACGGTCGCTACCCTTCGCGATATCACAGAGCCCAAACGCGCCCAGGAGACGCTGGCGCGTTCCGAAGCCCGCTACCGACACCTGGTGGAATCGGCTTCCGACGCGATCGTCACCCTCGATGCGAACGGCCGTTTCACCACGGTGAACCACGCGGCCGAAAACATCTCCGGCTACAAGCGCGAGGAGCTGGTCGGCCAATGGTTCGCGCCCATGCTCCCGGACGACGACCTCCCCAAGGCGCTGGCGCACTTCCAGCAGGCGCTCGCCGGCGAAACGGGCCTGTTCGAGTCGACGAGGAAGTGCTTTGCCTCATCCGCGACGTCACCGACCAGAAGATGCTGCAGGAGCAGCTCATCCAGTCGGAAAAGATGTCGGCGATCGGACAGCTGGTCTCGGGCGTCGCGCACGAGCTCAATAACCCGCTCGCCGGCATCTCGGCGTTCGCCCAGCTGCTGCTCGCCGAAAAGCGGTTCCCGCCCGATCAGCGCACGGCGGCTGAGACGATCTACAGCGAGGCTCGCCGCGCCAGCCGCATCGTGCAGAACCTGCTGACCTTCGCACGCCAGCACAAAGCCGAGAAGGTCCCGACCGCGATCAATCAGGTCCTCGACGACACCCTGGAGCTGCGCGGCTACGAGCTGAGGGTGCGCGGCATCGACGTCCGCCGGGAGTATGATGAGTCAATCCCGGAAACCATGGCCGATGCGCACCAGCTGCAGCAGGTGTTCCTGAACCTCATCACGAATGCAGAACAGGCGATGGAGCAGCGGGACGGCCACCATCACCGGCTCACCGTGCGCACCCGGCGCAACACCGACTCGATCCGCATCGAAGTTGAAGACACCGGCGCCGGCATCCCGCCGAATCTGATCGAGCGGATCTTCAATCCCTTCTTCACCACCAAGCCGACCGGTTCGGGCACCGGGTTGGGGCTCTCGATTTCGCTAGGAATCGTGCGCGAGCACGAGGGCCGGATCTGGGCGGAAAACCCGCAGCAAACGGGAGCCCGCTTCGTGGTCGAGATCCCGATCACCGAGCCGCGCCCCTCCGGTGAGCACGCCGCTCCCACGCACGTGCAGCCTCTCGGCAGCGACCGGCTCCGGGTCCTCGTGGTTGATGACGAGGCCTCGGTCCGCGTGTCGCTACAGCGGTATCTCGCCGGCAAAGGCCACGAAGTCGAGACGACCGCCAGCGGCGAGGACGCCCTGGTTCGCCTCAAGGCATCGAAATACGATGCCGTGATTGTCGATATGCGCATGCCGGACCTTTCCGGCGAGCAGCTCTTCGAGCGGCTGCGCAGCAACGACCCTGCCCACGCCGAGCGCGTGATCTTCACGACGGGTGACCTGGTTAACGAGCAGATGCGCCGCTTCCTCGACGGCACCGGGCGGCCTTGCGTCCCCAAGCCATTCGAGTTCGCTTCTTTCGATCAGGCATTGCCCGCGGCACGTCGCCGCGCCTAACGCCGTTTCACTCCGCTCTCGGTAGGATCAATGCGCCCGATTCTCGCCGCGCTGTGCCTCCTCGTGTCCCCGCTCGTCGCCCAGGACCCCTTCGACTTCTACTCCCGCGGCCCCTATCGCCCGACCGTCCCGCGCCCCGAAGCGATCACCGGCTACGCTGCCGGCGACCAGCACACCATGTACGCAGTGATGCAGCACTATCTCGACACCTTGGTCGCCACGGCGAGCGACCGCGTTCGGATCGAGACGTGGGGCCGCACGACAGAGTACCGGGCCATTCGGGCGCTCATCATTTCCGACCCCGCGAACCTCGCCAAGCTCGACCAGATCCGCGCCGGCCTCGCGGAGCTGACCGATCCCCGCAAGACGTCGGCGGCGCGGGCGGCGGCGATCGCGGCGCAAAGCCCCGCCGTTGCGGTCTTTCAGTATTCGGTTCACGGCGACGAGCCGGCGGGCTTCGAGGCCGCGATGCAGGTGGCCTATCAGCTCGCCGCATCGGATGAGCCACAGACGCTGGAGATCCTGAAGTCGGTGGTCGTGGTCCTCAACCCATCGGCGAATCCCGATGGTCATGAGCGCTTCGCCGCCTGGTACAACTCCGTCGGCATCGGCGCGGACCACCCGTGGGCGTTCGAACAGAACGAGCCCTGGAGCATCACGGGCCGCTACAGCCACTTCCGCTTCGACATGAACCGCGACCTGCTTGCGCAAAGCCAGCCCGAGGTACGGGCGATAATGGACGGCATCCTGCGGTGGCGCCCGCAGGTGTTCGTCGACCATCACTCGACGACATCGTCGTTTTTCTTCCCGCCGGTCGCGCAAGCGGTGAACATGAACCTGCCCCCGCAGACGACGAAGTGGTTCGCCACATATGGCCGCGGTAACGCCGCCGCCTTCGACCGGTATGGCTGGCAGTACTACGTAGGTGGCGTATTCGACTTTTTCTACGTCGGCTACTGGGACGAATGGACCACGTTCCAGGGCGCCACCGGGATGACCTACGAGACTGACGGCGGGCCGGAATACCGGAAGCGCCGCGACGACGGGACCATCACGACCTTCCGCGACGGCATCTCCCACCACTTCGTCGCGTCCATGGCGACACTCGAGACGACGGCGAAGAACCGGCAGAGCCGGCTGCAGGACTACTACGACTTCCGCCGCTCCGCGCTCGCGGAAGCGGCGACCGATCGCATCAAACGCGTCGTGATCGTGCCGGGCAACGATCCGCAGTCGGCGGCGCACGTTGTCGGCCTGTTGCTCCGCAACGGCATCGAGGTCACCCGGCTGCGCCAGCCGCTGGCGTCACGCCTGGCGCACTCCTACATCAGCCCGGGCACCGGGGCGGGGAGCGCGCGGACCTTCCCGGCCGGCAGCTACGTGATTGACCTGAATCAGCCCCAGCGGCGTCTGGCCAAGGGCATGCTCGAGCCGCAGCCGAGTATGGAGCGGTCATTCATTCAGCGGGAGATCGGGAAGTTTCAGCGCAACCGGCGGCGTGGCGACGATGCGGACAAGGAAGACTACGGCTTCTACGACATCACGGCCTGGTCGCTGCCGATGTCCTTCAATCTCGACGCGTACTGGACGGAAGATGCCGGCCCAGGCGGAGACGCAGTCACCGACTCGATCGTCCCGCCTCCCGCCGCCCCGACGCGCGGTGCCAGTGCGTACGTCTTCATGAACGACCGGCCGGGGGCGGCACGGCTAGCGTTTGCGCTCGAAGCCGAAGACTTCAGGTTGGCGGTGAACCACCAACCGGTCCTCATCGGGGGTCGCACATATCCCCGTGGCTCGTTCGTCGCGCGCTCCCAGCGCAACCCTGCGAGCCTGCACGAGCGCATCGCAGTGTTGGGACCCGCCTTGGGTGTCCCGGTTTTCCCGTTACAGACCGCGTTTCCCGACACCGGCGACGCCGGAATCGGCTCCGAAGACGTCGCGGGACTGCACGCTCCCAAGATCCTGGTGGCCGCCGGAGATGGCATCTCGGAGACGAGCTACGGGTGGCTCTGGTTCTACCTGGCACGCGAGCTCAACGTGGCGTTCGCCCCCGTACCGCTCCGCGCGATCGGGCGGATGAACGACCTTCAAACGTTCAACGTGCTCATCATCCCCGATGGTAGCGGCGGCCGGATGCGTCGCGAGCTGGGCGATGACGGCGTCGAAAAGCTGAAGGCTTGGGTGCGCTCGGGAGGCGTGCTCATCGGGTATGGCGGCGCGGGCGATCTCGCGGCGACCAAGGACGTGGGTCTCGCGAGCATCGCGAGCGTCGCGCCCGATAGCGGCGCGAAGGCTGATACCACCGCGCCCGGAAACGAGCCTCCCATGATTTCGAGCACCGCGCCGGCGCGCGATCGGCCTGAATGGATACCTGGCGCGATCTTCCGCGCAACGCTGGATACGACGCACTGGCTGACGTTTGGATACGACCGCAACCGGATACCGGTATTCATCGACGGCGACACGTTCTGGCGGCCCTCGAAGGGCGGCGCGAACGTGGTCACTTTCACCGATCCGGTGGACTCGCTGGTGCTTTCAGGCTTCACCTGGCCCGACAACACCGCTCGGCTCCTCAAGGGCACCACGTGGGCAGTGGTCGAGAATCAGGGCAATGGGCGCGTGGTGCTGTTTCTGAGCGATCCGCTGTTCCGGGCGTTTTGGAGAGGGCCTGCGAAGATGCTGACGAATGCGATTTTGATGGGGCCCAACAGATAGGTGCACTGATGAAAGTAGGGGCGCAGCATGCTGCGCCCCTACAACATTGCGACGACTCCCTTCGCCGCCGCCTTTAGATCGCCCGGCTTGTCCGAATCACATCCCGAAGCTTCCACACCGGCACCTGAATCCGCGTCCGGATCTTTGGAGCGACACGGAACAAACTCGGCTCCTCGCGCATCCGCGGCATCATCCGGAAGTGGCGTTCGTCGTTCTCCGGTACCTTCCAAGTCACATTGACGTGCCGCTGCTTGCGGAGCACGTCGAGTGTCACCGATTCGCCCGGATCGTAGGAGCGTAGAATCCGCATGGCCTGCATCGGTGACGTGGGCTTGCGGCCGCCGATCGACACGATCACATCACCGCCCTTGAGGGCCAGCGTCGAATCCTCGGGAGCGCTCACCACCAGCACTCCTTCACGAGTCCCGAAGTAGTCGCCCAGGTCGGGATTGAGCTTCACCATCTCGATGCCACCCCAACCTGATCCGAACGACCATTCAAAGGCCCCTTCGGGTTGCTTCGGCATCAACTCGCGCAGCCGGTCGAGCTGTCCGGACATGTCCCCCATCTCCCCAGGCATCTCGAAATGGTCCCCCATGCCGAGATCCTCAGCGACGAGCGTCGCCTTGCGGGCGTCGTTGCCGCGGCGGTACTCGACCTGCACCGTGTCGCCGGGATCAAGCTTGTGCGCCAGATCGATCAGCTTCAGGCCCGGCCCTGACCTCTCGTCGTCCTCCGACGACGCCCCACCGAGCGTGGTGCCGTTGAAGCGGGTGATGACGTCACCGGCCTTGAGGCCCGCCTTCTCGGCGGGTCCGCCGGGAGTGATCCCTTCGATGCGCGCACCGACTTTGTCGCCCGCGTCGTTTGCCTTCGTGTCCACGATCACGCCGATCCGCCCGCGATTGACGTACGCGAACGCGGTGAATGGCCCGTCCCCGGTCTCCACCCGCACGCGGGGGCGAGTGCTCGGCCGGCGGGGGGTTGCCTGCCCGGCGGCCGACGCGGCCGGTAGGGTCAGACTGACGGCGAGAACTGCCACAGTCACAATGCGAATCATCTAGCTCTCCTCCGGGCCCTTAGAGCCCGACGTAGCGAGCGCGCGTCGCGCGGGCGTTCATCAGCTCCCGCATCAGACCGACGCGCTCCTGCCAAAGTTTTACGAGTTCGGCGTCCTGTGCGCTCTGTTCGCGCTGCGAGAGGGTGCCGTCGAGAAGGGAAATGCGGTCTTCCAGATCTGCCACCACGGCCGCGGCGTGACCGCTCAACACGCGTCCGTCGATGTCGTATTGCTGCAAGGAATCTTCGAGCGTTGCCGACTGCTGCTTCACCTGACTCAGCTCGGCATGAAGGCCCGGGCCCGGTTGGAGCAGCAGGATGGCAGCGATCGTGGCAGCGAGAGCAAGACTGCCGGTCCACGTTCCCCAAGTGCGACGGCGGCGCGAGCGCTGCGCGCGCAACGCCGATTTCACGGCGGGCCAGCGGTCGCGCGGGGGGCGCAGCGCCGGCAGCGCCTTGAGCTGCGCGATTCGCTGGTACAACCCTTCCAGCTCCGCCTGACACGCGGCACAGGTGGTGATGTGCCGGCGCGCCCAGACCGACGCCTCACCCGCCTGCAGGGCCCCCAAATCTTCCATCGTACAGTGCATCATGCATTCGCTCCTTCGTCCAGCACGCGCCGCAGGCGCGCATGCGCTCGCGCCAGCTGCGACTTGGAAAAGCTCACTGACTTGCCCATCTGCTCCGCGATTTCCTCGTGCGTGTAGCCTTCGACGTCGTGCAACCACACCACCGCGCGGGACGTCTCGGACAGATGCTCGAACGCGCGCTCCAGATCGATGTTGGCGCCGACATGCATCCCCGGCTTCCCCGGTTCGTCGTTCAGCGACTCCGTCTCCCGCACCTGATCGCGACGAATCCGCATCAAAGCCTTGGTCGATGCGATGCGGCGGATCCAACCCCAGAGATGGCCTTCACCGCGGTACTGCTTGATGTTGCGCACGACCTCGAGGAACGTCTCCTGCAGCACGTCCTCGGCATCCTCCGGCCGCCGCAGCATGCGCCGGACGAGATTGTAGACAGGCGTCTCGAAGGCCCGGAACAGGGCTTCGAGAGCTGCTTCATCTCCGGCTTGCGCGCGGGCGACGAGGACATCCGGGACGGCGAGAGACACGGTCATTGTCCGAAAACTATGATGCCACAACTACGTAGAAGGTCGCGAGAACGATCCTAGGGGAAATCACGGTTCCTTAAGGCGTTGCAAGGTAGTAGCTTGGCGCATGCCCACAGCTGACCTAAAGGAATGGCTCCATCACTGGCAGGATGAAGCGGACGCGGCCTACCTCTATCTCGCCCTCGCCGGCCAGGAATCCGATCCGCACAGGAAGGACGTCTACATCAAGCTCGCAGGCGTCGAGGAGCGCCACGTGCAGATGTGGACCAAGCTGCTCGGCGAGCACGGCCACACCGTGGATCACGCCCGGCCGTCGTTGAACGCGAAGCTCCGGGCGTGGTTCGGACGGCGCTTCGGGACGCGGTACCTCCTGCCGATGCTGCTCCGCGAGGAGGGCGAGGAGGTCAAGGGATACCTCAACCTCCACAACGAATCGATCCTGCCCGACGCGCAGGAAGTCTCGCTGCAGCTCGCCAAGGAATCCGCCGCGCACGCCGGAACTCTCGCCGATCTCGCCGGCAAGGGCGCCGAGCCATGGCACAAGACGGGCTCCGGCGGTTTCCTGCGCAACGTCGTGTACGGCTTCAACGACGGGCTCACGGCCAATTTTGGACTGGTCGCCGGCGTGATCGGGGCGGCGGTGCAGCCGCACGTGATCATGATCTCCGGCGTGGCCGGCATGATCGCGGACGCGCTGTCGATGGGATCATCCGGGTATCTGGCGGCGAAGAGCGAGCAGGAGGTGTGGGAGCACGAGATCGCGATGGAGAAGGAAGAGATTCGCTTGATGCCGGAAATAGAAGAGGACGAGATTGCCCTGCAGTACGAGGCGAAAGGCGTCGACCCCCGCACCGCGCGCCGCATGGCGGAAGAAGTGATGCGCGACCCGAAGCGGGCGCTCGACGAGCAGGTCCGTGAGGAGCTGAAGATCGGCGAGGCGCACGCGACGCCGTTCCGCGAGGGGTGGATTACCGGCGCCGCCACCGCGGTCGGCGCCTTCATTCCCGTCTTTCCGTTCCTCGTGCTGCAGGGGCGAGCCGCGATCTGGCTCGCCTTCGTCATCGCCATGGTGTCGCACTTCGCCGTGGGCGCCGCACGCAGTTTCTTTACCGGCCGCGGCGTCCTTCGCAGCGGCATCGATATGTTCGTGATCGGGATGGGAGTCGCGGCGGTCGGCTACCTCGTTGGCGACCTGATCGCAAAGGCGCTCTAGACGACCAGGTTGACGAGGCGGTCCTGCACGTAGATCACCTTTTTCAGTTTCTGCCCATCCACGAACTTCTTCACCGCTTCATCGGCAAGGACGCGGTCGAGCACGTCCTTCTCCGCCATTCCGCGCGGAACCGTGAGACGCGACCGGAGCTTGCCGTTCACCTGCACCGCGATCTCGACGTCGCCCGCTGACGCGAGGCGCTCGTCGAACGCAGGCCAAGGGGCCTCGAAAACCGAGGTCTCGTTCCCCAACACCGACCACAACTCTTCCGCAATGTGTGGCGCGTACGGCGCGAGCATGATCACGAGCGGCTCGATCAGCTCCTTGGTGGCCGTTCCGTGCTTGAGCTCGTTCACGTATTGCATCATCGCCGCGATCGCAGTGTTGTACTGCAACTCTTCGGTATCAGCGCTCACTTTACGGATCGTACGATGAAGTTTTTGCGCAACGGAGT
>Ga0193723_1000765_pt1 | contig 12667 bp, 6 predicted proteins | sample H2m2metaG_FD_143042 | JGI IMG/M metagenome (GOLD analysis project Ga0193723, IMG submission 143042) | Soil microbial communities from a riparian zone of the East river system, Colorado, United States - H2m2 | ecosystem: Environmental > Terrestrial > Soil > Riparian zone | place: USA: East River... | reverse complement strand
CCGCACCCCGCCACCCAATAGGTAGGGCGCCAGATGGACGAGGATCTCATCGACCAGGCCGGACCGCAGTGCCTGCTTCCCGGGCGATGCACCGCCAAGCTTGACGTGCTTGTCGCCCGCCGCGGCTTTCGCCTGCCGTATCGCGCTCTCGATCCCGTCAGTGACGAAGGTGAGATTCGACGGCCCTTTGGGCACCGTCTCGGCGGGAGGCGGATTGTGCGTCAGCACGAACACGGGCACGCCATTCACCGGGTGCCGACCACCCCAGCCCTTGGTGATGTCATAGGTTCGCCGCCCGAAGATGAAGGCACCGGATTCCTCATACATTCGCTTGACCTGGTCGAGGTTCGGCCCCGGCTCGGGCTTGAACAGCGGCGTGCGGTATTCCTCGGTCCCTGAAAAGTACCAGTCGAAGATTGCCATGCCGTCATGCTTGCCGAGCGGGAACTCGGGCCCGTCCTCGGGTCCCGCGACATAACCGTCGAGTGACATGGTCATGTCAATGATTACTTTTGGCATGGCGAGTCCCCCAGTGGTTTTGAACTAGTGTTTCATCCGGGCCTACATATGCTCGACAAGCGTGACGAAGATACTGACGTTCTGGTCGTGGGGGCGGGCCCGACCGGGCTCATGCTGGCGAACCAACTCGGTCGGCGAGGGGTTCGGGTGATGATCGTGGACCGGCACCCTGGTCCGTCGCTTCAGACAAGAGCCCTGGGCGTACAGGCCCGCACCCTCGAGATCTACTCCCACCTTGGCATCGTTGAGCAGGCCCTTGTGCTCGGGAAGCGCGCCACCGGTGCCAACATGTGGGCCGGAGGGCGGCGGACTGCACGCGTTCCGTTGGGTGACATTGGGCGCGACATGAGCCCCTATCCATTCCTTTTGATCCTGGGACAGGACGACAACGAACGGCTGCTGGGAGAGCGCCTTCATCAATGGGGCCTGGCCGTAGAGTGGAACACCGAGCTGGTCGGGCTGGCGCAGGAAGCGGATCGGGTGACCGCCAAACTCAAGCAACCGGACGGCACCATCCGGGAGATCCGGGCCGGGTGGGTCGCCGGCTGCGATGGCGCGCGTAGCGCGGTCCGCGAGCTGAGCGGGATCGCGTTTCAGGGCGCGCCCTACGAGCACGTGTTCTTCGTCGCCGACACCCAGATGACGGGACCGATGGTGCCGGACGAGCTCAACATCTATTTCTGGCGTGACGGATTCCACCTGTTCTTTCCAATGCGGGGGACCGATCACTGGCGGATTGTCGGCATCGTGCCGCCGGAATTGCGCGGGAAGGACGATTTGGGGCTCGACGACGTGATTCCGTCGATCCGCGACGAGGCGGGAGCCGGAGTAGCCTTGCAGGATTGCAGCTGGTTTTCCACCTACCGCATCCATCACCGCCGCGCCGAGCGCTTCCGTGACCGCCGTTGCTTCCTGCTGGGCGACGCGGCGCACATCCACAGCCCGGTCGGCGCCCAAGGTATGAACACTGGACTGCAGGATGCCTACAACCTGGCCTGGAAGCTGGCCCTCGTCGTCTCGGGCCGGGCGGACCCGGCCTTGCTCGACTCCTATGAGGCCGAGCGTATCCCAGTCGCCCGACGGTTGCTGAGCACGACCGACCGGATGTTCTCGCTGGTGGTCTCCGACACTAGGATTGCCGGATTGTTCCGGACCCGAATCCTGGCGAACGTCATGGCTCTGGCGATGAGGCTCGAGAGAATAAAAAAGCTCGCCTTTCGCACCATCTCGCAGACAGGCATAGCCTACCCCGACAGCCCGTTGTCGGAAACGCTGCCGGGCTTGCCCCATGGGGGGCCGCGCGCCGGCGATCGGTTTCCGTGGCTGCGGCTCAAGCTCACCGCCAACGGCCCCGCCGAGGACCTCTTCGGAAAGCTCGACGACACCCGATTCACTCTGATCGTGATCGGGCAGACCGTCCCTCCGGGTGGGATGCCAGACCTCGGCGACTTGCTGCGTACCCAGGTAATCCCCAACGATCCCACCAATGACCGGGAGCTCATCCGCGCACAGATCCCGCGCCCGGCATTCTACCTTCTGCGTCCGGATGGCCATGTAGCGCTTGCGGGAATTCGCCTGGATGCTGCGGCGGTGACCCGTTACGTCTCCGAGCGTCTACATCTTCGAATCAAGACCGCGTGACCCGAGGCGCCTAGAGAACCCCGATGAAATGCGTGATTCGTTCGGTTCTTCTGTCCTCCTTGTTCGCTCTGGCGAACGCTCATTGGCTGCAGTCCCAGGACGATTACGCAACGCCCATCCTGGCAGGCATAAGCAATCACGGGCAAGGCCAGGGCCGGCCCTATGTCACGGCAGGCGACAGGACGTACTTGATTGGGACGCAGGATGGGAATTTCCCAGATATGGGCGAACACGTGCCAGGCGAAATGGGCGGGCTATGGCTGCACCCGATCAAACTGATTGACGGTTTTTGGGCAACGGTAACGGATCTGGCCACCCATCAGGAGTCGGACCTCTCGGAGAGCACTGAATTCGTCAATTACCCCTACGGCAACCGGTTCCGATATGGTCGGGTGTTGGACAGCCTGGAGATCGAGCGTTTCCAGTTCAGTCCGGACGGCCACCAGGGATCGATCATTCAGTACAGCTTCAAGAATGCAGCCGCTCGCAAGAGACGGTTGAACTTCCAATTGTCGGTCAAGACCGATCTAAGCCCCGTATGGTTTTCAGATCGACTCGGGATAACCGACGCTCAGGACACTGTTGCCTGGCAAACGGCAGGTGGTCTCTTCATCGCCAAGGACACCGGCCACACCTGGTTCTCCGTGTGGGGAGCCACCCCTTCCGCTGGTGGAGAACCAGTCGCCCATCCAGAGCCGGTACACACGAGGGGAATGGGAGTCACGGCTGCATCCCGATACACCCTGTCAGTCGCCCCAAGCGGCACCGCTACCTTGACGTTCATTATCGCGGGCTCAGCAACAGACAAGAATGCAGCTGTACGCACCTACAAGTATCTGGCCAGGAACCATGCGAGCCTCCTGGCCAGAAAAAAGGCGCACTACGCCTCGATCATTGACCGGGCGCGAGTGACAATTCCCGACCAACGCCTGCAGGAGGTTTACAACTGGGTGAAGGTCGACGCCGAGTGGCTGGTCAGAGAAGTTCCCGGGATCGGCCGCGGTCTCGGTGGCGCCCTGATGGAATACCCCTGGTGGTTCGGGACCGAGACCTATTCCCTCCAGGCGCTCATGGCGACGGGCGATTTCGATCTCCCCAAGCAGACCCTCCGCTTATTGAAGAATCAGTCCATGAAGGCAAACGGAAACGGCCGGATTCTGCATGAGCTCACGACCAACGGCGGAGTCTCCAATCCCGGCAACACCCAAGAAACCGCTCAGTTCATCCTGACTGTCGGAAGGCTATTCGAGTGGACCGGAGATCTGGAATTTGCACGGGAGATGTACCCGGCCATGAAGAGGGGCATCAACTGGCTTCTTACCGACATGGATCAGAACAGGAACCTGTTCCCCGAAGGTTACGGGATTATGGAAGTGTATGGATTGAATGCGGAATTGATCGATGTTGCGGTGTACACCCAGCAGGCGCTAAAGGCCACCGCGCAGATTGCCGCTATTTTAGCCGAGCCGGACGCAGCAGAGCGATACCAGCATCTGGCGTCACAACTGGAAATGAAAATCAATGAGAGCTTCTGGGTCCCGGAGGAAGGTTCATACGCCGATTTCTACGGCAGCAAGGCCCAGGCAATCGGCGCCGCGGAAGGAGCGATCAAGCAGATAGGACTGAAGGGGGCCGACAAACTGACCCAAAGGGACAAGGAGCTGATTGGACACTACGAGCGGCTGAAGCAGAGATTCTCCGCGATGCCGGATAGCAGCAGAGGTTGGCTCACGAACAAGAACTGGGTCATCACGACGCCGATGGAGACCGCCATCGCCCCGCGAGCAAGAGCGATACAGCTGCTGGACAAGATCCGCCGGGAGAATGTTGGAAAGTACGGGCCCTTCCTGTCCGCGACCGACAAACAGGCGATGATGACCATCTCAACCGGCGTGCAGGCTGTCTCCGAAGCCAACTACGGGCGCACCGACGAAGCGCTGTGGTATGTAGACAAGATCGTGCAGACCTTCAATCGGACATTGCCAGGCTCGATTTCAGAGATGATGCCCGATTATGGCTGTTTTGTCATCGCATGGACTACCTACGGCATCGTGGTGCCGCTGATCCAGCATGTCTTCGGCATTCAGCCAGATGCAATGAAAAAGACTGTTGTCTTTGATCCTCATGTGCCTACCGGTTGGGAGGATATGAGCATCGAAGATCTCCCTGTTGGAACCACCATGGTTTCATTTTCACGTGCAAGAACCGGCAGGGGAGTCGAATATGGTTTCGAAGTCGGAGAGGACGGATGGAATGTCGTCTTCAAGGGGAAAAGTTTGCCCGGCGCCAAGTATTATTTGAATGGCAAACCGGTCTCTTTTAGCTCCTCTGGCATCCGGATGAGCGGAAGGAAGAATCACGTGTTGGTGGTTCAGTAGACCGTGATCCCAGGGACGGCTTCCAAACTGGGTGACGCCCTGCGCGATCGCTATGTGATCGAGCGGGAGCTCGGCCGGGGTGGGATGGCCACCGTCTACCTCGCCCGCGACCTTAAGCACGACCGGCTGGTTGCCATCAAGCTCCTGCGCCAGGAGCTCGTCGCCGCACTCGGTCCCGACCGCTTTCTCCGGGAGATTCAAGTCACCGCTAGTCTCCAACATCCTCACATCCTTCCATTACTCGATTCGGGTACGATCGAGGACGCTGGCGGAAGCCGCCCCTACTATGTGATGCCGTATGTCCAGGGCGAGTCGCTTCGCGACCACCTGGTGCAGGAGCGTCAGCTCCCGGTGGATGAAGCCGTGCGCATCGCCTGCGACGTAGCGGCAGCGCTGGGCTATGCCCACGAACGTGGCGTGGTGCACCGCGACATCAAGCCCGAAAACATCCTGCTCTCCGGCGGGCAGGCTGTCGTCGCTGACTTCGGGATCGCGCGAGCCCTCTCCGCCGCGGGTGCCGAGCGGCTGACGGAGACCGGGCTCGCGCTCGGCACACCCCACTACATGAGCCCCGAGCAGGCATCCGGCGATCCCCACGTGGATGGCCGCGCGGACATCTATGCCCTCGGGTGCGTGCTCTATGAAATGCTCGCGGGGGAGCCGCCGTATACCGGGCCCACCGCCCAGGCGATCATCGCCAAGCGTATGGTCGAGCCAACCCCGCGGATACGGACTGTTAGGGAGAGCGTTCCCGAAGAGCTGGAGCGTGCGATCACCCGGGCGCTCGCCAAGACTCCGGCCGACCGCTTCGGCACAGCGCCGGAGTTCGCGGAGGCGCTCTCCCAAGCGGCGATTGCGCCGCCGGTGCCTCGTTCCGTCAGCCCAGGCCGAACTCGGCGGATCGCGGCCCTGCTGATCATTGTTTTGGTTGGGGGAGCGGCCGTCCTTCGCCTCTGGTCCAGGCGATCTGGACCGGACAAGAGTCCTTCAGCATCACTCATAGCCGTCCTCCCCTTCACGCCGAGCGGATCCGACACCGTGCTGTCGCGGCTGGGACGCGACCTGGTGTTTACGATGAGCTCGGAGCTGGACGGCCTGGGTACCATCCGCGTGGTGGACGCCCACACGGTGCTCGCCCAGGCGAAACCGGGCGGACTGTACTCTCCCGCCGAAGGAGCGGCGCTAGCCCGCCGGTTCGGCGCCGGCAGCATGGTGCACGGCAGCCTGGTGCGGGAAGGCGCCGGTGTGCGGCTGGACTTCGTCCTTCTCTCGACCGACGGCAGCATCCCACTGGCCCGCGCGTCCGTCTCCAACGCCCCCGATTCCATCGCGGCGCTTACCGACTCTGCGGTCCACGTCCTCCTGAGACAGGTCTGGACCCGGGGATCTGCTCCTACGCCGAGCCTCGAGGCAGCACTCAAGACCCGCTCGGTCCCGGCCCTGCGCGCATTCCTGGAAGGGGAGCGAGACATTATCGGCGGTTTGTGGGATAGCGCCGCGGCTTCCTATGGCCGCGCCAGGGAGACGGATCCGGCCTTCTGGCTAGCGTATGCCCGCGAGCAGTATGCCCTGAACTGGTCACAGCACGAGCAGGCAGAGGCGCTGACCGAAGCTCTGCATCGCCATCGCTTCGAGCTGCCCGAGCCGGAGCGCCTTACTACAGAGTCGATTGTGCTCTGGTCGCAGGACAGTGTCGCGCTCGGTCTCGAGCGTGCCCGCCAACTCACTGAGCGATACCCCAGCTCCTGGTTCGGGTGGTTGATCTACGCCGACCAGCTATTGCACAACGGCCCGCTGCTGGGACACTCCCGGGCTGAGGCCCGTGCCGGATTCGAGCGGGCACTGGAGCTCAATGCCGACCTCATCCCGGTGCACGAGCATCTGATGTTGTTAGCGTTGCAAGACCGGGACACCATCGCATCGGCTCGAGGTCTACGAGAGCTGGCTCGGCTCGGCGCCGGTCCGGGCCTCACCGCCGACGGCTACGGCAACAGAATACTGCAGTTTCGCTTTCTGAGTGCGATCGAGTGGGGCGATAGCGCCCTCACTCGGGTCTTGGCCGACAGCATTGCGAGAGACCCCGAGCCGCTAGCCGTGCTAGACGGAAGCTTTTACGACGCCTATCGCTACGGCTTTCCGGGCGAGCAGATCCGGGTGAGTGCGCAGGTGGTCCGTTCGAGAGTCTCGACGGCTCGCCGAGCCACGCATGGCAGGCTGCTGGCATTCTCGTGGGCCCAGAGGGGAGCGTGGGATTCCGCGCTGGTTGCCATGGACCGATTGGTCACCAGCGAAATCGATTCGGCGGCTGCCCTCGAGTCGTACGGGCTGGCGGTTGTCGGCTCCTGGCTCGGAGCGGTCGACCAAGGTCAGGCCGACGCGCGACGCAAGGCCGCCGTGACGCTGGCCCGAACGGACGACGCGGATCGCGCCGAGGTGGCTTGGCTCGACGGGTTGGCGGCGGCGGGGCAACGCGACCGGCGTGCTCTAGCCGAGGCGCGGGCCGCACTCCGTGCGACTGGCGGCCCCAGCGTGAACGCGCTCGATCGCTCGCTGGCGGCCTTCGACGCCGCCCTCGCGGCGGGGGCCACGGGGGCTGCTGGAACGGCGATGGCGAACCTCGAGTGGCAGGAGGCGGCCCTCTCCGCTCCGGATTTCACCCGTCATCCGTATACGATCGCCGTCGATCGACTGGCAGCGGCGCGATGGCTGGCGGCTTCCGGCAATGCCGATCAGGCCCTCAGGCTGCTGACCTGGGTGGACGGTCCCTATTTTATTCACCCTAGTGCAGTGTACAGCCTGATGCTGACCGGATTGGTCGACTTGGAGCGCGGCCGGATTGAGGAGCAGCGAGGACGATTCAGTGCGGCCCGGAACTACTACAGTGAGTTCCTGAGGCGCTACGACCGACCGGTGATCGGCCACCGCCGGCTCGTGGAAGAGGCGAAGACCGCCATGGTCCGATTGACCGGCAGAGGGGACTAAGGTGTGAGCCAGTACGATACCTTCACCAGAAAGGTGTCGTTCGCCCGCCGGCCGAACAGATCACCGAGGTCGCCAGTGAAAGACTCGGCGCCCTCGACCGGCGCCGATCCCTGACGTCCCTGACTCCACACCAAGAACAGCGTCGAGCCTGGCCGGTATTCCCAGCGGAACACCACGTTGGATCGAAACTGCTGGAAGTTGAAGCCGCCCGGGTTGTCGGCCACGGCAGGGTCGGCGTAGGGCCGATAGCGGTCCGAGTACGAGCTCGCCCTCGGCTGTGCCAGCTCGCGCACGTCGCTATACGTCCCCTTGGAGATGAAGGGCGAGGCATAGACCTGGAGCGTGGTGGTCGGGGTAAAGGTGTAGCCCAGCCGCCACGTCAGGCTTAAGGTCTTCTGCTCGAGATGGGCGAAGGTGTAATGTCGCCCTCCCGCCGGATCGGTGAAGGTCCCGAAGTACTGCAGGTCGGCCCGGTTGTGGTTGTACTCTGCAGCGAGCGAGGTGGTGAACCGACTGGATACCTTGAGCGCGAGCTCCGGCGACAGGTCGATGGTTTCCGAGCGACCCACGTCGCCTCGGTTGTAGTTGGCCGAGAAGGTTGGCATGAGCGGCCGGCGGTCATCTCCCTCGATGGTGATCCAGGGGGCGATGTACGGATCCTGCCGGACGGCGGGGCCGCCCCGTGCGCAACGGTCGCAATACGTCGCGCCGACTTGGCCGAGGGTGCCTCCCACATGAAGCCACCAACGGTTGGTGAACTGGGTATGCACGTTGGTGTTGAAGGCCCGCTCAGTGGGTAGTCCCGCGGCGCTCCAGTATTCCCAGTTGTTGAAGTTCCAGCGTAGCTGCTGGAAGATCTTGTTGGGTTGATTGAACACCAGATTGGCCCAGCTGGTCCAGGCCTGCTGGTCGGCCTGGCGAAGGAACCCGATGTCGTTGATCTCGAACCCAGGCGAGCGCCGCTGGTAGGCGGTCTCGAAGTGAAGCCGCTTGCCGGACACCTTGGCAAACCGGAACTCCTGGTTGGTGCCGCTGAGCGAAGTTCGGGTCGAATCGAAGGCCAGCGGGCCATCGGGGCGCTGATACAGGTGAACCGGGTTCTGTTGGGTCAGGGCGATCGCTGACGCATCCCCGGCCACCCGGCTGAGATCCAGTGAGCCCGAGACCTCGTAGCGCCCGCGGAACCGCCACCGCGCATTGACACCACCGCTATATGCATCCCGATGGAGATAGGCTGCACTGGTGGCGTCGAGTGACCGGTTGATTCCGGTGGCAATGAACCCCACGCTGGCATCACCGTTGTGGAAGTCCTGATTGCCCCGCACCACCCCGTAGTTGGTCGCAGGCTCCAGGGTGGTGCTACCCGGACCCGGGACATGATCGGTGATGGCATCGAGCACCCCGAGGGAGAAGCCGCCGGGCAGGCGCCCGGTAACCTTCCCCGCCCCGAGAATTCGGGTTGAGGTGGGCGAGGTCTCGTCCCCATAGGTGCTGGCGAGCTGGGGGGAGCGACCGATCCGGCGGGAATAGAAGAGGCCCTCTCCGGTACTGCAATCAACGACCACGACACAGTTCACCGTGAACGTGAAGAGCCCCTTCCCCTCCACGAAGAACGGGCGCCGCTCGGTGAAAAAGGTCTCGAAGGCGCTGAGATTGAGCTCCGACGGATCCGCCTCGACCTGACCGAAGTCGGGGTTGACGGTTGCGTTGAGGAGCAGGTTTGAGGCCAGTCGGTACTTGAGATCGCCACCGACGGAAACCTCCTGGCTCCGTCCCAAGTCGGCGGATCCCACATCCGGCACATTCTTGGTGATGACGTACGGCGTTATCTCCGCACGGCCCGGGCTTCCCATTTTGTCCAGCCCGGTCAGATCGCCGAACTGCGACGTCAAGCCGGACTTGGAGGTGCGGTAGAGCGGCCAGGTGACGGCTGCCGTGTGGCGCTGGATGACTCGCCAAATCAGCAGGCCGAACGTCCCGCTCCCCTTGGATGAGTAATGCAGCTGAGACAGGGGGATACGATACTCGGCAGCCCACCCGAGCGAGTCGATCCGGGTGGCGGCATCCCACACGGCGTCCCAGGCGACGTCTTCGTCGCCGTCATTGTATATCGCGTAGTCGGTTTTGACACCGGCGGGATTCACCGAGAATTCGTACCCGGTCCGCCGATCATGATAGGGATCGAGCATCACCGTGATGTAGTCGGAGGCGGTCGGGTCATCCCGGCGGGAAAGCAGGCTGACGATGCTGTCGGGATGGGAATCGAAGGCGCGGACGAACAGGTACAGATTGTGCTCGTCGTATGCCACTCGTGCCTCGGTCCGCTGCTGGGGCTGGGCGCCTTCGGTCGGCCTGGCCTCGAGGAACCGGTCAACGGCCGGCGTGGAGCGCCAGACGGCATCATCGTCTCGGCCGTCCAGGACCGGGGGAACCGCGGTACGCGCCGCCCGGATGATCGCGGTGGTCTGCAGCGGAGGATCGCGCGTGATCCCCTGTCCCTGAAGCATCAGCAGAATGCCCAGAATTACTGTCACCCGAGATCCCCGGAGAAAGGTTCACGGGGTTGGACATCCACCGGGCCTAAAAGGTTGGATCTGGCCGAGCTAGCCCCTCAATCGAACCCGAACACCGGGGGGAAGCCCACCACGACGATCGCGGCCCAGATGGAGTATGCTGGGAGGTAGGCCGTCTGCCAGCGCTCGAGGCTGGCAAAGGGGCCGCGGCCGCGCAGAAAGCGGACGTAGAGCACGGTCGACCACCCCAAGTTCCCGAGCAGGACCACGTTCTCGCCGAGCGCGGCCACACGGTTGGGCGTGAAGCCGAACTCCGAAATGCGCGCCCCGATCGCCGCCAGGGCGAAGGCATCGGCGACGAGCGCGCTGACGAGGAGCAGTACCAGCAGCAGGTCGAAGGCGCCCGGCGGCGCCTGCGGGTCGCGCGCGGAGATGGAGTAGAGCAGCAGGCCCAGCACCAGCACCAGCAGCAGGTCGAAGGCAATCAGCGCGTTGCGCTCGAGGTCGATCCCGCGGCCGGTCCAGACCATCGTCCCGAGGAAGACAACCAACGTGAGCGTGAACAAAGGGGTGAAAAGCCGCGTCAATACCGGGGCCATGTTCTCGATCACGCTTTGCTTCGCCTCGACCAGCCAGGAGCCGACTATCACCGCCCCAAGCATCCCGCACGGCAGCAGCCACTCCTGGACCACCGGCTCGGCATTGATGCCGATCGCCCGAAACATCCCCATCGTGAACGCGACGAGAACCCCGCCGCCCAGCGCGATCAGCGCGTAGTAGATGAACAGCTCGCCGGAGAAGCGGACGAAGTCCATGCGCCCGGTGCTCTCCCCCCAACGGCCCCCCGCGTAGGCGATCCCCACCGGCAGCCACAGGGCGATCGGCAGGTGCAACGCGGTAAGCACCTCCGTGTCGCTGCTGGTCTCGAATGGATAGACATTGGCGAAAACGACCGCGGCCACGAACGCCAGGGCCAGCCACACCCAGGTGCGCTGGCTCAGCCGCCGCTTCCAGACGAAGTAGCCGGTAAGGAGAGGGAAGACGAAGAGGCTGAAGTTCCGCAGATAGAACGGCATGTTCCCCGCGGCCCACTCCAGCCCGAACAGCTCCGGCACCTTTACCGCCAGCGCTGCCACCATCGCGAGCGCGAAGACGACGATCGTCTCGGTTCGCACCTCGTCCACCGGCTGGGCCGTACCGGTGGACGCGATGACCAGCTGCTTCCACAGCCGCTCCGAGTGCTCGCGCGCGAACTCGTTCGAGATCGCGTCCAACGCACCCATCCGCTTCACCCCAACCAGGAAGGCCTCGTTCTCCGAAAGGCCGGCGCCGCGCAGGGCAGCGACCTCGCCGCGCAGGTGATCCTCCAACTCCTCCACGTCCATCGGCCCGATCGCCGGCCGACGGCGAAGATAGCTCCGCCACTGCCCGATCTGTCCCTCGAGCGAGTCGCTCGACCCGGCTTCCATCGCGGGCTCAGACACGGGAGGGCAGCGGCGAGAGTGCTGACCGGGTCGGAAGCGAGACCGCGGGCCAAATGTTGCGGAGCGCCGCATCCACCATCTGCCACTGCTGACGCTGCTCCGCGAGCTGCGCCTGGCCCCGTGCCATGAGGTGATAGTACTTGCGCTTCCGGCCGGTCTCAGAGGTGCCCCACTTGCCCTTGATGTGGCCCTGCCGCTCGAGACGGTGGAGCACTGGGTAGAGCATTCCGTCGGTCCATTGCAGCTCGCCGCCGGAAAGCTCGCTTACGCGCTTGAGGATCGCGTAGCCGTAGGAGTCACCCTCGGCCAGAATGGCGAGAACCAACGGGGTGGCGGTAGCTGCGACAAGGTCTTTGTTGATGTCCATGGCTTCTTATGCACCCACGCGGGTCGAGTACCTAGCTCTACTATACATCATGCTTCTATGTATGTAAAGATTTCTTAATGTCGGCCTACAACATCTCCGAAACCGGATTCAGATCCCCTTCCCAAAACCGGCTCGGCCGGAGGGCACTGACGTCCACCGTCGAGGCAGCGCCGTCGCTTATTACCTCCGCCAGGAGCTGGCCCAGGGCCGGCGCCTGCATCACCCCGTGCCCCGAGCAGCCATTCAACAGGAACAGGTTGGGGCAGCCTGGGGCAGCGCCGAGAATGGCGTGCTTGTCGGGCGAGACCTCGTAGAGTCCCGCCCAGCAGGCGTCCCGGTCTATGGCCGCGCGACGCACGACCGGCACCCGCCGGTGCGCCTTTTCGACCACCGCCTCGATCCACTCATCGTCTACGCCAGTATCGAATGGTCGTCCCGGCACTCCTGGTGTGGGCCAGAGGAGCAGAATCCGACCTTCCCGCACCCGCAGATGAAAGCCGTCGATCGTGAAGATGGTCATCGGCATGGTGTCGGGCAGGAGGTTGGTCGATGCTGTCGCGGCCACCTGTCGCCGGAGCGGGGAGACCGGCAGATCGAGACCGGTCCACTGCGCCACCTGGCCGGCCCACGGACCGGCCGCGTTCACCACCGCCGCCGTGGAAACCGGACCGCGCGAGGTCTCCACCACGGCAATGCGATTGCCCTGCCCGCGCCTGAACCCGGTGACCTCGACCTGCCACTCCAGCTCCACCCCCAGCCTCTGGGCGGCAGTGAGATACCCTT
>Ga0193723_1000764_pt1 | contig 12668 bp, 15 predicted proteins | sample H2m2metaG_FD_143042 | JGI IMG/M metagenome (GOLD analysis project Ga0193723, IMG submission 143042) | Soil microbial communities from a riparian zone of the East river system, Colorado, United States - H2m2 | ecosystem: Environmental > Terrestrial > Soil > Riparian zone | place: USA: East River... | reverse complement strand
CACATTTGCCGTCGTTGCTGATGCTCAGCTTCCCCCTGGCTCAATCATGACCACGGGGACCGCGCATTCGCATTTCGTGTCGGTACCGCTCAGCGAAATGCTCACTTGCCCTTACGCGATCGGTCCAGCCGTGCCCGGCCCTATCAGCAAGCCAGGCGGAAATTTCCTGTCCGATCCGATCGTGAGCTTCGATGGGCTTCATGTCGGCAAACTGCCGGCCGGCGACGATTGTTCTCTTGGCGGCTATGCATCCGACGATAGCGGGGCTGTGGGCTTCAATCACTACGTGCAGGTGGTCAACACCGCGATCGCAGTTTATGACAAGTCCGGGAATGTCCTGGCGGGTCCCGTAAGCACCACCACTTTTTGGCAGGACCAGCCTGACTGTGGAGGCAACCAAATCTGGAGCGATGCGGTTGTACGGTTCGATCGATACGCCAACCGATGGGTTATTGCTCGTCCGGGCGGGGGACCGTACGGTCAGGACCTGTGCATGGCCGTTTCTAAGACCTCGGACCCGACAGGGCCGTACGATCAGTACGCGTTCGAGGTCAACAACACGACTAATCAACTGGCTGGGTTCTTCAACGATTATCCGAAGATCAGTGTGTTTACAGACGCCTACTACGCCACTGCGGACCCCAACAAGATCTTCAGCGGACTGGGCAATACCATCTCCGCGTTTGAGCGAGCGGCCATGCTGGCCGGAAACCCCGACGCGAAGTTCGTGACATTCTTTGTACCTGCTCCCCGCAATCCGTTCCAAACCACCCGTAGCCATATGCTGGCGGCGGACCTCGAGGGTACGAGGTTGCCGCTAAGGGATACGCCTGAGTACGTGGTGCAGGTCCAGGATTCGCACCTGGGCTTCCCCGCAGGCCGGCTCCAAGTGTACGAGTTCCATGTGGACTGGCACTCTCCCACGTCTTCCACACTTATCCCGACGCAGAGTCTTGTGCCGCAGCCGTTCAACTCCAACGCCTGCCACGACGAGTTTTTCTGTATCAAGCAGCCGGAAGTTAATCAGGTTACTCACCTACTCGATTCGCTTTCTTATGGCTATATGATGCAGCGCTTGACCTATCGCAATTTCGGCCCTCGGCAGACGCTGCTGTTGAACCATACCGTGGCCGCCGACGGCGATCCATCGCGGGATCACGCGGGTATCCGCTGGTACGAGCTTCGCATGACAACAAGAGGGCGAACACGAAGTCCCTGGGAAATTTATCAGCAGGGGACCTATGCGCCCGATGCCAATGACCGGTGGCTTGGGAGTATCGCCATGGACAGGATGGGAAACATCGCGCTCGGCTTCAACGTCTCGGGAACCAGTGTGTTTCCGTCCCTCCATTACGCGGGCCGGCGGCCTAACGACCCGCTGGGCACGTTGCCGCTTTGCGAGTTAACACTTATCGACGGCGGTGGCATTCAGCACAGTTACACCAACTTCGGAGATTACAGCCAGATGACGATCGATCCGAGTGATGATTGTACATTCTGGTACACAGGGACCTACTATCCCACGACTAGCGACCCGAACGACTGGCACACCCGGATTGGCTCGTTCAGATTCACGAACTGCCACGGCAGAGACGAAGACTCTGACAAGTGACGGCCGAGATCGCCAGCGCGGCCAGCGCTGTACCGAGCGGCTCGAGGTGATCTTGCGGCGCGAGGGCGGATGCAATCAACAACGTGATCGAAATGCGTTACGAGTAAGCGGGCGAGTTCAAAGAGTGGTAGTAACTCGACAGTTTACTGATTGTTAACCACCGTTTGCGGTGCGGGCTTGTTCAGTTCGAGTTGTGCGCTCACTTTCTGCAGGCCCGCAGTAAGGGCTTCAATTTGCTTTTGCTGGTGGGCGATTCTGGATTGAAAGTCCTGCTTTAATTGCGTGATTGTCGCCTGTTGTTCCTCCACCTTGCGGTGCTCTTTGAGGAACTCATTGAGCAACATCGCGTTCACCTGGTCGTAACGCACGCTGTAGGGTTTTCCCTCTTTGTCGCGCACCACCAAATCAGGATTGACCGCCTCCACCTCCTCGGCCACCAGCCCAAGCTGTGGAATCCCTTGCGGGTCTATCCCCTTCTTATATCGGAAGGTGACGGGTTTGAGAGCAAAGAGCGCTTCACTGGCGTTGTCCATTGGCTTGATCTCATCCTTGAACCGGGCCGACGAAGTCATTGTTCCGAGCCTGCCGTCTGAATTAATGAGGACCGCAACTCCATTGGAAGATGTCGCGCCGAAGATATTGCCAATAAAGCAGCTATTTTCCGCATTGTTACCAGCGGCACCGATACAAATGACGTTATTGGCCGTGGTGACGTTGCTACCAGCGTCCAAGCCCAAGGCAGTGTTGCCACCGCCCGTCGTGTTGAGAGCGAGTGCGCCACTGCCGATGGCCGTGTTGCCGGAGCCGGTGGTGTTGGCAAATAGCGCATCAATACCAACGGCGGTGAGGAAGTCCGCCTTGTTGTTCGCGAGCGTGTCGACACCCAGGGCGGTGTTTTCGCCGCCATCAACGTTAGCTGCGAGTGCCCCAGAGCCAACTGCCGTGTTGAAGTTGGCAGTGCCGGCTCCATCCGAGTCATTATTCAGGAGCGCGAGATCACCAATGGCAGTGTTGTCAACGCCCACCATATTTTCAAGAAGCGCAGAATTACCAAAAGCGTTGTTGCCAGTTCCACTGATGTTGTTAATGAGCGCAAAGGCACCGACAGCATTGTTGTAGTTGCCGGTCGAGTTAACTTCAAGCGCGGCTGTTCCATTTGCCGTATTTTGTGTGCCGGTGGTGTTGCTAAGGAGTGCGCCTTCGCCGGTGGCCGTATTAAAGCTGCCTTCTGTGTTGCTAAAAAGAGCGAACGCTCCATTGGCCGTGTTTTCAACGCCAGTGGTGTTGCTTAAAAGCGCCCCGGCGCCAGTAGCCGTATTTTCGTCTGCGGTGTTGGCAAGAAGCGTCCCAGCGCCGATACCTGTGTTAAAGCTGCCGGTCGTGACGCTCAGGAGCGAATATATACCGATCGCGCTGTTATAAATGCCGGTTGTGCAGCTCAAAAGGGCGCTGCTCCCCTCTGCCGTGTTGCCTCCGGGATAGCCTCCATCCGGCGACGGACTGACCGCCTGCGCTGTGAGAGGAAGAGCAACGCAGACGAGTGAAAGTATGATAAGAATTGGTGGCGCTATTGTTTTCATAGGCGTGAAGTTTGGAAAAAATCTCGCCTGCTTGTCAATTTAACTCGCCGTAAGCACGGATCGCAGATTCGAGTTCCAGAAACACGGTCAACCTGGTACACGGGAACCTACTATCCCACGACTAGCGACCCGAATGACTGGCACACCCGAATTGGCTCGTTCCGATTCACGAACTGCCACGGCAGAGACGAAGGGGAGTAAGAGTGAGAGGTAAGAATCGAGCGAATGGGATGAGCGAGATAGAAGGTAAAGCCGCGAGGGTAGCGGCGAGTGAGCGTGGGTAGCGAACGAGTTTCAAGTAAGAGGTAAGAGGTAGGGACGAACCAATTGCGGATTGTGGAGCGCGGAGTCGCGGCGCCACTGAGAGCAGCAGGCTGGCGCGTTGATCAGTGATCAACGCTATGTCGTAAATCCGGTGCGCGGGTTTGGCGGTTGAGGCGTCACTGGCGGATCGATCATGTCCATGAAGCGTTGCAAAGTCACAATGACTGCTTCGTGAACGTTGAGTCGCTTTTCAGTTCGTTTTCCAGCGAAGCGAGTTTTTCCATGCAGGCTCTCCGAACAATTTGTGAGCGCTCCTGGAATTACGTTTCGTCATTGCCGGCAAAATTTTATCCGAAATTTTTTCCGCGAAAAAGACAATGCATATCGAGTCCTATCTTCATGAAAGTGCGGAGAATAACTGAAATTTAACTCTTGTGAGAAACCGAATAAGGAAAGTCGGCGGCTAATGTCGGAAGGTCCAAATTTCTCCGAGACACGAATTAATAGGGAGAAGGGAGAAATTAATGAGGATACTGACACTAACAGTAATATTGGGGTTACCGCTCATGGCGCTAGGTCAGCAAGCGGAGCCACAACAGACGCAAGGGCAGACGAAGGAACCGCAGACGACAGCGCCGGCGAAAGGGAAGAAGATGCGTCCCGCGCAAGAGCAGAGCAAACCGCAGGCAAAACCTGAAACGGGCACGAACGTACGCGGACAACCGCAGACGAACATTAAAGGTCGCCCTCAGGAGATAAAGAAGGATGCACCTGGGGCGCGTTCGAGCACGAACGAAACGAACGTGAGAAGCACGAATCAGACGAACGTGAATCAATCCACGAAGGTAAACGTGCAAGAGTTCAAGTCGCGTCACAGCGAAGTGTTCAGTCTTGGACGGCATCCGAAGGAATTCTTCGTCCAACGATTCGGGGCGAACCATTTCCGGTTGATCGGCAACACGTACTTCGCGTTCGTGGATAGCTGCTGGGTCGCGGTTGACGTTGACGGCTTTGTATATACGGAGCGGGTGATTTGCCCGGGCGATCCGGAGTTTATTGAAGTTGAATAGCGCAACCTCTGCGCGACACAAAAGCGCTCCGCTGGAAATGCGGGGCGCTTTTTTTTTGCATCGATGGGAATCCTGCGCTGGCGGCAGACTTCCATTTTGAATCATGAAACTTGAAGCGTTGAAGCGGCGAGGTCGGAAGTTAGTAGATGAGCGGGAATAATCGCCAACCGGTGCGTTGTTGATAGGACCGATATTGTTCACCGAATTCGTGCACAAGAAATTCTTCCTCGGCACGAATCCGGGCGATGATGAGCACGCACATCGCCGCGGTTAAGAGCAGACCGATGACGCTTCGAAAAACGAGCGCCCAACCGGTCATTACCAGTAACGCTCCGAGATAGCTCGGGTGCCGGACGAAACGATAAAACCCGTCGGTCTTGAGGCGGTGATCGGGTTGCACCGCGACGAAAATGCTGAAGCGATGGCCGAGTTCAAAGACGGTGGCGACGCGCACGAATCCACCAATGACGGTAATGATCAGCCCCAGGTAGCGGAGAGTGTCGCCGTCGATGGTCCAACGGTTGAGACGATCCAGATGCGGCGGTAGCCACGCGAACACGATAGCGATGATAATCAACGGAACGAAAATCCAGCGACTGGAAGGATCTTCGCGCCGGCCGAGTCCGAGTCCGCTGCTTCCGGAAAAGGCGTAGGCGATTGCACCAGCCAGGGCCAAAATGATTACGCCTGTACGCGCCGGATTTGAAAAGAAAGTTCTCCAATCGCCCCAGCCCAAAATCGTCAGCGCGAGAAGCGGCAGGGTACCGCAGATTGCAAAAGCGAGGTTTTTAAAAGCGGAATTCAAAGAAGAAGAAACAATGGAGCGACTGGGAGGAGCGACATAGAAGGTAAAGCCGCGAGGGTAGCGGCGAGTAAGCGGGGACGCGAGCGAGTTTCAATAAGAGAATTGCGGATTGCGGAAAGCGATCAGAAGCGGCGGATTTGATCTTTGAACTGCAAATAAGTAAGAGGAAACCGTGAAGGCAATTCGGGTCCATGAGTTTGGCGGTCCGGAAGTTCTTCGGCTCGAAGAAGTGCCGATGCCACAGCCTGATCTTGGTGAAGTGCTTGTTCGAATCCACGCGATCGGAGTTAACCCGGTGGAGACTTACATTCGCGCGGGGACTTATGCGCGACTGCCGGCGTTGCCTTACACGCCAGGCAACGACTGCGCGGGCGTGATCGAACAGGTGGGTCCTGGTGTAAATGAATTCAAACCGGGCGATCGTGTTTACACCGGGGGATCATTGACCGGCAGTACGTATGCCGAGTTTACCTTGTGCGAAACGGCGCAAGTGCATCCCTTGCCTGAAAACGTTTCGTTCGCACAAGGCGCGGCCATGGGCACGCCGTACGCGACCGCGTATCGGGGGTTGTTCCAGCGCGCCGACGCGAAGCCCGGCGAAACTGTGCTGGTGCACGGCGCGAGTGGTGGAGTCGGGACAGCTGCGGTACAACTGGCACACGCTCGCGGTCTGCGAGTGTTCGGCACCGCTGGCAGTGACCAAGGACGCAAGCTCGCGCGCGAACAGGGCGCGCACGAAGTGTTCGATCATCACGCAGCTGACCATTTCGAGCAGATCATGAAGGCGACCAATGGGCGCGGTGTTGATGTGATCGTGGAATTGCTCGCAAACCTGAATCTCGATAAAGATCTCACCATTCTTGCGACGGGTGGGCGCGTGGCGATTATCGGGAGCCGCGGCCCCGTGGAGATCAATCCGCGCGACGCGATGCTGCGCGATGTCGATCTTCGCGGAATGGTGTTGCCGAACACCTCGCCGGCAGAGATGGCGAGTATTCACGCCGCGCTAGTGGCCGGTTTGGAAAACGGGACGTTGCGTCCCGTGATCGGCAAAGAATTTCCGCTGGCCGAAGCGGCCCAGGCGCATCGCGCGGCCATGGCGCCGGGAGCGCTTGGGAAAATCGTGCTGATTCCAGAAGTAAGAAGTAAGAAGGGTTAAGGCGCGAAGAGTTATGGTTGCAAACGCGCCATCAAAACCTCGCAATCGGTGCCATAATCTTTCGCAACGCAGTTCGTAAAGTAGAGCACTTTTCCGTCGGGCGACCATCGCGGCGCCGTTCCGCGACCTTCTGTATTCGCGACCAGACGCGGCTCGGTACCATCCACGTTCATGACGAAAATCTGGTAGCCATGGCCACGGCGGTTTGATGCAAACGCGATCTGCCTGCCATCAGGAGACCACGCCGGCCAGCCGTCGAAGAACGGGTTGTTCGTAAGATTGCGCTGATTCGATCCGTCGCCATCGGCAACAAAGACCTCCGAGTTTTCTTCGCCGATAATTTTGCGGAACGCGATATGTTTCATGTCGGGCGACCACGAACCGTAGGTATTGATCCCTCCTGTGATAAGAGGCGTAATTTTCTTTGTGACCAGATCGACGGCGTTGATGTTGGCAGAATTTTTCTTCGGCGGCTGCAAGTCGTCATTTGTGCAATAGATCACGCGTTTGCTGTCGGACGACCAGTTTGGATGGATGGTATTCTGTTCCGGTGGCGTGAGCACTTCCACGTTGCCGCCATCTGTTTTCATCACCGCAATGCTGTGACGGTCCTTGGTGATGAGGACAAACGCGATTTTGTTCCCATCCGGTGACCACGCGGGATCTTCGTGATCGGCATCGTCATGAGTAATCTGGACGATGTTGGAGCCGTCGACGTCCATGGTGAACAATTGTTCCTTACCCGAAATCATTGAGATGAAGACGAGCTTTTTGCCGTCCGGCGACGGGAACGGGTCGAAATTCTCGGCATGAGTGATCTGCACAGGAATAGAAATTGCCTTGTCAGCGGCGGCGGCATTCAGCCAAGGGAGCGATATCGTTGGTAGAACCGAGAAAGCAGCAAGACGCAGGATAGAAAAATTACGACATGAAGTCATGGCTGCCTTCTAAGCGATGAACCTGTGCTGTTTTAGCGCTTCGCTGCGCGGTACTTAACGCGATCCATTTTCTCAAAGTCACTGTCTTGCGTCCAGATAATCGCATTCAGCCCACGGGCAGTTGCCAAAATAATGCTGTCGGCCATCGGAAGTTTTTCGTGCTGACTGATCCGAGCCGCTGCAATAGCCAATGCAGCAGATAGCTCGATGATCTGCCCGTGCTGAAGCACTGAAACAGCCTCAAGCGCCGCGCGTTCAGACCTTTGCTGCAAGACACGTTTGTAAACTTCGAAAACGACGATTGTGGGCACCAACAGATCGCGACTCCTTTCGATGGCTGGAGCGAAAAAATCTGCGTTTGGTCCGTCCGCGAAATATTCCAGCCATGCTGAAGAATCGACGAGGTTCACACGCGATCTTTTTCCCGGGGCACCGAGCTATCAATCCCGCGCAGAAAACCGCGCATCTGTTTTGCAGAACGAATCGGGAACAACTGAATGTGGCCGTGATTCTCGATGACATTGAATGTGGTTCCCGGTTCCAGTTTAAGCGATTCCCGCACGTCTTTTGGGATCACTACCTGAAATTTCGGAGATAAAGTTGTCCGCGACATTGATCGATCTTAAATCTGTAAAACAATGATGGTATCGATGATTAAAATCAAGCTCTAATCAGGTAAGGTGGGTTTCAAACCAGCAAGGCCGGCGCTACTGTGAGTCCTGCTTCGACAAGGATTTATTTATGGAGATTCATCAGTTGCGTTATTTCGTCGCCGTGGCAGACGAGGGAAGCTTTTCACGCGCGGCCGCCAAAGTGCGCGTTGCTCAACCTTCGCTCAGCCAGCAGATTCGAAAGCTGGAAGCGGAGGTCGGTCAGCCGTTGTTCGATCGCCTGCCGCGTTCGGTTGTGCTGACCGAAGCGGGCCGTTGTTTGATCGATTACGCGCGACAAATTTTGGCGTTGATCGGCGATGCCCGCCGTTGCGTTGACGAACTCAAGGATGAAGTGGCCGGTAAGGTGGCGGTGGGCGCGATTCCCACGATCGCGCCATATGTGCTCCCGGAATTGGTGGTGAAATTTCAAACACATTATCCCCAAGTGACCCTTGAGGTCGTGGAAGACGTGACCGACGGCATCACCCGACGGATTGAAGCGGGCGAGCTGGATGTCGCGCTGGCGTCCACTTGCCAGCCAAGTCCAAGTCTGCGGCGCGAATCCGTGGGTGCCGAGCCATTGCTTGCGTTGGTGCCGGAAGGACATCCCCTGGCAAAGAAGGATCTCGTGGAATTCGACGATCTCAAATCGCAGAGATTTCTACTTCTCCACGAGATGCATTGCCTGTCGCAACAGGTGAATCATCTGCTCGAGTCCCGTCGTCTTCGGCCGGAGATCGCACTGGCCGGCAGCCAGCTAAGCACCATCGCAAACATGGTCGCGGCGTCGATTGGCGTTTCAATTGTGCCCCAAATGATGGTGAAACACCACGCCACGCCCGGATGCGTCAGCTTGCCCTTTGCTCCGCCGGTTCCGGAGCGGGAGCTGAATCTTCTGTCCAATCCGCGCCGATTTCAGAGCAAGGCGGCCGCAGCGTTCCGTCGGGAAGCTGCGGCTGCCTTGTCAGCAAAGGATTTGTCGATCACTCCTGGGGCCGAGGAGTGACGTTCTTATCGCATTCTTTCCAGCGCCATTGCTACCAGTGATAGCATCGGCCAGACGACGAGAATCAGAATTACTCCAAAGCCTGCGAGCTCGGGCCCATAATGCGGGCGCGCCCTGTGCACGTATCGTTCCTCGAGGAACCGCGAAATCCGCTGTCCAATCGGCATTCTAGTTTCCATGTGATCTTGTTCTCCTCTAATGGTTGTCTTTGTTGGTTGATGAAAAAGTAAAGCTTACGGGTACAGGTTCCCCAAAAAGGTCTCGTTGGGTGAGACCAAGAACGCCGAAGTTCTTAACGGCGCGTTACAGATGACCCGGAACCTGGCCGAGCTGATCGGCTAATTGTGTTCCAGAACCGGTCGTTTCCCCTGGTTCTTCCCATCCTTAAACCTGGACCGTTCACACAGTGAACTGGCCACAGTCTGGTCGTCAGTTGAAATACTTTATGCGTCTAGTTGCGATAGGTTTTGCCTATTCTGGACCTGAAACAGGGGCCGCAGTCACCGACAGCGGCTACAGATCGACGCCGGCTACGGGTTTCGGGCGCGACAAACAATCAAAAGTAAGAATGGAGCGATTGGGAGGAGCGACATGGAAGGTAAAGCCGCGAGGGTAGCGGCGAGCAAGTGGGGACGCGAGCGAGTTTCAATTAAGAAGACGTATCGAGCATTGTGCCGCGGCACTTTGAGCTGCCGCAGTGGCAGGCGTATTCCTTTTTTGATTCTTCTGTGATCGGTTCGTCGATCTCCAGCGCGTAATCGTAAAAGAGTTCCTCTCCGGCCTGGATATCGCGCATCGCATCGATGAATATGCGGTCGTCTTCCTCGGCGGCTTCACAGTTTGGATCGCAGGAATGGTTGATCCAGCGCGCGTCGTTGCCGCCAATCTCTGGATTGATTACCTGACCGTTATCCAGGCCAAAATTGAATGTGTGTGGGTCGTTCTCGTCGTTGGGAGCGGCTTCCCAGGAGGTGCGTTCGCCGGTGTATTCGATAATGCGAGTGCCTTTGGGAATGAACTGCGTAGCGTAAACGCCGCGTCCGTGCACGGCGGACTGGCGAACCTCGATTCGTACGGTCCGCTTTTGAGTTTTGCCTTTCTTCGCCATCGAGAGAATTAAGCAGGAGGACGTGAAAAGTAGGAAGGAAGAAGTAGAAATGGAGCGACTGGGAGGAGCGACATAGAAGGTAAAGCCGCGAGGGTAGCGGCGAGCAAGCGGGGACGCGAGCGAGTTTCAATTAAGAATTGGGAAACGCAATTGATGGTGAATATTCGCGGAATGACACCGGAAGAACGCATGCGCCTTGAATCGATAGAGATCGTCTTGCGATCTGACACTGTGCGCGAACAAATTCGCCCGATTATCGAACGGGTCCGCGCGGAGCTGGCTCGCAAGAACGAAGCGCTAATGACTTGGGAACCGATTCCGCTGACCGTTTTCGGGCGCACGTTACCGCCTGAGATCCGATCCGCGTGGGTATTTGTCCTGCGCGCCGGCGCCGATACTGGCGCGGAACGTCATCCGAATAGTCATCAGCGGATGATGACGTTCGAAGGGAGCGGCGATATGCAAACCGAAGAGCGGGGCCAGTGGCAATCGAATGTCTTGGTCAGCGACCATGAGGCGCCGCTGGAGCAGCGCTGGATTTCAATTCCGCAGAATGTTTGGCATCGTCCCGTGGTCGGCGCAGCCGCTGATTGGACGGTGGTTTCGTTTCACACTGTCCCCGCCGAGGAACTGATAGAAGAAAAGCGGGATGACAGCAGCCAGGATGGAACAAAGCAAATGAAGTATATGGACGTAAAAGGATCATGAATGGCATATGAAACAATTTCTTATCATTGCGCTGGCAGTTATCACTGCCTCGAGCTCGGTCTGGGCGTACCTGGGCGATGGCTCCGACAGAATTGACGATTTATATGGCAACCTGGTCCAGCGACGGTTGCGCGATGACGGAACTGTCAGCGTCCTCTACCATAAGGACCAATATCTTTACCTTGTGATCTTTGCCAACGATCGGAGCATTTCGGAAAGCTATTCTCATATGAAAGGCACGGATCTGTCTGAAAAAGAGATCGCAAAATTCCTGAAACTAAATGCCGCGGGCGGGACATGGATTCCTGCCAGCACTTCGAAAGAACGGCGCTTCAAAAGAAGTGACGACAGAGCTGAGGCGAGCTACGGAACCGCGAGCGGACGTCGGGCACTGACGGTGCGAGAGCTTGGTGGCAAAGAGACGCAGCGTGATCAGTGATTCGCCTGCGCCAGGACGCACTGGAAAAAGGATCGCGTTCGATTTGACCAAGGTGTTAGCCTCTGAGGCTTAACCAAGGCAAATCTATGTTACACATCATTTGGTACATTATTGTCGGCTTCTTAGTTGGACTGATCGCACGCGCCGTTATGCCGGGTGTACAACATCTCGGTTTCATCATGACGACTCTGCTCGGCATCGGTGGTTCGATCATCGGCGGACTCATTGGACGCCTGTTTTCCAAACCGGAACCAGGCGCCACGTTTCATCCAGCTGGAGTCATCCTGTCGATTATCGGCGCGATCATTTTGCTTTTTATCTGGGGAAAATTGGCGCCTGCCTAACGAACGCGAACGATAGCGATTTTGTCATTGCTGATCTTAACGTGCCAACTTCGGCACCTTAAGAGTCCCAACTGTTTTTACGTTCAGGCACGCGGAACATGCCTGCGCAACACCAGCGCGGCGACGATTCCGACAACGAAAAAGCCGACGATCTGGATCAGCATATAGCTCCCGATATAAACCGAAGGGAAGCCGTACCAGTTCCAAAGGGAAACGTTGGTTGCGATCGCGGCCAGGATCCCGGCAACAAACACGAAGCCAACTCGACCGGCGAAACTCGCGATGTGTGTCTGGGCAAGCAGGAACACGACCAGAATCGCTTCCAGTAGTTCGGTGCCAAATTCGATACCCATCCATTTGCCAAAGGTAAATGGGCGAGTCGGGTGATACATCAAAAGCCCGGATGGACCGCTGGCGGCCTTGGCTGCTATTTGTTTCATGGCTTCATTCTTTTCCTGGCGGGTTGCATGCTTGCCGACACCCATGCCGGGAAAAATGTAAAGACCGGTCTGATCGCCGATGTTGCTCTGCATCGCGCTGAGCACTGCTGATTCATTTGGAATTTCGCCGATCCCAGCTTCGCCCAAAGGCAACGCCAGATGGGCGATTGAAGTCCAGATAAACATGGCGATTCCGCTGAGAATACCCGCGAGAAGAATTTTCATGAGCCGAATGATGAACGGTTGCTGAGGAGTTTAGAAGTAAAAGTTGGGTGAACGCGACGGCGCTTGGCTTAGGCGACATTACAAAATTTTAATGTAAAAAGTCTTGACCTTTTTTTCGCAATCAAGACAAGCTAAGTCTCCTCGTACCGGGAAGTTACTCGAACCTCCACCCCGAGCTACCGGAACTTCAGCTCTAAAAATATATATGAAAACTCCACGTTGGTTCACTCGTAACCGTTTCGTCTCGCATCTGCGCATGACAGGTGCTGTAACCCTAATGTCCGCGGCAACCGCTATGGCGTTTGTCGCGGTGAACC
>Ga0193723_1000762_pt1 | contig 12675 bp, 18 predicted proteins | sample H2m2metaG_FD_143042 | JGI IMG/M metagenome (GOLD analysis project Ga0193723, IMG submission 143042) | Soil microbial communities from a riparian zone of the East river system, Colorado, United States - H2m2 | ecosystem: Environmental > Terrestrial > Soil > Riparian zone | place: USA: East River... | reverse complement strand
GTATTTGTAGGCGTTGATCACCGGCTCTTTAACGAAAGCGCCTTCGTACTGGGTTTTCACATGGCGACGGTTTTCGGGGATTACCTTTTTATCTTCGCGCAGTGAGTTATAAATGATCGCGTCCCACGTTTTGAGCGGACTCATAACGCCAGGGAAGTTGATTTTCGCATAGTACGCAACCGACAGAACCAGTTCGATAAAGTTACGTTTACCATCGATATCCAGCACGCGCAGAACGTCAACGATGTTATACGTGATGTAAGTCTGGTGATCCTTCTTACGCAGGTCGGACAGGTTCCCTTCGTACTCAACCTTATCCTTACCGGTTTCGTGCATCGCTACATCACCCAGCTTGTAAGACGGCAGAGGGGTGAAGCTGAATTTGCGGAACAGGTCCAGACCATCCATTTGAGCAACGCCCAGGATTGAATAGCCTAACTGCTCGTTACCGTAGTTATCGGTCGTCAGCTTTTCATCAACCTTACCAAACGGGCTGAAGAACCGGACCACGTTCTGACCAAACACGTTCAGATAACGTGTGATCATGTAGGCCATATCGAATTTATCTGAGTTCCAGCCTGTGATGATAACTGGCGTGCGCTGCTTCCAGTCTTTGATATACGCAGAGAGCAAAGCTTTCTCAGTCTGGAATGACTGGTACACAATGCGATCCAGCACGTCTTGCGGGATTTCTTTCTCTGTATCTACCTTAGACGCCTGCCACTCTTCCAGACCATCGTTTACGAGGTCATACACGAAGAACTTATCTTCAATGCTGTCATAGTGGGTGATTGCGTCAATGGCATACAGGGCTTCGCGTGGGTCTGGGAAGACCGGCGCTGTAACCTCGATATCCAGCGAAGCGATACGGATTTTATCGCGGTCGTATTCAATTTCTTTCCGATAGCTGTCGGAGATATACGCCAGGCGGAAATCATCCATCCCCAGCGCTTCCATACCAACATCAGACATGCGACGCATCCAGTTTTTTGTCTCTTTGATGTTGTCAAACTTTTTCTTTACGCAGATTTTGCCATAGATATCGCGGTACGGGCTTTCGTCGTCGATACCAGGGCGACCGTGCTGGAACATGGTCGGGGCATATTCGGTTTTACGGATCTGTTCGATCCCGTCTTTGTTGATGAATCGTTCGAGGATGTTATTCCCCTGCTGATCGACTGATAGATAAAATTCATTCATTGGATGTGTGTTGCTCCAGACGTTGTATGAGATATGCGCGGAGTAATAACAGGTGAGGTAGTTCACTGGACCAGATATCCAGCGCCTCTTTTGCTGGACCCGTATAAGGTCCACGCGCAGGATCGCGAGTTGCTTCTCGTTGTGAGATCTGTTTTTGCAGTTCAGCAATCACCATTTCATGATCTTCAATCAGTTTAGCAAAACGACGAGTGATGTTCAAAGCAGCATAAACAAAAGTTCTGCTATCGGAGAAATTACCATCAAAGGCAATCTGAAGATCTTCCTGGACATAACGAGGATACGCACACGCTTCCAGGATAAGATTTAACGAGGCTTGGGCCAGTTCTTTGCTGATTGGTGTTGGTGCAACTTGAGTAATAAGCATAATAGATATCTCACGTTTTTGATAGACACTCAATATAACAAAGCCCCTGCATTTCTGCAAGGGCTTGTTTTAATTTCCGATACGGTATTTGTAAATCAATTTCCATTCGGCTTTCTGTGCGTGGGTCAGTACCCGGAAGTTATTTTCTTCTGAGAACTTCAGGCCGGTAGTCAGTACCTCGACCATGCCCCACTCTTCCAGCAGACGGGCGATGTTATTGCGGCGCAATTCATCATCCTCTGTCATATCCACCTGACGACCGTCCAGCTTAAGCAGTTCTTTGAAGTGAACCACGAAGTACCGGCCTTGCTTTTGCAGGATATGGCATGACTGCCAGAGCATTTTCTTTTTGTTATTAGCGATGCCGATGCGGGTCAACGTCTCCCGAATCTTTAAAAAGCTGTCTTCGCCGATCAGCCTGATTTCTAACATGTTCATGAGCATTTACCATTTTTGAATTATCTTATCAACCTTTTTCTGGTCGGTTTTATTTTTCACAACATCACCTACCAACGAACGAGCAATATTCCGGTTATCTCGCTTCCACTTATCCAGCAGATTAAGAGCGATAAGCTCTTCGTGATACTCCATCGCTACACGGGTATTTATCCCGTAGTGTTTGGATAACACAGCAAGAATAACCTTTTCTTCGCCGTCTTCGGTGAGTTTTGCCCATGCTCCGAAGCGCTTGCCCTTGCGGACGGCTTCCAGATAATAGTCAAAGTGCGCCTGGTCGCTGAGACCGGAACCAATGAGGTTCATCACGTAAGCAGGATAAATCGTGTCTACGTGCTGGCTCATTGCGTTGTCGATAAAGAACTTGTCGTATGTTCCGTGATGGTCAACGATGACGCGCTGTTTCCCGTCATTCAGTTGCCCCAGCATATCGAACAGGGAGTTATCCTTGTCCGCTTTATAAGAACCCACCAGTTCATCTATCTTATCCCAGTTTTTCATTCGCCAGGCGGATTCGTGTTCGTTCAACTCTTCTTCGTCTAAGAAATCCGCCAGGCTCATTATTCACCTTCCCATGCCATCGACAGCATCAGAGACATCATCAGGTACTGAAGGTGGATTTCTTTGTTCGCCGCCATCCCGAACTGCGCGTTGTTCTCGCCTACGGTCTGGATCAGGGCAACGCGTGAATCTTTGGTGATGATCGGATATAAGGTGTCTGTAAGCTTCGCTACGAAGGTATCGTATTCGGAGGCATACTTGATTACCTCGGAGCGCAATTCCTTGTAGTTCTTGGCCTTGAGAAGCGCAACGATGTGATCGATATCGGTCCCGACTACCTCGGACAGAATACCGGCGTCGATGGTTCCGCGCTTGCCGTATTTCCCCAGCGTTTTGATGATCGAACGGATATCAGGGAAGTTCTTTTTGACGAATGCCGCCAGAACTTTGCTATCGTACTGAACCTGTTCCGCTTCCAGGATAGCCATAGAGCGAATGATAGCCTCTTTCATCATCGCCACACGGTCAGCCGGGGTCGGTGTCCCGAACTTAACAGGAGGGCAACGAGACAGCAGCGCAGGGTGAATACCGTTGATGTTGTTCGCAGTGATAGCAACAGAACAGTTCGCACTATACGCTTCGATAAAGCTACGCATGTGCATCTGTGCATCTTTCAGGCCAGGACGGTCGAATTCATCAATCAGGATCAGCTTACCGCCTGGACTCATCGTCATTGAAGACGCGAACGGAACCAGAACGTTACGGATGTAATCGATCTTACAGTCTGCGCCGTTTACGAAAAGAATTTCTGCCTGCACTTCACGACCCAGAACAGTTGCTAACGTTGTTTTGCCGGTGCCTGGAGAATCAGAAACCAGTGTCATGTTTTCGACACGACCTGATTTGATCATACCGCGCATGGTCAGTTTGTCGCTGGCTGGAAGAATACATTCGTCGAGAGTGGTAGGACGATATTTCTGGTCCCACATGAATTCTTTGGGGAACTGAGAAATATTGCCACGGGAGGTTTTGATGATTTCGGGAGTGATTGTTAAATCCATGATATTACCTTCAATTATTAGGGGGCTTATCGCCCCCATTCACATTATTCGAATTTGCTGGTTTTTTCCAGAACAACTACGTACGCAACGTCGCTTTCAGAAGAGAATTTTGCTGCACCCTTGGCGCTGATCTCTACTTTATAATCGCTGTTGATGAACGGCATGTTGTCGATTTTGATATCGAAGTTAAACAGGTTGTCGCCTTCGTAGTCACCGACTTCAACCGCGAACGTAGACGAGGTGTCTTTGCTCTTCGCAGTGATTACCAGCTTACCGGCAACCGGCTCGATAGAAATATCGGTCAGCTTCATCATGCGAGAGGCTTTAACCAGTTTTTCGAAGTCGGTCGCAGTGATCTGGAAAATCAGGTCAGCTACCGGCATTTCGAGACGCTTTTTCGGTTTAACGATGGTAGAAGCATCAGCAGAGCGCTCTACGATTTTCATTTTCTCGCCACGGATGATGATTTCACCGGTAGCCAGGTCGTGAACGATATCGGCTTCAGAGCCAACCAGATTCACCTGATTGAGGAATGAGTTCAGATCGTAAATCCCGATATCCTCATCAATTACGTCAGGGATCGTCGCTTCTGCGTACGTCACGCTGTTAACCGATTTGGTCATAATGAACGAGCCTTTGTTCAGCATGATTGACGGGTTGATCTGTGAGAAGTTTTTCAGGATATCGATTGTTGCTTTAGATAATTTCATGTTCAGCCTATGGATTTCAATTAATTACGAGTTCAGGAGTTCGATTACAACAGCTTTCGCGGCATTGGTCAATGCGCCTTCAGTCTCAGCCGTTGATAATTTTGGTTTGGTTTCGCGAAGCTTTGCGACGTTGGAACGGTATGCCTGATTAACTTTTGAGTCAATCTCTGCATAGTGAGCAAAACGCTCTTCCGGTGCCATTACAGAGAACTGGGAACGAACATCAGTAGGGATTTCTTTCACCCACGCCTGACGAACCTGGTTCTGACGCGCTACATATACATTGCTTTCTAATTCAGACATATAAACCTCAATATTCATTAAATGGGGGCCGTAGCCCCCGTTATCGGGATTAACCCAGGTCGTTCAGCAGAGCATCCAGATCTTCATCGTCGCCCGCATCCGGCACAGAACCGCCAGTTACTTTGTCGTCGTCCGGCAGAGAAGAGCCAGCGCCTACAGTCAGGTTACTAACACCGCCCGACTCAGCAACGCCTTTGGTCGCACCAGTATCGAAGTTTTCCAGCTCTTTGTCAAATCCAGAAAGTTCGTCATCCAGAGATGCAGCAGCGGAAGCACCGCCACCCAGCAGAGCGCCACCCATGATCGCGTTGAACATTTTGGTAAGCTCTTCGTTTGATTTGAACTGGTCTGGCGCAGTGATTGGACGCAGATCGCTCATGCCTTCGAAGATTTCTTTCTGACGCTGTTCGTCGTCGATGTTTTCGATTGGTTTTGGAGTACCGAAGGTACTGTCGTCGTAGTTAGCAAAGCCGCTTTTCTTCTTGCTCTTAACAGTGAAGTTAGCGCCGCCGAACGGACAGGTTACCGCGATACCAGGTTCATCGAGTTCAGGGTTGCCGGTAATCGCCAGGGTGATTTTATCCATGATGGATTTACCGAAACGATACTTGAACACCTTACCTTCGTTAGCCGGGTTGCCTGGGTCTTTAACGACCAGGATATTCGCCCAGAAGCTGTTTTTGCGAGAGATCATGCCCAGCAGTTTATCAGCTTCGGAGCCTTTCACTTTGGCTTTTTCGTACAGATCGTTTTCGCTGATATGACGGCACAGTGGGCAACCATCGTAATCGCCGTGAGTTGACGGGCAGTTCTGGATAAACCATTTGCTGTTTTTCTGGAACGAGTGGCTAACCAGTCGAACGAACGCCAGTTCATCATCAGAACGTTCGGGAAGGAAGCGGATCACAGCAGTACCGTTTTTCTCGTTATCTACCGTCAGTTTCCATTCTTTTTCGTCTTTCTGGAAACCGCCAGAGCCTTTCAGAGCGGCTACTTGCTGTTGTAATTTGGTAGGATCTTGGCGTTTGAACATAGAAGTCATTTTGTATTCTCGTTTAATTTAATTAAGGTATTTTTTAGTAAGTCTTTGTATTTTATTTTTTCTTCGTCACTGATTTCGATAATCTTTCTGTAAGCAGTCAGCTTTTTGCTTAGCTCATTCCAGACGAAATCAGTAGCGACTTCATCGTGTTTATTTATGATGTTCAAAATTGAGTCCAGAATCATAAAGGTCTCATAAGAGATTACCTGCGACTGGACCAGCTTTGTTATGTAAGAGGTTGAGGATTTTACACTATACTGGAAGACTTGAGCGAGGGAAATATTCTTCATCCGCGAGAATTCGTACAGGTTCTTCACATCGTCCACGAACACACTATCAATTCGCCTCAGCTTACCGATATATTGGCGATAAAACACGATACTATCTTCGTCTATGTTGCCAACCCATGAATCGGGGTTGGCAATCATGTTAGAGAGAAAGATAAAGTAAATCTCCTTGAAGGTAAAGCGTTCAGCCAACTTCGTGAAGAAATATTTGTCTTTCCTCTTTCGAAATGCTTCTTCAGTGATCTTAATCTCCCATCTGTACTTGATTGCGTCATAGCGACCTGAGAAATGATTTTTCATCACCAGATACAGCTTGTAGACTGCAATAGGCTTCAGGCGGGAGTTAGCCTCTGAACCTACAAACGGGGTTTTAAATCTCACATGAAATCATCCAAATCTTGTTGAGAGTTGTATCCAGCAGCAACAGACGGTCGCAGCATATCGTTTTTGATCGCGTCGTCGCTGATCTTATCGATTATCGCACGCGGGACGGCTTGTTTCAACATCGAATAATCAATATTGTTTTCGTCCATCCACTGAATCGTTGCTTCCATGTAGGTGAGTCCTTCTGAACTCACCAGGTTTTCGATAAACAGGCCGACTTCGGTTTTGTTCCCGATCTCGCTCATCATTTAGCCTTAACGATAACGTCGTACATTTCCAGCAGTTCGGTATTTTCTTCTTCGAACTGCTCACGCGCCTGGTTGTGGTACAGCTTGAAAAGCTTGTTGAAGGTTTTGCCGTCAATGCCAAACTCTTTTTTGGCGCGGTCTTTGTTGTCCTTCAGTTTTGCTTTTTCGCCTTCCAGCATCGTGGTGATGTTGGAGGTGTCTTTGATCAGTTCCATGACTTGTTTTGCCACTTCAGGGCTTTGCTCTAAAAATTCTTTTGACATGATAGTTACCTTAAAAATCGCTAATCTTTTCAAACATACGCATCAGCTTATGTTCAGTAAAATACTTCTGCATTTTCGACTTGTTTCCAATCTTAGGGCTATTGTACGCTTCTAAGATATTGTTTGCAATGTCTTTAGGGATAAATTTGAAGTCTCGCAGTTTTTCGTTCTCGCGATAACGTTCAGCCCATTCTTCAGGCATCCCAACAGTCGGGTCTTCCGCTTCCAGCCACGCTTCCAGTTCAGCAGCGCGGATTTGCGGGGCGCGTTCGCCTTCGACTTTCGATACAATATAGTCGCTTCTCATTTTAATGCAAGCGATACTATCTTTTTTATCACCCTTGATGATTTTCATCCGCAGATCGTTACGCGGCGTGCCGTACTTAGGCGTGATGAATTTCTTCTGTGTAGGAGACCACTGACGGACGCCAGCCATTTCCTGCAACACGGGGAAGTCACTATCCGCAGACACAATCAGGACACGTTTACCTTTGCTTACAGCGTGTTTGCTGACAATCGCAATCACATCATCAGCCTCAGCAAAATCGACCCGGATGCCATGATAAGGAAGGTTCAAACGAACTTCGTCATAAGTAGGATTGAGGAAACCAGATAAACGGGTCCAGTCCCAGTCACTTTTATCTTTGTCCGCTGCACGGCGTTTTTTGTAGTACGGTGCAACACCAGTACGCCAGTATTTGTTATCATCGAACGCCAGGACAATATCTGGATACTCAGATCTGAACTTCAGCACATTGTAACGGATGGTGTCGAGCACGATATGGCGAACGATATCATGATTGATCTGATCCTGAGTTTTTGGATTAAAGTTCGCTGTAAGTGTTGCAACTGCGATGTTCGAAACGTCAATGATCAAAAGATCATCCTGATCGTCTTCGTTCTTCATCAGTGAGTTAAGATTAAACATGCTTGCCATTGAAGCCATGTAAATTCCCTCGTTGTTGGTTGGATGAGACTGAGTATAGGGATCTAAAAACTGAAGTCAAATAAATTATGAGCGAAGCGAATGACGCGACCGAAGGGAGTGTCTGATGTCCAGTTTCTAATAATATATTTTATATATAGAACAAAGTGGACATTTTTGATTAAAAAATAACCAATCAGATTATCCTCTTCGCTTCGCTCATCGGAAACGCTTCGCGTTGATTTCTTTAAATAATAGTGTTGAAAGTAAGTTTGCTTTACTCACCAGTTCAGCTATAATGAATGTAATAATTTTTGGAGAGATTTATGACAACCAATATCTATGCTGATAATGAAAAGCTTTACCCGATTCTTTGTGCCTGGAAAAAACAGATCCGCGATACCGGTAACCGTAAGATGCCTGATGAACTGGGCATCGCGATCATGCAGATCGCAAATGGTTTAGCCCGTCGATACAACTTCAACCGCTATTCAGAAGACTGGAAAGCAGATATGGTTGATGATGGTATTTCGGCAACCATCGCAGGACTACACAACTTCGACGAAACCAAATACAAAAACGTTTACGCCTATATCAATCAGGCTTGCTGGCGTGCGTATGTGACGCGTATTCTCTATGAGAAAAAAGAAAACGCTAAAAAATACAAGTATTTCCTCGAACATGTTTTCGACGCAGACGATTCTGATATGGTGAGTATGGCTGATGAGACTTTCATTCAAGACATGCATGATAAGCTCAACCAGTACGAGGCGACCGCTTTCAAGGTAAAAGAAAAGCCGGAAAAGGATGCTTCACCCACTTTGGAAATGTTCCTATGATTACCCAGATTGATTTAAACGCACTGCTAAGCCTCGCTGAGAACGAGATCGACCTTTTGCCCTACTTCGTAAAATTAGAGTTGAAACGCCTGGGCATTCCAGCTATCATCGACCCTATGAACATCAGAGACCCTGACTACGCAGTAGAAACCGGTTCTCTGGATTATAAAATCGATGTAGACACCATGATCATGGAGATCGTTTATTATGCAGAATCCTGACACAGAATTAGAACTTCAGCGCGTCAATGATGAGGTTGACGAACTGGAAAACAGCCCGATCTATGACCAGGCGACCAAACAAGCCGCTAAATTCATGCGCCGTAATCGCCGTGAATGGAAACGACTCCATCAGCACGCAGAAAACGCGTTGTGGGAAGGAAACAAAGAGCAGTATGCCTACGCTATCAAAAAGATGCGCGACATGCTCAAACAGCCTTACAACGACGCTCTGATCGAAACGATGTGGATCAGTAGCAAGCGAGCATTGACTGATCTGGTCGAACAGCACCGGACTAAAAAAGCATCTTAATTTGACAAGCCCCGAAAGGGGCTTTGAGGTTTTTATAATGAGTAAAATTTTGATCGGTGACACCCACGCGGGGCTGAGTGCCGATAATGAATGGTATGAACAAAACCTGTATCGCGTCTTCAAACAGATTGTTGATCACTGCAAAGCGAATGGTATCACCGAAGGCTATCACGCTGGCGACTTCTTTGATGTTCGTAAGGCAACCACACAGAAAACGATGAACTTCGTTCGTGAACGGATTGTGCCGATGATCCAGGAAGCCGGTTTGAAACTGCATGTTCTGGTTGGTAACCATGATTGCCAGTTTAAAGACAAGATACAGCCGAATGCGGTGCGCGAAGTCCTGGCGCAGTATGATTGCTTCGTTGTGGTAGATAAGCCCGTCACGCTCGTTTCAGAGGGTTCTACGATTGACCTGATTCCGTGGATCTGTGCGGAGAACGCGAGCGAGATTTTCGAGTTCATCAGCAAATCAAAATCAGATTTCTGTCTGGGACATTTCGAACTGGCTGGTTTCTATTTCTACAAGAACAGCAAAGCGGATCATGGTCTGGAACCGGACTTCCTGAAGAAGTATAAACGCGTGTTCTCTGGTCACTATCACCACGCGAACGAAGGGGATAATATTTTCTACATCGGAACGCCTCTGACTATGAGCGCCAACGATGAAGACGAAACCCGAGGCTTTTACGAGTTCACCGGCAAAGCAGAACTGACGTTCATCGCTAACCCAGAGATCAATCACCGTCGCATCGTGTACCCGCGTCAGAAAGACGTTAACCCTGTTGACTATCTGAACTGCTCTGTTCGTCTGATCATCGACGAGATCGATAACGACCTGGCAGACTTTCAAAGCCAGTTAGAAAAAGTCACACACGCACTCAGTATCAAAGACAATCTGAAAAATGATTCTGATATTGATACGGACTTCGAGATCGAAAGCTCCTATTCGCTGATGATGAAATACGTGGACAACATGAATCACAGCGATGAAGACAAAATCGAGATCAAAAAATATGTCCAGACCCTCTACAACGAAGTTTCCGCAAACGCGTGACATCTTCGAAACCTTTTTCGAACCGGACCACGCAAGGTTTCGTTATGGCGAACTTATGCGCCGGTTCAATATCACGCTGTTGATTGAATATTCCTCGGATCCGAGTGAAGGCATTGACAGCGTAAAAATTATCATGATGAACGAGGAAAACTGTATATCGAAAATGATTTCATTTGCATCTCTTGAAGCGATGGAGGATGATTATATTTTCGATGTTATCGACGCGTACTATACGGAGATGATACATGACCTTGCAAATGAGGTGTTGAATTGAAACTGACTTTTAAGAAACTGCGTTATCAAAATATCCTTTCAGTGGGCAATCAGCCTTTTGAAATTGACTTCGACGCAGCAAAGAAAACCCTGGTGACCGGCGTTAATGGTGGCGGCAAGTCAACAATGATCGAAGCGCTCACCTATGCTCTGTTTGGTAAATCGTTTCGCGATCTCAAGGTCGGGCAACTGGTCAACAGCGTTAACAAAAAGAAACTGCTTGTTGAACTCGAACTCGAATACGGCAAAGACCAGATCAAGGTCGTGCGCGGGCAGAAGCCAAAAATCTTCGAGATCTGGAAGAACGGCAAAAAGCTGGATGAAGATTCAGCAGCCAGTGATTACCAGGCACAGTTAGAAGAAATGCTCGACATGAATATGATCGGGTTCAAACAGGTTATCGTTTTGGGTACTGCCGGGTTTACTCCTTTCATGGAACTGAAGACTCCTGAGCGCCGGAAGCTGGTTGAAGACCTGTTGTCCCTGTCTATCATCAGTGAGATGGACAAGCTGAACAAGGCCCAGAATCGCGGGATTAGTCAGCAAATGGAATCGCTCGGGATGCAGATTAACCACGTTCAGCAGCAGATCGCGACTCATGAGCGATTCATTGCAGAGCAGAAGGCCAAATCAAGCCAGAACATAAGCCGGTATCAGGAGATCTACGACGCTCATGTAGCCACGGCGAAGAAAATCAAAACAGAGTTGCAGGAACTCCAGGCGCAGATCGCAGACAAAGTGATTACCGGTGAAGACCAGACCGAAAATATCATCAAACTGCGTGATGGTTATTCCCGACTGTCAACCACTGTCGATCAGATGAAGCGGTTGCACGGTATGTATCAGAAAGGGGGTGAATGTCCGGCATGTAAGCAGGAGATTACGCCTACCCCGCAACGCATGGAAGAGATTGCAGAAGGCATTACAGCCGGTACTACGCGACTGACCCTGATTAAAACGAAGCAGGACCAGCTACAGAAAATCATGGATGCAATCCTGGTACAGCAGCGGGAACTTAACGATTTGAAGTCTCAGTACGCGGGCAAGAAAAACACCCTGCAAAGTGAGGTTATGTCTGCTAACCGTGTCAAAGCGATTATCGAAGCAGCACAGCAGGAAGTGACCATTGATGAACAACCGGTTATCGACCTGAAAGAACAGGAAAAGGATCTGGATAAGGCCCGCGCCAAATATGTCAAAGAACGCTACTACCGTGGCATTCTGACCGACATGTTTAAGGATTCCGGTGTCAAGGCCAGCATCGTTAAGCGATACATTCCGTACTTCAACCAGCAGATCGCGCATTACCTTGATTTGATGGGCGCGGATTATCAGTTTACACTTGACGATGAATTCAACGAGTCTATCAAGTCATTCGGGCGTGATGATTTCAGTTATGCGTCATTCAGTCAGGGCGAAAGAGCGCGTATCAACCTCGCGATCCTGTTTACCTGGCGCGATGTTACCAGCAAGGTCTCAGCCGTGGATCTATCTCTGCTGATACTGGATGAGGTTTTTGACGGACCACTTGACAAAGAAGGAAGTAGCGCAATTAAATCCCTGTTGGATAACGTGGAAGGTAACGTTATCGTAATCAGCCACCAGGACTTAGACCCACAGGATTTTGACCGTCATATCAAAATGAGTAAAGTGGGCCGGTTCAGTAAATGCGAAATCAAGGATACAAAATGCTAGAGAAACAATTTGAACTGGAGACCACGCCAGAGATCGAAAGGTTTTATCTGCATAATAGCTATAATGAGGAAAAACCTATAGTTACAATGGCAGATGTTAAAGAAGCGTTCAAAGATGATGAACTGGAACTTAATCGGATCATCAACAACAAGAGCGCTACGTGGTTCCTCGAAAAAATCTATTGACCGCTGATCCTTAAATAGCATAATATGCCCGTGTAGACAAAACGCGGGCTTTTCTTTTTGAGGATTACCAAATGATCAACGAATCAATGTCAGCAACCGAAGCGTACAAAATCCTGGGCGCAACCGGTAAAGAAACCTCTGCTGAATTATCAAAACTTTTCAAACGCGCCTCTCTTCGTGCGCACCCTGACCGCGCTGGCGGTTCTGCTGAACTGATGAAACAGATCAACCAGGCTTATGATGTGGTTACCAAAACTTCATCAGGCCCAGGCGGACGCAGCGAAACCTACGCAGACCAACGCGCACGCTATGCAGCAGAAAAGAAAGCCG
>Ga0193723_1000760_pt1 | contig 12684 bp, 8 predicted proteins | sample H2m2metaG_FD_143042 | JGI IMG/M metagenome (GOLD analysis project Ga0193723, IMG submission 143042) | Soil microbial communities from a riparian zone of the East river system, Colorado, United States - H2m2 | ecosystem: Environmental > Terrestrial > Soil > Riparian zone | place: USA: East River... | reverse complement strand
GTAAGCCATTGCATGCCGGCCACGGGTTGAAGGACCGGTGTCCGCGACCTGGGTCCAGTCCTCGCCATCCCATTCCCAAGTATCGTTGAGAGTCAGGTTTCCTCCTGATCCGCCGAAGAGCACGGTGCGCTCACGCTTGCTGTCGTAGGCCATCCCATGGCGAGATCGCAGTACTGGACCAATGTCTTCATACTGGGTCCAATTTTGTCCGTCCCATTCCCAAGTATCATTGAATAGGGTGGTGGGGCTGCCTCCCGCGCCTCCGAATAAGACCACGCGTTTTTTTGAGGCGTCAAATACCATCGCGACATCCGAACGCGCTGATGGTCCGACATCCTGTTTCTGCGTCCACAAAAGTTGCGCCATAAGAGTCCAGCCTAAGCTTTCCGATTTCGCCGGCCAAACCTTTTTCGTGATCTGCTGCTAGAGATACCATAGTATCCAGACGGATATCCACCGAGTTAAAGCTTCCAATTCGCTTCGTCGAAAAGGATAATGTGTATTTGGGATATCACGGACCTAATTGAAACGGACCCCGGCGTCAGGAAGGGGACTCGCCACTCCTTCGGTCGGAGTCTTTGTCCGCTGTATTTGCCACAATTCTGCCACCGACTATGCCGCTTCTCTGGTCACTGATTCTGCATTTATACGCAGTCACAAGCGTGGTTAAATGCGAAGTGACTTTGAATCACCTGACCGAACATCTGAGACGAGATCAGAAGCAGACATCGGCGAGATCTGATCGCGCACAGCAATTGGCTAGGGTTGAGTGTCCGATGTTCGCGAAAGATCCTCTTGCTGGCCTAACAAGCCAGTATCCGCAAACCTGACGCAAATTCACTCTATCCTCGACTTCGGTGCTTCGTTGGGTTAGAGCGTGGGAACTGGCAAACGGAAACTCAGGAATCTTGCTAACGCCGCACGATCGAACGTCATAATCCCATGCGGTGGGAAATTTCTTTACGCGTCTAAAAATTTATCCGGTAAGCGATGCTATCAAATCGCCTTCGGTTCGAACAAACTCTCAGATAGCTTGCGGAACCATTCAGGGACCGAATTTGGCCGCACTTGGTCCATTAGGGCTGGCAGGAACACCCCCTCGGTTGCGTGGACACCCAGCTGGCGATACGCTTCGAACTGCTCTTGGTCGAAAAATTGGTCAAGCGTAGTCTGATGTGGAAATTCAGGATTGTTGATTCGATAGCGCTTAATCAGTTCCGACTCGTTGCCGGTAAGAGAGAGCTTGACGTACAGCAGCAGGCCTGTGCCCTCGGGGCTAGTTACACCCGAGACTTTCGTCCTCGGATAATGAATACGGCATAGGTGGAAATGAGACTCAGTATAGCCAGTCTGCGGATCGCGGCGTAGGTCGTCCAGCCTCGCATCGATCCCCACACCGAAGTCGATCTGGGCATGCCGGATCAGCGTCATCAAACCTTGGAATGTGAAAGTTGGATCCGATTCCCCATCGACGCAGATGATGAATTTACAGCGGCGACGCAATAATTCGTACACGCCCAGATTCTCAATGTGGCCCCCGTCCGAAAGATTTAGCCAGCGATCATCCTCGGCCATGCCGAAGCCGCCCATTTCGCGCAGGAGGCACATAAAGCCAGGATGCTTCCATTTCGGCAATCCCCACCAGCCACCAACCTGCGGCTTTCGAATCCAAAACCCCAGCCGCACATTCAGAAAGGCGAGCAGAGCGCGCAAAGGTGCAATGGAACCCAAACCCATATTAGCGGAAAAAGCAGCGCCAGAAATGGCCATAGCAGTAGCGAGATCGACAGACTTGCCATTCATCTTCCACTTTTTGGTTGCCTCGTAGTCAACGACCGGTGATCCCGACCAGTGTTTAGAGAAGAAGAAGAAGTCGCACTTTCGGTCACGCAAGCCGGGCGCCTTGCTGGATGGTAGATTCACTGCCGCGTTGATCAGATGATATGGCGCGCTGTTTTCCGGGTTGATGTCTGCTAAGGCAAAATCGAGGTCCTTCTTCTCGTCTCGTTCCACAAAGGCCCTGCTTAAGGCGGTACGATAAAGCCGGTGAGGCCCAGTAAGATTGATGTTCAAGAAGAAGATGGCAAGCAGCGTTAGCAATCCGGCAACAATCCACAAAGTCTGCAACCCGGTCATGCCTGCAATGAGGGGCCAGGAGCCCACCTTCTCAGTCCCTACGGCACATAGAAGGAAAAAGACCGTGATCCCAAGTAATGGCAGGAAGATACCAGCGAGGAGCAGAGCAACTTTGGTGACAGCTTTACGAATCTTCGGATTTTCCAAGAGCGGAACGTAACGCAGAACCAGAGGAACGAGGGTCGCCACGGCACCGACGCTCAAACTGCCGAATCCGAACCATGGCGGCCAATTGCGTCCAGCTTCTGAGGCTGTTCGATTGTCGATCGTTAGGTGGTCATCGCGGTGAGGAAACAAAATACCAAAAACCGAACTCAAAGCCCAAGCCGCCAGCGCGATCAGCCCAACAGCGAGAGCCATGCCAAGACACACGGACGCGCGTTTCGCCCACTGACTTTGAGCACGCAACAGTCCAAAGTAAACTACCCCTGTTAGAATCGACAAGCCAAGTGCTAGGTCTACAGGCCATTTCCAGAATACCCAAGTCTGTTCCAAACCCTTGAATTGAACCGTCAAGGCCGCGAGCACCACCAGCACTAGGAGCGGCACCATCCAGTTCATCATCATCCCGCCTGCTGTTGCTGTAACCATCCCCCATGCCTCCCAGAGGCTTCGAGCAGTCAGGAATTTGGCGCGTTGCCGTAAGCGTCGAATCGGTTCGGTGTCTGGTCCGTGCGGAGCGGCAACATCTTTCCATTCGCCACCGGTGCCAATTTGCTGGGTCAGGAAACTGCCGATATAACCACCACCAGAAACCGTGGAGAGAAAATCCACCTCCTTGAGAAGTCCTTTCTCCGCGAGCACCTGCACCGCACCCAAGCTGAACGTAGCCGAGCGAATCCCGCCGCCTGAAAGTGCAAGACCAACGGCATCGGTCTGAGCCAAGGCGGATGTGTTTCCGTCTTTACGCGCGAGCAGACGGCGGCGCGCGTCCACGGCAGCGGCTTCGTCCTTGCGAATATCGTCGGCGACGCCGCTTAGTTCCGGAATATGAGCAGTGAAGCCGAATGCGAGCGGCTTGAAGAGCGCGTCTATTTCATCAAAAGATATCGCCGGCGGGGTTAAGGCGTCAGTATGATGCCGTCCGTAAGCCATTTCGTGTAATTCTTTGGCAAACTCGCGGAGTTTTTCTTGCACTCGTAAGAGCTCACCACGAAACTCATCGGAGCCGTCGCGGCCATTCAAGCGTCCTTCCGCGTATGCTTGGTCCCATTTTGCAGTAAGCGGCCTAACGACCAGATTCAGCACTTCTGTCGTGCGATCGGCGAATTTCTCACAGCCGGGGTTCTTTTTGATCGCGTCACGCGCTTGAACAAACACCTCCCACATACTTTCTAACGCTCGCGTCGCCCTACCGTGCTGATAGGGTAGTGGCTGAGTTGAGATGCGTGTCCGCAACTCGGCTAGTAGTTGTTGGGCTGCAAGTTGATCAGGTGTAGGTCTTACTTCATCTGACATGGCTATGGTCAACGTGGTTAACTCGACTACTGGTTTTCACTCGCCCTTGTCGTGTTAAGTAAGGCGCTTTGCTCATTTCATCCGCTTCAGTAATCATCATCGGCACTTGCAACGAAAGAACGACCTCATGTGAGTAACATGTTGCTTGGACACATGAGGCTGATTCTATCTTACAAGGCACAAAATAAGGCCCAGAAATAAAACGTTCTTCATTTGACCGTCGTGACCATGACAGTTTCTTGGGCAATCAAATCGCTAATTCTCCGGCGTGATACGGCCCGCTTGGCCAACAAACGATCTTCCTGTTCTTGAGACAGCCATTCCAAGAACCGTTGTACTCGGTGCTGTGTTGTCGTTTCATCTCGACAATTCGTGAGGAAGACCATTTGGATTTTTTGAACGTCGTCTGCGACGTAAATGCCGAATCGCGCAGCCACCAGAACGGCATCGGGAAATCCCAATTGCCTAAGCGCCTGGCTTTCACTTACGGTTTTCTGGCAGGCAATAACATGAACAGGTCCGGCGACGCTGGGTGAGAGTTTTTTTGCTGTTTGGTGATCGCTAAGAAAGGGCTGGCCGACAAGTTCCCGCGCCGCCGCCACGGTCATTGAGGCCGGAATACAATCGCAGACCATAGCGACTTGCTCGCCCTGAATATTTAGAACGACGGTATCTTCGACTTTGGGAACGGCTCGCCCACCACGTCCCCGCAGAAATTTGGTTACAGTGTCGATCGTTCTTCGGCGCCGTTCATGGAAATCGAGCCTGCTCCAAGATAAAGCGTCACCCCCGTAGAATTTGCCTCTTGTGCTTTCACCTACACCTTGTCGAGCTAAACTCAGTAATGCTGCGAGCGCCGTCCTTTGAACGGCCATCAACGATTCGTCGCCAGTCGTCACCTGCGCACCCAAAATATTTTGTCGTCTAAAATAAGCCTGAAAATCCGCGTCAGGAGAATTTCTCTTCGCTCTGATTTCTGGAAGCATCACTGCCCATACCTTCGATGGCGCACGCGTTAAAGCTTCGTGCATTTCGGCGTAACAAATACCGATCCGGGTTCGGAACTCGTCCCGATCCATCGCCCATCCGCACGCCCCATTATATAAAACGATTACAAGATCGGCGCGCCGAGTTTTCTCCATGCACTTTTCCCATGAGTCAGCGTCGCCGGGCTGGAACGGATCGTCTTCGTGAATCCAAACTTTAAAGAATGACACGTCGCCGATCTTAAGCGATTCCAGTTGCGTCTTAATCGCCCGACGAAGCACGGACATCTCTTGGAGTTTACCTTCAAACATAACTTTGTCCGAAGAGCGGCTTGAAAGCATTACCTGTAGTGGCTCGACCTCCGAGAGATTCATCGCTGATCTGCTTTACCATAGCGTCTACTGAAGTTGTCGATCGAAGTCGATACGGAAATCAATTGCTGCTCAGGAAGGGTCGCCACTGGCTCACGCGTGGAAGAGCGGTAAGCAGATCGAGGCCTGCGAGCAACAACCTCAGGAGATGCCACAATTTCGTGGGCAAGATGCGGGATCTTGTCTAAATCCTTCTCCTGGCAATTGAGTTTCCAATCCGTGTTGCGATAGAGCAAGTCATGTTCGGTTCCACGCTCGCCAGTCTGCAGCATCGCCCTGGTTTCGCGGAAGCGGCGCTCAAAATGCTTCCACTAGGCGGACGCAGCCTTTCACCGAACGATCTTCAACAGCAACTCTATAGAATGACTACTCAACACCTTCGAAGTCAGCGCGCGACACTCGGCGCCGACCCATGCGAGCTATCTTGGTTCTTGGTTGGATTTCAGGGTTGGCTCGCGTTCTCAGCACATTTGAATCTTCAATTTCCAGATTGGTATCCAGACCTGTCCAGTATTGATCTTCTGGGACCCGCGGCCATGGACCGTGATCTGTTTAACCTTGAACTTCTAAGAGTGGCCGCCTTGGACTTGGGCATTAATACCACGCACGAGGAATTGGCCGACTTTGTTAGTCAAATCGCTGCGAAATGTGAGTCCAAATTGGGATTACACGCAATTGATCTCGCGGCCGCCTATTTCGCGGAAACGGTAAGCTATTTGTCTTCGGCCGCGGTTCGAAGCGGTCATCGCACGAAACTTCATACTCCAGCTATGAGTTCCTTTATCAGCTATTCACACACAAACGAGGACTGGATCGATTCGCTTGCCAATTTTCTTGAAGGTCATGCAGTACGCGTGTGGTTAGCGCCTTTCGACTTGCGATCGGGTGTCGCGCTCGATTCGAGATTGAAGCAAGCCATTGAAGTGCATGAATGTCTGGTTGTTATCTTGACAGCCGACTCGCTTACGAGCCAATGGGTCACCTTGGAGATCGCAACCGCCGTGGAGCAGAGGAAAGAAGTTATGCCGGTTTCACTGGTGCCAATCGCGGATGTTAAGCGTTCCGAATTGTGGAGCGAGCTATCCCGCTTTTTAATCTTGGATTGCTCTGCCTTGAGCCCAATAGACGCCTATCGGGAGGTGCTTCGGAATCTGCAGAGGAAGAATCTCGACCTCACCCGGTGGCGAGCCGATGAAGGATTGCTGGATCTTTTTACAGGCAAGCCCAATCCTATCGCTTGATTGGCATACTAGAATGTTGCGCAGATTCGTTATCGCGGGTTCGGCAGCTCGATTTTTGGCGCCTGTCCAATCTTGGCAATGCGGGCATCAACATGCATGACCTGCTCTCCCAAGGCCGTGAAGGCGCGCACGCGTCGCACGACCCAGTTTCCATCCCCCACTGCCGCAAGCCAGTAGTGGGGCAGTGAGTCATCGTCGCTCTGGCGTTGGCCGGCCGGAACCAGACGCAGGTGCAGCAGCCGTTCGCCATGTTCCTCCTCCATGCCAAGCGACTCCACTCGGGGCGGTTTATAGTCATCTCTCGCGTCAATCGAAGGAGTCAGGGGTGCCCACACGATATTGCGAAGAGCCAGGTCTGGCTCCGTCTTACGCCATTCCTTCTCACCAGACTTCTTTATCAAATCACGACCTTGGGCATGAATGAAACTGACCTGATCGTTATTCGCGAGGATGAGAGCAGCAAAGAAATCATCCTGGTTGAAAATGAAATATATACCATTGCCGTTTGATAAAAGAGCGGTTACTTCGCAATTACGCTTTGTCGCCCGGCAGGCTTTTTTCAGACGGTCCGCAAGATTGTCGGAATTGTCCAACTGACCAATGCCCGTCAAGGGTGCGTATAGCAAAACCAGCATGGAAAGAACAGCAACGGCTCGAAGTCCGAACTTTCTCATAGACTGTTTCGGCTTTTACTAAACACCTCATGCCGGTGTCAATGCTCGTTGAGTTCGAGAGCACGCTTATGGTCGGCCTCGGCGTGCTTGATGTCCCCCTTGAGTCGCAAAGCCTCGCTTCGAGTTTCAAACGCACGGCCATGCGAAGGGTTCAACTCGATGGCCCGGTTGAAATCGGCAATCGCGCCATCGAGGTCGCCCTTTAGACCCTTAGCATTGCCGCGATTGTAGTAGGCATCGGCGTATTTAGGGTCGAGTTGGATAGCACGGTTGTAATCTACGATGGCACCACTGAGATCACCTTTGGCTCGTTTGGCATTGCCCCGATTGTTGTAGGGCTCCGGGTATTCCGGGTTGAGTTGGATAGCACGGTTGTAATCTACGACGGCACCATCCTGATCACCTTTGGCTCGTTTGGCATTGCCCCGATTGTTGTAGGGCTCTGGGTATTCCGGATCAAGTTCGATGGCGCGCGTGTAGTCCGCGATCGCGCCGTCAGTGTCGCCCTTTCCGCGCTTGGCGCGTCCACGGTTGTTGTAAGCGCGGGCATCAGCGGGATTAAGTTCAATAGCGCTGGTGTAGTCTGCGATGGCAGCGTCGAAATTCTGGTTGGAATCGCTTGCATCAGTAACGTTAACGAAATTCGGATATAACAAAGCCAACATAAGAATAGTGGAATTGGAACGAAGCTTGGCGGTTTTCATAATGTCTCCCTTTGATCGGGGTTCACCTTCGGATTAACGTTAATGTCTTTCGAGTTCGGTAGCGCCACGGTTTTTATAGGGCTCCGCGTATTGCGGGTCAAGTTCGATGGCGCGCGTGTAGTCCGCGATCGCGCCGTCGCTGTCGCCTTTTCCGCGCTTCGCCTGACCACGGTTGTTGTAGGCGCGGGCATCTGTCGGATCAAGTTCAATAGCGCGGGTGTAGTCTGCGATCGCGCCGTCGAAGTCGCCCTTGTTATCCCTAGCTATGCCACGGTTATTGTAGGGCGCAGCGTCTTTCGGATTGAGTTCGATCGCCTGATTGCAGTCTGCAATCGCGCCATCGAGGTCGCCCTTTTTGCCCCTAGCGGCGCCGCGATTAATGTAGGGCGCAGCGTCTTTTGGGTTGAGTTCGATCGCGCGAGTGTATTCTGCGATTGCCTCGTCGATGTGACCTCTGTTTTCCTCGGCGATGCCGCGGTTGAGGTAATCCAGCGGGCTATCTCGTCCAGACGACACTGGAGCTGCTTTCTCTAGCTTCTTGTTACGTCGCAGAACTTCGCGCCCCGCAGCGATTTGGCGCAACAATTCCGGATTTGCGGCGGCGAACCGCTCCGCTTCGTCCAGCGATTGCGGCGTCTGTTCTTTGATCCGGTCTTCGATGTATTCTTCAACCGTGAGTTTGGAAAACGGCGAGATAGTGCGCGTCAAGCGCTCTGTCAGCAACCAACGACCCCAACTCGCCCAAGCGTCATCGGCCGGAGCCCTGTCCAACTGTTGTCGAATTTCGCGTAGCACTGCGATCGGCTCCTCATCTACCGGCTCAAACACGCCACGGTCATCTAAGTGTTGCCTTACAAGTGCTTCTGAAAGGCGTAGCAACCATTCAGGAGCCGTCTCGTTTGGAGGCGAAATATCCCAAAGCCGCGCAGTGCCGTCCCTAGATGCTGTCACCACCCGTTTCCCATCTGGGCTGAACTCTCCCGCAACAACTCGGTCGGCATGCTTCAACGGATCGGTCAGCGGCTTTCCGCTTTGCGCATCCCAAACTAGCGCGGTTTCGTCGAACGAGGCTGTCACGATTCGATTTCCATCCGCGCTGAACCGCGCCGACCAAACCGGACCATTAAGCTTCAACGGCTCGCTGAGCGGCTTTCCGGTCTGCGCATCCCAAATTCGCGCCGTTTTGTCTTGTGATGCTGTGATGATTCGTTTGCCCTCCGGACTGAACCGCGCGGAGTAAACTCGGTTTCCATGCTTCAATGGCTTCGTCAGCAGCGTACCGGTCCGCGCATCCCAAACCCATGCAGTGCCGTATAACGATGCGGTCACGATCCGATTGCCGTCCGGACTGAATTCGGCCGAGGCAACCTCACCATCATGCTTCAATGGCCCGGTAAGCGGCTTCCCGCTCTGCGCATCCCAAACTTGCGCGGTGTGATCGTGGGACGCCGTCACGATCCGTTTGCCATCCGGACTGAACTGCGCCCACTCAACTGCGGCTTCATGCTTCAGCGGCTCTGTCAGCGGTTCGCCAGTTCGCGCATCCCAAACCCGCGCCGTGGTGTCCAAGGACGCTGTCACGACTCGTTTCCCATCCGGGCTGAACTGCGCCGATATGACTGCTCCATCATGTTTCAAAGGCCCGGTCAGCGACTGGCCACTCTGCGCGTCCCACACCCGCGCGGTCTTGTCGCCCGACGCTGTCACGATCCGTTTCCCATCCGGACTGAAGCATGCTGACCAGACCTCGTCGTCGTGGCTCAACGGTGGCGTCAGTGGTTTGCCAGTCTCTGCGTCCCAAACGCGCGCGGTCTTATCATGTGACGCTGTCACGATTCGTTTTCCATCCGGACTAAAGTGGGCGGACACGACAGACCTTTCATGCCGCAACGGCTCACTCAGTGCCTCGCCGCTCTGCACATCCCAGACGAGCGCGGTTTGGTCATCTGACGCTGTCACAACTCGCTTCCCGTCAGGGCTGAATTGCGCCGACCTGAGCACGCCATTATGTCTTAGCGGCTCTGTCAGCGGTTCGCCAGTTTGCGCATCCCAAACCCGCGCCGTATTGTCCAAGGACGCTGTCACGACTCGTTTCCCATCCGGGCTGAACTGCGCCGACCAGACCGCCACATCATGCTTCAACTGCTTGGTCAGCGGCTTGCCACTCTGGCCGTCGCAAATCCAGGCGGTTTCATCCAAGGATGCCGTCACGATTCGTTTGCCGTCGGCGCTGAACTGCGCCGATAGAACAGCCGCCCAATGATGCTTCAGCGGTTCGGTCAGCGGCCTGCCGGTCTGCACATCCCAGATCCGGACAGTTCGGTCCTGTGACGCCGTCACGATTCGCTTTCCGTCCGGGCTGAAATGGGCCGAATTAACCTGCTCATCATGTTTCAATGGCCCGGTGAGCGCCTTTCCTGTCCGCGCATCCCAGACCCGCGCGGTTTCGTCCGCCGATGCTGTCACAATCAATTTCCCGTCAAGACTGAACTGCGCCGACAAGACGTCGTCATCGTGTTCCAAGGGCTCGGTGAGCGGCTTGCCGCTCTGCGCGTCCCAAACTCGCGCGGTATGATCGTGGGATGCCGTCACGATCATCTTCCCATCCGGACTGAATTGCGCCGAAAGGACGTCGTTACCATGCTTCAAAGGCTCGGTGAGAGGCTTCCCCGTATGCGCATCCCAGACGCGCGCCGTCCTGTCCCGCGACGAAGTTACAATCCGTTTTCCATCCGGACTGAACTGCGCGGACAAGACTTCGTAGTCGTGTTCCAAGGGCTCGGAGAGAGGCTTACCGGTGTGCGCATCCCAAACACGCGCGGTCCTGTCGTCCGACGCCGTCACTATCCATTTTCCATTCGGACTGAACTGCGCGGATCGAACTATCCCATCATGCTTCAAGCACACAACCGGTAAGCCGAAGGTACGGTAGGTTAGCAACGCCGTAAGGCGGCAGAGTGCCGCCTCGTTATTCGGTCTTAGCGACAAGCTGCGGACCAGTTGGGCCACAGCATCGCCGTCTCTGTCGTCATTGATCGACCGAAGGGCTTGCAGAAAGTCAGACTGGCTCAAGGTCGCTCGCGCATGGTCGCGTTCAGTCACGGCGACGCGGCGTTGCTTTTCGGCCTGAATCCCCATCCAGATCGCGACGACAAGCAGAGCCGCCAAGACGACGCTTACAATGGAAACGATGCGGTTACGGATGGCGTTACGGCGGGTGAAGCGGAACGAATCGACGAGCGCCTTGAGCACTTCGGCTGACGGGCCATCAGCCAATTGTTCCTCTCGTTCAGAAATCCAGATAACGTCGTCTCGAGCCCGCACGCGCTGGCTAAGCGGCAGGTCTGGCCCTGCGTCGTCGAGAGTGCGCCCTATACTGATCGGAACGATCTTCGGACTTTTGCGTGCTTCTATGTAGTAATCGAATTCCTTCGGCATGTACTCGCTGTGCAGCAACGCGCCTGGCGACGCGACGAGGATGAGCGTGCTGCTTCGCTTCAATGCATTCCGCAACGATGCTGTCAGCGTCTCACCTGCCGGCATCTCCTTCGAGTCGAGAAAGCACCGAAATCCGATGCGCCGAAGCTGCTCTTCCAGTTGCTGCGCGTACGCCATACCGTCGTGTCGCGAATACGAAATGAACACGTCGAATCCGAAAATCCGATCGGTTACGGCGCGTGTAAGAACCATAAGGATTCGGCCAATAGTGAATGATACTTTTCTCTCCAGATTGGTTTATAAAAAACGAAACATCATCACAAGGATGAAGGTCCGTAAGACACTCGACTACGTCACCGGACACGGGCGTTTACGGGAGGAGGCTAAACATTTGAAAGACACGCCGGTTAGATCTTTATGCGTGAAGCCAGCCGCGCGTGGCTTAGGTGAGGGATTTTTGTCCCGGATTGGCACAGAATTTGTCGAACGCCAACCGCCACAATTTCGTAGCGTATTCGGTAGCGCCGGACTAATTAGCTAGCTGTAAATAAGTTAAGAGTCAGTTGTTTTATGAGGGAATGTGGTTGTAGCCGACCTGTATTGAGCAAGGGTTTCTGGAACTTGGCGAACCAAAGCATCAGTAGCAGATGCACTTACGTCACACGCGCGGTGTTCCGGAGGGCGCGATCAAATCCGTAGCTAATTCGGTAACCAATCCAAAAGCTATGACGCATCTTGCACTGCAATTTGTGCTGAATGAGGGCGTTTTACTCTACGATCGTCAACGCGACAACAAGTCTAAAGCGCGTCTTCCTTTCGTAAGTCGATCTCGGGAATTTATTTGAAGCGGGGCAGGGGATCACCGAGGTGCAAACTCGGGAACCACCATTTTCCGGCTTTGCAACGGATATTGAGTCCGTGAATTACTTCTCACTCACCCGATGGTTGGCCCATAGTCGGTAAATAAGACGCCATTTCAATCGGCAATGAACGGGTCGAGGTGCCTGATTCTTGTACAAATTCTTGCGCAAAAACGCGAACGGTGATCGATCCTTCTACGCGACGACGATCAGACCTAGCGGACAAACACTCCTAACAACTCACCCACCAAGGTAGACGCGGCGGACAAAAACTCCTCTGATTACTGCGACAGAGTCGATAGCCCTCCATTGGACCAAAATGATTCCGGTAGAACAGAACAAAGTGCTTGATAGCCTGCAAGTCTCCGCGCGGTATTAGGACAAGTATGGAACGCTGATCGTAACAAATCTCTATCAGCGACTCACTACAGATCGGCCAAAAGACATGTGTAAGGAGTCTGCCAGTTCCTGAGGCAAAGCCGCCCGAAGACTCTGAACAAAAAACGGGGTAACGATTTCGCTTGTCAGGCCATTACGCCCGGCAGGAAAAGGCTCGTCGCGCGGCCACGGAGGCATATACTCGGCGAAAACAAACACTGCGCAAAACCAAGTCTCCGTGAACCGCACAGCCTCAAAAGCAAAAGAGGGAAATGCCTGTCAGTATCAGTATCCCTCTTGCCCCAGGCAGGACGCCACATGTAGATTCCGATGAAGACCCGTCCCGTCCTCGCGCTGGCGGTCCTGCTGCTTGCGGCAGGATGTGGCGACTCCGCAAGAAAGGAGTACGCTGACGCCGCCAAGCCGCACGCGGTGGC
>Ga0193723_1000759_pt1 | contig 12689 bp, 8 predicted proteins | sample H2m2metaG_FD_143042 | JGI IMG/M metagenome (GOLD analysis project Ga0193723, IMG submission 143042) | Soil microbial communities from a riparian zone of the East river system, Colorado, United States - H2m2 | ecosystem: Environmental > Terrestrial > Soil > Riparian zone | place: USA: East River... | reverse complement strand
CACGGGGATCAGCCTCGCGCTCCTGATCAAGCCCCAGGCCAACATCCTGTGGCCGTTCGCCCTGGGCGCCTTCCTGGCGATCGCGTCGAAGTACGTGCTCACCTATCGCGGCCGCCATCTCTGGAATCCGAGCAACTTCGCGATCGCGCTGCTGGTCCTGGTCGCGTCGAACAGCGTCGCGATTCTCAGTCATCAGTGGGGCAACGACATCCGCATCAACCTGGTGATCTGGGTGTTCGGCCTGGCGGTGGCGTCGCGGGCGCGGGTGCTGCACGTGACGCTGACGTACGTCGTGTGTTTCGCGTTGCTCGCGCTGCTGCGCCATGCGATTGTGGGCGGCCCCGTGCTTGCCGAGCTGGCCCCGATCACCGGCCCGATGTACCAGCTGTTCGTGTTCTTCATGGTGACGGATCCGCGCACAACGGTGAGCACGCGGAGCGGCAGAATGGTGGTCGTCGCGATCGTAGCGATGGTCGAGACCGTCATCCGGCTGGCGGGCGACTTCCAGGTGGGGCTGCTGCGGCCGCTGTATCCCTCGCCGCCGATTCTCGCGCTCGCGATCGTGGGACCGATCGCCATGTGGTGGGATCTGTACCGGCACGCAAGGAGACCTACCGCAGCAAGCCCAGGGTCTTGAGGTACTCCGCTACGATGTAGGCCGGCACGGCGAAGATGATCTTCCCCTGTGACTCCTGCTGCCCACCGTACAGCACGGCGATCACGTTGCCGTTCCGATCGAAGATCGGGCTCCCCGATGAGCCGGGCGCGCCGTAGCCGTCCACCTGCACGACGGCCGTGAGCGCCTTGCTCACCGTGCCCACCGTGAGCGTCGGCTCGGCGATGGGGCGCTGCCCCTGCGCCTCCATCGGGAGATCGAAGCCGAGGGGGTACCCGATGATGGCGATGGGGTCGCCGCGCTCGATGCCCAGACGGGTGCGCGCCAGCCCGGCGACGCGCGGCGTGCCGCCTTTGATCCGGACCCGCAGCACGCCGACATCCGCGTCCGGCGCCACGCCCACCAATTCCGCCTGAAACATCTGCGTGCTTCCCGAGAAGATGACGCCAATGCGCCGCGGGGCGCGGGTGCCGTCCTCGCCCATCAGGACGTGCTTGTTGGTGACCATGGTGCCGTTCGAATCGACCGCGAACGCGGTGCCGCTGAAGCGCTCCGCCTCCGAGAATTCCACGAGCACGATCGCCACGGCATCCTGGTTCTTGTGCGAGATGGCGCGGTAGTCGACGCCTCCCACCGCGCCGATCAGCGCGCGCTGACGCCGCTCGGCGTCGCTGAGCTGAGCGCGCAGTCGCGCCACCGATGACGCGTCGCCACCCGAGGCGACCAGCTCCTGGCGCAGGCGCGCGGTCTCGGTCTGCGACTCGGTGAGGGCGTCGCGCACGCCCTTCAGCTGAGACTGGAACTGCGTCGCGAGCAGCCGGGCCTCGCGCATCAGGCTGTCGGCGCGAACCTGCAGCTGCTCCAGCTCGCGGGCGCGCTGGCTGGCCTGCCACTGCAGCCACCCGAACGCCCCCGCCGTGACAATAAGGAAGGCGAACAGCACCTTCGTCGTGCGGCGCAGCTGTGCCGTCTGGCGGGCCACCTCGACCGCGATCCGCACGCCGGTGTTGCGGCGCGGGGGCTGGGGAGGAGGCTCGGCGGCCGTCGTCGCCAGCAGGTCTTCAGCTCCGGCGTCGCCTGCGACCGTGTGGAACTCGAGGGCTGGCCCGTTTGCGCCGCAGCCAATGACGTCGCCATCCTGGAGCGGCGTGTCGCCGGTGATGCGCTTGCCGTTGACGAATGTGCCGTTACGGCTGCCCAGGTCCTGAATGATGAACCCGGCCCCGTCGGGCGTGCGGACGATGGCCGCGTGGCGCGAGGAGACGTCGAGATCCCGCTCGGCGTCGAAACGAACGTCGGAAAGTGGATGGCGGCCGAGGCCGATGTACGCCTTGCGGAAGGCCTCGACCTGTCCGACCCGGGCCCCGGACAAAAACTTGAATTGGGCTTTCACTGGCTCCGCGTGAAGTACCAGACCACCGCGGCCAGGGCGGCCAGGGCGGCCAGCACGACCGTCAGCATGCGGGGACGGGCGTCCTTGGTGCGGACGGGCGGGCGGCTCCCCTTGTAGATGGGCACCGGCTCTGTGCTCGTCTCGGTGTCGATCAGGGGGTAGACCTGATGCCCGATTTCCTCGAGCTGCCCCCCTACGCCCCCTCCCGAGGAGCGCAGGCCGTCGCCGTCGAAACGGGCCATCACCACGGTGATGTTGTCGGGCCCGCCGCGCTCGTTGGCGAGGGCGATCAGCTTGTCGCAGGCGGCGGCCAGATCGGTGGCCTGGGTGACGATCTGCGCGATCTCTTCCTTCTTTACCTGGCCCGAGAGGCCGTCGGAGCAGAGCACGAGCACGTCGCCGCGCCGTACCTCCTGATGCGTCAGGTCGACTTTCACCTTGGGGTCGGGCCCGAGCGCCTGCAGGATGATATTGCGCCGCTCGCTGTGCAACGCTTCCTCTTCGGTCAGCTCGCCGGCCTCGACGAGCCGTTGCATCAGGGATTGATCCCTGGTGAGCTGGTGCGCCTCCCCGCGGCGCACGAGATACGCCCGGCTGTCGCCCACCTGTGTGAGATAGAGGTGGTCGCCGAGCACGCCGGCGGCGGTCGTGGTCGTGCCCATGCCGCGGACTTCGGGATGCGCCTTGGCGTGCGCGTGGATGTTCGCATTCGCGACCTCGACCGCTTCCTTCAAACGGTGGGCGAAGCGTTGCGGCGTCGCCTCCGTTTCCGCGTTCCACGCCTTGAGCAAGTGCGCGAAGATCGTGTCGGTCGCCATCTGGCTGGCCAGCTCTCCCGCCGCGGCGCCGCCCATGCCATCGGCGACGACGAACAGCGAGCCGCGCTCCCCCAGGTCGTGCTGGCGCACCTGCGGCTGAAGGGACGCATCCTTGCGCGTCAGGTCCGCGACGAGGAAGCGGTCCTCGTTGTGCTCGCGCGACCGGCCGACGTCGGTCTTGCCGAAGACCTGCACGCGAATGGGCTTGGCGGAGCGTCCGAACATGGCGCTAGGACCCGCAGGTCGACTGCTGGAGGGCATTGTAGGAGCGGGACGATGGCTCCAAGGCCACCGCGCGCCGCGCCCAGTCGCACGTCTTACCCTGATCCGACAGCTTCGAGAACCCGTTGGCAACGAGCCACGCGGCCATCGCCTTGTCCTTGGTCGACACACCCACCGCGTTGAAGATGCCGAGGGCGGCATCGCGCAACGTCGTACCACTCAGGTCATCGATCTTGTCGAACAGGATGGTCAGGGAGTCTCCTGTGCTCCTCGTTGGCGTCCGCGTCATCGGGGTCCCACTGGCCTTGCGGCCCGAGTCCGTAGTCTGGGGGTTCGTGAGGGCTGCCGTCGTGTCCGGCGACACACGGTTGTTGTTCTCGCGTCCCGACAGAGCCACCCACGCCCCACCCGCGGCGAGGACGACCACCACGCCCGCCGCCACCGGGATGAGCGAGCGCCGGCGCTTCACCGGCACGTCCAAAAGCTGAGTCTTCCCTTCGGTATCGGCCCCGCTGCGCGTGTGCGGGATGGCGGCGGTGGGGCCGCGGCCCACGCCGGTCACCGCAGCGATGTCGGCGGCGAACTTCACGACCGTCTGGTAGCGGTCCACGGGATTGCGCGCCAGCGCCGTATCGAGCACGGGCTGCAGCCCCGCCGGGAACGTGAGATCGGGACGCGACGCGGCGAGCGGGGCGGGCTCGTCGGTCAGGCGCTTGATCATCGTCTCCTGGACCGTGGTCGCCTCGAACGGCAGCTTGCCAGCGAGCATCTGGTAGAGCACCAGACCGAGAGAGTAGAGGTCGCTCCGCCCGTCCAACTTGTCCCCCGAGAGCTGCTCGGGGCTCATGAATTCCGGCGTCCCCACGACGAGTCCCGTCTTCGTCACCTTCTGGCCGGACTCGTCGCCCCCTCCACCCACGGCCTTGGCGATCCCGAAGTCCACCACCTTCACCTGATCGCTGCCTTTGCGCTGCGCCAGCATGATGTTGTCGGGCTTCAGATCGCGGTGCACGATGCCGAGGTCGTGCGCGGCTTGCAGCGCCTCAGCCACCTGCGTGAAGATGCCGACGGCGCGCGGCACGGGCAACACGCCCTCGCGCTCGAGCAGGTCCGTGAGCGGCTCCCCCTCGATGAACTCCATCGCGAGGTAGATCAACCCCTCGGGGGTTTCGCCGAAGTCGTAGATCGCGCACACGTTGGGGTGCGTGATGCGGCTCGCGTTCGAAGCCTCGCGGTTGAAGCGCGCGACCGCATCCGGGTCATGCACCATCGACGGGTTCATCACCTTGATCGCGCTGCGCCGCCCCATCTTCACGTGCTCGGCGAGATACACCTGTCCCATCCCGCCCTCGCCCAGCTTCTTGATCACGTGATAGCGGTCCGCCACCACCTGGCCCACCAGGTCGGAGGCGGGCGCCGCCGAGCGGAGCGTCTGCCCGTCGTTGGGGCAGAACTTCACATCATCCGCGTACTCGGTGGAGCAGACGGGGCAGGTTTTCACGACGGCAGCTCGACGCGCAGGAGCTTGTCCCCCACCATGATGCGGGAGCCGTGCTGCAACACCATCGCCCCGCGCGCCGCGATCGCGACGCCGTTGCGGCTGTGGTCGTCGAGCAGGACGAAGTCGGCGTCCTCGGAGCGGATGGTGGCGTGCTGGGCGCTCATCGACGGATCGTAGGGGAAGATCCAGTCACCACGCTCACGCCCGATGTGCACGTCGCGGCCGGGCGAGAGCTGGATCATGTCCCGCGAGCTGCCGTCCGAGCGCAGCTGTGTCAGACTCGCGATGTCGGCACTCGGCACTAGGCTCCCCACGCGCTTCGTCGCATCGGCGTCGGGCGGGTGGGGCCCCGGATAGCCCAGGCGCCGGAACCGGATCACCTGCGAGCCGATGAGGAACTGGTCGCCGTCCATCAGGCGGTGGGGCGCCTCGAGAAAGACCCACGTGCCGTTGCGGCTGCCCAGATCCCGCACCTCGAGCCGGCCGTCTTCCCAGGAGAGCTTGGCGTGCAGCGGCGACAGGAAGACGTCTTCGGGAAACGTGATGTCGCCGTCCATCCGCCCGATGCTGGTGTTCGTTTGTTTCCGCTCGAAACGCTGAATCTCGACCCCCGCCTCGGCCAGGAGTACGAGGGTCAGCCGTTGGTCGGCGCGCCGGTCGGGCGTGAAACGGGGCGGGACGCTGGGATCGAGCGGGGAGCCGCAGACGGGGCAGGCATGAGCGTCGACCGTCGCGACGGGCAACACGCTGGTGCGGGGGACCCCCCCCCCGGCGGCGGCGGCCGCGATCGCGGCCTTCGCGGCGGCGGCTTGGGTCAGCGGCTTACCGCAATCGGCGCAGAACTGCGCGCCGGGTTCATGCTGGCGGCCGCAGAACGTGCAGGCGCTCACGCGCGGGGGTGCTCCACAAGTGGCATAAATTAAGGTAGGCCAATCTATTGGGCAAATGGACGGGTCGAAAGGGCCGTGCTAGCTTGCGCGACCTATGCGACCGATTCGCGCAGCCCTCCTTCTCGCCGTGACGGGCTGCGCGGCCGCACCCGCGCCCACACGACTCGCGCCGTCCACCGTCGCGGCTGAACCCCTCCGCATCACCGTCGTCTATCCCGACAGCGCCGTTCCGATCGAGGCGCACGATTCGTCCTTCCTGTTCGGCAACGTCGGGCGTGCCATGCCAGTCACCCTGACGATCGACGGCCGGCCCGTGCCCGTGCTGGCGACGGGCGCGTGGCTGGCCTGGGTCCCGCTGCCGGACGACAGCGTCGCCGTGTTTCGACTGGTGGCGCGCGCCGCCGCCGCCGCGGATTCGGTCGTGACGCTGTTCACCGCGCGCATCGCGCCGACCTTTCGTCCCCCGGCCGGCGCCACCGTTTGGATCGACACGACGAGCTTCACCCCCATGGATACGCTGGTGGTGCCGGCGGGCGAGGGAATCCGGCTCGCGGTGCGCGCCGCCCCCGGGGCCAGCGTGCGGCTGCGGATGGAAGGCGGCAGGGCGGTCCAGTTCGTCCCCGACACGAGACCTATGGAGGCGGCTTGGGGCGTGCGAGCATTCGGCACCGACAGCGCGGGCGTAGTCCTTCCTCCCGCTGCCGACCGGTACGTGGCCTGGTTTCCCGCCGCTCCCTTGTGCGACGGCACGCTCGAGGTCGTCATCGGACCCGACACCGTACGCGCGGTGTGGCTGCTATTTGTGGATACGCTCGACCGTGGGCACCCTGCCGTGGTGGAGCTGAACGACGACACCGCCCACACGGGCACGACCGACAGCCTCACGGTCGGGAGGGCGGTTCCGTACGGCACTTACAACTGGTTCTTCCCGCTCGGCACTATCGCGGTCGTATCCGGGCGCTGGAACGATCAGGTGCGGTTGCAGCTCTCGCGTGGCGCCGTCGCGTGGGTGAACGCCGCCGACGTGATTCCGCTGCCGAGCGGGACGCCGCCACCGAGTGGCAGCGTCGGCTCCGTCCGATTGACGCCCGGGCCCAGTTCGCTGCAGCTGCGCGTCCCGCTGCCGGCGCGCGTCCCGTTTCAGGTGAGCCAGGAGGAGCGCAGCGTCACGCTGAGGCTGTACGGCGTCGCGTCCGACATCAACTGGATGCAGTACGGCGGCACCGATCCGTACGTCACCCGGCTGAGCTACGCCCAGCCCACCGCCGATGAGGTGACGATAACCGCCGAGCTCGCGGGACCGGTGTGGGGCTACCGCACCGCGTGGAGCGGGCGGGATCTCGTGCTCGAGATTCGCCGACCTCCGGTGATCGATCGGCGCCGCCCGCTCGCGGGCCGCACCATCGTCCTCGACCCGGGTCACCCTCCCGTCGGCGCCACGGGGCCCACGGGTCTACGGGAGCCGGTGGCGACGCTCGCGGTCGCGTTCAAGGCCAAGACACTGCTCGAGCGTGCCGGCGCAACTGTCCTCCTGACGCGGACGGACTCTACGCCCGTCGATCTCTTTCCACGCACGCATTTCGCCGAACTGCACGGCGCCGACGTTCTGGTCTCGATTCACGCCAATGCGCTCCCCGACGGCGTGAATCCCTTCGTGAACAACGGGACCAGCGTCTACTACTTCCATCCTCACAGCGCGGCGCTGGCGCGTGCGCTCGACCGCGCCCTCGTGCGCGAGCTGGGCGTGCACGATCTCGGGATGGGGCGCGGCAATTACGCCCTGGTGCGCGATGCGTGGATGCCGTCGGCGCTGACGGAGGGCCTGTTCATCATGCTCCCGGAGCAGGAAGCCCTGCTCCTGAGCGACGACGGACAGTGGCGCTACGCGCGAGGCATCGCGCGCGGCATCGAGGCGTTCCTGAGCGAGATGGCGAGATGAGGCGGCTGTGTCTCCTTGCCCTGGTGATCGCCGCGCCGGCTGCCGCCCAGGTCGATCCGTCGGGAACCTGGCGCACGCTCCATACGGAGCACTTCCGGATCCACTTTCGCCCGACCTATCGCGTCATCGCCTTTCAGGCGGCGCGGGAGGCGGAGCGTGCCTACCAGCTGCTCGCTTCGGAACTGCACTCGCCGCGTGGCGTCGTCGACCTGACCCTCGGCGACGACACCGACGCCCCCAACGGGTTCGCGACGGTGTATCCGTCGAACCGCGTCACCATCTTCCTGCCACCACCCGTCGCCGATCCCGCGCTCCAGAACTACGACAGCTGGCTGCGTCTCGTGATCGTGCACGAGCTGATGCACGTGTTTCATCTGGACCGCACGCGTGGCCTGTGGAGCGGACTGCAGCAAGTGTTCGGGCGCGCCCCGGGGTTGTTTCCCAACGAGTACCAGCCGGCCTGGGTGGTCGAAGGGCTGGCGACCTACTACGAGTCGCGCTTTACCGGCGCCGGCCGGGCCGACGGCAGCTTCCAGCGCCAGGTGGTCGCGGCGGATCGAGCGGCGGGCACAGCGCGCACGCCGTGGGAGGCCCTGTACTTCACGCGCTGGCCCGCGGGGCTGGGGCCCTATGCGTACGGCAGCCGTTTCTTCGACGACCTGTCACGGACCACCGGTGACTCGCTGGTGCCGCGGTTCGTCGAGCGGACAGCCGGGCAGCTGATCCCGTACCGGGTCGGCCGCCAACTCCGCATCGCGGGAGCGCCGCGCGCCCTGTCGGCCGACTGGGCTCGCGCGATCGAGCGCGCGGCGCCGGCCGACAGCAGCGATACGGCGCAGAGTCGAACGATCGTCGGCGGTTTGCGGAGCGCGCCCGTGCCGCGAGTCTCGCCGGACAGACGGCGCGTCGCCTACCTCTACGACGACGGCCGCGGCGCCCGGCGCCTGCGCGTCGTCGACGCGGGCGATTGGCGCGTGCTCCGTTCGCATCGCGTGACGGGGCAGGTGAGCTATGACTGGCTCGGCGACACTTTGGTCGTCGCGCAACTGGGGTTCACGGGGCGCTGGCGCCTGCGCAGCGATCTCTACCGCTGGACGCCCGATGGCGCCTGGCGTCGCACCACGCGCGGGGCGCGGCTGATCGAGCCGCGGACGGGCGGCGGCATCCTGTCGGCGCTTGCCGTCTCGCCCGGTCACGACGCGCCCACCCTCCCCGGAGTCTCCGACTCCCCGGGCACGACGTGGGGCGCCGTCGTCCCGTCCGCTGATGGCCGCTGGGTGGCGGCCACGCGTCACCAGAACGGCCACTGGGGGCTCGTGCGCTGGCCCAGGGCCGCGCCCGAGTCGCTTGCCGTGCTGATCGAGGCGCCGCCCGCCGGCGTCATCACCGATCCTTCGTGGACACCGGCGGGCGATTTGCTCTTCGTCACCGAGGTCGCCGGATTCCCGCAGGCCCACCTGTGGGCCGAAGGCCGCGGCGTACTCCAGGTGACCGCGGCGCCGCTCGGGGCGCGCGCGCCCACGGTGTTGGCGGACGGCACGTTGCTCTTCACGGCGCTTGGCGGCGCGGGCTGGGAGCTGCGCACCACGCGGCCCCTCGCTCTGGCGGCGGTTGCCCCGGGCGCAGCCGAGTCGTTCGACTCGGCGCCGCCCCTGACCAACCCCCCGCGGGAGACGGCGTACGCCGAGTTCGCCTCACTGCGGCCGCACTTCTGGATCCCCGACGCCTTCGACGCGGCGCAGACCGGGTCGTTTTTCGGTGCCTTGACCTCCGGCACCGATGCGGTGGGTCGCTATGTGTATGTCGCGGAAGGGCTCGTGTCCGCGGCCCCGCTGCGCGCGCAGGGCGCGCTCGTAGTGGTCACCCACGCCCTGGGCAACCCGAGCCTTGACGCCTCGGTTTCGAATGACTGGTCGCACGTCGGCGTGACGACCTCGGGCCACGTGGTGTCGGCCGCTGGGCGCGACGCCGCCCTGGGCGCGACGTTCGTTGCCCGCTCGTGGCGCAGCTACCTCTCGCTGCGCCTCGCTGCCGAGTACGAAGGGACCCGCTACGTCGTCGCTCCCGACACGGCGCTGGCCGCGGTGTGCCTCGGTTGCCGTCACCGCGACCTCGTGGGCGGCTCCGCGGGCCTTGCGTTCGGTTCGCTCGTGACGGCGCCGCTCGCGGTGTCGCCGCTCGAGGGGTTCGCGGTGAGCCTGCTGTACCGCCGCCGTGAAGAGCAGGGCACGGCGCGCTGGTCGAACGAAACGCGCGCGCGTGTGGCGCTCTACGCGCGACTCGGACCGCGCCTGGGCTTCGCCGCACCGGTTCTCGCGGTGCGGGTGGCCGCCGGCGCGAGCGTCGGGACGATTCCGGCATGGTTCTCGGTGGGCGGCGTGTCGACGGGAGCGCTGTATGTCGGGTTCGGACAGACCGTGGGCCGGACGCGGACCTTCCCGGTCCGTGGCTACGACGGCGGCGCGCTGTACGGCCGGCGCGTGGCGAGCGTCGCGGTCGAGTATCGCATCCCGCTCGCCCTCGTCGGCCGATCGTTCGGCCACCTGCCGTTCGGCGCGGACAAGGTCTCGCTCGTCCTGTTCGGCGACGCCGGCGACGCCTGGGACCCCGGGGAGGCCGCCCGCCTGCACCGGCTGCGCTCGGTGGGCGCCGAGTTGGTCGGCGATCTCGCGGTCAGTTACGACGTGCCCCTGCGGTTGCGGCTCGGCCTCGCCCAGCCTGCCGCTGGACAGCGCCGGGTGTACGCGGCTTTCGACGCGGACTTCTGACGTCGATGGTGTTGCGTGCGCGCAACAAGTGTCAGCTTGAATAGTCGGCCGCGCGCGGAGTAGAATCACCGATCCGACAACGGAGGAGTCCATGCGCGTCCGTCGCCTCGCCTGCCTGCCGCTCGTGTTGATCTGCCTCGTCGTGGTTCCCTCACGCGATTGCGCCGCGCAAACAGCTGACGTGCGCTCGTCGCTCACGGCACTGCGCGATTCGCTCGTCGGCGAGGAGGCGTTCGCACTGCCCGGCGTCCTCCCCGCGGCGGAGCGGGCCCGAACGGAAGACCCGCGCGATGCGTATCGGCGTCTGCGGTTGGGCTTCATCGAGCTGCGGCTCGGGGAGGTGAAGAACGAGCGGGACTTGGTCGACAAGGCGACGGGCGAGTTCGATCGCGCCACCAAGCTGCAGCCGGAGTGGCCGTGGGCCTGGTACGGCCTCGGTCTCGCGCGTGCGGCGCGCGGCGAGGGCCGCATCCTGGGCATCGAGAACATTCGCCAGTGGCTCAACACCGATCATCTCTCGGGCGCGGCGACCGCGTTTCGCCGGGCCGGCGAGTTGGACGCCGGGTTTTCGCCCGCGGCCGTCGCGCTCGCCAACGTAACTCTGGCGCAGCGCATCCGTCCGGACCTGCGCGACGCGCGTGCGGCGCTCGTGGCCGCCGAATCGCTCGGCACGCGCGACCCCTCGGTCCCGCTGGCGCGCGGCCGGGTGGAGCGGGAGCTTGGCGACGTCGAGGCATCGCGCGCCGCCCTCGAGCGCGCGCTGGCCGCGGGTGGGGACTCGGGCGTTACGCTGTTCGAGTTGGCCCGGACGCAATACCTGGCGGGGCGGCGCACCGACGGGTACAACAACTACTTCTCCGGAGCCGGGGAGGCGATCTCGCCGCAGGCCGTGGCGCTGTACCGCCGCGACATCGCCTGGATCGCGAGCCCCGCCGAGCTGACGGCGTTCGACGGCATCGCGAGCTCTGCGGAGCGCGTGCTGTGGCTGCGTGAATTCTGGCGCAGCCGCGATCGGGTGGAGGGGTGGCCCGAAGGCGCTCGACTGGCGGAGCACAACCGGCGCTGGCTCTTTGCGCTGGAGCACTACCGCCTGGTGAGCGCCCACCGCAAGTACAACGACATCGCCGATCGGTACCGCAACGTCCTCGGCGATCTCGACGACCGCGGCGTCGTCTACATGCGGCACGGCAAGCCCGACGCGATCGCGAGCTATCAGCACCTGGACCCCAACGAGAGCTGGCGCTACGAGCGGGCGGGCGGCGCCTTCATTGTGCACTTCGTGACGCGTGGGCACGTGTCCGATTACAAGCTCATCGAGAGCTTGCTGGACGTGTTTGGGGCGGGGCAGGCCCTGTCGCTCGCCGCCAATCCGGACTCGGCGCCGCCGGTGGCGGCGGTCGAGCTGTTCCAGTCGCGCTCCTCGTTCTCACCCATGTACGACCGCCTGTGGACGGCCCGAGGCTCCCGGCCGCAGCTGCTCGTCGCGGAACGCGACTTGGGCCGCCGCGGCATCGCGATCGCGACCACGACGGACAGCTATCCGCGGCAATGAGCACGGGTTGACCAAGCTCGGACGGTCGGCTGGCTACACCCCGGGCGACGCAGCGATTATATCGGTATGAAGATGAATGGCGCCGTCCGCACCTGCACTCTGTTGCCGCTCTTGCTGGCCGCCGGCGCCGTCTTCCCGCTGGCGGCCCAGTCGCCCGCCGACCGCGCCAGCATCGAGGCGTTGCGCGACTCGCTCAGCACCGTGCACGACAGCACCGCGCTGCGGCAGCTCGAGGCGGCGACGATCGCGATCGCGAAGCAACGCCGCGACGATCCGCTCGTGCACCTGCGGCTGGGTTTCATCGGATACCGCCTCGGCGAGCTGACGACCGGGAAGTCGCATTACGACGATGCCGCCGGCGAGTTCGAGTGGGCTGCGGAGCTGCGGCCCGACTGGCCCTACGCCTGGTACGGGTTGGGACTCGCCGAGTTGGCCGTCGGCGAAAGCTCGGTGCTCGCCATCGAGAACCTCCGCCAGATGCTCGGCAAGGACTATCTCTCCAAGGCGGCGCGGGCGTTCGCCCACGCCACGGAGGTGGACCCGAGCTTCTCGTTTGCGGTCGTCGACCTCGCGAACACCGCGCTCAGCCAGCGCATCAAGCCGCGCCTCGACGTCGCGCTCACGGCGGTGCGCCTCGCCGCCGCGTCGCCCGCCGGGCGGCACGCGGACGTGCAGCTCGTGCGCGGGCGCGTGGAGCGTGAGGCGGGCGAGGCCGACTCGGCGCTCGCGGGCTTCCGGGCGTACCTCACGGCCGGCGGCGACTCGGGCGTTGGGCTGCTCGAGCTGGCGCGTACCTACTACTTCGCGCGCCGCGCGCCCGACGGGTGGCGGGCCTATCTCGCCGGCGCCCGCGCCGCCACCTCGGCTCCGGCGCTCACCCTCTACCGCACCGACCTCGCGTGGATCGCCGACTCCGCCGAGCTGACGGCGTTCGACGGCCTTCCCGATCCGGCGGCGCGCGCGGCCTGGCTGGAGCGGTAAGGCCGTCGA
>Ga0193723_1000758_pt1 | contig 12691 bp, 10 predicted proteins | sample H2m2metaG_FD_143042 | JGI IMG/M metagenome (GOLD analysis project Ga0193723, IMG submission 143042) | Soil microbial communities from a riparian zone of the East river system, Colorado, United States - H2m2 | ecosystem: Environmental > Terrestrial > Soil > Riparian zone | place: USA: East River... | reverse complement strand
CACCATTTCGAGCGCGCGCTGCTTGGCGGCTGGTGTGAAGTATTGAGCCACGTAGGCCTGCCCGAGCGCGTCTCGCAGTCCCTGGTCGGTAGCGCGTGCGCAGCGCTTGTCGCGCGCCAGCAGCTCCTTCGCGCCGCTCAGTGTGCTCGAGAAGCGGAAATCCTCGTTGACGAACGCCGAGCTGAGGCTCGGCGCGGCGGCGTCGACAACCTTCCAGCGCAGATAAGCTTTCCAATCGTCGAGCGGAGTCGACGTCAACGCGCTGTCGACCGATCGCATGAAGACGGGGTTTTGCACGTTGATCGTCGAGACGTCGCTCCTTCCTTCCGCCGCGAAGAAACTCGGCCAATCGAATCCGGGGGTTAGCTGCGCCAGCTCCGCTGCCGTCATCTTGTGGTAGTTGGCATTTGGATCGCGCATCTGGACGCGCGTCATCGCCGGTTTGGCGAGCGCTGTTTCAATGGCAAGGACTTTCTGAGCGTCTGTCGCGGCCTGGGCTGCGCTCTCACCGAGTAGCTGGAACATCCGGGTAACATGGTCCGTGTAGTTGGCGCGGATGTCAGCGTAGCGTTTGTCGGTGTTCAGATAGTAGTCGCGATCCGGGAGCGAGAGTCCGCCCTGGCTTACGCCCGCAATGACGGAGGTGCTGTTCTTGGCATCCTGTCCCGCACCGAAGCCGAACAGCACCCGCACTTCCTGTGAGTGGAGCCGCGCGACTTCGGCCTCAAGCTGGCGACGACTTCGGATGGCCGCGATGCGAGCCAGCTCCGGAATGATGGGCTCTGCCCCGGCGCGTTCCGCTCCGACCGAGTCCATGCACGACGAGTAGTAGACTCCAAGTTTCCGCAGATCCGCATTGGCCTGAGAGTTCCCGGTCGCCGCGGCATTACGGAGAATCGTCAGCAGATTGCTCTGGTTGTTCTCGCCAAGCTCGGTGAAGCTGCCCCACACCGAATACGCGGGCGGGACAGCGTGTGTCTTTACCCAACCTCCGTTCGCGAACTGATAGAAGTCAGTGCAGGCCGAGACCGAGCGGTCGAGGTTGGCCGGGTCGAGCGGTGTGGTCTGCATTGGGACGGCGGACGTTGTCTGTGCCGCCGCCGGGATCGCGAAAGCAAGCGTGAGCGCAAGAGTGCGAAAGACGAGACGCATTCAATACTCCGAAAAGAGTTCAGTATGGGGAATCAAATCCGCGCGCGGGGGAAATCCAGCCCCTTGGGTTACTTACGCGATCGGGCACGCGAACGTTGTTTCATTGCGGGTTTCATGATGCTTCCGCGGCAATTCGGCGCGCCGCATTTGCAGTAGTAGAACTTCTCCAGCTCCGCGTCGTTCTTGCCTGTGCGCTCGTACTGGTAGTCGTAGGCGAGCTCCGTTCCCGGGTGGATTCCATGCAGAGCGTGAATGAAGATCCGCTTCCCCGTGATTACGGCCTCGCAGTTCGGCTCACAGGAATGGTTGATGTAGCTCGCATCCCCGCCCCCTCTGTCGATCGCGCCATCGATCACGGTCCTGCCGTCCAGCGTAAAGAGGAAGGTGTGGTGACGCTTCATCTTCGTGTCGTCGTAGCGACGGTCGGACTCCTTGTTCGTGATGCGCTCGCCGGTGTATTCCACGATGCGCGTCCCCTTCCTGATGTAGCGCGTGGCAAAGACGCCGCGTCCGTGAATCCCCGAGTTGCGAACGACATACAGGGGCTCGCGCCCATTCTTCGACATCGACATCGGTTGTGGTGAGTGTTAACGCTGGGAAGATGCGACAATGAGGCCAGAGCACTCGCCGAGCCCAATGCGGGCTGCACCCTCGCGGCGGAGGTAGCCGCGCATGATCACCTCGTCACCGTCATGTAGGAATTTCCGTTCCTCTCCCGTCGGAAGAACCAGCGGCTCGGCCCCTCTCCGGGTGAGCTCGAGCAGGCAGCCCTGCGAGCCGGCGTCCGGCCCCGATACCGTCCCGCTGGCGAACAGATCACCCGGCCGAAGGTTGCAGCCGTTGCTGGCGTGGTGCGTCAGCATCTGCGCAGGGGTCCAGTACATGTCGGCGAGCGAAGCCGCGCTCAAGCGCGAAGGGCGCAGGTGGCTTTCCCGCATCATCATTGACCGAATGTAGACCTCGATCACCAGATCGATTCCTCCCGCGTTCTTATCCTTCACCGCCGATAGGTATTGCAACGGCGCGGGATCGCCGGGCGGCCGGAAGAATGACGGAACCCGATATGGCTCCAGCGCCTCCCAGGTGACGATCCACGGCGAGATGCTCGTCGCGAAGTTCTTTGAAAGAAACGGCCCGAGAGGCTGATATTCCCACGACTGGATGTCCCGCGCCGACCAATCATTCACCAGGCAAATCCCGAACAGATGCTCTTCGGCCTGGTCGATGTCGATCGGACTGCCCAGCTCGTTCCCCCTCCCAACGAAGAAACCGATCTCCGCCTCGTAATCGAGCATCTGCGAAGGACCGAACGTCGGAGTCGCGGAGTCGCCGACAAGTGCCTGTCCGTTCGGGCGAATCACGTCGCTGCCGCTGAGCACGATCGACGAGGCACGCCCGTGATAGCCGATCGGTACGTACTTGTAGTTCGGAAGCAGCGGATTATCGGGACGGAACATCTTGCCGACGTTCGTCGCGTGATAGATGGAGGCGTAGAAGTCCGTGTAGTCGCCGATTTCCGCCGGCGGATGCATTCTCGCATCGGACATTTGGACGAGCGCACCGGGCGGCAGCGGATTTATCGCGCCCTCATCCCCAGGAGTGCCAGCCAGCAATTCACTCAGCCGCGCGCGGAACTTCGACAGCGAGTCGGCGGGCGCCTGCATCAGCTCGTTGAGGGTGGGCCGGTCGCACCAGCGCGCTACATCGCGGGCCTCACCACTCCAGAGGTTGGCGCTAAGCGATTCGCCGATGTCGACGATCTTGTCGCCAATCGCGACGCCGACACGCCGCTCGGTTTCTCCGCGCCGCGAGAAAACTCCGAACGGAAGATTCTGAATCGGAAAATCGGTGTCGGGCGAGTTGGCCGACTCGATCCACGACGTGAGGGAAGGATCGTGGGTTTCGTTCATCGGGCGTCCGACCGAGCCAGAACGAGCGGAGCCAACTCATCGATGGGCTCGCGAAAAGAGCAGGAACCGAACGAAATCGCGAAATCGCGACGCGATGCCTCCATCTGGTCGGCGCTGATGCGCTTGTCGCGCCAGACGATCGCGTCATCCTCGAACGCGAACGCGGAAGGGTCGCTCTCCTCCAGTGCGGCGATTCCCGTTGGCTCACCCTCACCCCCGTACATGAGCGCGGCCGCAACAAATAGGTTGAGGAACCCATACATCGTTCCGGTTGGGCTCGTGTTCGCGTAGGTCAGCTTGTACGAGCCTCGGATTGGATGATGCAGGCCGGCCGTGGCCTTGAACGGAACTCCCTCTCGCTGGCAGGCGGCTATGAAGGCAATGACTTGATCCGCTGGCGGAATTGATTCAGGGGTAACGCCACCAGTCCGCACCTTCGCGCGCGCGCCTGCTCGCGCGACCGCTCTCACGAGCGCGGCAACATCGCCGGCGATTGGAATCTCGAAATACGGCGCGAACGCGGGCGGCAGCTCGGTGCGTTGGCGCGCAATGTCGTCCGTTGTTCCAGCCTTGAGCTCGACGACATCTATCATCGCTTGTCCGTCGTTCGAGCTCGGCTGATGACGGCGATTGAACCCGAGCATCTCTTCGGCGGCCGAATTGATATTTCCCGCAACCAGCACGCTCAGACGCCACGGTTCTTCTCCGGGGCCGCGCGGCATCAGATCCCTGCCCGAGTCCTCGAGCTCCTTCATGCGCGACAGCGGGACGATGAACCTGCCAAGCGCCGAGCGATCGTCGCTTGCCCGATACGACGCGTAGTTCTCGAGTGCGTCGCGCATCCCCTCACCGGCTGGAGGAAACAGGCCGGCATAGTCAACCAGGCCGGCAAGAAGAGCATCGACCGCCTTCACAGTAACTCTCTCGGATGAGCTGAAATCATCGACATGAAATTAATCGGCCGGATGCGATGGCACGATGTCAGCGGTCTCTACGCCACCTGCGCGCCCGCTTTATGTCCAGCGTTGCCGCGAGGCGCGGGGCGTGAGCGCTCAAGAGGTCGCTGCGCGAGACTATTCCGACGAGCTTTCTCGGATTGTCACGGCTTACTACTGGAAGTCTTCCGACCTGTTCCAGCACCATGTGGTCGGCCGCATCGCGAAGCGTGTTGTCCTCGAAGACGACCGCCGGCTGCCGGGTGACGATCGCGCCGAGAAGCTCGTCGCCGGAGCGAGAGTTGTCCACGAGGTCGCGCCTCGTAACTACGCCGATGAGAAACCCATCGGCGTCGAGCACCGGAAAACCATGGTGGGTCGCGGGACCGCGAGGCTGGCCAGCTCCTTCGGCTAACCATTGACGCGTCTGAGAGACTGTCTGTAGCGACGAGAGCGACACAACATCGCGCGACGCCGCGTCACGTACGAGAACGTGCGCGAGATGGTCGACTGAGTATTCCGTTCGCACACCAGCATCGCGCCGCGCCAGCTTCTCCGTCATTATGGAATATCGACTGAAGAGAAGTGAGACGAGGTAGGCGGCGGAACATCCGAGGAGAAGAGGCAGCAGGCCGACCGGCTGGCGGGTAACTTCGAACGCGAGCACGATCGACGCAAGCAGGGCGTGCGACGCGCCGGCGAAGAGTGCCGCCATGCCTACGAGACCAGCCACGCCCGCATCGACGCCCAGAAAAGGGGCGGCCGACACGGCGAGCCAACCTATCCCGGCACCGATTCCGCCCCCGATTGTAAAGAGTGGCGCCATCGTTCCGCCCGAGGTACCGCTCCCAAGGTAGATCGCCCACGACAGGAACTTCAGCACAACCAGTATGACCAGAGCGCGTCCGACGATGGTGCCCGAGAGCAACCCGCTGATATTGTCGTAGCCGATGCCCAGAGTACGCGGCTCGAGGATTCCAGCGATCCCTACGATCAACGCGCCGATTGCGGGCCACCACATCCAGTGGATCTTGAAACGCTTCCCAAGCTTCTCGAACGTGTCCTCGACCCCATATGTAAATGACGTGATCCCGACCGCGATCATTCCACAGAGCGCCCCGAGCAGCGTGTAGACCAAGAGAGCGCTCGGTGAAGGCTGCGCGAGATCTGTGATCGGGAAAACGGGCGCGGTGCCGTTGAAGATGACGCGTACAGCCGCTGCCACCGATGCAGCCAACGCCACCGGAATGATCGAACGCGGCCGATACTCGAAGAGAAGGAGCTCAATCGAAAGCAGAACGGCTGCAACCGGACTGCCGAACGTCGCCGCCATCCCTGCTGCCGCGCCCGATGCCAGCAGTGTCTTGCGCTCATCGGCCGTGACATGCAGCAGCTGCCCAACGAGAGAGCCGAGCGCTCCACCGGTAGCTATGATCGGGCCCTCGGCGCCAAATGGACCGCCGGTGCCAATCGCAATCGCCGCCGATACAGGCTTGAGAAACATCACCCGAGCGGGGATGCGGCTTTCGCCGCGGAGCACTTTCTCCATGACCTCGGGGATGCCGTGGCCGCGAATGGATGACGAGCCGAAGCGCGCCATCAGGCCGACGATTACCCCACCTATCACCGGAATGACGAGAAGAGAGAGCGCCCCGCGGTGCGATCCGGCCGGCGAAACGAATGCGGTCGAGATTCGCCCGTAAAACGAGATGTTGGTGGCGAGGGATATCAGGGCGACGAGAGCCTGCGCCACGAGACCACCGGCTACTCCAATGAGCAGCGCGAGACCGGCAACAACGATCGTACGCCTGTCGACGACCTCGTATTCTCGAGGAGCGCGGACAGAGCTTTCCGGCCCTTCCTCCGTTCGCTCGACTGCGGCCGACAAATCGGGCGCCAACGGAAGCACGCGTTCTTCGCGTGATCCGTGGCCTAGATCAGCTTCCAATTCTTGTCTTCACGCCGAGCTACTACTCGCAGTGGCAGATTCTCCGAGGGGCGCCCACGGCGCCCCGAGTCAGATCTTTCGCGTCGATCCGCGTATCAGGCGCAATATGAACAGCAGGACGACTGCCCCTATGAATGCGACGAAGATAGTGCCGCCCATTCCGCCAAACGGCGTGGCGATTCCGAGCGTGCTGAAGAGCCATCCCCCAATGAAGGCGCCAACTATGCCGATGACGATGTCACCGATAATGCCGTATCCGGTGCCACCCATCACCAGAGACGCAAGAACTCCAGCAACGAGACCAACTACGATCCAGGCGAGTATCCCCATTGTGTCCGTCCTCGAAAGATGATGAATCCTTACGGAGTGATGCGGGAACCGGTTGCACGCGCACAATAGAATAATGCAAAAGGAGCGCTCAGACGAGAGCGCTCCTTTTGAATCAGACTTCAAACGGTCGAGAACCCTACCTCATGTACTCGAACGCAAAGTTTTGCTCGATATAGTTGATCCTGTCGAACTGGATCGTGCCAGTCGCGAAGCGCCCTTGTACCTGGCCTACCGGCGGTGAGGAAAGAGTAAAATCCGTCCCGTTGACAGTAAAGGTTCCGGTGCTGACGAACGATTCACTCCCGGAGCTTCCTCCGTTGTCCTGGTAGTCGTAGTTGTTACGCTCCGTGAAAGTGCCATTGCTGTTCAGAACCATCGTGCCATCGGTCCAGGTTGCAGTTCCGCCATTCGGTAGACCCGTCAACGTGCCGGCTGCGTAGGGGAATGTGACGGGAACAGTTGCGCCGGAGAAGATCGTCAGCTGATAAGTTCCGGCCACGTCCCTGTAGGGACCGATTAATGTGTTGTCCACGCATGCGGCGAACAGAATTGGTGTCGCCACGCTGAGGCTCAGAAGCAGCTTCGCTTTTCTCGTGAGCATGTTGCCTCGCGATCTACTGGTTGAATGAAGGACCGCCGAACGCGCGGCCCGATGAAATTGTATGCATTTTCCGTACATCATACTCCACCAACGGCTGAGATATGTTCCCCGTGCCGCCTCGGGTTAAGGTCTGCTGCATCGCATCGGAAGCTGAAGCCGCATTGGCCGTTCGCATGGGAGCTTCGGCCGTCGGCCTCGTTTCCAAAATGCCGAGCGGACCAGGTCCCATAGCTGAATCCCGGATACGTGATATTGCGCGTACCGTGCCACCCGGGGTGGCGACTTTTCTTCTTACGTCCGAGACGACTGCCGAGCCGATCATCGCGCAACAGCGATACACGGGCGCGAACACGCTGCAGCTCGTAGACTCGGTCGCGCCAGCGGTTTACGCCGCTTTGAGGGACGCGTTGCCGTCAGTCAAAATCGTACAGGTCGTTCACGTGAGAGACGACGGCGCGGTCGCGGAGGCGCGGCAGTTGTCACCTCTTGTGGACGCGATTCTTCTCGATTCCGGGAATCCGTCGCTCTCGATCAAGGAGTTGGGCGGGACGGGGCGCGCGCACGATTGGGCGGTGAGTCGCAAGATCCGCGACGCAGTGCCGGTCCCCGTCTATCTCGCCGGCGGGCTGAACCCCGAAAACGTCGGCCGAGCCATCGCGCAGGTGCAGCCGTTCGGAGTCGACGTCTGCAGCGGCCTTCGCACCGGCGGCCGCCTCGACGCGAGCAAACTCGAACGATTCATGCGCGCGGTTCGTGAATCTGGCCTCACGAATTCTTCGCTGCCGGGTGGGGAACAGCGCGCCTGAACGAGGCGAGCTCCTGGCTTACAGCACGCAACAGTGCGCGCGCGACAAGGCGGATCGGCGCTCCTCCACTGAAGACGCCGGCAATTGCGTACAGTGCACGCGCGGGAAATCGCGAACCTTCCGCGATCCCGTATATCGGCTCCCACGCCTGGGGGTTGAACTTTGCCTTGAAAGCATCCAGCCCGTCGAAATTGTAGAAGCGCGCGCCGTGAAGACGAACCCAACGCAGCAGGAAACGGAGCCAAAACGGTTCTGGAAGAGGAGCAAACGTCGCTCGCCGGGAGAGTGGTGACAGACCGAGTGTGGCGTACGTCGCTCCCGATTCCCCAATTGCATGCATCGCGGAATCGATCAAGAGCTCCGCAGTGCCGTTCGGCGCGTTGGATCCGCGCACTATTTGCTCGACGAGCCAGCCGTTGCGTGCGGGCACCGGCGACAGAACTGTGAAGCCGAGGACTTCCCCCTCACCTCTCTCAGCGACAAACACGCGCCGGTCATGCAATTGGCTCAATGTTTCCGGTTCGACCATGAAGGTCAGCGGCGGAAGGTGGCGCGTCTCCAGCCATTGGGAAAGACAGCGGCGAAGCGCAGCGTGATTCTCGGCTCTCTTACTCGACCACTCGGTAACTGACACACCCTTGTTGACGGCGCGATGAAACTGGGCGCGAAGCGAGTTACGACGATTCACGGCCGCTGGCCATGTGTGCGGATTCCAGACCGGCTGGGCGCCCAGCAACACCCGCGACCAGTCGCGCCTGGAAGCGTAACTTTCCTCGAGCCTGTCTCCAGCGCCGAAATAGCACACTTGCTCCCCATGTGTGTGCGCGTCCTCGGCGAATTCCGCAGCGATCGCTTCGAGCCTGGCCGCGTCGCAAACCGGTGCACCTGCAACGACACGCGTCCGCGCATGCGTCATGTAGCCGACTACTCCGTCTCCCGCTCCGGAAAACCAAAGCTCGATCCCGGGGTTCAATAGCTGATAGGCCGTAGCATTCCAGCCCGACTTCAGAATCAGCGCACGGAATTTCTCACGCTGCGGCGCAATTACCGGATTCGCCAACTGATCCCCATTAAAGTGAAGGGTTTTCCAAAGGACAACTGAGTCGCAGACGTTGCGCCACGCTTCCCTGGCGGCGAAAAAGAACCATTCACCGCGCGTGAGAAGTTACTCGCCCGAGCCAGGCGATCCTCTGCCATTCGATGGCTCGTCAGAAGGTATGAACCACGTAAGTTGGACGCGGCAACGATGACGGCAGGCAGTTCGAGCCGGCGTCGGGGGTAGCAGGTACCTCGTCGGCCTGCTACCCCAGCCACCCCGCTGGGAGCAAATTCCATTGATGCAGTTATTCGCCAACGCCTCTTTCGCGCCGCCTGACAGCCTCCGCCTCCGGCGCGACCGGGCAGAGAGGATCCTCAACGGCGTTCGCGCCGCGGTGGTTTTCCTTCTCACCGCGTCGGCCCTGATGTACGCGCCGCACCTATCGCGAGAGCTCAACATCGCGAACGTGCTGGTGCTTGGGCCAACGCTGGCGTGGACCGTCGCGCAGTATCTGATCTGGTATCGCCGCCCTGAGCTGCCCGGCTGGTTGTCCGTCGTCAATCCGATCGTGGACGTGTCCGCGGTCACGGCGATTATCGGGGGCTACGCGGTTGCGCAGTCGGGTGTGCTCGCTCTCCGGTCTCCGATCTTCTTGATGTACTTCGTGGTACTCGCGGGCCGGCCCGTCGCATCCTCTGTTCGCAAGGCTGCATTCGTCTCGGCGCTGGCGTTCGCCGAGTACGCGGCACTCCTCATCTGGCTCTGGGCGGACAATCGGATTCCAATCGCGATCAACCCGATCGATGCCGTGCTCACAGCTCGCGTAACCCCACTCGACGAGGCAGCAAAGCTCATTCTGCTCGCGGTGTTTGGAATTGTCTCCACGTACGCCACTTCGTGGGTGGAGCACCTCGTGCGCGAGGCCAGCAAGGAGTCGGCAGAGCGCCAACGAGTGGTAACCCGGCTCGTGCAGTCGGAGCTCGACACACTGAAGCTCCAACTCAACCCGCATTTCCTGTTCAACGCCCTCAACAGCGCGATGGCTCTCATCGCTACGAATCCGCCGGCGGCCGAGCGCATGGTCTCGGAGCTGAGCGACTTCCTCCGGCTCGTGCTCTCGCAGTCGAGCGAGCAGGAAGTTCCACTCGAGCGCGAGCTGGGCCTGCTCGACCGCTACGTTGCCATACAGAGGGTACGATTCCAGGATCGCCTCACCGTCACCTGCAACATCGAGGACGGCGTCCGCGCCGCGCTGGTGCCCAGCTTGCTGCTTCAACCTCTGGTGGAAAACGCGATCAGACACGGTGTCGGTCCGCGAGCGGGAGCAGGTTACGTTCACGTCACCGCCAGGCGCCTCGGCGACAAGCTGTCGATCACGATTCTGGACGATGGTGTCGGCGTGCGCTCACGAAGAACACGCGAACGCTCGCGCGGCACCGGACTGGGTCTGACCAATACGACGACGCGACTCATCCACCTGTATGGAGAGAGCCACGAATTCGAGAGCGGACCGCGTGATGAAGGCGGCTACGCGGTGCGCATTACGATTCCGTTCAGGCTCGGGCGACTCTCTCCCGCACGAAATGGTGGCCAGGCGGATGAGCCCTTGGCGGCGGTGAAGTCATGATAGAACAACCGCTTCGCGTTCTGGTGATCGACGACGAGGCGCTGGCGCGCCAACGACTCTCGTCGCTTCTGTCGAGAGTTCCCGACGTCGAGATCGTGGCCGAGTGCCAGAACGGCCTCGAAGCCGTCGCGGCTATCCGTGCGCACCAGCCTGATCTTGTCTTCCTCGACGTACAAATGCCCGAGCTAGATGGATTCGATGTGATCACGGAAGTCGGAACCGACAAAATGCCGCCGGTGATATTCGTGACCGCATTCGACGACTACGCGGTCTCGGCGTTCGAGTTCGGCGCGTTCGACTACCTGCTCAAGCCGGTGGATCACGTGCGTTTTCATCAGACGCTCGACCGGGCCAAGAAAAGACTCAAGGACTCACCAGCTCCGAGCGTGTCGTCGCAGCTGAGCGCCCTGCTCAAATACGTTGGACAGCTGGACGCGCCGAACAACCGGATTGGCGTCAAGGTGAACGGGAAGATTCTCTTTCTCGATCCCGACGAGATTTTCTGGATCCAGGCGCGCGATGATCTCGCACGGATCCACCTCGCCGAGGTGGCGTACGACGTGCGCGAACCGCTCAGCAAGCTGGAAGCGCGACTTCCGCACAATCGGTTCCTGCGCGTACACCGGTCTACGATCGTGAACACCGCCCAGGTGCGCGAAGCGCAGCCGTTCGATCAGGGCGATCAGCTGCTCATTCTGCGTAACGGGAAGCGAATCACTACTGGGCGCAGCTACAGAAAAGCTGTTCAGGAGTTTCTCAAGCGCGCAACTTGACATCGTGGTGCGCGCCTTCGGTTAGTACGTCGCGCTGGGTCGGCGTGGGGTATCCTCTTCGGCGCTACGCTCGCTTGGTCGGAGCCCCTCACTACGCTCCCTCGCTCTGCTCGGTCGCGGGTCTCCTCCTCGCGCTCGCTTTGAGAAGCGCCTACGAGGACACCCCGCGCCTCCCTGATCGAGATCCTTAACTGCACACCGGGCTTGTCCGTGCGCGCGTGCGGCCGCCCGGTTCTCAAGACGGGAATGCCGAGCCGCGCTCGGCGCGCTGCCGCGCGAGTGAGCAAGAACGCCGCGCCATTCATGCGGCGCTACGCGCCGCTGCAGTTACAGATCCAGTGGGAAGGAGGGTGAGGGCGTCCTCGTAGGCAGCGCACTCGCGTAGCAAGAGACTCGCGCGCGCCGTTGTTGTTTGCGCGCGAGGCTCGATGCGTGTAAGCGAGTTAGCTGCCGAAGAGGATGCCCTCGCCCGACTGACCGGCGACTAAATCAGAACTGCGCGCGCTACTTCTTCGCCGCGCGAAGTGAGCGCAGAACAGCTCCGAGCTGATCAATTTCGCGTCCGTACTCCGACCAGTTCCCGGCGCGCTGGGCCGCGATCGCGCGATCGTAATGCGTCTGCGCCTCTCGGAGCAGCTGGCTTACGGCCTCTGACGGCGGAGGTCCTGTCGGTTGCGGAATCGCACCCGTGACGACCGGGGCCTCCGATGTGGTTGTGGAATCCTGGACAGTGGTCCGAGTCTGCGCGCCCGCTCCGGACCCGAAGATCGCATCGAGACCTTCCTCGAGCGTCTCGCCCATTACAACGCGGTTCTCGTGCGCGACCACGACGCGCTTCAGCTCGGGAATATTCCCGCCCTCGGCCTGCAGATAAATTGGCTGGACGTAAATGAGCGACTCCTCGATCGGAATGACGAGGAGCTCGCCCTTGATCACGTGCGAGCCACGCTGATCCCAGAGGGTGAGCTGCCGCGAAATCTCGGTGTCCTGATTGATGCGATTGTCGATCTGTTTCGGACCGTACACGAGACTCTGCTTCGGGAATCGGTACACGGAGAGCTTCCCGTAGTTTTCGCCATCCATCCGCGCCACCATCCAGGCCGCGAGGTTGTCCTTCCCGCGCGGGGTGAAAGGCGTCATGAAGATGAACTCGGGATTACTCTCACCCGGCAGCTTCATGATGATGTGGCGCATGTAGGGATTCTCGTTCGTTGCCGACCTGCCCGCCGGTATCTGCCACTGATCCTCGCGGTGGTAGAATGACTCCGGCTGTTCCATGTGATACGTCGCGTGCAACAGGGTCTGAATCCGGAACAGATCGGCCGGATATCGAACGTGCCTTCTTACGTCGACGGGCATCGCTGTAAGCGGCTTGAATATCCCCTTGAAGATCCGCGCATAAGTGTTGACGACTGGATCGTTGGGGTCAGCAATGTAGGCATCGACCGCACCATCATATGCATCGATCACGACCTTCACGCTGTTCCGCATGTAGCTCGTTCCATCTGCTGTCCGCTGGGCGTAAGGATAGGCGTCGCTCTCCGTATAGGCGTCGAGAATCCACTTCAGC
>Ga0193723_1000757_pt1 | contig 12697 bp, 7 predicted proteins | sample H2m2metaG_FD_143042 | JGI IMG/M metagenome (GOLD analysis project Ga0193723, IMG submission 143042) | Soil microbial communities from a riparian zone of the East river system, Colorado, United States - H2m2 | ecosystem: Environmental > Terrestrial > Soil > Riparian zone | place: USA: East River... | reverse complement strand
CCTTCGATCCAATCGACCTGAGCGAGCGACGCCTGGTAGGGCGCCGTGATCTCGATCAGGCGCAGAAACCGGTCGAGCGCAGCGCGCGCCTCCGTCAGTCGCCCGGAGCGCAGCGCCTGCAGCGCTGCTTCGAGCTGCGGCTGTGCCTCGCGCGGCGGCTCGGGACGCGAGGCGCGCACGGTCTCGAGGTAGCGAATCGTGCTGTCCGTCGTGCTGAGCGTGAGTTGGGCGTCCGCGAGCTCCAGCCGTACGGCAAGATTGGCCGGCGACCGCCCGAGGACCTGCCGGAGACGCTCCGCGTAGCGGCGCACCGCTGTGCTGTCGGCACTCTGATGCTCGAGCAGCGCCAGCGCATAGAGGACGCGGGCGTCCGCCGGAATCGTTGCCAGCATGTCGCGGGCTTCCGCTGCGCGACCGGTGAGCGAATACAGTTTGGCGGTGATGAGCGCGATCTCGGGGCTCGTGGGATCGAGGCGCCGCGCGCGCGCGAGCTGTGACTCGGCATCGCTGAACCGGCCGGCCCGGAGGTAGGTGAGGCCGAGGTTCGCGTAACCCAAGGGATCGCGCGGCGCCAGCGCGATCACCTTCCGGAATTCCCGCTCGGCGTCCGGCAACCGGCCGCGCTGGAGATGCTCGAGGCCGACGGTGCGAGCGGTGAGCAGCGCTCCTTGATCGATGGCCTGCTCGCGGCACGCCGCTATGAGGATCAGACCCGCACCGAGCAAAGCAAGAGTTTTCACGCTATACTGCCGCCCCTTGGGAAAATATCTGCCGTTTCTGCTCGCGACGACGCTCATGATGCCAGGCTGCCGTCGCTCGCCGCCGGCCCCGCCGTTGTTCGAGGCCGCCCTGCCCGAGACGACTGGCATCACGTTCGCGAACACGCTCGCCGAAGACTCCGTGGTCAACATCGTCAACTATCTGTACTACTACAACGGCGGCGGCGTGGCAGTGGGTGACATCGACGGTGACGGACTGCTCGACCTGTATTTCACCTCGAACCTGGGTCGCAACCGGTTGTACCGCAACTTGGGCCACTTTCGCTTCGAGGACATCACGGACCGCGCCGGCGTCGCTGATTCCGTCGGGTGGAAGAGCGGCGTCACGATGGCCGACGTCAATGGCGATGGCCGGCTCGATATCTACGTCTCAGGCGTGAACTACCTCGGGATGCAGGGCCGGAACGTCCTGTACATCAATAATGGCGACGGCACGTTCACCGATCGCACCGAGGAGTACGGACTCAACTTCGCAGGCTTCTCCACCCAGGCCGCCTTCTTCGACTACGACGGCGACGGCGACCTCGATATGTACCTGCTCAACAGCTCCACGCTCACCGAGCGCGCCTCGAGTCCCAGCACCAGCCGGCTGGTGCGCAACGCCAAGGCCGGCGACCGGTTGTATCGCAACGATCACGGGCACTTCGTGGACGTCAGCGAGACCGCGCGCATCTACGGCGGCGTGGAAGGGTTCGGGCTGGGTGTCGCGATTAGTGACTTCAACCAAGATGGCTGCCCTGACATCTACATCGCCAATGATTTTCCCGAGAACGACTTCCTGTATCTCAACGACTGCCACGGCGCCTTCACCGAATCGATCGCGCAGGCCACGGGTCACACGAGCCGGTTCTCGATGGGCGCAGACGCCGCCGATTTCAATAACGATGGCAGGCCGGACATCGCGGTGCTCGACATGCTCCCGGACAGCGAGCGAATTCTCAAGACGGCGGCCAGTGCCGAAAGCTACGAGTTGCTCGCTCGGAAGCTGGCGGCGGGCTATCACTACCAGTACGCGCGCAACACGCTGCAGCTGAATCGCGGCACCAGCGGCGGCAAGCTGCGGTTCAGCGAGATCGGACTGTTGGCGGGGATTGCGGCGACCGACTGGAGCTGGGCGCCGCTCTTTGCCGACTTCGACAACGATGGCCGCAAGGACCTGTTCGTCACCTCCGGGATCTACCAGCGGCCCAATGACCTCGACTACATCGCCTGGTTGGACAGCATCCCGAGGGGTGTGCAGCCTCCGGCCGCGCAACTCATTGCGAAGATGCCGCGCGTTCCCACGCAGAACCATCTGTTTCGTAACAGCGGGGACCTGACGTTTACCGACATGGCGCCCGCCTGGGGACTCGCTACTCCCGGTTTCTCTAACGGCGCGGTCTACGCGGATCTCGACAATGACGGCGCGCTCGATCTCGTGGTGAACAGGTTCAACGCGCCGGCCGCGGTCTATCGCAACCGCGCGCGCGAGCTGGACAGTGCCAGTCACCACTATCTCACGGTTACACTGCGCGGCTCCGGCGCGAACACCGCGGGCATCGGCGCGAAGGTGATGATTACCGCCGGCGGTTCGCATCAGCTCGTTGAAGTAATGCCTACGCGCGGCTTCGAATCAGCGGTCGATCCCCGCGCGCACTTTGGTCTGGGTACCGCCGCGCGCGTGGACTCGCTTACGGTCATTTGGCCCGACCGGCGTTTTCAGCTGCTGGAAAATGTGGCTGCCGATCGGATCATCACGTTGTCGCAATCCGATGCCCGCATCCAGCCACCGATCCGCCCAACCGCCCATCCGCCGCTGTTCTCGGACATCACCGCGCAGCTGCGGATCGACTTCAAGCATCGGGAAAACACGTTCTTCGACTTCGGCCGCGAACCGCTGATGCCGCATCTGCTCTCGACCGAGGGCCCCGCGCTGGCCGTCGGCGACGTCAACGGCGACGGTCGCCAGGACATCTACGCCGGCGGCGCCAAGTGGCAGGCCGGCGAGCTGTTCACGCAAGGCGCGGACGGCCCCTTCCACGCGCTCGCCGAGCCCGCGTTTCGTGCCGACAGCCTGCACGAGGACGTCGATGCCGCGTTCTTCGACGCCGACGGGGATGGCGATCTCGATCTCTACGTCGTCAGCGGCGGCAATGAGTTCTGGGAGGGAGAGCCGCTGCACGACCGCCTGTACCTGAACGACGGCCGGGGAAATTTCAGCCGGGCTCCACTCCCTGACTTTGCGCACAATGGCTCCTGTGTCGTGCCCGGCGATTTCGACGGCGACGGCGACATCGATCTGTTCGTCGGGAGCCGCGTGGTGGCGCGTCAGTACGGCGTGACACCGCGCAGCTACCTGCTCCAGAACGACGGGCACGGTCACTTCCGCGACGTTACAGCAGCGATTGCGCCTGGCCTAGACTCGGTGGGGATGGTCACGCGAGCGGCGTGGGTCGACTACGACGGCGACGGTAAGCTCGATCTGATCGTCGTCGGCGAATGGACGCCGGTGCGGGTGTTCCACCAGGAGAATGGGAGATTCGTCGATCGCACGGCGCAGGCGGGCTTCGCGCACACGAACGGCTGGTGGACCAGCATCCAGGCGGCGGACGTGAACGGCGACGGCCGCCCCGATCTCATCCTCGGCAATCTCGGCCTGAACTCGTTGCTGCGCGCCTCGCGCGCCGAGCCTGCTCAGCTGTATGTGGGCGACTTCTTCGAGACGGGGACACTCAAGCAAATCCTCACGTCATACCGGCACGGCGTCAGTTATCCGTTGGCAGGACGTGACGAAGTGCTGCAAGTGATGCCGTCGCTGCGCAGTCGCTATCCGAACTACGCCTCGTTCGGTGCGAGTCGCATTCAGGACATCATTCCGGGGAAAGAGTTGAAGAAGGCCCGCGTGCTCGAAGCGGATACGTTCGTAAGCGCGATCGCGCTGAACCGCGGCGACGGCACGTTTGAGGTGCGCGCGCTCCCGGCGGAGGCGCAGTTTGCGCCCATCTACGCCTCGCTCGCTACGGACTTCGATGGCGACGGCAAGATCGATCTGATCGTCGCCGGCAATTTCTCCGGTGTCACACCGGTGGAAGGGCGCTACGACGCCAGCTACGGCTTGCTGTTGCACGGCGATGGCCGCGGCAACTTCGCGGCGGTGGACATGGAGCAGAGCGGGCTGACTATCGACGGGCAGGTGCGCCACATGGCGTTTCTGAAGCGCGCCGGCGGGGGTCGGCTGATTGTCGTCGCACGAAATAACGACCGTCTGGGACTGATCAGGCTCCTACAGTAGGTACCCCCTCTTTATCAGGTTCTGCGCCGACGCCGCGTACCCCGCGGCATCCGGCAGATACCAGCCCAACGCATCCGCCAGACGGTCATAGATGTTGAATAGCGCGCAGACGTTGATCGCGTCCTCGATCGCGTCATCGGATAACCCCGCTTGGCGCAACGGCGCGACATCTGCGGGACGAAGGTCGTCGGGCTGCAGCGTGAGCTTCTCGAGAAAGCCGAGCGTCGCGCGCAGCTTCGCGTCGAGCGGCGCGCTGCGCCAATCGTCGATGACGGCCTTCACGAAACTGTCGTCCTTCAGCGCCAGCGCCGCGACCGCGGCGTGGGACTCCGTTCAGAAGACGCATTGGTTGAGCTTGGAGGTGAACGCCGCGAACAGCTCCCGTTCACCGACGCTCCAATCCGAGGGCCCGCGCATCACCGCCTGCGTCCATTCGCACTGCGGTGCGCCGAAGAACTCGGGCCGGTACATCAGCGTCTTGACGACGTCGGGGACGCGGCGCCCGCCCACGATGCGGATGAGCGTCAGGATCAGCTTCTGCTTGAGGCGATGGCCGTGCTCGACCGTGGGGAGCCGCATCAGTCGGGCTCCCCCTCCGAGCCGCGCAGCGCCGCCATGCCCCGCTCCAGGCGGTGCAGTGCGGCGCCGACCGCCGCGGCGACCGTGATCTCGAACAGGGCGTCATCGGAGTTTCCCGATTGCTGGAGCTCGGCCACACCAGCATCCGTGACCTTATAGGCCTGGCGGGCCACGGTATCCACGTAGCGGCTCAGCGCGGGGGGAACGTCATCCTGGCTGGGGCACCCCTGGCGCGCCTGTTCCAGAACGGCGCGCCGTAGCGATTCGGGCGTGGCGCCGGGTGCGGTGAGAACGGCGTTCTTAAGACTCTCATGAAATGATCTATAAGGCATGCGACAAATCTATCGCGTCCGCGCGTGTTGACGAGTCTTGACACTCTCGCATCTGCGCACCCTCTTGAACTCCGGCCCAACGAACCGTTTCCCCGTCACCGCCCGAGAGGTCGCATGCGTCGCTTCCGCCATTTCATGTGCGCGTTCCTGGCACTGTCCTGGACCGCCTCGCTCGCCGCTCAGCAACCCACCGGTACCATTCGCGGACGCATCACCGACAACGGCACACAGCAACCGATTGAGGGGGTCTTCGTCACCGTCGGCAGCCGCAGCGCGCGGACGCAGTCGGATGGTCGCTTCACGATCACCGGTGTGTCGGCCGGCAGCGATCTCGTGCACGCCCGTCTGATCGGCTACGTCGCGGTGGCTCAGCCCGTGATGGTGGCGGGCGGCGATACTGTCGCCGTCGATCTCGCGCTCAACGCACAGGCGATCGGCCTCTCAGCGGTCGTCGTGACCGGATATGGCGCGCAACGCGCCGGTGACATTACGGGCGCAGTCACCCAAGTGTCCGACTCACAGTTCAACACCGGGCGTGTCATCGCCCCCGCGCTACTCATTCAAAGCAAGATCCCCGGCGTGCAGGTCGTCGACAATAATGAGCCGGGAGGCGGCCTGGCGATCCGGATTCGCGGCGCGACGTCGGTCACTGCCGACAATGAGCCGCTCTATGTAATCGACGGCCTTCCCGTCGGGACCGGTGCCGGCGGTGGCCTATCCGTCGGCGGTCGCGATCCTCTCAACACGATCAATCCCGAGGAAATCGAGTCCATCACCGTGTTGCGGGACGCTTCATCCGCCGCGATCTACGGCGCGAACGCGGCGAACGGCGTGGTGCTCATTCAGACGAAGCGTGGCCACCGGGGTGCGCCACAGTTCGAGTACACGGGAAGCGTTTCCAGCTCCGTGATCGACCGGCGTCCCGACATGCTGAATGCCGCGCAGTTCCGCACCGTGGTGCAGACGTATGCACCGGTGAATGTGGCACAGCTGGGCAGCGCCAACACCAATTGGTTCGACATGGTCACGCAGACCGGCCTGGGTGCCGATCAGAATCTCGTCGTCTCCGGCGTGGGCGACGCGTCGAACTGGCGGCTGTCGCTGGGTTACGTGAATCAGTCCGGTATCGTCATCGGCACGACGACCAAGCGGACGACATTTGGTCTGAATTATGGCCAACGACTCTTCAAGGATCGCTTCGAACTCACCAGCAGCCTGAAGTTCGCGCACGCGGACTACCAGTTCACGCCCGGCGGCGTGGTCGGCAACGCTGCCCAAATGGGACCGACGCAACCGGTGCTCGATACGGCGAGCAGCACCGGCTACTACGAGTGGTCGGGCGGTATTCAGTCGCCCGACAACCCCCTCGCCATCCTCGCGCTGGGCACCGATCGCGGGACCAACGTGCGCGGCATCGGGAACGTGCACGGCCAATACAGTGTCCCCTTCCTCGAGGGGCTCCGGCTCAATGTGAACCTCGGGTACGACCAGAGTCGGGCGGATCGCGAGTCGTTCAGCCCGAGCGTTATGCATTCTGAGCAGAAGAGCGGGTACCTCGGCGAGTTCTCACGCAGCAACGACGAGCAGACGAACCAGGTGCTGGAGACCTACCTCAACTACGCGGCGCCGTCGGGCGTGATCCCCGGCAATGTCGATCTGACGGCCGGATACTCCTATCAGAAGGAGCACGGGGAGTACCCGTTCATCTACGAGCGGAATCTGACCACCGATTTGCTCGGCACGAACGGGATCCCGGGCGCGGCGACTGTGCAGAATCGGCTGTTCGTCGAGGACTACAAGCTGATTTCCTTCTTCGGCCGGCTGAACTTCAACTACGCCGACCGATTCATCGCCTCGGTCAGCCTGCGCCGCGACGGCTCGTCGCGGTTCGGCCCTGACAACGCATGGGGCAACTTCCCGGCGGTGTCCTTGGCCTGGCGTGTGTCGCAGGAGTCATTCCTGCGCGATCTGGGGTGGCTGTCGGACCTGAAGCTGCGGGTCTCGCGGGCAACGACCGGAAATCAGGCTTTCGGCAACTATCTCTGGGCTGCCACATACGCTCTTGGGGACGACCAGACGCGCGCCCAGTTCGGCAACGAGTTCGTTACCACGCTGCGTCCGACCGGTGTCGACCCGAACATCAGGTGGGAAGAGACGCGCACGACGAACGGCGGCTTCGATTTCGGACTCTTTTCGCAGCGCGTGAGTGGGACGGTCGACTTCTACAGCAAGAAGACCGATCGCCTCATCTTCAGGATCCCCGCACCGGCCGGCAGTCTCTCATCGGCGATCACGACGAACATCGGAAGCATGAGCAATACGGGGTTTGAGCTCGGTCTCGACACCAAGATCCTCGAGGCTCGCGGCCGCAAGCTTGGCTGGACCGTCACGCTCACAGCAAGCCACAACACCAACAAGCTGACCAGCATCAACCCCTACGCCGGCAGCGCGCAGGCGCAACAGATCCTGACCGGCGGCATTGCGGGCGGCGTCGGCAGTACCATTCAGGTGTTCATTCCGGGCCAGCCCATCAACTCGTTCTTTGTCTATCAGCAGAAGTACGATGCGAGCGGCAAACCGATCTACAATGCCGATCCCCTCCAGATGTACGTGGACCGCAACAACGACGGGGTCATCAACGTGGACGACCGTCGGCCCTTCCACGATCCCTCGCCAAAGTGGGTTTTGGGCATGTCGAATTACCTCACGGCGGGACACTTGGACTTTGGCTTCGTGCTGCGGGCATATACGGGCAACTGGGTCTACAACAACGTGGCATCCAGCCAGGGCGCATACTCGGAAGTCACGCGGGGGTCGCCCTACAACCTCCACGCGTCCGTGCTCAACACCGGCTTTCTGACGCAGCAACTGCTTTCAGACTACTATGTTGAGGATGCGTCGTTCCTGCGGATGGACAACATCACGGTCGGCTATGCACTCACCTACCACGGCCAGCCGATGCGTATCTTCGGAGCGGTCCAGAACGCGTTCACGCTCACGGGCTACAGCGGCGTGGATCCGACCTCCGGTCTCAACGGTATCGACAACAATCGCTATCCCCGCGCCCGGACGTTCACGGGCGGGCTTTCAATTCGGCTCTAGATCATGGCCACGGACATCGAGCAATCGAGAAGGGACCGACACATGAATAACAGAACACGCGGTGCTTGGACCGTCGCCATGGCCTTCCTGTTCCTGGCCGCCGGCGGTTGCACCGACACCATCGTCCAGCCGAAGAGCACGATCTCCGAGGGCAACGTGTTTGCCGATCTCGGCTCGTACAAGAAATTCCTCGCGAAGATCTACGCGGGACTGGCGGTCACCGGGCAGCGGGGCGGCGCGGGAGACCCGGACATCGATCCCGCCGTCTTCCCCGACGAGGGATTCAGCAACTACGTCCGTCTGGTCTGGAACTTGAACGAGCTGCCGACCGACGAGGCCGCGGTCGCGTGGGGCGGCGATCTCTCGATTCAGGAGCTGAACACCGCGCTGTGGGCCGCGAACAACGCTTTCGTCAAGGGCATGTACTATCGCGTGTACTTCCAGGTCGCGCTGGCGAACGAGTTCCTGCGGCAGACGGAGGACGTGAAGCTCGCCGAGCGCGGCCAGAACGATCCCGCTTTTCGCGCCGAGATCGCGCAGTACCGCGCCGAAGCGCGGTACCTGCGCGCGTTGAGCTACTGGCATGGCCTCGATTTCTTCGGGAGCATCCCGCTCGTGACCGGGCCGCTCGTCACGCCCCCGCAACAGGCCACGAAGCAAGAGATTTTCGATTATATCGTGAGCGAGCTGAACGCCATCATGGCCGACCTGCCGCCGCACAACGCGTCCACCTACGGTCGCGCGAACAAATGGGCGGCCCACATGCTCCTGGCGAACGTGTATCTGAACGCGCAGGTGTACACCGGCCAGCAACACTGGTCTGACGCGATGACGGAGGTTACGACCGTCATCAGTTCGAACGAGTACAGCCTGGCTCCGGTCTGGCGCAACAACTTCTTGGCCGACAACAACACCTCGCCCGAGATCATCTTCCCGGTTCCGTCCGACGGGAGGAACACTCAGGCATACGGCAACACGACCTTCCTGATCCACGCGGCCTGCGGCGGCTCGATGAGCCCCACGGTGTACGGGCTGGCGAACGGCGGCTGCTGGTGGGGTAACCGGCTGAAACCGGAGGCGTACAACAACTACGATTTGGTGAAGGACACGGCCCGGACATCGTTCTTCGTCGTCACGGGCCAAGTCCCGATGCCGAATCTCACAAACTTCACCGACGGCGTGGCCGCCCCGAAGTTCGCGAACGTGACGTCGACGGGTGCACAGGGTTCGGACGGCACGTTCCCCGACACTGACTTTCCGATGTTCCGCCTCGGCGACGCGTACTTGATGTACGTCGAGCTCAATCTGCGCGGCGGCGGCGGCGACGCGAACACCGCGTTGAACTATCTGAACGCGATCCGGCAGCGCGGCTACGGCGACACGACCGGCAACTTCCTCGCGCTACCTCCACTCGATACGATTCTCGCCGAGCGTGGTCGCGAGCTGCTCTGGGAAGCCCACCGCCGTGTGGATCTGATCCGCTTCGGCAAGTTCACCGGCAACACGTACGTGTGGTCGTGGAAGGGCGGCCCGCAGGCAGGCACGTCGCTCGATGTGAAGTACAGCGTCTATCCGCTCCCGGAGTCGGAGCTCTCGGCCAACCCGAATCTGCACCAGAATCCGGGTTACTGACGCTGGGATGAGTAGTGCGCTCTAGCCCCGCCGTGTCACGAGCTGTTTTGACGGCGGGGCTCGTGCTTTTCGCGGAGGCCTGCGGCAAGAGTCTGCCAACGTCGCCGCCGGGCAACCCGCCTCCGCCCCCGCCGCCTCGCCCGACGCTCCCGGCGACCTACCGCCCCAGCGGGCACATGGCCGCGGGCGACGTCTTCGTCCATCTGTTCGAATGGAAGTGGACCGATATCGCCGGCGAGTGCGAAACCGTGCTCGGGCGGGCCGGCTTCAAGGCGGTTCAGATCTCGCCGCCCGAAGAGCACAGCATCGTCCCCACCCATGACTGGAGCGAGCGCTATCAGCCGGTGAGCTATAGCATCGCGCACAGCCGCTCGGGCACGGACGGCGAGTTCACTGATATGGTGACGCGCTGCAATGCGGTGGGCGTGGGGATCATCGTGGATGCTGTCATCAATCACATGACGAACTACCCGAGCCCGGGCGTCGGCTCGAACGGCACCAGCTACACGAAGTACGATTATCCTGGCCTCTATTCACCCAGCGATTTCCACTCGCCCTGCACGGTCAACAACTACCAGAGCGCCGCCAACGTCCAGGACTGCGAGCTGCTCTCGCTGCCCGACTTGAATACGGGCCTGGCGTCCGTACGCCAGAAGATCGCCGACTACCTGCTGATGCTCGCGCGCCTGGGCGTCGCCGGATTCCGGATCGACGCGGCGAAACATATTCAGCAAGTCGAGCTCGATGATATTCTCAAACGCGTCAACAGTACGCTGACGGCTGAGGGCAGACCGCTTCCGTATTTCTTCCTCGAAGTCATCGGAGGAAGCGGAGAGGCGCTTACACCGCGTGATTATTTCGGGGAAGGCTACAGCTCCGGCGGCGCCGCCGACATCACCGAATTCACGTTCGTCGGCGTGGGCAACAAGTTCCGGGGCATCAATGGCGAGCACATCTCGCAGCTGAATCCCACCGGCACGCCCGGCAACCAGTTTTCTGAGGTGGCGTGGGGGATCATGCCGTCGGATAAGGCAGTCGTTTTTCTACAGAATCACGACACACAGCACAACTGCGGCATCAGTTACCGCGATGGCAACGTGTTCCGGCTCGCCAACGTGTGGATGCTCGCGCAGCCGTACGGCTATCCATCGATTCTCTCGAGCTATGTGTTCGACTGCCCCTCACAGAATTCGCTTGGCCCACCGTCGGACGCGAGTGGCTGGACGACGCCCGTCGCCTGTGCCTCGAGCCTCGAGACCGCCATTGCGGGCCAGTGGGTCTGTGAGCACCATGATCCGTCGATCCTAAGAATGGTGAGCTTCCGTCATGTCGTCGCGGGCACCGACTTGAATCACTGGTGGGACAACGGTGCGAATGCAATCGCGTTCTCGCGCGGCACCAAGGGATTCGTGGCGATCAACAACCAGACGAGCGGCATCGATACCACGATCACCACGGGCATGGCCGCCGGGACCTATCTGGATCTGATCGCCGGCGGCGCGGTACAGATAGACTCGAGCCACGCCATCCATCTCACCCTAGCGCCGAGATCCGCCATTGCGATCGATACTGCTACTCGCCAGTAGTGCCGTGCTCGCCGCATCCGCGCACGCGCAGCAGTCTCGCGACGTCGCACGCTGGCAGCGTCAGGCGCAGGCCGTGACGATCATCCGCGACGACTGGGGCATCGCGCACGTGTACGGCAAGACCGACGCCGACGCCGTGTTCGGCATGGAGTACGCGCAGGCCGAGGACGACTTCAACCGCATCGAGACCAATTATCTGAACTCTCTGGGACGAATGGCCGAGGCCGAAGGCGAGTCTGCGCTGTTCACGGACCTGCGGCAGCGGCTGTTCATCGACCCCGACTCGCTGCGCGCCGAGTACCGCTCGAGCCCGCCGTGGCTGAAGAAGCTGATGGATGCGTTCGCCGACGGGCTGAACTACTTCCTCTATAAGCACCCCGACGTGAAACCGCGCGTCATCATGCATTTCGAGCCGTGGATGGCGCTGTCGTTTACCGAGGGCAGCATCGGCGGGGATATCGAACAGATCAACCCACGCGATCTGCAGGCGTTGTATGGCAGCGCGGGGCCCGGCACCCCACGAAACGGTGATGCAAACGAGTTTGAGCTCGACCCGTCAGGATCAAACGGTATCGCTATCGCTCCACGCCTCGCGGCCAACCATCACGCGCTCCTCTGGATCAATCCGCACACATCCTTCTATTTCCGGTCCGAGCTCCAGATGGTGAGCGACGAGGGGCTCAACGCATACGGCGCCGTGACCTGGGGACAGTTCTTCATCTATCAGGGGTTCAACGCGACTGCCGGCTGGATGCACACCTCGAGCGGCGTGGACAACATCGACGAGTTTCGCGAGACTCGGGCCCCGGGCTCCCGCACGATCATCGTGTCGTTCAGGACCGATACCGGGATGGCGCGGAAGCGGTTCACCGTCCTCCGCTCCGCACATGGACCCGTCATCCGCAAGGAAGGCGACCGGTTCGTCAGCATCAGCCTGATGAAGAGTCACGTGAACGCGCTGATCCAGTCGTACTCGCGCACCAAGGCGCGCGACATCCATGCGTTCCGGCAGATCATGGAGCTGCACACCAACTCGTCCAATAACACCGTCTTCGCCGACGCGTCGGGCAACATCGCGTATTTCCACTCCAACTACATTCCCCGCCGCGATACCACCTTCAATTGGACCGAGCCGGTGGAGGGCGACAATCCCGCCACCGCGTACCACGGCGTCCTGTCCTTCGACGAAACGCCCAACGTGGTGAACCCCGCCAGTGGTTGGGTCTACAACTCGAACAACTGGCCCTGGTCGGCGGCGGGCGAAGAGTCGAGTCCCAAACGCGAGAACTATCCGCGCTATGTCGAACGCGGCACCGAGGAAACCGCACGCGGGTTCCACGCACTGCGCGTGCTCAGTGGGAAGACCGGTTGGACGAGGGAGTCGCTGACGGCCGCCGCCTTCGACGGCTATCTCCC
>Ga0193723_1000756_pt1 | contig 12700 bp, 6 predicted proteins | sample H2m2metaG_FD_143042 | JGI IMG/M metagenome (GOLD analysis project Ga0193723, IMG submission 143042) | Soil microbial communities from a riparian zone of the East river system, Colorado, United States - H2m2 | ecosystem: Environmental > Terrestrial > Soil > Riparian zone | place: USA: East River... | reverse complement strand
CCTCGGCGGGCCGATGGCTTGCGGTTGTAGAACATGGGAAGCTGCCCCACATGGCGCGCGACGGTGACAGGGAGCTTGCCGCCGGGATTGATGTCGCCGAACAGGGCCTCCGCCACGGCCGTGCCGGTTTCCTGGCCGAGGTACCATCCATCCAGAATCGCGGGCATGCGGTCTACTAAGGAAGGGATCGACAGCGGCCGGCCGTGGATCAGCACCAGGACAGTAGGGGTGCCGGTCGCGACTACGGCGCGGACCAGTTCCTCCTGCTCGCCCGGCAGACCGAGTTCGGCGCGGTCGCCGAGGTGATTCGGCGCGTAGGCCTCGCGAGTGGTCATCTCATTGTCGCCTACCACGAGGATGGCGAGCTGGCTGCGCCGGGCCAACGTCACAGCTGCCGCGCGGCGCCGCGCGTTGGACGCCCTATCGGCGGGCACCACACGGTCGGCTCCCCAGCGGGCGTGCGATCGCGTCCCGCCCAGGTGCGGCTGCGGCTCGTGCGTGAAGCTCGAATCTTCGGTGATGCGCGTCCCTTCCGCGTACTCGACCGTCGCGCCTGATCCGAGGCGCGCCCTGATTCCCTCGAGGATGCTGACGGCGTGGCGCGGAACGCCGGAATAGCCGCCGAGGAGCACTTCGGCCGCATGCGGTCCGATCACGGCGACGCGCGCGAGCCGATCGGCGGCGAGCGGCAGCAGCCCCTTGTCGTTCTTGAGCAGGATGATCGCCTGGCGCGCGGCCTCGAGCGCGAGGGTGCGAGTCGAGCCCGCCCCCGAGATGCGGTCGGCCGCGTCGGGGTCGACCAACGGGTTCTCGAACAGGCCTAGCTCGAACTTCGCCGCGAGCAGCCGTCGCACGGTGCTATCAATGGTCGTCTCGGCGACACGCCCCTGGCGGACTTGATCGACGAGCGTGCCGTACGCCTGCACATCAGGCAGCTCGATATCCACGCCGGCGGCGAGCGCCCGGCGCGCCGCTTCCGCGCGGTCGACCGCTACGTGGTGCAGATCCGCAAGCTGCGCGATGGCAAACCAATCGGACACGATCACCCCGTCGAACCCCCATTCACCGCGCAGCACGTCGTGCAGCAGCCAACGGTTGGCGTGCGACGGAACGCCGTCCACCTCGTTGTACGACGGCATGACGCTCTTGGCGTGGGCCTCCGTGATCGCGGTTTCGAAGGGTGGGAGGAAAAAGTCCCGCAGCGTGCGCTCGCCGTAGGGCGCGGGGCCGACGTTGGTGCCGGACTCGGGCTGGCCATGCCCCGTCATGTGCTTGAGCGTGGCGATCACGTGGGATGGCCCGACGGTCGTGCCCCCTCCTTGAAACCCGCGCACCGCCGCCACGCCCATACGGGCCGCGAGATACGGATCCTCGCCGTATGTCTCCTCGATGCGTCCCCAGCGCGGATCGCGGGCCACGTCGACCACGGGCGCGAGCACTTGCTCCACCCCGCGTGCGCGCGCCTCGGCCGCGGCGGCGGTGAAGACGCGCTCCACGAGGTCCGGATTCCAGGTGCTCGCAGCGCGGATCGCGGGCCACGTCGACCACGGGCGCGAGCACTTGCTCCACCCCGCGTGCGCGCGCCTCGGCCGCGGCGGCGGTGAAGACGCGCTCCACGAGGTCCGGATTCCAGGTGCTCGCCAGCGCGATCGCCTGCGGAAAGCTCGTGGCCTGTTCTCCTTCCAGACCGTGCAGCGCTTCCTCGTGAAACAGGACGGGGATGCCGAGCCGTGTGTGCTCCTTCACCCAGCGCTGGATGGCGTTGGTGTATTCCGCTTCGGCCCGGGCTCCGTGGCCCTCGCCCGGTCGCTCGATGCGGCCCACGCCGATGCGAAACCAGTCGGAAGGGTGCGACGGATCGAACCGGCCGGCCGAGTCCGTCATGGCCCGCTTTCCCTGCCAGAGACACAGCATCTGGCCGACTTTTTCCTCGAGTGTCATCCGGCCGAGCAGGTCGTCGATGCGGCGCTCGATGGGGAGAGTCGGATCCAAGTAGGGAGGCCTGGCCTGCGAGACTTGGGCGGACGCCGTCCCCGCGAAGAGTGCCAGGCCGAGTAGGATCATGTCATATTTACTCGTCATGCGTTCGCCTCTCCGTCTTCTTCCCGCCTCGTTCCTGATCGCCGCACTCGGCTGTCATGTGCATCATCAGATCGCCCCTCTTGATCCTCAGCGGCTCAGCCGGGAAGAGATGCTCGAGGAGCACTTCACGAACGTCTACGACGCGGTCGCTTCGCTGCGCTCCGCTTGGCTCACCGTCAGGGGTACGGACAGCTTCAGGCAGACCTCGCAGATCTGGGTCTACTACGACGAGAACCGTCTCGGCGGCGTGGACGAGATGCGTTCCGTGCTCGTGAATTCGGTGGCGTCGGTTCGGCATTACGACGGGGTGGACGCGACCATGCGCTGGGGGGTTGGCCACAGTGCCGGGGCGATCCAGATCTTGTCCCACGAGTAGGTCAGCGGAGCTCCAGCACCACCACGGACTTCGACGGTAACTCCACGTTCAGCATACCGCCGGACAGCCGGGCGCGAGTGAACGCCACCGGTTGCACGGACGCGGGCTGCTCGAACGTGTTGTGCGCTTGCATGGTCGTCGCCGTGAGCACGCGTCCCGAGACGGCGGAGACTTTGACGCCGCGGATGTCGACCTGAACGGTACGGGCCTGGTTCGGGTCGACGTTGACGAGCGTGATATGGATCGCCCCGGCCTTGTCCTTCGAGGCGGAGGCGCTCACTGCCTGGACGGACTGCCCGCCGAAGCTGTAGCTGTCGGATCGGATGTAGAGGGGAAGCAGGGTGGCATCCTGGTGCACCTTGTACATGTCGAAGACCCAGTACGTCGGGGTCAGGATCATCTGCTCGCCCTGGGTCAGGATCATCGACTGCAGCACGTTGACGGTCTGGGCGATGTTGGCCATGCGCACGCGCTCGGCGTGCTGGTTGAAGATGTTCAGGTGCAGCCCGGCCACGACGGCGTCCCGCAGCGCGTTTTGCTGGTAGAGAAAGCCCGGCTGCGACCCCGGCTCCGGGTCGTGCCACATCCCCCATTCCCCCACGATCAGCCACACCCGGCGCGCCGGGTCGTAGCGGTCCATGATGGTGGATTGGCGCGTGATCAGCGTGTCCATGCGGAGCGCTTTCTGCACCGCCGAGAACCAGTCTTCTTCCGTGAATTCGGTCGCGCGCCCTTTGGACGCCCAGGTGCGGGCCACGGTGTAGTTGTGCAGGTCGATGCCGTCGATCATGCGGCCGGCTTCCCGCATCATTGTCTCCGTCCACGCGTAGTCGTCGCCGTTGGGCCCGGTGGCGATGCGGAACGGGCGGCCGCCGCGCAGGAACTCGGCGTAGCGCTTGTAGACGTTGGCGTACTCCGCGGCCGTCATGGCGCCGCCGCACCCCCAGCTCTCGTTGCCCACGCCCCAGAAGCGGACGCTGTACGGCTCCGGGTGTCCGTTGCGCGCACGCTCGTCGCCGAGCGGGCTCCCCTGCGGGGCCCGCAAGTACTCCCACCACTGCGACATCTCCTGCACGGTGCCGCTGCCCACGTTGCCGACGATGAACGGCTCGGCGCCGAGGCGCTGGATCAGCTCCATGTATTCGTGCGTGCCGAAGCTGTTGTCCTCGGTCACGCCGCCCCAGATCGTGTTCACCATCGTGGGCCGCTGTTGCCCGATGCCGTCGCGCCAGTGGTAATAGTCCGCAAAGCACCCGCCCGGCCAGCGCAGGTTGGGTATCTGGATCCGCTTTAGGGCCGCAATGACGTCGTCGCGCAGGTGCCACTGTCCCGTGCCCGCCTTGGTCCAGAAGCCATCGTAGATGTTGCGGCCAAGGTCTTCACCAAAGTGGCCGTAGATGTGACGGCTGATGGTCGTCTCGCCGAGGTCCGCGTTGATGACGAGCCTGACGGGCGCCTGCGCGGCCGCGGGCCCGGCCAGGAGCAGCAGCAGGGCGAACGTCCGCACTCGCGCAGGTCGAGCCATAGTGCCGAGACTCACCAGCCCGGGTTCTGCGGGTACGGCGCCGGCCCCGTCACCCCCTGGATTTGGCGCTGCGGGATCGGCCGAAGGTAATGCTTGTCCGTGATATTCGGCGCCGCGTACGGGTTCCACGCCCTGATCCGGGCGAGGAAGAAGTCCTTGCCGGGCCGATGCAGATCGTCCCAGCGGGTCAGCTCGCCCGACATCTCGCGCTCCCGCTCGTCCATGATGAAGTTCAGCGTCATCTCGCCCGCGGTGACGAGGATGGTCGGGTCGCTCTTATGGCTCACCGCGCACAGCTTCGGCGCGTTCGCCGGCGCTGGGTCACACGCGGCGCGCACCCGCAGCACGTTGATGTCGGTCGCGGCCGTCGCGCCGTCGGCCAAGCCCAGCGCGGCCTCGGCGGCGATCAGGTAGGTCTCCCCCAGCCGGAACACGATGCGGTCCTTGCCGCCGTTGGTGTCGTTGAAGCCGGTTCGCCCGTTGTCCTGAAACTTCTTCAGCGACGGATAGTGGGCGTAGCCGAAAATGCCTAACGAGTCGTTGTTCCTCCCGCAGTCCAGGTTCGGAGCGGTGGTGCACGGCGTGCCGATGCGGTACGCCTTCGCCTGCCGGAAGGAATCCGGCACCTGCCACAGCAGGTACACCAAGGCGGTGTCGGACCCGGCCGCCGCCCCCACCTGGCCGCCCGCCAACATGCTGCCGGTGATCGGCGCGCCGCTCGTGCACTTCGGACAGGTCCCGGCGGGGTTGCTGGTGTTCCCATTCGCGAACCAGACCGTCTGGTAGCTGCCGTCGAACCGCGTATCGACCACGTCCACGCCCGGGCCACAGGGCACAGCGCCGCAGCGCGTCTGCTGGAAGAGCGAGATCGCGAATGGCGTCGGGCGGACCCGGCGGAAGGGGCGGCCGTCGTCCAGTACCCGCGTGATCCCCGCCGCCCAGCCGCCGGCACCGCCGTCATACTGGCTGAGGAAGACGACGGGATTGTAGTTCGTGCCCGTGTTGGTGTTATTCTGCCCGCTGTACTGTACCGGGTCATAGGAGAACTGGATGGACCAGATCACCTCCGAGTTCTTCTCGGAGAAGTTGTTGGTCACCTCGCAGAAGCCCTGCCGGCCGGGATCGGGGGGTGCAGCCGCGCGATGCGTGCCGCACCACAGGTCCGCGTAGATCGGCACGAGCGAGTACGTGCCGGAGTTGATGACCGTGTTGGCGAGGGTGAGCGCTTGCTGGAAGTCTGACTGCTTGTTGGCCGAATTCCAGTCACGGTATGCCCGGGTCAAATACACCTTCGCGAGCAAATGCTGCGCCGCTCCCAGGGTCGCCCGCCCAAACTCCGATTGTGTCACCGGCAGCAGGGTAATGGCCTGATTCAGGTCGTCGATGATGACCTTGTAGACACTGTCCTCAGGCTCCCGCACCGCCTCCGTTGAGAGCTGGCCGCTGTGCAGGTTGACGGTCAGGTCTCCGTACTGCTGGACCAGCTGGAAGTACGCCCAGGCGCGCAGGAAGTGCGCCTCACCCAGCCGCGAGTCCTTGATCGCCTGCGTCAGAACACCGCCGATCGGGGTCAATGGGCCGTTGTCCAGCACCACATTGGCACGGCCAATGATCGTGTATCCCGCCTGCCACTGTGCGTTGAGGAAATTGTCCAGGCTGTTGTACTGCGGGTCGTAGGTGTCGAGGTAGATCCACGGCTGGGCGCCGCCGGCCGCGACCTGGTCCGCGGCGGTCCAGGTGTCCGTGCCTAGAATCTCCATGCCGTAATACGTGTCGCCCCCGTTGTAGCCTCGGACCCCGGCGTAGATCCCGTTGGTCAGGTCCGTGAGGCCCTGCTGAGATTTGCCGTAATCGGAGCCCAGACTCGACACCAGCTTTTCGTCCAGGTCGACGCACCCTGCCGCGCCACCGACGAGAACCAGGGCCAACCCGGCATGCAAGAAGTGTTTCATGTGATCCCCTTCCTTAATAAGGTTGGCCACTAGAAGACCACGTCGGCGCCGACCAACAGGGTCCGGTACACGGGCGAGCCGCCGGCGTAGCCGGACTCCGGGTCGAAGTAGTTGTACTTGTAGTGCACGTACGGCTCGGTCGCGGTGGCATAGATCCGCAGCGATTTCACGCGCAACCGGGTGGCCATCTCCGGCGACATCGTGTAGCCGAGCTGCACGGTGCGGATGCGCCAGTGGGACCCGTTGATGTACCCGCGGGAGCTGCCGTACGCGATCGGGTTCCCGTTCAGGTTCGGCGACGGGTTCACGTTGTCCGGGTTGGTGGGCGTCCAGTAGGACGTCGCCAGCTGGCCGAACCGGCCGTAGAGCGAGGGAATGTTGGTGTTCCAGATCGTGTAGCCCCACCGGATGTTGGCCAGGATCGACAGGTCAAAGCCCCGGTAGTTGAAGCGATTATAGATGTTGGCCGTCCACTTCGGGTAGCTGTTGCCCTGCAGGACCTTGTCCTGGGCGTTGATGATGCCGTCGCCGTTGGTGTCTTGGATACGGATCTGGCCGGGCCTGGAACCGTACGCCGCCGCTTCCGCCGAATCCCCCAGCTGCCAGACACCCAGCTGCCTGTAGTCGTACCAGACACGGCGTTGCGCATCGCCGGTGAAGGCGCCGTTCGAGTTCAGCGGATCCGTCTGGCCGCCGGTGTTGATGGGCTGACCGACGAACCAGCCGTTGTTGGCGTCGCACCGGGGCGCCTCCCTCGGGCAGAGCGTGGTGTCCGAGTAGAAGGCGAGTCCGGTGATCTCGTTCTTGTTGTGCGCGAAGCTCACGTCCGAGCGCCATTGCAGCCCCTGGGCGTTGTTCAGGTTGATGGACGAGAGCTGCACCTCCAGCCCCGAGTTCCGCGTCGAGCCGATGTTCTGCAGCGCCGACGCGTAGCCGGAGGTGCCCGGCAGGCTGCGCGCCAGCAACAAGTCACTGGTATTCTCCCGGTACCAGTCGGCGCTGCCGATGACGCGGTTACCGAAGAGGCCGAAATCGGCGGCCACATCGGTCTTCGCGGTTTTTTCCCAGCCGAGGTCCGGGTTGGCGGGATTGTTCGGGTTGGAGTAGTAGGCCGGAGCGGTGACGGTGCCGAAGTTGATCTTCCCGTTGGAAAGCGCGCCCTGAGTCTGGTACGCGCTGATGGCCGCGTTGCCGGTCTTGCCGTAGCTGCCGCGCAGCTTCAGGCTGCTGAGCCAGCCGAAGCGTTGCATGAAACGCTCGTCGCCTAGCTGCCAGGCCACGCCGACCGTTGGGAAGGTCGTCCACTTGTGGCCGGGGGCCAGCACGCTGGAACCGTCACGCCGCACCGCACCCATGACCGTGTACTTATCCCGGAACGTGTAGACGGCGCGCCCCATGTACGACTCCAGCGCCGTCTGGCTCAGGCCCGAGGAGGCCTGGTAGTTGTCACCCTGGCCGATTCCGTAGTAGAGCGCCTCGTCGTAGGGAATGTGCCACGCGCTCGCGTTGCCGAACGTGAAGCGGGACTTCTGGATCCCGTAGAGCAGCGTGGCATCGACATGGTGTGACGTCCCGATGTCGCGACTGACCTGCAACATGTTGTCCAGGATGTACTGAAAGTTGGTGTTCTGGTTGAAGGACGCGGTGCGGAACGAAGCGCCGCCGAACTGGACGTCCGCGCCCGTGAAGTCGCCCGTGCTGGCTTGGGTGTAGTCCGGCCCGAAGTTCACGCGCAGATCCACGCCCTCGAGCAGCTTGAAAGATGCGAACGCCGAGGCGAACACGCGGTCGCGCCGATTGTCGCTCACTCTCCCCAGGACCAGCTTGAGCGGGTTGTAGGCGAGCGCGTCGCCGTCGGGGTTGGTGATCAGCGCGCCGGATGAGTCGCGCGGTAATCCGAAGCCGGTCTGCTGGCGCGCGGCTCCCCACAGGCCGTCCCCGCCGTTCACGGCCTGCAGGGAGTGCGTGAAGGTGCCGCTCACGCCCAGGTGCAAGCGGCCTTGCGTGTGATCGACGGCGGCGGTGCCGGTGGCGCGGTTGAACTTGAGGCCCACGGCCGTGCCGGTCTGATCGAAGTAGTTGCCGGAAATGTTGAAGCGGGTGGCGCCGGAGACCCCGCTCATCCCCATTTGGACGTTCTTCTGGTAGCCCGTCTGGGAGATCAGCTTCTGCCAGTCGGTGTGCTGGCCCGCCTGATAGGCCGCATAGGCGACGTTGTTCAGCAGGTTCTGCGGATTGGTGCTGACGCCCGCGTAGGCCGCCGCGTCCTGTAGCGCCTGCACGTACTGGTCGTTGTTCATCAGTGTCGGGAGGCCGTAGGGGCTTTGACCGGCGTAGCTCATGCCCGCCCGGAATTCCGTCTGCACGCCGCCTAAGCCGGCGCCCTTGGTCGTCACCAGAATGACGCCGTTGGCGCCGCGGCTCCCGTAGATAGCGGTCGACGCCGCATCCTTCAGCACGTCGATGGTGACGATGTTATTCGGGTCGAGGTCGTCGAGGCGGCCGGCGATCGGCACGCCGTCCACCACGATGAGCGGGTCGTTGCCCGCGCTGATCGACCGCACGCCGCGAATCCGGATGCTGGCTGGGTCACCGGGCTTGTTGCCCGCGTTCGTGATGTCCACGCCCGCAAGCCGGTTCTGCATCGCCTTGATCGCGTTGAACGTCGGCGTCTCCACCAGCTGGTCGGCGTTGACCGTTGCCATCGCGCCGGTCACCGTGCGCTTCTCCTGCGTACCGTAGCCGACGACCGTGACGCCCTCCAGCTGGATGGCCCTTGCTTCCAGCGCGAAGTCCAGCTGGACCACCTGACCGGCTTCCACGTTGGCCGTCGCCGTCGCGAAACCGTAGCCGATCAGCGCCGCGACCACGGTATATGAACCGGCCGGCACCTCCGGCAGCGTGTACCGGCCGTCCGTACCGGTCACAGTGGAGAGCTTCGTCCCCCGCACCATCACGGTGGCAGACGCGGTCGGCTGACCGTCGCTGTTTTTGACGATGCCGGTGATTTGCCCAGTGGCCTGCCCCTCCAGCGGACCTGCCGCCGCCAGGGCCAGAACCCAGAACAGTCTCCATGGTTTCATCGTGCGGTCCTTCCTGAGAAACGGCGTTGCCGGCGAAGGGAAGTCGGGGAGCAGGTCCACCCATAAGGTGATAAGATCACTATGCGATTCTACCCCTGGCCGGAACGGTGTCAAGCAGGGCGACTCGTTAGAACCCCGTCACCGGGTCGCAGCGGGGTTTGCGGGGATCGGGCGGACAGTGCAGCTGCCGGTACCAATCGAGAGAGTGGCCCGGCGCCTCGTAGCCCGGGGGCAACGGCAGGTGCGAAAACGACTGCCAGTACAGCGCCGACGCGTCGCGCCACCAGCGCGCCTCGGCCTCCTGGATTCGGAGGAAGCCCTGTACGCGGCGGAATCGATCCGCGTCCACTCGGGCCTCGAGCCCGTCCCAGGTTCGTTGCATCCAGCGCACGGTGTCGACGCCCGCCTGGTAGTGCTCCAGCAGCTCCTCCCACAGCGTGCGCCCCGAGCGCAGCCGTTCACTCCAGCCGACGTGGTGGAACCAGAGAAGTAGGTTGTCGGGCACGGAGTCGCGGCTTGCGAACCGTTCTCGCAATGGCGGGAAATACTGGCGCACTGCGTTGCTGCCCGTGGGTGTGCGGTCGAAGCCGATGCCGATCGAGTCTGCGCGGTTGAAGTAGACGGACGTCTGATCCGCGCGTCCTCCCGTCACCCACGGTCCGGGACCGTAGTGATGCCCTCGCGCCATCTGGTGCGCGAGCCCGAGCGGCGTCATGTAGTTCACCGCCGCTTCGCGCGAGGCGAGCATCATGGCCACGACCGGGCGCACGACTCGCGGATCGTTCGACAACGTCATGCGGGTCCACTCTGCCGCGATGGCGGCGGACGACAGCATCGGATCCCAAGCCAGGCGACCGAACGCATACCAGTTGGCTTGGTTGAAGTCCGAGCCGCACCAGTCGCGGTCGTTCCCGACGTTCGCGACACCCGCTAGGCCGCGGATCCTCGCCGCCACGTCCGAGCCCGGGCCGGGTGCGTACGTGTCGGCGCGCAGCACTTCCTCCCACATCGGTGCGAGGAACACGAGGTGGGTGTCCTGGCCCAGGTACTCCTTGGTGATCTGCAGCTCCATCATCAGCGGCGTGCGCCGCATGGCGCCGAACAGCGGGCTGAACGGCTCGCGGGGTTGGAAGTCGAGCGGGCCGTTCTTGACCTGAATCAGGACGTTGGTGCGGAAGGCTTGGTCCAGCGGTTCGAATTCGTCCACGGCCTGCATGATGCGGTCGGTGGGGACCTCGCTCGAGTAGACGAATGCGCGCCACATCACGATGCCCCCGTGCGGGGCGAGCGCGTCCGCCAGCATGTTCGCGCCGTCGGCATGGCTGCGATGATAGTCCTGCGGGCCTGGCTGCCCCTCGGAGTTGGCCTTGACGACAAAGCCGCCGAAGTCCGGAATCGCGCGATAGATCTCGTCGGCCTTCGCCGCCCACCAGGCACGGACGCGCGCGTCCAGGGGATCGGCCGTGGGCAGTCCCCCAATCTCGAGCGGCGCGCTGAACCGGGCAGTCAGGTACACCTTGATGCCGTAGGGGCGAAAGACTCGGGCGAGGGCCGCGACCTTCACGAGGTATGCCGGAGTGAGGATCAGCGCGTTGGCGTTCACGTTCGTGAGCACCGTGCCGTTGATCCCGATCGACGCGTTGGCCCGCGCGTAATCGCGGTAGCGCGTGTGACCCGAGTCCGGGAGGCGGGCCCACTCCCACAGCGACGCTCCGGCGTAGCCGCGCTCCACGGTGCCGTCGAGGTTGTCCCAGTGGTTGAGGAGGCGGAGGCTGTAGCGCGGAGCGCTCACCACGTCCAACCCTGCGAGCGATTCCTCGGTCTGGAGCAGGCGCAGCAGGTGAAACACGCCGTACAGGGCGCCGATGTCGCGGTTCGCGGCGACGACGATCGCATGGTGGCCCCCCCCCCGGACCGGCAGCGCCCTGATGACGAACCCGTCAGGTCCCGCCTCGCGCAGCGCCGCGGCGAGTGGCAGGGCCGCGATCGCGGGAGAATTCGCCGGCGTTCCCACGACCAGCGTGCCATCGCGTGTCGGTGCATCCGCCACCGGTACGCGACGTCCCAGCAATCCGTTCAGGCCAAGGACAAGCTCGTCGCGCGCGGCCTGCATCGTCGGCTCTCCCGGCGTAAGGACCAGCTCCCTGATGGCGGCGCGGTACTCAGCGAGGCGAGCGGTATCGGCGACTCTGGCGTACCGCAGCCATAGCTCGTAGCCGTCTTCGCGCCGCCGCCCCCCCCCGGAGACGAGCAGCGCCGCGAGGACGACGGCGAGAGTCTTCAAGCGGGGACGTTCGGAACGCGCGCGTCGTTCGGATCGGCCCAACGGGAGTTGGGAATCAGGGGCGCCCAGCCGGGCCGCAGCGGATCCTGGTCGTAGGCGTAGGCGCCGAGGCGTCGGAACTCCTCGTGATAGCGCGCGACGCGCTCGCGATCGAGCGTGATGCCGAGTCCTGGGGCAGTGGGCACGGGCATCATGCCGTTGCAGTACTCTCGCTTCCCGCCTGCGATCACGTCGTCCACGAGGTGATGGTAGTGCGCGTCGGCGGCGAACGTGAGGTTCGGGACGACTGCGGCGAGATGCAGCATCGTCGCGAGCTGAATACCCAGCTCCCCGGATGAATGCACGGCGACGCCGAACTGAAACGCCTCGCAGATGCCCGCGGCCTTCACGCACGGCCGAATTCCCCCCCAGAACGTGGTGTCGAGGAGGATCACATCCACCGCGGGTTGGAGCACGTTGGCCGCCAACTGCTCGAACCCGACCACGACCGTGTTCGTGGCCAGCGGCATCCGGACCCGCTCGCGGACGCGCCGCATCCCGTGCAGCCCGTACACCGGATCCTCGAGGTAGTCGTTGTTCAGGTCCTCGATGTGCCGGCCGAACCAGACGGCCTGCTCGGTGGACCAGACCCCGTTGGGGTCGAAGCGCAGGCTGTCGCCCGGGAGCGCGGCCGCGAGGGCGCGATAGCACTCCAGCTCGTAGCGCGGTGGAAACACACCGCCCTTGAGTTTGTGGGTGCCGAATCCGCACTGCTGTTTCAAGGCGCGGGCCTGGGCGACGAGCTGCTCCACGGTCCGCACCTCGCCGGAGCCGTCTACGGGGTTCGCGTAGCGGAAGAACAGGTACGACGCGAACGGCACGTGATCGCGCAGGCGGCCCCCGAGGATCTCGGATACGGGGACGTTCCAGGCCTGGCCCAGCACGTCGAGGCAGGCGAACTCGACGGCGGCGAGCAACTGCGTCCGCTGGTTGTACAGCGACGCGGTCGGATTGGCGATGAGGAAGCGCAGCTCTTCGATCCGCCGCGGGTCGCGCCCGACGAGGTACGATTTCAGGGCCTGGACCGCGGCGCTCGCGCTCTCGCCACCGCCCCCCAGCTCGCCCAGGCCCAGGAGGCCGGTGTCGGTCTCGACCTCGACGATCGTCCGCACGAAGCGGCCCCAGTGGCAGCCGTTGGCGTGGCGCAGCGGCGCCTCGAGCGGTACGGAGACGGGCGTCGCGCGAATGTCGGCGATCTTCATAGTGATAAACTGACTTGATGACTGCCGGGCGGCAAGCTACCCCGCGATGGGCTCGAGCCGCGGGGCGAGCAGATGCAGCAGCGCCAACGCCCCCACATACGCGACCCCCAGCATCGCAAAGATCGGCGCATAGCTACCGCCCGTCGCCTCGAGCAAG
>Ga0193723_1000755_pt1 | contig 12705 bp, 5 predicted proteins | sample H2m2metaG_FD_143042 | JGI IMG/M metagenome (GOLD analysis project Ga0193723, IMG submission 143042) | Soil microbial communities from a riparian zone of the East river system, Colorado, United States - H2m2 | ecosystem: Environmental > Terrestrial > Soil > Riparian zone | place: USA: East River... | reverse complement strand
TATTCTTTTCTTATATAATTATTGTTATAAATTAGATAATAGTATCATTAAATTAGATAATAATATGGCAGTTTAACATTAATTAACGAGCATAGGTTAAAGGTAGACTAGATGTTTTCCAAACATTTGGTGTCGGTTCAATTCCGACTGTTCGTAATTAGTAATGTAATAAGGAATTGAAAATAAAAGGGCTTGTAGCTTAATGTAAAGTTTCTCTTTGTCGCAGAGAAGGATGCCCGTTCGGAGCGGGTCAAGCTCGATAAAAAAGTGATTAATTTATCTAATGGATAAAAAAAATATATAAGTCTTTTTTATTAGGAGGTTAGTTTAATGGTAGAACTACGCTTTTACACAGCGTGTATGAGAGTTCAAATCTTTCACTTCCTAGTTAATATTATTAAATTAATTGATTAAGAGATTAATATATAATATTTTTTGACTTAATATTTAATAATATAATATTTATTAGGATATAAACGAAATAGTATATAATTTAAAGGAAAAGTAGCTATAGGTAGGGCAAGATGCCTGCTACGCATTAGGACTAATTATCCTTAAGGGTTCGAGTCCCTTCTTTTCCGCTTTTTACAAATGTAAATAAAAAAGAATTTATATGTATATGAGTGTTTATTATACTCATATATTATATAAATAAATAATTAATATATTATATGGATATAATGATATGAAACGTAATATGAAATAGTAAATAAATTTTATTTATTTATTTATTTTAGATGAAGAAAAGGATTATTTTTAGAACTTATGCTATTACATCAGGAAGTTAAATAAAATCATAAATAAAATGCTATCTTACATGTATAATATTTAGCATAGTTGTGAGCTATTATATAGGGATTAAAAAAATTAAAATAAAATTTTTTAATTAAGTGAAATAGAATATCTTATAATAAGTCTACTTAATAATGAAAAAAGATTGTCTTTTTATTAAATAAAAGATAGTATTAATAAATTATGTGTATCCATGGTGAAAACTAAATCACAAGAAAACTGAGTGAACTGAATCATCTTAGTAGCTCAAGGAAAACAAATCAACCGAGATTCTATAAAGTAGTGGTGAGCGAATATAGATTAGTCTATAATATTTTTTAATATGGTAAAATAGCATAGTATTGATGAAGTATTAACTGGAAATATTAATATTGAGTATTATTATTAAATATTATTAAATATTTAATAATATAATTGAAAGTTAATAAATAAATTGATTATGTACATAAAATAAGACTAAAAAATATTTAATAAAAATAAGAAGTAAATTAATTAAAATTAGTTGAAGTTAATTATGTTTAAATATTTAAATAACAATAAAATATATTTTATTGTTATCCGTTTAGGTTAAAATAAAAGTCTTAAATAAAATATAAAAAAAGTAAAACGGACAAAGATCTGTTTGAATTGTAATTTATTATATGAATAGTTAAATAATTATAAGTAAAAATAAATAGGGGAACCTTCCTCTAAGACTAAATATGATAGTAATAAGCGATAGTGAAAAAGTACCGTGAGGGAAAAGGGTCGAAAAGTAATTCTAGAAGCAGCAGGAATCTTTAAAATTAAAGATAACTGTGTACCTTTTGTATAATGGGTTAGCAAGTTTATGTTAGTAGCAAGAATTTTAAAAAATTCGTAGATAAAACAACTATTCCAATAGTTCTGATATGGTAATTAGTTATTAATATAAGACCCGAAACCTGACGATCTTGCCCAATCCAGGTGTAAGACCGAACAAATGAATGTTGCATAATTCTTTGATGAGATTGGGCAAAGAGAAATTCAACTGTTGTCAGGAGATAGCTGGTTTTTCGTGAACGCTATTTTTGTAGTTATGTCATAAGGTTTAAGCGAGTGTACAGTATATAAATTCAAACAAGATATTAGTGATGTGAAGTATGGAAATTTTTGAAAGATGTATTTAGTCCGAGTGTATTATTTAAAGGATGTGATTAAACTGAAAAAAAATGAAAAGAAAATAATAAGGATTAAATGGAAAGCTCTATTATAAGTAATTATAACATTTCCGTGTAATAAAAGTAATAGATCAAGTAATAAATTTAATCTTCTTAATTATATAAATATAATGGGAGTAAATTAATATCTTAACAATTTGGGGGAACGTACAGATCCTATCAATGGATTTTTATCTCGGAATTCGTATTAAGAGATTGACAGGTCAGACTTACGGTGACAAGGTCGTAAGTCAAGAGGGAAACAGCCCAAAGCAAGAGTATAAGGTTCCAAAATTATTGTTTAGTGTGAAAAAAGAAGTTTGCCTGAACTTATTTAATCAGGGTGTTGGCTTGGAGATTGCCATAGCTTAAAGAGTATGTAACAATTCGTTGGTTCTGAATGGCAGAAAAGCACTGATAAATTTAATGGAACTCAAACAATATACCGTATCCTTGCGCTCAATTTTAGTTACTATTTATTTAATTTAATTGAGCGGTAACGAAACATTCAGTAAAAGATTGATTAATAGTGTTTCATTATTAAGACTTATCTGAAGAGAAAATGCTAACATGAGTAACGTTAAAGGGGGTTAAATATAATATAATAAAATCCCCCTCGCCTTAAGCATAAGGGTTTCAATAATATTGCTTATCGATTATTGAGTAATGTAACGGTATCTAAGATTTAAACGAAAGGAATAATTGATGATAAAATTATTAAACATTTAAACATATAGTCATCTTTAGTGATAGGATGACCGGGAAATTCATGTTTTTTGTAATTATTCTGTTCGGTCTTGTTATTTTTATTTAATATTTTATTTTTATTATTAAACACTATCGATCGTTTTGGGATTTAGAACGTCAGATTCTATGATAAATCTTGATTTTGAATAATTGTGTAAAATTAAAATATTATTTTAATTTTACTTTTTAATTAAATTAATTATAATTTTCTAACTTTTTTTTATTTTATTCAGACTTATATTATTATATTTATTATAATAATTGAAAGATATTTAAAAATTATCTAATTTATAAAATTAACCGTACCCTAAACCGACACTGGTATGCTAGTTTAGTAAACTAAGGCGTATGAGTTAACTATCGCGAAGGAACTCGGCAAAATTATCTCGTAACTTCGGGAGAAGGAAGACCAACAATTTATTGGAAAAATTATCGTACCTTTAAATAATGTAATAAAAACTTATTTAAGGTTTTAATTATTAACAAAAATTTTGATTTATTTAAATAATAATTAATAGATTAAAAACTAAAAAAATAATTAATTTAAATGAAAATATTTATTTTAAATATTGAAAAAAAAACTTTATGTTGTTTTTTATATATTTATTCGCTTTGTTTTAACTGTTTTAAGTTAAGTAAGGCGATAATATTTAGGTTTTTTGAATTAATTTATCATATTAGTAATGTATACTTTTGTATAATTAAATAAGTTTTGGTTTAGTGTGTTAATATTAAATTAATGCGTTTATTATTTAATTATACAATAGTAGGTTATACATTATTATATTAAAGGAAGAATTCGAGAGACAATATATAGTTTATACGATGATATATATAATTAAAAATCTTAAATTTAAGATTTTTAATTATGGACAAATATAATACAGAATATTATTTTCCAATAAAGAAGGGTAACATAAAATCGTGTTGTACAACTGTTTACTTAAAAGTGCGACCTGCTAAGCTTTAAGATATAATGTGGTGTGATTCCACTATGAATGAGTATCTTCATAAGTCTAATATAAATGCATGAGAGTAATCTTATGTTTTAAGCTATATTACAATGTGGTTTATATTATAATTACTATTAATATACTTCTGCTAGGCTAAATTTACTAAGGATAAGAACATGAATTTTCTATGAGGCGTCGTTAAACAGATACACTGAAAGTAATTGATACGGTGTAATGAGAAATTAAATTAGTGTGCTTTTAAGACATTAATTGATACTTTATATCTATATTCATTATATATAGATATTTCTCCGGCGTAGATGAAAAATCCTAAGGTAAATATTATTTATATATTAAGGAACAGGGTAAGCCTTTTAATCTCCAATTAATTGGAAGAAGGAAAGTAATTTTCTTTATAGGTTGAAAGGTAAAGGATAATACAAAAAGCGAATGTCTTTGTGTAATGCAAAGGATAAGATCTTTGATCTGAGATGTAATCTCTATTATATTTAAAGACAATTTATTTTTAAATATAGTAAATCTTGAAAAAGAGCTAACTTGTATATAAGATGTAATATTTATATTCTTGATATTGTTAAAGTTATTTCTTAAAATAATTATATTTGTGGTATAATTTACTTTTTTTTGATGATATTTTCTATTTCTATGTATCCATAATATCTATTTATAGTAACTAAATAATTTAAATTTCAGTAAATTTTAAATTTTATTTAGTAATGCATAGTAAGATATTTTTTCTTTGTTTTTATGAAAAAACTTGATATTATTATTAATAATAACGTTAATTATTTTAAAAGCATTAATGATGTTTTGATTTTCTTGAAATAAAACCCTATGTGATTATCTGGATTTGTGTGTGGAGAAGGTTGTTTTACAGCTTATTTATCTTTAGACACAAAATCATTATGAGGATTACAGCCAGGATTAGACTTTAATATTACACAAAGTACATATGATAAAGTGTTATTAGAAGGAATAAACTTATTTTTTAATAATAAAGGTGGTCTTTATAACAAACCTAATAATGTAAGTGTAGTAGCATTTAGAAATGTTAAAGTTTTAAAAGAAGATATTATACCTTTTTTTAACAAATATCCATTAATTGGTATGAAAAGTTCTGAATTAGAGCGATGAATAAAATTAGTAGATATTTATTATTATAAGAAACACATAGGGAAAAATTTTTCTAATAAAGATAATATGTTGAATTTTGCTAAAATAATTAAAGATTTAAACGTTAGACGTAATAATAAAAATAAGCTTATAAGAATTGATATTATTATCGATTGGTTGACAAAATTGAAGGATTTTCCTACATTGGAAGATAAATTAAATTTAATAAATTTAATTAAAGTTCCTTTAATAAGTGTTTAGCCTAATTAAGAGAAATTCATATCAATTATGTTCAAAATAAATATTATGTTTGAGCCGTGTGCGGTGAAAGTCGCATGCACGGTTCTGAGGAGGGGAAAGAGAGAGATCTCCTACCTATTCCAACCACAGCACTTTGCTGAGAACAATTTCTATGTATAAGGTGTGATGCCTGCCCAATGCTTACAGCTAACTTAGTTATTATGTAATTAGAGAATAGATTAAAAATTTCTATATTATAAATTAATGTGATGAATTGAGGAAACTCTAGTCAATGGCGGCCTTATCTATAAGGGTCCGTTTTTTTTATTATATAAATATTTCTTGGTATATATTTATTTTAGGGCCCTTAAAAAATTTAGCTATATGCTGAAACGTTTTTTATTGATGAATTTATTTCAATTCTAATAAATGGATATAAAAATATATTGGTTTATTATGTGACAATTAGCAGGAAAGATTAAATATGACAGTGTTTGATAATAATTATAAATTCTGATTAGGTGGATTTGCTGAAGGAGAAGGTTCTTTAACTATTTCTATTGTAAAACATGATAAAGCAACTCACGGTTTCTTATTGCAACCTGAATTTAACGTTGCTCAACATGTAAATGGATTAAATATTTTGAAGAATTTTAAAATTTTATTTAATAATAAAGGGCAAATACATAAAAAATCAGGTTCTATAAATGTTTGAGTTTATACACTTAAAGGTATAAATAATTTAAATGATTATCTTGTTCCTTATTCATCTAAATATAATAATAAAGAATTTGATAAATTTATTTACATTTTAAATAAATGAAAAGAGAAATCTAAATTTGAAAAAGAGGAATTTATTAATATTATAAAATTAGTATATGATTTAAATCCAGATGGTAAAGGCAAAAATAGGAAACGAACTTTATCAGATATTTTATTGATCATAGAAAAGAAAAATATTACTAAATAAATCTCTTTATTTTTCGCTTTGATTATTTTATAATCCTCAGAGATCATACGCTAAACAATATTTTTATAAATAATTATATTATTTATAAAAATATTGATGATATGATCCGTTTTATTAAAGCATTATAATGATATATTATAATGACAACAAGCCTAAGGTAGCGAAATTCCTTGGCCATTAAATGTGGTCCTTGCATGAATGGCGTAATGATACAACAGCTGTCTCCGCGATAGCCTCAGTGAAATTGGAATAGTCGTTAAGATACGATTTTCACCCATAGATAGACGGGAAGACCCTAGCAGCTTTACTGCATTTAGTTATTATCTGTTTACTCTTATTTTATTTATATTATTTAGTAAATTATATATTTTAATTTACTATTATTTGTCGAACGTAATAAAATAAAGTGTATTACGTATATAATAAAAAATCATAAATATTTATGATTTTTTATTATAATATATATATTTATATTCTGTAATTATTTTATAAGTATGGACATATAATAAAATAAGAATTTAAATTTGAAAATATAGCGATTATGTACCATTTTTATGTTATTATGAAGGGACTGGAAAGAAATAAGTCATACAAAATTTTGATAGTTAAAGTTATTTATTTAGTGATGTAAAGTTTTGTATTATGCAAATATTATTTAAGTAGTTTTATATTGTTTTTATTATAATTAATAATAGCAGTTTGTCATTAAGCAATATAATTTCAAATATGTGATACAGAATTTGTTATTGTTTTTATAAGTACGAGTAAGGTTACTTATTTATAAATAATATGGAACGTTGTATAATTTAAATATGAATATATATTTGTTTATTTTATTTTTAAATATTTAAAAATAAAATTTCTTCGGTTATTTGACTAAATGGTAGTTTATGTGGGGCGCAGTTCCCAAAAATAGTATCTGGGAAGTCTAATAACATAAGACAAAACATCTTATTATTTAAAAATTTTTGTATATTCAAATAAATTTTTAATGTTTGAATATATTTTAAGTAAGTATATGAATAGAGATATTATTTTTATTTCTTTTATATTGTAAGATATCAATTATAAATTAATATAATATATGATTATTTATTATATTAATATAGATATTCTATAATTTTAATATTATTTTTGTAATGTTAAAATTATTAATTATTATATCAAATTGTTAAAAGTTTTGTATTTTACCATACTAGGTTAAAGGTATCGCTTCACCCGGATGGAACCGGGGTTCTTTTACAATATAAAATTAATAAAGTAGATTGATATATTATATTATCTTTGTATAATAATGGTCTATGGTCTATTTAAAAATTTGTGAGTATATAAATGCATAATATAAATTTTTATTATTTTTTATTCTTTACTTAATTGAAGAACTTTTTAAGATTGAATATATTATATAAATATTAAACAATATTTATATAATATTTAATAAAAAAAAAGTAAGAAAAAACAAATTTTCTTATCTTTATTTATATGTATGTTAATGAAAAGAAAATAAAAGTTTAATGGCATATAGCGTGCCTAACTGTGAGACTTACAAGTCATACAGACACGTAAGTGGAGCATATTGACCAAAGGCACATATAAGGATTGATGGCCTTGATAACGGATTAAAGTTACGCTAGGGATTAAGATTAAGTCCTACAATAATTTTTTATTGTTTAAAATTGGGTGAATTGCAAAGAAACTTTGTTTTATTTAAAAATTAGATTAATAAGTCTATTTGCAGCGAAGCTTATTATGACAAATTGTGATGAATTATATTATAATAAATAATAAGAACGTTCAACGACTAGGAAGTGAGTTAATGTCAACAATAATCTTCCCACGAGAGCCCAACATTTTTTAATAAAAAATAATTTTATATTTTATATAAAGTATATACTTTATATATTGGAATTAGGGTGAGATATAATAAGGTATAGTTAAATTAAGATATGGAAAATGATAAAGGTTTAAATAACTTGAGTAAAAAATTAAAGACTTCATTAAAAGGAAGTCCTAGTAGTAAATTATCAAAAGAGTATAAAAGACTCTAAATTATTTATCTAATATACAATGATAAATATCTATGGGTTTGATATTAAGTGATGCTAGTTTGCAAACCCATAATAAAGGGATAACTTATAAAATAAAATTTGAATTAGGAGATAAAAATAATAAAAATGCAGATTATGTGCATAGTGTATTTAATGAATGAAAATTAAGCCCTTTTCATAAAAAATATGAATTAATATTAATTGTAACATTGTTAATACTTGAGGGTTTAAATTAATTTGTCACGAAGCTTTTAACCCTTTAAGTGATTTATTTTAATAAATAAAAATAAAGGTATAATTAATAATTTAATAAATAGTTATTTAACAGCAAGAGGTTTATCTTAGTGATTTATGGATGAAGGGGTAAATTAGATTATAATAAAAATTCAAAAAATCAAGGATTAATTTTAAATATTCATAATTTTATAAAAGGAGAAGTAGAAATGATGAGTTTATAATTAAGTAGTAAATTTAATTTGAATACAAAAGTAAGATTAAATAAAAGTAAACGTATAATAGTTATAAAATCTGATTCTTATGCTACTTTTATGAATTTAACAAATCCATATAATATTTCATCAATTAGGTAAAAATTACCTAAATTATAAATTATTATTGCAAATTTAATAAAAAATGATGACATAGTCTGAACCATATTGTAAAATATGGAAGTAAGGGATAAAAAATCTTTACGTTAACAAAATTGAACAGGCTAATTTGCGTGAGAGTACTCATTGAAAGCGATGTTTGGCACCTCGATGTCGACTCAGATTATCCTCCTGGTGTAGGGGCTAGGAAGGGTATGGCTGTTCGCCGGTTAAAAATTAACGCGAGTTGGGTTAAGAGTTAGCCCCTTGCTTTTCTTTGTTTAAATTTAAACAAAAAAGTAAGAAAATTGGATTAATTGCAAAAAAATTCTTTTTTATTATAGATAATTTGCAGCGAAGCTTATTAAGGCAGATATTACATTATTTTTATGTTATATATATAAATAAGAACGTTCAACGACTAGGAAGTGAGTTAATGTCAACAATAATCTTTCCATGAATATCCAAGTTTAATATATAAAGGATTTATTAAATGTGATTTAAAATAAATTATACTTAACAAGATTAGTGTTGAGAGATAATTATATAAATATATAATGCTGTATGAAAAATTTAACAATAAAAAGATATGTTTTAAAAACTTTAAAATTAGAGAACTATAAAAAAGATTATAGATTGTTGCCTAAATTACCCACATATTTAAATGATACTTTATTAGGTTTATTATTATCAGATGTAGGGTTATAAAGATCAACATAAATTTATAATGCAAGGTTAAATGTAATTATGTCTATTAATAGTTATAGTTATATTTTGCATTTATATAATATATTTGAACCTTATATTAATTCAGATATTAAATTTTTATAGGTTAAAGTATCAGATAATTTATGTAATAAAAACTATTTTACTGTAATATTTAAAACAATATCTATGTTACAATTATTATATTACCATAATATTTTTTATAAAAAGAATATAATTAATAATAAAATGCGAAAAAGAGTGCCATTATAATTAAAATATAATTTTTATGCTGTATCCTTAACTAATTTAATAAGGGGAGATAGTAATTATTTAAAGGATAAAATTATTATTCGTATATATACTAATAATTTTACAAAAGATATTGTAATAATATTATCAGATATAATTAAGAATAATTTAAAAATTTATAATAAAGTAATTCATGATAGAAATAATCAATATATAATATTAATAGAACAAGAGAATGTAGTTTTAATGCGGGATGTAGTATTACCTTATATTCACCCGATAATATTATATAAATTAGGTATAGTAGCAGGTTATATTGAAGTAAAAAATTTGATTAATGTAGTATTTTAAATGAAATTTAAAGATATATATATTAAATATGACATAGTCTGAACCATGTTGTGAAATATGGAAATAAGAGATAAAGAGCTCTTATTTTAACAAAATTGTAAGTACGTCGTGAGACAGTACGGTCCCTATCTTCTATGGGAATCTAAAGTAAAGGAAGGCTGGTGCCCTCGTACGCAAGGACTGGGACCTACTAACCTCTGGTGTACCTGTTGTTGAAATTATTATATTTCTGTGAAAGGTATATATGATAGTTGTTACTATATTTAATTTCACCATATATACAAATTAAGGCACCGCAGGATAGCTAAGTTAGCTTTAAATAAGAACTGAACGCATATGAAGTTCGAAATATACCTTTTTATACTTTTCTGATAAATAAGTAGTAGACTACTACTAACTAATTCTGGGCAAGATCTTTAATATACTGAGACTTATTTAGGTTATCTTGTGCTAGTATTATTTTTCATCATTATATTATTCTTATCAGATGCCGTAAATATGTTTTAATTAAATATACTTTTTTAATTATGCGGATTGGTGTTTTGGTAGCATATCAGGCTCATGCCCTGAAGGTTGTTAGGTTCGAGTCCTACATCCGCACTATAAAAATAAAGACAAAAAAAAAGTTTTTTTTTGGTTTAACATTGTTAAAATTCAGGTTTTTTAACTTAATTGGTTAAAGTGTTCGTTTGATAAGCGAGAAATATAAGTTCGATTCTTTTAAGAACCAAAAAAATATACAAATAAATTTAAAAAATTGTAAATATTTCTGTTTATTAATAGTTTAATAAAAAAAAAAGATAACATCTAATAAATAATATAATTTCTGTTTTTGTTTTGATTTATATTTATATTAGTGCATCTTATTTATTATAATTTCTACAATTAATGATAAAGGGTTTGATATAGTTTTTAAATGAGCTGTGGTTAATAGTAATAAAAATAAAAAATTTTTTGTTAATATATTAACGATTAATATAAATATTATTTTTTTTTTACAAAATAGTATTTTTTTTATGACACAGATAAATTGTAGTTTTTATTGTATATGTTATATAAAAAGGTAATTTGAAAACCAAAAAATATTAAAGTAAAAATTGCTGGGGTATTAAAAAGAGATTCGTCTTTATTTTTAGGTCTAATTGATTATAAGGGATTATATAAAAAAGGAATAATATCTTTTGGTGATAAATCAGAAAAATTAGTATTAAGTAGACTTAATAATAGATATAAATTATATATTGAAATGTTAAAAACCCAAGATAATTTATATAATTCAGGTATTCATTTATTTAATGGAGATAAGAGATACTTTTCTAAAAATAATTATTTAAATATATTAAGAGATAAGAATAAAATTATAAATTTATTTAATGAACAATTAAATATTGAAGATTCTTATCATATAAGTAGAAAATATATAAGAAAAAATATATTAGAAGAAAATTATAATGATTTAGAAAGTAGAAAAATGTCAAATAAGTTATTATTACCTCATTTTTTTTTTACAGGTAGATTTAACGAAAAAAGTATGCCTTCTCAAATTAGATCCTGAACTAATAGTGTGTATAGTTTTTTAAAAAAAGATAAGTCTAGTATTAAACATATAGATAATTATACAAGTAGATTAATAAAACTTTTTTTTAGTTTAAAATATATAAAACCAAGAAGAATATGAAATGTTACATTGTTTAATGTATATAAAATAATACCTCATGTATTTATAATTAAATATATTAATAAAATGATAAGATATACATCTCTTCGGTCTACTTGATCTTTAAGTAAAGTAAATAATTATCCTTCAGTTATTTTAACTATAACTTGATTACAAAATCAAATAAGATATGCTTCTATTCTTAATAAATACATTAGAAGTAGAAAAAATATTTTATTTGGTTTATATAAACCGAAATTACAATTATATTTTCGTAAAAGAAGAAGAGGGTGATTAAGTAAACCTTTATTTAAGCATACTTCTCACAATTTAATTATAGACTTATTTATATTTAATAATAAAAAGAATAACATTAGAAAATTTTCTAATATACTATCTAGAAGAGCTTTGTATAAATATATGTATAGTATGTATGTTAATTATATGTGTAAAGTAAGAGAAACGTTAAGTAGACCTCGTTTTTTCTATAGTAACCTTATAGAACCTAAAACATATAATTATTATTCAAATATAGTAAAGGCATATGAAGAATTGTTGGTAGGAAATAGTAAGGCGAATATTTTATATATTTGTTTATTAGTTTTAAGTTGAAATCAAACTCGAAAAAATTATGTTGAGTTCATAAAAAATAAAATTTTATTCTCAAAGTTTAATATTTTTTATAATAATGATAAAATAATTAATAATAATATTGATAATTATTTTAATATATCGATCAAAGATATTAATAAAGCAAATAATTTAATTGAATATAGTGATAAAAAGAAGTTAGTTTTTAATAAATCTATATATAATAAAGATAGAAATGAGGAGGAAAAAAAGAAGGAAGAAAAAATTTTTATTAGTGGTAAAGAAATTAAGATCAATAATAAAATAAATATTCAAATGTTTGATTTAAATAAAAAATTATTTTTACAAAAAAAGTATGAAAGTGATCAAAATAAAAAAAAAAAAAATAAAAAAAAAAAAAATAATAATAATAATAAAAATAATAATAATAATAATAATAATAATAATAATAATAATAATAATAATAATAATAATAATAATAATAATAATAATAATAGTTT
>Ga0193723_1000753_pt1 | contig 12714 bp, 9 predicted proteins | sample H2m2metaG_FD_143042 | JGI IMG/M metagenome (GOLD analysis project Ga0193723, IMG submission 143042) | Soil microbial communities from a riparian zone of the East river system, Colorado, United States - H2m2 | ecosystem: Environmental > Terrestrial > Soil > Riparian zone | place: USA: East River... | reverse complement strand
CCTTGGTTTCGCTTGCCTGAAGGAGCTGGCTCGACGGTTCGATGTTCGCGTGGACCGCAAGAGGTGGCAGTCGCTGGTCGGGCACTCCGAGGCACAAGGGGTGTGGTTGGTGTTGCCGCAGACCTATATGAACCTTTCTGGCGAGGCGGTGGCCAGGGCGCTGCGCGACCTCAATCTCACTCCTCAGCGCCTGTGGGTGGTCCACGACGAGCTCGACCTGCCGCTGTGCCGGTTGCGTATCCGTCGCGGAGGTTCGGGGGCCGGGCACAACGGCGTGCTTTCGATCATCAGCTCGCTGGGCACCCCCGATTTCGTGCGCTACAGGGTAGGAATCGGGAAGCCGGCTCGAAAGGGCTCGCCTGCGGGCCGCCACTATGTGCTTGGACGGTTCACCAAGGCGGAGGCGGCTCGCATCCCAAACATCGTCGACGGCGTGGCCGACGCTCTGGAGCTGGCGCTCGGGGGAGGCGTCGAACGCTCGATGGAAAAGTTCAACCGCCCCGGCGCACTGGGGTGCGACGAGCTCCCGTGAGCAGGCTCTGGGAATCGGCGATCGCGACGGCGCCGGCGCTTGAGCGATGGCTGGCCGCTGCTCCGGGACAGCTCAGCGTTGGCAGGCTGCCACGACCGGCGTGGGCGATCGTCGCGGGATCGGTGGCGCGAGCCTGCCACACGCATGGTCGAGGGCTGCTCGTCTTGGTGCCTGGGCCGGATCGATTTGCCGATGAGCTGCGGCCGTGGCTCGCCGGGCGCCCCCCGACGTACGTGTTTGCGGAGATTGCCGTCTCCTTCTTGGACAGGCCGCCGGCAAGCGACGAGGCGGTGAACAGAAGACTCGAAGCGCTTGCTGCTCTCCGGGACACAAGTCGGGAACCCAACGTGGTGGTTTCGTCCCGCCGGGCATACGTGCGGATGACCATCTCGCCCACCGACCTTGCCGAAGGCACGCTGGTGCTCGCACCGGGAAAAGGACCTGATCCCGTTGCGGTTGCAAGTCGCCTCGTCGAGCTCGGCTACTCGAGGGAGGCGCTGGTTGAAGACCGTGGCCAGTTCTCGGTCCGAGGCGGAATCCTTGATGTGTTTCCCGCGGCGGCAGATGCGCCAGTCAGGGCGGAGTGGTCGGGCGACGTGGTGGACACGCTGCGCCTGTTTGACCCGGAGAACCAGCGCTCGGTCATGGCGATCCCGAAAGCATCGATCCGTTCAGGACGCGAGCTTCTGCTCGGTCCACGGCGTGGATCTGAGGCCGTGGCAAGGCTGCGTGCAGAGGCCTCGCTTGACGGCCTTCGCGCCGACGTTCGTGGTGAATGGGAGGACGAGTTGGTTCGGCTCGAAGCTGGATCCGCCTTCCCGGGAATCGAGTTCTACTCTTCATACCTGGACCCGAACCGCCCCTCTCTGCTTGACCACCTGCCGCCGGACATGTTCATCCTCGACTTTGAAGCCGAGCGCCAGAGGGCGGATGCGCGGTCGCTGATCGAGGAGACCGAAATGCTGGCGGCAGCGGAGGCCGGTGGCGGAGAGCTCCCTCGTGGCTTCACCCTCCCAGTAGTCACGCTCGATCGTCTCGATGCGTTCGGAGAGCACCACCACCTTCGGGTATCGGCAGGTGAGGTTGACGGTGATGCTCTTGATCTGGGCTGGGTCGAAATGGAGCCGTTCGTTGGACGGCCTCGCGCACTTGCCGATACCGCCCGACTCGCCGATACCGCCACTGTCGTGATCGCTACCGAGCAGTCGGAACGCCTTGCGGCGTTGCTCGAAGAAAGCAAGGTGACGCTTCGGCCCACCTCGGCCGATCTCGACCTCGACATGGATCTCAAGGCGGGCTTCCTCCACTCCGATGTCGACCTGGCCGCCGGGTGCTCGCAGCCGGTGATGGGCTTTCATCTCGTCACGGATGCCGAGCTCTTCGGCCGAATGCGGCGCCCGGCCGGTCGTGGCGGGCGCGCGGCCGCGACGCGAGCCCAAGACCTCACACGCGAGTTCACCCTCGAGTTCGCACCCGAAGAGCTGGTGGTCCACGTTGACCATGGGATCGCGCGCTTCAAAGGCATGCGGCTCATCGAGAGCGATGGCGCTCACCGTGAGTATCTGGAGCTCGAGTACGCAGAGGGTGACCGTCTATTCGTGCCTGTCGAGAACCTTGACCGTGTCCAGAAGTACTTGGGCGGCGAGGGTCAGCCCACCCTCCACCGGCTTGGCACGGGAGACTGGACGCGCGCGCGAGGGCGCGCGCGCAAGGTGGTCCAGGACGTAGCCGAGGACCTGCTCAGGATTTACTCGCTGCGGGAAGCGAGGCCCGGGATCGCATTCGCACCGGACACCGCATGGCAGCAGGAGCTGGAGGCCTCCTTTCCTTATGAAGAGACGCCAGACCAGGTCGCGGCGTTGTCGGAGATCAAGGCTGACATGGAATCCGACCGGCCAATGGACAGGCTGCTGTGCGGAGATGTCGGTTTCGGCAAGACCGAGCTTGCCCTGCGCGCCGCCTTCAAAGCCGCAATGAGCGGCAAGCAGGTGGCCCTCCTGGCGCCCACCACCGTCCTCGCGCAGCAGCACTTCCACGTATTTCGAGAGCGCCTCGGCAAGTTCCCGGTGACGGTCGAGATGCTGTCGCGGTTTGTCGATGACGAGACGCAAGCACGAACCATCGAAGGTTTGAAGGCAGGCCAGGTCGACATCGTGGTCGGGACGCATCGACTGCTTCAGCGTGACGTCCGCTTCAAGCGACTCGGGTTGCTGATCGTCGACGAGGAGCACCGGTTTGGCGTGATGCAGAAGGAAAGGCTGAAGAAGCTGCGCACGCAACTCGATGTGCTGTCACTGTCGGCGACGCCGATTCCGCGAACCCTGCACATGGCCGTCGGTGGCATCCGCGACATGAGCGTGATTCAAACCCCGCCCGAGGAGCGCCAGCCGATCAAGACCTACGTCACCGCCGATGACGACGCCCTCGTCAAAGAGGCAATCAGCCGCGAGCTGCAACGCGGGGGTCAGGTCTATTACGTCCACAACCGCGTTCGCACCATCGAGAAGGCAGCAACTCGGGTTCGCGACCTGATTCCTGGCGCGCGCGTGACCGTCGGTCACGGTCAGATGGCTGAGGATCAGCTGGCCCAGGTTATGGTCGACTTCGAATCGGCGAAGTTCGACGTTCTCGTGTGCACCACGATCATCGAGTCCGGCCTCGACATACCCAACGTCAATACCATCATCGTCGAGCGCTCCGACCGGTTCGGCCTGGCCCAGCTCTACCAGCTGCGAGGGCGCGTCGGACGTTCGGGAAGGCGAGCCTATGCGTACTTCCTGTACGACCCGCGACGATCGCTCACGGAGCGTGCCGATAAACGGCTTGACGTTATCTCCGGATTGCATGAGCTTGGGCAGGGGTTCAAGATCGCCCTGCGCGACCTCGAGATAAGGGGCGCCGGCAATCTGCTTGGCACCGAGCAGCATGGCGCCATCGCGGCTGTGGGCTTCGAGATGTACCTCCAGATGCTGCAGGGTGCAGTCGCGAAGATGAGATCCGGCTCCGACGAGACGGCGGTGAGCGACGTGCTTTCGACCACGGAGATGAACCTTGACCTTCCGCTGGACCACTTCATCCCCCGCTCCTACATCCGCGACGAAAAGCTGCGACTTGGGGCGTATCGCCAGCTCGCCGGCACCGAGGATGAGGAAGAGCTGGAGGCTGTGCTGCGCTCGCTCGAGGATCGATACGGCCCAGGACCGAAGCAGCTGGACAACCTTGCCTATTCGCTGCGGATCAAGCTGCGTGGGCAGAGGCTGGGATTGAAGGCAGTGGTGGCAGACGGTCACGACATCGTCGTTCGAGTCGACCCTCAGCGCTACATGGATGTCGACGAACTGTCGCGCCGCATGGCCGGCCGGATCTCGATTGCCCCCAACCGGATCAAGATGAGAAGGCAGGGCGAGGGTTGGCAGAACGACCTGCTCGGGCTTCTCGACGAGATGGCCCTGCTGTACGAGTCCGGCCGCGGGGTCGCGGCAGTGCGAGGCGGCTGACGTTCCGTGCCAGAATCACGACCGATGCCTGAGCCGGAAGATCCACCTTTCTCGCCGGGCGTCGGAGCCATTTTTGAGGTCGTCGCGCGGCTTCGAGCGCCAGGCGGCTGCCCCTGGGACCGAGAGCAAACCCACGAATCGCTGCGGCCGTACCTGCTCGAAGAGACTTACGAGCTGCTGGAAGCCATCGACTCCGGCGACGACGCGAAGATCATGGAAGAGCTCGGCTTCAATGCAACGGAGTTGTCGGAAGCAGTGGCGGCCAAGATGGTGGTTCGACACCCCCACGTCTTCGGATCGACATCAGCCGCCGATGCGGACGAGGTCCTGCGGAACTGGGAGCACCAGAAGGCTCACGAGGCCCGCAAAGCTGGGCGCGAGAATGAGTCGGTGGTCGACAGGGTGCCGGCCACGCTGCCTGCTCTGGCCTGGGCCCTCGGCCTGCAAAAACGCGCTGCACGCGTCGGGTTCGATTTCGCGTCCCCGCTTGAGACCTCCGAGGCCGTTGCCGAAGAAGCGCGCGAGCTGGGCGAGGCGGCCGGCGCTCGCGAGACCTTCGATGAGTTGGGTGACCTGTTGTTCGCAATCGTTTCCTTGGCCCGGCGGCTGAAGGTCAACCCGGAAGACGCACTTCGGGTCGCGGGACAGCGCTTTCGACGCCGCTTCGCCGAAACAGAAGCATCCCTTCGCAAGGACGGCGTGACTTTCGGAGATCTGGATCCGGACGAAAAGGCCAGGCGCTGGAAGGCGACAAGCTAGGAGCCAACTGCGGGCCTCTTTGTTATAGTCGGCACCTCGTCCACGCGGACATCCCTCTAACGACGCAGCATGAGACACAGCAAAGCCATAGTTGCCGCGGGCAGTGTGCGCACCAGCGTGCACGGAGTACGACGCACCATCGTGGTCGCTGTCGTTGTCGTCATCGCCATGTGGACCGCTTACGCATTTGCGCAGGAGGCTTACGTCGGCCACAGGCTGGGTCAGCAGGTCGCCGACCTGCATCGCCAGAATGCACAGCTGGCCGCGGAGAACCGTGGTTACCGCAAGGACGTCCAGGCGATGACATCAGGCGCCGCCAACGAAGAGGAGGCTCGGTTGAGCGGGTACGCCCGCGCGGGCGAGCGCGTTTACCTTCTGATCGACCCTCCGTCGCCGTCTCCCAGCCCGCCTGTTGGCACGCCGGCACCCTGAGCTCCGCCGAGAGGTGGATCAAGGGGTCGGCGGTATAATTCGCGTCGCGGAGTGGAGCAGCGGCAGCTCGTCGGGCTCATAACCCGAAGGTCGTCGGTTCGAATCCGACCTCCGCAACCATTTGAAGCAACCCCCGGAGCCGGGCCCCCCGGCTCCTCTTATTTTGGAGAGCGGTGAACAAAAGGAAGCGGGTGGCGCTCGCGAAGCGCCGCACCAAGAAGCGCAAGCTGAAGGCGCGGGCACAGGCGGCGCGATAGGATCTCTTCCCGGAACGCGCCCTGCGCGCGCGCCGGCGTCCCGCGGTGCCGTAGCTCAGGTGGTAGAGCGCGCGACTCATAATCGCGTTGTCGCTGGTTCGAGTCCAGCCGGCACCACCATGCTGCCCCCAGATTCCTGCGAACCGCTTCTGCTTGGCATTCGCCGATCGGACCTGATCCGATCCGGCGATCGGGTCATGGTCGCAGTTTCCGGAGGCCCCGATTCCACAGCCCTGCTGGTCGCGGCACGCGAGCTGGGCTGCGACGTGGTCGCTGCCCACTATGACCATGCACTACAGGCAGGATCGGCTGCGGCTGCACAGCACGTCGCGGAACTGTGCCGCCAGCAGGGCGTGGACCTGCTCACCGAGCGAAGGTATTTGGCGGTCCCCAAGGGCTCGATCCAGGCTGGCGCGCGCACCCTGCGATACGAATTCCTGGAACGAGCTCGCGCGGAGACGGGCGCGCGGGTTGTCGCGCTCGGCCACACAGCCGACGATCTTGTCGAGGGAGCCGTGCTGCACCTGATGCGGGGTTCCGGACTGGCCGGCCTGCGTGGCATGCCGGCAAGCCGGGGCGTCTATGTCCGCCCTCTTCTATCTGTATGGAGGCGCGAGATCCTCGACTTCCTCGCTCGGCGGGGCATTGTGCCGCTGGAAGACCCTGCGAACTCCAATACCGCCTATGCGCGTGTCAGGGTGCGGCACGAGATCCTGCCTGCTCTAGAGCGGGATCGGCCTGGTATCGGACGGCGCTTCTATGCTGCGGCCATGCAGGCCGCCACATTCCAAGAATCGATCGAAAATCAGGCGGACGCCGCGCTGCGAACCCGGCCCCTCAGCCGCTCCGCAGTCGCCGAGGCGTCGGAGCCCGTCGCCGCTGAGATGATGAGAATCCTGTACGCACAGGCGGGGGGAGAGCAGCCCGCCCTGTCGCGCAAGCATCTGCAATCGATGCTCAGGTTGGCCCAGCCGGGTCGGGGCGGCCGCGGGGTCGACCTACCTCGCGGCTTGCGGTTCCGTATCGTGGGGGAGACCATGGAGTTCGTGGCTTCCAATACCACCCAGGTTTGGCGAGACCAAACCGGCTCGCGCCTCGAAATCACACGCTGCTCAGGCTGCGACGATCGAGGGGCGGCGCACCTCAAAATTGGTTTGAATCTTCGTCTTGGCTTTCGCTCGCCGGGCTTGACCATGCGGCCACGTGGCGGTCGAGGGACGCGCAAGCTCCAGGACATTTTCGTTGACGCGCGGGTGCCGCGCGAAGAGCGCGACAGATGGCCGCTGGTTTTTGCCGGTGAAAGATTGGCGTGGGTTCCAGGCGTCGCAGTTGACGCTGAGCTCTCGAGCGCGCAGGGCGTGGTCGCGCAGCACGTTTCTGTGGTTCCCCCAACGTTCAGGAAGTCGAAAATTGCCGTGCTAGAATCCCCGCAAAGTCCCCCAGGAGAGCCGAGTTGAGCCGCTTCCCACGCTCCAGCCTGTTTTATTTCGCACTGGTCGTGCTGCTCGGCCTCGTGTTCTGGTTCACATGGCAGTCGATACAGGGTGGCCAAGGCGGCAACGACTGGACCTACTCACAACTCCTGGCCAACACCAAGACTGGTTCCGTCGTGTCGCTCGAGATCAACGGGCCCGATGGCATCGCCGTCGACACCTCAAAGAACAAACACAACGTGACGCTCCCCGAATGTTCGGGAGAGTGCAAGTTCGTTGACGATCTGGCAGCACAGGGCGTAGCCATCAAGTTCGACAAGAACAACGGCGGCAACTACCTCCTCAGCGTCCTGCTTCCGAACATCATCCTGGTCATCCTGATCGCGGCATTCATGTGGTGGGTGCTCCGCCAGACGCAAAGCGGCAACAACCAGGCCATCTCGTTCGGACGGTCGCGCGCGCGCCTGATCGCTGGCGACAAGCCCGCCATCACTTTCGCCGACGTCGCCGGAGTTGAAGAGGCAAAACAGGAGCTGACGGAGATCGTCGAGTTTCTCAAATATCCCGAGAAATTCGTCGCCCTCGGCGCTCGCATCCCGAAGGGAGTGCTGCTGGTCGGCCCTCCCGGCACTGGCAAGACGCTCCTCAGCAAGGCGGTGGCAGGCGAGGCCGGCGTGCCGTTCTTCTCGATCTCAGGCTCCGAGTTCGTCGAGATGTTCGTCGGCGTCGGCGCGAGCCGCGTGCGCGACCTGTTCGATCAGGCCAAGAAGAACTCACCCTGCATCGTGTTCGTCGACGAGATCGACGCAGTGGGGCGTCAGCGTGGCGCCGGCCTCGGCGGCGGCCACGACGAGCGCGAGCAGACGCTGAACCAGCTCCTGGTGGAGATGGACGGTTTCGATACCAATACGCACGTCATCGTGATTGCCGCAACCAACCGACCCGACGTGCTCGACCCGGCTCTCCTACGGCCTGGACGCTTCGACCGCCACGTGACTCTTGACCGACCCGACATCAAAGGCCGGCGTGCGATCCTGGATGTCCACGCGAGGAACAAGCCACTCGACTCGACTGTCGACCTCGACGTCCTCGCTCGCCAAACCCCCGGTTTCAGCGGCGCCGACCTGGCCAACCTGATCAACGAGGCCGCCATTCTTGCCGCGCGCGCCAACAAGAAGACGATCGGCATGGAGGAGCTCGAAGAGGCAATCGCGCGAGTGATCGCGGGCCCCGAGCGCAAGAGCCGCCGCATCTCGGACCACGAAAAGGAAGTCATCGCGTACCACGAGACAGGCCACGCCCTGGTCATGAAGGCGCTTCCGCATACCAACCCCGTGCATAAGGTTTCGATCATCTCTCGAGGCATGGCACTGGGCTGGACGCTCAGCCTGCCCGAAGAGGACAAGTACCTCATCTCGCGAGATGAGCTGATGGATGAGATCGCGGGCATCATGGGAGGCCGCGTGGCTGAGGAGATCGTGTTCGGCGATGTCACATCGGGGGCTGAGAACGACATTCAGAAAGCGACGCAGCTGGCCCGCCGCATGGTGACGCAGTGGGGCATGAGTGAAAAGCTCGGCACCGTGACGATGGGCCATAAGGAGGAGCTCGTGTTCCTGGGCCGGGACCTGGGCGAGCAGCGAAACTACTCGGAAGAGGTTGCAGCCGTGATCGACGAGGAAATTCGCAGCATCGTCAACCAGGGCTATCAGACCGCCAAGGTCATCCTCACGGCGCAGCGTCACAAGATGGATGCGGTGGTGGAGCGGCTGAAGATCGTCGAGACACTCGACGCGAAGGATCTCGACGAGATCCTGAACCGCGTGGCGCCGGAAGCCCCTGCGGCCGCGTCCTCGACAGCTTCTTAAGACGCCGTCCACCCCGCGGCTGATCGTCGCGGGCCGGGGCAACCTCGGCCGGAGCCTCGCGCGAGCTCTCCGCGCAGCAGGTCACCCGGTGCGCTCGGTGAGTGCGCGAACCGGCCTGGCTCAGGCGGTGCACGCTCTCAAATCGTCAGCCACAACGATCGTCTTCCTGACAGTCCCTGATAGCGCGGTCACGGGAGTCGCATCCAGGCTGGCGAGCGGTCCGCCAATCCCAGCCGTCGTCGCGTTCGTCCACGCGAGCGGCGCCCTCGAGCTGGGAGCGCTGGCGCCGTTGGCAGGGCTCCATCGTGTCGGCTCATTTCATCCGCTGAGGTCCTTTCCTGAGCCGGGCCCGCCTGATTCGTTCCGAAACATCGTCATCGCAGTGGATGCGAGCAGCCCGTCCCTGCTGCGCGTGCTCAACCGGCTGGCCCGCGACCTTGGCGCAAAGCCCCGGAGGGTGGATGACAGCCAGCGGGCCCTCTATCACGCAGCCGCAGTCTTCGCGTCCAACTATGTGGTCGCCCTGGTCGGTGTGGCCATCGGCCTCCTCGAACAGTTGGGTTGGACAGAAAAGGATGCGATCAAGGGCTTGACCACGCTGGCCGACGGGGCGGTCGCCAACGTCGCCAAGCGGGGTTCGACCGCAGCTCTGACCGGCCCGATAAGGCGCGGAGATGCGGAGACCGTACGTCGCCATCTCACGGCCCTTGCCAAGGGGGGTCGCAATACGCGGCGAATCGACCTTTATCGTATGCTCGGCGAAGTCGCGCTCGAGATCGCCAAAGAGGCTGGATTAGAGCCGGTGGCGGCCGGGCAAACGAGAAGGGCGCTGACCCGAAAAGTGGCAGCGACCCGAAGGAGATCTCGTCAATGACAACGGTCCTGGACGTCCAGAGATTCAAGGATGAAGGCCGTCGTTTCGCGATGCTCACCGCTTACGACTACCTGAGCGCCCAGATCCTCGACGAGGCGGGCATCCCGATTCTTTTGGTCGGCGACAGCCTCGGGATGGTCGTGCTCGGCTACCCGACCACGCTGCCGGTCACCCTCGACGAGATGATCCACCACGCGAAGGCGGTCGCCCGCGGGTCGCGGCAGGCCCTTCTGGTCGGCGATATGCCCTTCATGTCCTATCACGCTTCCACCGAGCAGGCGATCACCAGCGCCGGCCGGTTTCTGCAAGAGGGCGGCATGCACGCTGTCAAGGTCGAGGGTGGTGGACGGATCGTCGAGATCACGCGCCGCCTGACTGCGCTTGGCATTCCGGTCATGGGTCACCTGGGATTGACGCCTCAGTTCGTGCACCAGATGGGCGGATTCAAGGTGCAGGGCAAGAGCGAGGCGCAGGCTGCTCGCATCCTGGCCGACGCCAAGGATCTCGAGCAGGCCGGCGCGTTCAGCATCGTCCTCGAAGGCGTGCCCAACTCGTTGGCGGCCAGGGTCACCAAGGCTCTTCGCATCCCGACGATCGGGATCGGCGCGGGGCCTGGCACCGATGGCCAGGTGCTCGTTCTTCACGACATGCTCGGAATGACCACCGGCAAGGCGCCCAAGTTCGTAAAGCGCTATGCCAACCTTGCCGAAGAGATCGACAGGGCCGCGCGGCAGTTCGCCAGCGAGGTGGGAAGTGGGAGTTTCCCGGCTCCTGAGCACACCTACTCGGCCAATGGCGCAGCCCCGGCGTCCAAGGAAGCCAAAGACGAGGTCAAATACGGCACCAGCTAGCGCACCCCTCGTCCTCGATACCCCCGCGGCGATGCTCACGACCTCGCGCGGATGGCGGCGTGAAGGGCACACGATTGGCCTTGTCCCGACGATGGGTGCGCTGCACGCCGGCCACATGAGCCTCGTCGAGCGAGCCTGCCGTGAGAACTCGAGGGTCGTCGTCAGCATCTTTGTCAACCCGATCCAGTTCGGGCCCAAAGAGGACCTCGATCGCTACCCAACCAGCCCGGAGCGCGACCTCGGGCTTCTGCAGCAAGCCGGGGTCGGCGCCCTCTACATGCCCACGGCCAAGGTCATGTACCCGCCTCAGGCGACCACGCGGATCAAAGTTTTCGGAGTCGGTGAGACGATCGAGGGCGCGGCTCGGCCTGGCCACTTTGAGGGGGTTGCAACTGTGGTCGCCAAGCTCTTCAACGCCACCGAGCCCGACAGGGCTTACTTCGGCCAGAAGGATGCCCAGCAGGTTGCGGTCGTCAAGCGCCTGGCCTTGGATCTCGATACCGGCGTCCAGATCTGCGTCGGCCGGACAGTCCGCGAGCCTGACGGCCTGGCGCTGAGTTCGCGTAACGCCTATCTCACACCCCAGGAGCGCCAATCGGCATCGTGCCTGAGCTTCGCTCTGGAACGTGCCGCGAGGGCGTACAAGGCAGGGGAGCGCGACTTCAAAGAGCTCAAGCGGGGGATCCAGGAGGTCTTGCAAGCCGAACCGCTGGCTAAAGTCGACTACCTCGACCTGGTCGACCCTGACACCTTCACACCCCCCGGCAGCCTTGCCGTCATGGCCGTCTGGATCGGAAAAACCCGTCTGATTGACAACCACGACCTGGCAACGCCTTTCTCGGGATAAATCGGGGTTCTGCGGTACAATTGCGGTTCTTACTGGCGGAGGCCGAGTTGACGACCAACACCACACCAATAAACCTTAGGGGGAATGCGCGTTGTCCAATGAGTCCGGTGCTGTCCTGACTGAACAAGAGGAGGCCACCGAAAGAGACTCATCCAACCCGATGACGATGGAGGACTACCTCCATTACGAATCGGAGGCCTTCAAGACTCCAAACCACGGAGACATCGTGGATGGAATCGTGGTACGCGTCGACGCCGACGAGGTCCTCGTCGACATCGGTGCGAAAGCCGAGGGTGTCATCTCCAGCAAGGAGCTGGGTCTCCGCGGCGAGGCAGACTCGGTCGGTCTCGAGCCCGGCGACCAGATCAAGGTCTACGTCCTCCAGCCTGAGAACGAGGAGGGCAACGTTGTCCTCAGCCTGCGGCGCGCCCGTGCGGAGACCACGTGGATTGTGGCCGCCGAAAAGCAGACCGACGGATCTGTCATCGAGGCGGACGTCAGGGAACAGAACAAGGGCGGCCTGATCGTCAACGTCCTGGGCCTCCGTGGCTTCCTGCCTTCGAGCCAGGTCGCACGCGCCTACGCAGGCAGCCTTGAGTCGCTGGTCGGGCAGCGGATCCCGGTCAAGATCCTCGAGGTCAACCGCAAGCGCAACCGGCTCATCGTCAGCCAGAAGGCGGCTGAGGACGAGGATCGCGCGCGCAAGCGCGAGGACCTGTTCAGCCGGCTGCTGACAGGCAGCACGGTCAAGGGAACGGTGTCGGGAATCACAAGCTATGGGGCGTTCGTCGACATCGGCGGCGCCGACGGGCTCATCCACATCTCAGAGCTCTCCTGGGACCGCGTGTCCAAGGTCACTGACGTGTTGCAGCTGGGAGAGGAGGTCACCGTCAAGGTGATCAAGCTCGATCCGGAGCAGACGCGCATCTCGCTTTCGCTTCGGCAGCTCCAGCAGGACCCATGGGAGAAGCTGGTTCAGTCGATGCCGATCGGCTCGATTGTCGAGGGCCAGGTCACGAAAACCAAGAAGTACGGCGCTTTCCTGCAGATCATGGCCGGCATCGAAGGCCTACTCCATATCTCGGAACTCTCCTGGGATCACGTCGAGCGCACCGAGGACGTCCTCAAAGTGGGGGAGAACCTCCAGGTGAAGGTGATTGGGATCGACACCGCGCGGCGCAGGATCTCGCTCAGCCTGAAGCAGCTTTCGGCTCCACCGGCCGGGCTTGCGGCAAGCCGGACGGACCGGCGGCCTGACGAGTACGAAGACGTGGAGGACGAGTCCTAACCGGACTCGCCTATTCGGCCAGCCGCTTCAGCGCAGGGGCGTAATAAGGATCGATGGTGAGAGCCATCCGGTAGGC
>Ga0193723_1000750_pt1 | contig 12719 bp, 15 predicted proteins | sample H2m2metaG_FD_143042 | JGI IMG/M metagenome (GOLD analysis project Ga0193723, IMG submission 143042) | Soil microbial communities from a riparian zone of the East river system, Colorado, United States - H2m2 | ecosystem: Environmental > Terrestrial > Soil > Riparian zone | place: USA: East River... | reverse complement strand
AGCATCTCCATCGCCGCTGTGCCCTGACCGTGGATCACGTCCCAATCGTCAAACGGATGGACGAGCGAGTACCCCAGCTCCGCCATAACCTCGTGCAGCCGCTCCTCCCGGTTCGCGAACGTAATGCCCTCCTGGATCACCTCGGCGCCCAATGCGCGTGTCGCGGCGACCTTGGCGGGGTTGGCGTCCTCCGGAATGAGGATCAAGGCCGGGATGCCGACGGTCCGAGCTGCCAGCGCCACCGCTTGCGCGTGGTTGCCAGAGCTCACCGCAATGACCCCGGCGGGCCGCGTCTCGCTCGCCATTTGAGACAGCACGGCGTTGAAGGCGCCTCGCGGCTTGAACGATCCGGTGACCTGGAAGCATTCAGCCTTGAGGTGCAGGTCGGGATCGAGATCGGTGGCCAGCGTCGGCGTGCGGCGGACATAGGGGCGGATCCGACCGGCGGCCTTCATCACGTCCGCGCTGTGGGCCTCCGCGAAGCTACTCAAGCCGGCGCTTTCTCCGGTTCCGACCGCTGTGGGTTCGCTGCGCCCCGGCCCACATTCGTGAGCACGATCCCGGCGAGGATGACGACCATGCCGACCACGATTGGTACTGTCACGACCTCTTGGAGGATTGTTACCCCCCAGAAAACCGCTGTCAGCGGAATGAGGAGCGTCACCCCCGATCCGCGTACGGGACCCAAGGAGTTGAGGACGTAGTAGTACAGCACGCCCGCGACGCCTGAGCCGGCAATACCCAGCGCCAGAACGGCGGCAATTGAATTTACCGCCAGGTGGACGCTCGGCAGGGCTGGCGCCGCCAACGGAAGCACGATCAGGGCTGTCATCGCCAGCTGGCCGATGCTGGCCTCGTACACGTTCATACCGCGCAGCTTGCGCCGCTGGTACAACGCCGAGACAGCATAAGAAGCAGATGCGAGAAGCACCGCCAGCGTGCCTAACACGTCAGCTCGAAGCCCACCCTTCGTCAAATCAGGAAGGACCAGGATCACCACTCCCGCGACTCCAATCAAAACCCCTGCGTAGTTGATGAGGCTCGGGCGCTCGCTCGGAATGACCCAGAACACGAAGACCGCCGCGAATAGAGGTGTCGTCGCGTTGAGGATGCTTGCCAAGCCGCTCGAGATGTGCTCTTCGCCCCAGGCGATCGCAATCCACGGCAGGACCCCTCCGGTGACAGCCATGATCGCGAACGGCAGCAGGCGCGCTTTCCAGTCCGCCGGGATGATGCGATGGTGCATCGCGGTCATGATCGCCACGAGCGCCAGAAGGCCGGAGCTCGAGCGGATCAAGACGAGCACCGACGGGCTCATGTCCTGAACGGCGACCTTGATGAATAGGAATGAGGCGCCCCAGATCAAAGCGATTGCCGCGAAGGCCAGGTAAGGAAGCCAACCGTGTCGGGAATCAGACACGCGTCGGCCAGTCGTCGGATGAGAGCACCAGGGTGACCGGGCCGTCGTTCTCGATCCCGACAGTCATGACTGCACCAAAGCTGCCGGTCTTGGTTTCTATTCCGCGCTCCCAAAACTGCTTGACGAAAGCGAGATAGAGCTCCTCTGCGCGCTTCGGATCCCCCGCGCCGAGCAGGCTCGGTCTGCGTCCCCGGCTCATGTCCGCGAAGAGAGTGAACTGAGACACGATCAGCGCGGAGCCTTTCACATCGACAAGGCTGAGGTTCATCCTGCCTACGCCGTCTGCAAAGATCCGCATGTCGATCACCTTGTCAGCCAGCCGCCGGATGGTTGCCTCTTCGTCATCGGAGCCCGCGCCCACCAACAACACCAATCCGTGGCCGATGGTTGCACGCTGTTTCTCCGCAGCGTCCTCCCAGGTGACTGAGCCGGACGTCACTCGCTGGACGACCAGCCTCATGGCGGCGACTAAATCTTTGGGCCGAAGTGCGGCTCGGCTTGGATCAGCGAATCGATGTACCTGAACCGTTCGTATCGGTGCTGGAGCAGCTCGTCGGTCGGCTGCTTCAAGAGCTGGTTCAGGTGGCGGTACAAAGCCTCGTCCAGGGCGACCGCCGTCGCCTCGTAATCGGTACGCGCGCTGCCTTCCGGCTCAGGCACGACCTCCTCGACCACGCCCATCGCGAGCAGGTCGCGCGAGGTGAGCTGAAGCTGCTCCGCAGCCTCCACCTTGCGCGTGTTGTCTCGCCAGACGATTGAGGCAGCCGCCTCGGGGGAGGCGACTGAGTAGATGGAGTTCTCAAGCATGATCACGCGGTCCGCGACGCCCATTCCAAGGGCACCTCCGCTGCCACCCTCGCCGATGACCGCGGCCACTATTGGCACGGGGATCCGAAACCATTCCATGATCGCCCTCGCGATCGCCGCGGCAATGCCACGCTCCTCGGCACCCGCACCAGGGTATGCGCCTGGGGTGTCGATGAGTGAAATGATCGGAAAGTTGAACTTGGCGGCGTGCTGCGCGAGGCGGATCGCCTTGCGGTACCCCTCCGGGTGCATCATGCCCCAGTTCCGCGCCACGCGCTCCTTGAGGCTGCGTCCTTTCTGGTGACCGAGGAACATGGTCGGCCGGCCGTGCCATGTTCCGATGCCGCCTGCCAGCGCAGGGTCGTCTCCCGAGATCCTGTCGCCGTGCAGCTCGATGAAGTCCGGCGCCATCCGCCTGATGTAGTCGAGCGAGTACGGGCGGTCAGGATGGCGGGCGAGCTCGACCACTTGCCAGACGGTCAAAGTCGTCTCATCCGGCCGGCGGCCATGCGTTGTCATGGGTACACCTCGAGCAGGTGCGCCAGGAGGCGCCGCAGCTCAGGTCGCGGCACCACCATGTCGACCTGCCCACGCGCCAGCTGGAAGTCGGCGCTCTGGAATCCGGGCGGCAGGTCTGCGTATGTCGCCTGCTTGATCACGCGCGGACCCGTGAAGCCGATGGCAGCGCCGGGTTCCGCAATGTTGATGTCGGCGAGCAGAGCCAACGACGCCGCCGTGCCACCGAACGTCGGATCCGTGAGGACCGAGAAGAACGGGACCCGCGCGACGTCCAGGCGCCCGACCGCCGCGTTGACCTTGGCCATCTGCATCAAGGCCAGCACTCCCTCCTGCATGCGAGCGCCGCCCGAAGCGGTGACCAGCACATACGGCAGCCCCGACGCGGCGGCCTGCTCCATCCCTCGCGCCAGGCGTTCGCCGGCCACGATTGACAGAGTTCCGCCGACAAAGCGGAAGTCGAAGGTCGCCAGCCAGATTTCACGGCCGCCAAGGGCGCATGTCCCCGTGCGGACCGCCTCGTTCAGGCCCTCGTCGCGCAGCTGGTCAAGGGTGACCTGGTACGGCTTGGGCACTTTCCAGTTGAGGAGGTCGTGAGAGCGAACGTCGCCGTATCGCTCTTTCCATGTACCGCGGTCGGCGATGAGCGCAATCCAGGCGTCGGCGCCAAGCCGGAAATGATGGCCGCAGGCACACACATATGCATGCCTTCTCAGCACTTCATGGTCGAGGCTCACGCCGCAGCCCGGGCAGTTCGTGGGCAGGGGGATCGGAGGCAGCTTCGCCCCGGTGATCCGCACCTCGGCCGGTTTCTTTGCAGCAACCATCTAGAGAGACAGTCCTCCGTCGACAGCGATCACCTGGCCAGTTATGAAACCGGCGCGCTCAGAGCATAGGAAGGCGACCATGGCTGCAACATCCTCCGCCTTCCCTTCGCGCTTGATTGGCGTCATCTTGACTAGCTCACCCACCATGTCGTCGGTAAGCGAGCCTGATGTCAGCTCGGTGCGAACGTAACCCGGCGCCACTGCATTGCACGTGATGTTCCGAGATCCGTACTCCTTCGCCACGGATTTTGTGAAACCGATCAGCCCTGCTTTGGCTGCGGCGTAGTTGGATTGCCCGGCGTTGCCGGTCAACCCGACGATCGAGGAGATGTTCACGATCCTGCCCCAACGAGCGCGCATCATCCCCGACATGATGGCGGCCCTCGTGGTGGCGAAGGCTGACATCAGGTCGGTACGAATCAGCTCCTCCCAGTCGGCCGGGGCCATCTGTATGAGCAGCTTGTCTCGCACCGCCCCTGCGTTGTTCACGAGGATGTCGACGCGCCCAATCGCTTTGACCATCGCCTCAACCTGCGCCGGATCGCCAACGTCGGCCTTGTGCGCTGTTCCCCCGGGCAGCGCGCTGGCTGTCTCTTCGGCAGCCGCCTTGTCGGACCGGTAGTTGACCGCCACCTTCGCGCCCATCCCGGCAAGCGCCTCGCTGATGGCGCGGCCGATCCCCTTGCCACCGCCGGTGACCAGCGCAGTCTTGCCTTCGAGCTCCATCACGCCGTCACCGGGTCGGCAAAGTCGATGAACAGCTCCTCTGCGTTCCACGTGTCGACACCTGGAATGTGCTTGGCGGCGAGGCTGGCGAGCACCCGTCCAGGCCCAAGCTCGACCACCGTCCGCACCTCCATGGTCCGCATCGAGACCATGGTCCGTGCCCAGTCGACCTGCCGCAACATCTGCTGGCGCAGCTCTTCCTGCAGGCTCGCCACTGTGCGCATCGCCTCACCGGTGGCATTGGCAAGTATCGGAATGGAAGGGGCTTTGAGAGGTAGCTTGTCGACCACCTTCCGAAAAGCCGCCGCCGCCTTCGCCATCAAGGGGGTGTGGGCGGGCAGCGGGATCGTAAGAATGAGGGCGCGACGCGCGCCGGCAGCCAGGGCCAGCTGCTCGGCCTCCTGCACAGCAGCGATTTCGCCTGAGAGCACGAACTGCACATCGGCGTTTCGGTTGGCGACCCACAGCTGGCCTTTGGCCGAAGCCTGGCGTCGGATGTCTTCGACCTGTGCCTCCTCGAGGCCCACTATCGCGATCATGCCTCCCGGCTGCTCGTCAGCCGCCTGAGCCATGATCCTGCCCCGCTCTTTGACGACGAGCAGCGCCGTCTCCCAGGGGATGGATCCGGCAGCGGCAAGCGCCGCGATCTCCCCGAGGCTGTGCCCAGCGGTCACCTCGACATCCTCTGGCCCGTAGCTCTCTTGCCAGACCTCGTATGCCGCCCAGCAAACCGCCATCACACATGGCTGGATGATGTCGGTCCGGTTGAGCTCCTCGACAGGGCCTTCGAAGCACAGCCGGCGGATCGGCATGTCAAGAACCTCTTCGGCACGCTCGAAAGCGCGGCGGGCTGCCGGATAGCGATCGTGGATGTTCTTACCCATCCCGGGCTTCTGCACGCCCTGGCCTGGAAACAGAAGCGCGATTGGGCCGGTGAGCTTTACACCCACTTGAGGAGGCTGGCGCCCCACGTCAGGCCGGAGCCGAAGCCTGCCAGGAGGACGTGGTCCCCTGTCTTGACGCGGCCCTTTCGGATCGCTTCCTCCAACGCGATGGGGATCGATGCGCTCGATGTGTTGCCGTACTCGTCGATGTTGATGGCGACACGGTCAAGGGGCAACCCGATGCGCCGGGCGGCAGCGTCGATGATGCGGAAATTAGCCTGGTGAGGGACCCAGAGGTCGATGTCTTCCATCGCGATGCCGGCTGCGCTGCACACCTCGTTTGCCTGGCGGATGAAGATGTCGACGGCGAACTTGAAAACGTCAGGGCCTTCCATCTCGATGATTGGCGCGGGATCCTTGGCGGCGTAAGCGCCGAACTCCTTGTTGCCGCAGGTGACCTGAAGGTAACCGCGACCGTCGCTGCCAAGACACCACGAAAGGAAGCCGGCGCCCGCCGGCGCAGGGCGCACCACGGCAGCGCCTGCGCCATCGCCGAAGATCACTGCGGTGCCGCGGTTCGAATAGTCGAGCATCCGCGACAAGACCTCGGCGCCGATGACAAGCACGTTGTCGGCGCGCTCGGTGGCGATGAAAGAGTCCGCCGTTGCCAGCCCATACATGAAGCTGGTGCATGCGGCAAGCATGTCCCACGCGACTGCGCCCGGCGCATCGAGCTCGTCCTGGATGCGGCAGGCGATGGATGGGAACGGCCCGTCAGGCGAGGAGGTTCCGACCAGGATCATGTCCAGGTCGCTCGCTTTGATCCCGGCAGCGTCAAGCGCGCTCTGGGCTGCCTTGGTCGCCAGCTCCAGTGTGGTGGTGCCCGGCTCGGCGATGTGCCGGGTGCGGATGCCAGTTCGCTCGGTGATCCACTTGTCAGACGTGTCCATCATCTTCTCGAGGTCGAAGTTGCTGATCACCTTCTCGGGTGCGTAAACACCCATGCCGGCGATGGCGCTGTGGCGGCCCTTGGTCTTGAACGAGCGAAGCGGAACCGCTCCGGAACGAGTGCGGTAGGCGGTGGTTATCGCCACGTCACTTAAGCCTCCAGCCGTTCGGCGGTCTTCTGCTCCAGAAACTTCCAGAGGTCGCCGATCAGCTTCATTTTCTCGAGCTCCTCTTCGGGCAGCTCGACGTCGTACTTGTCTTCCACGGCGGCGATGAGCTCGACGAGGTCGAGCGAGTCGGCAGCGAGGTCCTTGGCGAAGCTCTTATCGAGCTGCACCTGGTCCGGTTCGATGCCGAGGATCTCAGCCGCGAGACTCTGTAGTTCTTTGAATTCGAGTGTGGTTGCCATCGGCATTCTCCTAGTTGGCCTCGGGGCCTTTGATGACGAGCGTGGCGTTGTGGCCGCCGAATCCAAATGAGTTCGACACGGCCACCGTGATGTCCTTCTTGCGGGCCTTGTTGGGCACGTAGTCGAGGTCACAGTCAGGGTCAGGGTCATCGAGGTTGATGGTCGGCGGCAACAGTCCCCTGTCGAGCGCAAGCACGCAGGCGGCCGCCTCGATGGCGCCGGCCGCCCCGAGCAGGTGGCCGTGCACCGACTTTGTCGAACTGACGGCCAGCTTGTGAGCATGGTCGCCGAAGACCGCCTTGATCGCCTTGGTCTCGGCGAGGTCTCCCAGCTTGGTCGAAGTGCCGTGCGCGTTGATGTAGCCGACTTCGCTCAGCTCGACACCGCTCTTCTCGAGCGCGCGGCGCATGGCGCGGATCGCACCCTTGCCTTCAGGATGTGGCGCCGTGAAGTGGTGCATGTCGGCACTTGCGCCGTAGCCGGCGATCTCGGCCAGGATCCTCGCCCCACGCTTCTTCGCGTGCTCCATCTCCTCGAGGACGAGCATGACCGAGCCTTCGCTCATCACAAAGCCGTCGCGTCCAAGGTCGAACGGCCGGCACGCCTTCTCAGGCTCGTCGTTTCGTTCGCTGACCGCCTTGATCTGGCAGAAGGCGCCCATGGTCAGGGGCGTGATCGTTGCTTCGGAGCCGCCGGCGAGCATCGCCACGGCGTCACCGCGCTTGATGATCTCCGATGCCTCGCCGATTCCGTGAGAACCTGACGCGCAAGCGCTGACGATGGCGTAGTTCGGACCACCGGCGTGACAGTGGATGGCGACGATGCCGGCGGCCATGTCCGCGATCATCATCGGCACAGTGAAGGGGCTGATCCGCTTCGGGCCTCGCTCCATGAGCTGGGTGTGGCTCTTCTCGATCTCTTCCATCCCGCCGATGCCGGAGCTGACTATCACGCCCACGTCGTCGGGGTCCATTTCGCCTGGGTTGAGCCCCGCCTGCGCAAGGGCCTGCTTGGAGGCGCCGAGGGCGAACTGGCAGTAGCGCCCGATATGGCGGGCGGTCTTCCGGTCCATGTATTCCTCGGGGTTGAAGCCCTTGACCTCGCCGGCGATCTTGGTGTCGAAGTTGGTGGTGTCGAAATGCGTTATCGGGCCGATTCCGGAGACCCCCTCGACCATGTTCGACCACACGGTCTCGAGATCGTTGCCGATCGGGGTGATGAAGCCCATTCCGGTGACGGCCACACGTCGGCCGTTTGAGTTAGATGTCATGGCTCAAGGATACGGACGCCAGGGCCAATCCACACTGGCACACAGTGTTAAAACAGGCGGGATTGTTTGGACACGACGTCCTAGTCGAGGCTAAAGCAGCTTGCGGAGATCCAGCGCCAGCTGCAAGCGCAGGCGCGTCTGGGGGCTGTCGAGGTCGCTGCCAAGCAGGTCCCGCAGCTTTTCCAGGCGGTACAGCACTGTGTGGCGATGCAGCTTGAGGGCTGCCGCAGTGTCCTTGACAGAGCCCGCGCCGAGGTACGCCTGCAGCGTTTCCAGTAGCTGATCGCGATTCCGCGCCTTGGCCTCCAGCAGCGGACCGAGGCTATCGACCACGAAACGCTCAGCCAGGCGGGGGTTCTGGGCGAGGACCAGCTGCGGGATGACCTCATCGTGGCGGTGAACGACGGCATCCGGGCGGAGCTTGCGCCCAACCTCGATCGCTTGCTGCGCCTCCAGGTAGGACCCCGAGATGCCTCGCAGGCCTGTGTGGTAGCCGCCGATGCCCGCGCGCACCCGGGCGCGAGCGGTGCCCGAGCGCTTGACTGCCTCCTTCTGCAGGCTCATGACGAGCTGGCGCGCGCCCTCCACGTCGGCCGCCGACTCGGCCGGCCACAGGATGACAAGCGTCGTCGGATCAGTGGCATGGTGGATCGCGCCGCGAGGCAGCGGAAGCGAGGCCACCACCTCTGACAGCCCTTCTCCACCCTGCTCGCCATCGCGGTTGCCGATGACCAGCTTGCAAACTGCGGCCACGTAGCCTGTTTGTGCGATCGGCATGTTCAGCGCCAGCGCTTGCTTCTGAAGCTCGAGCTCTGAGTCGAAGTTGTCGCTGATCAGCGCATGAAAAAGCCGGGCGCGCGCTCGAGTCCCGCGCTGCATGTGCTGCTCGCGAGCGTGCAGGTAGGTCTTGGTCACCTCAGCCGCAACCTGGTCCAGCGCGGCGAACACGTAGTTCGCGGTGAGCATGATCGCCTCGGGGGTTGCCTCGGGATGACCCCTCCACGCACGAAGAATCGCGTCCCACGCGACGCGGGCGGCGATTCGGTAGGCATTCAGGATCGGCTCGACCGATTGACTGCTGCGCGCTTGCAGAATGCCGAGCTGCGCCACACGGCGAAGCTCTTCGGCGGTGGCCGGGCGCGCCTCGCGAGCGGTGGCCAGGAACAAATCAAGGCCGGCCTCGCAGGCTTTGGCGATCGCTGACCGCTGAGGCGGGATCCCAGTCGAGTGATCCCAGTGAACGATGCTCACCACCGCACGCGCCATGTGGCGCGCCATGCCCGCCCTGCGCCGCTCCAGCTCGGCCACGAGGGTGGCGGGCAGCTGGGGCGCCGGCTTGGACCGGGCGGCCAACCTTGCCATGGGCCTGACTATACGGCGCAGCCGCCGTTTAGGACATGTGGTCGATAGTTAAGTCAGCTCGAGTGTTCCTTGACGAAGGTCAGGATTCGGCGCCAGGCGTCGTCGCATGCATCTTTCCATTCGGCAAAGTTGCGATCGAAGAAGCTGTGCGGCGCTCCCTCATAGATGTGCATCTCGTGAGGGACTTTGGCCTCGGTGAGCTTCTTGTCGAAGTCGTGGAAGGCTTCCTGCGGCGTGAAGTCGGAGCCGGCGACGAGCAGGAGCAGCGGCGCTTTCATCCTGGAGAGGAATGGCAGCGATCTCTCCGGCCGGCCGTAGAACCCGATGCTGCCGTTCAGCCCCGGGTGAACACAGATTTGACCGCGCCGCCGTCCTTCGACCTCAGGTGGGCGATAGCAGCTGCGACGTCGGCACTGATGCCGTCCGCGGTGGTCTTCTCGACATGCGGCATGAACTCGAAACCTTCGCCACGGTCACCCATCCCAGCTGTGCGGCCGAAGTAGTCGATGGCGACGGCATCGATGCCGGCCTCGGCAAAGCGTTGGGCCAGCTCCTTGTAAAAGTTATGCAACCCTCGCACGTCTGGCATGACGACCATGCCGGCGCCGGTTGGCGTAGCGGCGCGCGCGAAATAGGCCATGAGCTTGTTGCCGTCTGAAGCTGTGAGCACCATGTCACCGTGATCGGAGGCGGCGCCGCCGACCGGCGGCAGGGGCGGGCGGGCATCATCTGAGTAGCACATCCCTCGATTCTCTACTAGATTGATTCACCGATGAAGATCGAGAGCACCGCATTTACTCGCGACGATGTCGAGCAGTTCCTCGATGAGATGCTCGACCACGATCGCCACCTCCTCGCCGACCGGCTTGAAAAGGCGTCGGCACGCCTTGCTGCGTTGGGTCCGCGAATCAAAGAGGGGCGCGGGGAAACCGAATGGAGCCACCACGAGATCCTGGCGCACATCGCTGTCCTTTCAAAGTTCTACGGAGTCCTGGTGCACAAGATCTCAAGCGGCCAGATGAGCGAGATCGATCTGCTGCAAAACGTCAACCTGCGCGATGTCGCCGGCGAGCAGATGGCCCAGATCGAACCCGCAGAGCTCCTTCGCATGACGCTCGCCGACCAGGCGCGCACTCTCAAGCTGCTCCGCACAGTCGAGCCCTCCGCGCTGAGACGCAAGGCCAAGCTCGAGAACGGAGAGATGATGAGCGCCGACGAGGTCGCACGCCTTCCTCTCGTCAACCATCTCGAGATGCACGTCGACCAGCTCGAGCGAGCTTTGGGCTAAACCGCGCCCTCGGAGCCGACCTTTCGGAGCTCCTGCCTGAGCGAGTCGCCGGCCTTCGTCATGATCGCATGGTCCGGATTCGGGTCCTGGTTGTCGAAATCGAGGTCATGAGGTCCGTCTATGGGCACCACGTGGAAATGCACATGGGGCACCTCGAGGCCGACGAGGATGAGCCCGATGCGGGTGGGCTTGAACACCGCCATCTGCGCCCGGCCGATTGCCCGGGCGACGCTCGTGAGGCGAGCGAGCAGCTCAGGGTCGAGATCGAGCCAGTGGTCGATCTCCTGGCGTGGCACGACCAGGGTGTGCCCCGGCTTCAACGGCCGGTTCGATAGAAACCCGACGCAGAGCTCGTCTTTCCAGACGAAATTCGCGGGCAGCTCGCCGGCGATGATGCGGCTGAATATGGTCGGCATCGGTTTAGCGTAAATCGCTAGCCTTTGGACGTGCCGCCAGTGGGCCGGTCGAGAGATTTGGAGATCCAGGGGTCCCTCCCATGGCTTCGCCATGGGGGCCCCAGTGGAAGGGGTGGACCGACTAGGAACGCACTGAAAGTGCGTGACGACGGCGGGACGGGCCCCCTAACGCACGGATCGGGCCGCATGGGCTCCAAAGATCCGACCGGCATCGCTGGTGGCATGTCCTGATGCCGCCTGCCGCGCAACTCATCGATGCGACGAAGAAATACGGCGCGGTGGAGGCGCTCAAGGGCGTCAGCTTCGACATCGAGCTCGGCGAGGTGGTGGCGATGCTTGGACCCAACGGCGCAGGCAAGACGACCTCGATCAGCCTGCTCCTTGGCATGCGCAACCCGACCTCAGGCAAGGCGCTCCTCTTCGGGCTCGACCCGAAAGACCTGAACGCGCGCAGCCGGGTGGGCGTGATGCTCCAGGAGTCCGGGATTCCCCAGATGCTCAAGGTGCGCGAGATCGTCGACCTGTTCCGCTCCTATTACCCAAAGCCGATGGCGCGGGATCGCGCGATTGCGATGGCCGGCCTCGAAGAGAAGGCGAATGCCCTGGTCAAGGAGCTTTCTGGTGGGCAACGCCAGAGGCTCTACTTCGCCCTGGCTGTCTGCGGAGACCCCGAGGTGCTGTTCCTGGACGAGCCGACCGTGGGCATGGACGTCGAGGGCAGGCGTTCGTTCATCGAACGGATCGCGGAGTTCGCAGGCCTGGGACGCACGGTGGTGCTGACCACCCACTACCTCGAGGAGGCGGATCAGCTGGCCAAGCGCGTGATCGTGATCGACCGAGGCCTGGTCATCGCCGACGCGTCACCCCAGGAGATCAAGTCCAAGGTCGCGGGCAAACGGGTGCGCTTCAAGTCGGCGGCGCTCACGGATAAAGACCTCGATGGCTTGCCGGTCACCAGCTCGGCGATCAACGACCACACCCTGCAGCTGCTGACCAACGAGCCGGAGGCGGTGCTGAAAGAGCTGTTCGGTCGGGGAATCGACATCACCGAGCTCGAGGTGTCCGGCGCCGATCTGGAAGACGCGTTTATCTCGATGACCAGCCACAAGGCGGACGCCTGATGGCCGCGATCGCGACCCGGCGCGCGCCGGTCCTTCCGATGCTGGCCAGTCAGACCTGGGCGGAGTTTCTCAAGCTGTGGCGCGTCCCGGCTTTCACGCTGACTTCTCTCTTCCTGCCGGTCATGTTCTACGCGTTCATCGGGATCGGTCAGTCGTCCGAGACCGTCAGCCCCGGAGTGACTTTCGGCGCTTACTTCCTGGCTTCGATGGCCGTGTACTCGGTGGCCAACGTCATGATCTTCAGCTTCGGGATCACGGTGGCAACGGAGCGGGGCATGAAGACGGACCTGTTGATGCGCGCGACTCCGCTCCCGGCGCTGGTCTACCTGCTGTCGAAGGCCATCACCGCCGTCGTGTTCGCCGCGATGACCCTGGTCGTGCTCTTTCCGTTCGCCTACATCGCGGGCGGGGTTCGGCTCGAGGCAATTGAGTGGGCGACGCTGGCCGTCAGAGTGCTGCTGGGCTCCTTACCTTTCATCGCGGCCGGCTTCGCCATCGGTTACCTGTCCGGTCCCAACTCGGCCGTGGCTGTGATCAACCTGATCTATCTGCCGACGGCGTTCGCATCCGGGCTCTTCTTCCCGAAGCAGCTGCTGCCGCAGTTCATTCAGAACATCTCGCCGTATCTTCCGCTCCACTTCTTCGGCCAGCTGGGCTGGGACGCGATCGGCGCGCCAACCGATGGGAGCGTTACCACCGACTGGCTCTACCTGATCGGGTATGGA
>Ga0193723_1000749_pt1 | contig 12722 bp, 13 predicted proteins | sample H2m2metaG_FD_143042 | JGI IMG/M metagenome (GOLD analysis project Ga0193723, IMG submission 143042) | Soil microbial communities from a riparian zone of the East river system, Colorado, United States - H2m2 | ecosystem: Environmental > Terrestrial > Soil > Riparian zone | place: USA: East River... | reverse complement strand
GTCTGGACCTCCGGGAACGCCTGAAGGACATCGAGGCGTTCCCGGAGGTCCAGACAGCGACGTACGTGTCGGAGGACGAGGCGTTGGCGCGGGCGCGGGCCGAGCTGGTCGAGTTCCGGGACGTGCTGCGCGAGCTCGAGCGCAACCCCCTGCCGGCCTCGATCGAAGTGAAGCTGAAGCCGACGTTCCGCGATGCCGAGCACGTGAGCCTGGTGGCGGAGCGTCTGCGCGGCTTCGGGTTCGTGGACGACGTGCGGTTCGGGCGCGACTGGGTCGAGAAACTCGACCGCCTGCGCCAGCTCGCCGCCGCGGTGGGGATCGTGGTGGGAGCCGCGTTCGCCGCGGTCGCGATCATCATCATCGGCACGACGATCCGGATGGCGGTGCTGCAGCGCGGCCGGGAGATCGCCATCATGCGCCTGGTGGGCGCGACCGATGGATTCATCCGGCGCCCCTTCCTGCTGCAAGGCACCATCAAAGGGCTCCTCGGCGGCGCGGTGGCGGTCGGCTTGTCCTTCGCCGCGTACGCGCTCATCGACCACTACTTGATCCAGGCGGCGTTCTTCACGCGTGAGCAAGCCGCGGCGATCGTCGGGTTCGGCGCGCTCATCGGACTGCTGGGGAGCGCGACGAGTGTCGGCCGCCACCTCAAGCGGGTATGAACAGCACGGGGCGTGGAGCGTGGGGCGTGGGGCTAGCGTTCGGGCTCCTCGCACTTGGCCCGGTGTCGCTGCCCGCTCAGCGGCCCACCTACCAGCAGCAGATGCAGGACAACCAGCGCCGTCTCGAGGGAATCCGCCGCGAGCGTTCCGAGGTGGAGCAGGAGCTGGCCCGCCTGCGCACCGCTGCCCATTCGCTCTCCGACGAGCTGGCGAACATCGACCGCCAGAAACAGAGCACGAACCGCATCGTCAACGAGCTGGACCGCCAGATCGCGGGACTCGGCCAGCAAATCGACCAGATCACCGTGGACCTGTTGCTGGCGCAGGACGCGCTGCTCGAGAAGCGCGCGGTGCTCGAGCGTCGACTAGTGGACATCCACAAGCGCGGCCCATTGTACGGCTGGCAGGTGCTGCTCGCCGCCGAAAGCTTCGGGGACCTGCTCTCGCGCTACAAGTATCTCTACCTCGTGAGCCGCCAGGATCGGTTGCTCACGAACGACATGCACAAGCTGCGCGACCGGGTGGCGCGGCAGCGGCAGCTGCTCGTCGACGCGCGCGAAACCCTGGGGCGGCGGCGGCGCGAGCGCACCGACGAGCTGGACCGCTATCAGACGCTGGAGCGCGAGCGCCAGACCAACCTCAAGGAGACCCGCCGCAGCACCCGCCAGGCGGAGCAACGCTTGTCGCGCCTCGAGCGCGACGAGCGCGGCCTCAACGACCGCATCGAAGCCCTGGAGCGGGCGCGCCGTGAGGCGGAAGCGCGCGGCGCCGCCGCCGGTCCCGGCGCGATCACGACAGCCGACCTGGGGGGGCTGGACTGGCCGGTCGAAGCCGCGGGGGGGGGCCTCGTCATCTATCCGTTCGGCACGACTACCGGGCCGAACAACACGCGCATTCCGCGCCACGGCATCGGCATCAAGGCGCCCGTCGGGTCGGCCGTGCGCGTGGTCGCCCCGGGAACCGTAAGCCTCGCAGGCCCTCTGGGCCTCTACCTCACGTCGGTCCTGGTCGATCACGGCGGCGGCTACTACACGTTTTACGCCTACCTGAACGACGCGACGGTGCGGAAAGGGGACCGGGTCGCCCGGGGACAAGTGATCGGCCATGTGGGCGGCGAGTCGAGCGACGAGGGACCCCACCTTCACTTCGAGATCCGCGGGCAGGGCGGCATCGCGCTCGATCCCGCGAACTGGCTGCGCCGCCCCTCAGCACGGCCCAGACGGTGACGGGGTCGAGGCTCGGCGCGATCGCGGCTGGCATCGCGCTCGCAGCCTGCGCGTCCGACCCCCGCACGCTCACCGTTGCCGGCACGGTGGAGATCCGCGAGCTGCGGCTCGCCCCGCTGGCCGCGGGGCGCGTGGTGCGGCTGCTCAAGGACGAAGGCGACACCGTGCGCCGCGGCGACACGGTGGCCGTGCTCGAGCAGCCGGGCCTCCAAGCCCTCATCGACCAACAGCGCGCCCGGGCCGAGGCCGCCACGGCGCGAACGGCCGAAGTGCAGGCGGCCGAGGCCGACAGCCAGCGCGCCGCCCGAGACCTGGCGCGCGCCCGGCCGCTGCGCGAGAGCGGGGTGCTCGCGCCGCAGCAGTTCGAGGCGCTGCAAAGCGCGGCCGCCGCGGCCGCGGCGCGGCTCCAGGCCGTGCGCGGCGCCGTCCGCGAATCCCAAGCGGCCCGCGCAGGCCTCGCCGCGATCGAGGCGATCCGCGACCAGCTCACCCTCGTCGCTCCCGATGACGGGATCGTGCTGACCCGCTACGTCGAGCGGGGCGAGGCGGTGACGGCCGGGATGCCGGTGGTCTCGATCGGTCTTGTGACCCGGCCGTGGATCCGTGCGTACATCGGCGAGCGGTTCCTCGCGCGTGTCGCCGTGGGCCAGGCGGTGGCCGTGCGCACGGACGCATTCCCCGATTCGGCCTTCAGCGGGCGCATCGTCGAGATTTCGCCACGCGCTGAGTTCACTCCGCGCGCCGCGCTCACCGAGCGCGAGCGCGCCGATCTCGTCTTCGCCATCAAGGTGCGGGTCGACGACCCGCGGGGCCGGCTCAAGGCCGGCCTTCCCGTCGATCTCGCCATCGCCCTCCTGCCGTGACCGGGTTCGCGGTCGAGACCCGCGGCCTCACGCGGCGCTTCGGCCCGATCACCGCGGTTCGCGACCTCACACTCCAGATCGCCACTGGCGAGGTGTTCGGCCTGCTCGGCCCGAACGGCTCTGGGAAAACGACCACGATCCGCATGCTGTGCGGGCTGCTCGCCCCCTCGACGGGAACGGCGGCGGTGTGCGGGATCGAGGTCACCGAAGCCCCCGACCGCATCAAGGAGCGAATCGGGTACATGTCGCAGAGGTTCGGCCTGTACGAAGACCTGACGGTCGCCGAGAACATGGACTTCTACGGCGGGATCTACGGGCTGGCAGACGCGGGGGGTGGCCGCGGCGGCCGCATCGCCGAGGTGGTGGCCTTCCTGGGCCTCGAGCGCCGCCTGCCGCAGCTGGCGGGAACCCTCTCCGGAGGCTGGAAGCAACGGCTCGCGCTCGCCTGCGCGCTGATGCACCAGCCCGCACTCCTCTTCCTGGACGAGCCGACGGCGGGGGTCGACCCCGCGGCGCGCCGCAGCTTCTGGCGCACGATCCACACCCTCGCGGCCGCGGGGACGACGGTCATCGTCACCACGCATTACATGGACGAGGCGGCGCAGTGCGGCCGCGTAGCGATGATGAGCCAGGGACACCTGATCGCCCTCGGCACGCCCACCGAGGTGGCTGCGCAGGTCGGCGGGCAAAGCCTGGAGGACGCGTTCGTCATCCTGCAGGAGCGGGATGAGTTGGAGACGGGTGGGGACCGATCATGAAGCGCTTCTGGCCGATGTTCCGCAAGGAGTTCATCCAGATGCGCCGCGACCGGCTCACCCTGGGGATCATGGTGGGCATCCCGGTGATCCAGTTGCTGATGTTCGGCTTCGCGATCCAGACGGACGTGCGCCACATCCCCACCGTCGTGCTCGACGAGTCCCGCACGCCGGCGAGCCGCGACATCATCCACGCCTTCGAGAACACCGGGAGCTTCCGCATCGTCGGGCACGTGGACGAGCGGCGCGCCCTCGACGCGGCGATCGCGCGGGGCGACGCGCAGGCGGGGATCGTCATTCCGGCTGACTACCCGCGCGACCTGGCGCGCGGGACGACGGCCACGGTCCAGGTGATCGTGGACGCCTCGGATCCGCTCTCGTCCACGGCCGCCCTCGGCGCGGCCGCCGGCGTGGCGCAGGTGCGGAACCTGGCGATTCTCTCGGCAGCGGCCGGACGGTCGCAGCTGCCGCTCGAGGCGCGCGTCCGGCCGCGCTACAATCCCGGGCTGCGCAGCCCCAACTACATCGTGCCGGGGCTCGTGGGGGTGATCCTCACGATCACGATGGTCCTCGTCACGGCGATGGCGATCGTGCGCGAGCGCGAGCGCGGCACCCTCGAGCAGCTCATCGTCACGCCCATTACCAAGACCGAGCTGATGCTGGGAAAGATCGCGCCGTACGTAGGCGTCGGAATGGTGCAGATGACGGCGGTGCTCGTGCTGGGCCGGTTCGTCTTCGACGTGCCGCTGACGGGCAACGTGCTGCTGCTCTACGGCGTCGCGCTCGTGTTCGTCGTCGCGAGCCTGTCGCTGGGGCTGTTCGTCTCCACGCTGGTCCGCACCCAGCAGCAAGCGATGCAGCTGAGCTTCTTTTTCGTCCTCCCCAACATCCTGCTCTCGGGGTTCATGTTCCCCCGCCAGGCGATGCCGCTCGTGTTTCAGTGGCTCGGCGCGCTCCTGCCGCTGACCCACTTCCTGAAGGTGCTGCGGGGCATCCTGTTGAAAGGCGTCGGGGTGACCGAGCTATGGCAGGAGATGGTGCTGCTCGTTCTGTTCGCGGTCGGGCTGACCGCGCTCGCGGTGCGCCGCTTCCAGAAAACGCTGGATTGATCTACGGGGTCGAACCCGCCACGGCGATGCGCTCGGGCGCACCCTTGGCGTGCTGCAGCGCGTTTTCCACGAGGGTGAACAGATCCTCCGGGCGCAACGCCTCGGAGTGCGGGTAGGCGACGACACCCGCGGAGATCGAGGGCGCCTTCCCTGGTCCCAGGTCAGCGAACGTGTGCCGCCCGAACATCTGACGCAGCCGCTCGACGAAATGACGGCCGCCGGGTCCGTCGGTTTCGGGCAGGATGCACGCGAACTCGTCGCCGCCGTAGCGCGCCACGAAGTCCGGGGCGCGAATCTCCCGCTGCAGCATGGCGCCCACCTCGCCGAGCACTCGATCGCCCGCGGGCTGTCCCAGCCGCTCGTTGATCTCGCGCAAACGGTCGATGTCCACCAGCACGAGGGCGAAACGGAGGGAGTAGCGGCGGGCGCGCTCGAATTCGTCGCGCACGCGGCGATCGAGCGCGTCGAGCGACCCGCACCCGGTCATCTCGTCGGTGGCGCCGGCGCTGATCTGCCGGCGGTAAATCGCGGAGCGGCGTCCCTCGTTCTCGAGTACGCGGGCGGCGGCCTGCGCGATCGTATTGGCGAACGCTACGTCCTCCGGCCGGAGCTGCGGATCGCCCTTTTCGGTCCGGAGAAAAAAGACGCCCGCGGCGCGTCCCTGCACGAACACGGGCAGGGCCACCGCCGCCTGCACGTTCACCTCGATCTCCTGCTGCGACCAGCGCTGGCGGATCGCGGCGAACAACGGGTGCTCGTGCACGTCGTTGATCACCACGGGCCGCTCGGTGCGAATCGCCTCCTGGATTTCCGGGTAGCGATCGAACTCGACGCGCAGGTCGCGGACCGCAGGATTCTCGTACACGGCCACGACGCGCCCCTTGTCTTCCCCCGGCGCGGTCAGCACGAAGGAGCAGTGTGACAGCCCGAACGCCTGTCCCACGCGCCGCACCAGTGTCTGGAAGATCTCGTCGGCGCGGAGGGCGGCGGAGACTTCCTGGAAGATGTCGAACAGCAGGTCGCGCGCGCGCAGCGCCTCCTGGGCGTCCCGCAGCTCGCCGCGGACGTAGAGGTGGGCGTCGAGCCGTGCGCGCAGTTCGGGCAGGTGCACCGGCGCGAGCAGGACGTCGCGCGCTCCCGCCAGCAGCGCTTCGGTCGCCGCTTCGGCGCCGCCGCCCGTGAGGATGACGAAGACCGGGGCTCCCGCGTAGGCGGGCTGCGTCGCGAGGTCGCGGACCTGGTCCGCCAGGGCGGCGCCGCCGGGCTCAGCCGTATAGAGCAGGAGATCAGGTGGGGGCCCCCCGACCGCCGCTTGGGACGCCTCCGTGACCTGGAAGCCACCACGTACGAGCAGCCGCTCCAACCCTTCGGGTCGAGCGGCGGCGGTTCCGATCAGCAGGACTCTGTGACGGGCGGCGTCAGGCAATGCGTCTCTCGCGCGCGATGAGCCGCGGCAAGCTATAGTTGTGCCGATGTCAGGGCAAGCACGCGGTCGCGCACGGGAGACGCGGCGCGCACGACGTCGCATGATCGCGAACCAAATCGCGAGTCGCGGCTTGCGCGACTGTCGCATCCTCGCCGCGATGGCCTCGACGCCGCGCGAGTGGTTCCTGCCCCCGGACCTCGCGCGGCGCGCGTACGACGACGCGCCGCTGCCGATCGGCAACGGCCAGACGATCTCCCAACCGTACATTGTCGCGCTGATGACGGCGTGCCTCGCTCCCCGCCGCCGCGACCGGATCCTGGAAATCGGAACCGGCTCCGGTTATCAGACCGCGATCCTTGCCCGTCTCGCTGGCACCGTCTATACGGTCGAGCGGCTGCCCGACCTGCTCGTCGAAGCGGAAGAGCGGTTCCGGCGGCTCGGGCTCACGAACATCCAGACGCGCCTGGGCGACGGCGCGGCCGGGTGGCCCGAGGAGGCACCGTTCGACGGCATCCTCGTGGCGGCCGCCGCCCCGCGCGTGCCCGATCCGCTGTTGGCGCAGCTCGCGCCCCCCCCCCAAGGCCGGCTCGTCATCCCGCTCGGTGACCTCGCGTCCCAAGAGCTGGTCGTATTGCAACGCACTGCGCGTGGCTTCGAGGAGCGCAGCGCCGGAAGCGTACGCTTCGTGCCGCTCATCTCACGGCTCGGGTTCACGGAGGAGAGCCGCTCGTGACGTTGCTGGGCGCGCACGTGTCCACCGTAGGCGGCGTGGCGGAGGCGCCCGCCCGCGGCGCCGCGATCGGCGCCAACGCCATCCAGGTGTTCACCAAGACGCCGAACCAGTGGCGCGAGCCGGCGCTCGACACCGAGGTGATCGATCGCTTCCGGGCGGAGCTGGGGAGACACGGCATACGCGCCGTGGTGGCGCACGACAGCTACCTGATCAACCTCGCGTCGCCCGACGACGCGCTGCGCGCGAAGAGCATCCGGACGTTCACCGGCGAGCTGACCCGCTGCCGCGCGCTGGGGATCCCGTGGGTGGTGTCGCACCCGGGGAACTACATGGACGAGCGGGCCGCTGGACTCGAGCGCAACGCGCGGGGGTACGCCGAGTGCCTGGCCGCGGTGCCGGGAGCCGTGGGGGTGCTCATCGAGGGGACGGCCGGCGCGGGGACCGCGCTGGGCGCGACGTTCGAGGAATTGCGGGCTTTACGGGACGCGATGCCCGCGGCGGCGCGAGCACGGGTGGGGTTCTGCCTCGACACGGCACACCTGCACGCGGCGGGGTATGACGTGGCCCGCGGCATCACGGGGGTGTGGGAAGCGTTCGATCGGGTCGTCGGCCTCGATCTGCTTAAGTGCTTGCACCTCAACGACTCCAAGGCCGCCGCGGGGTCGCACCTGGACCGGCATCAGTGGATCGCCGAAGGCACGATCGGAGCGGACCCGTTCCGGCATATCATGCGCGACCCGCGCCTCGCGAACGTGATTAAGATTATCGAAACGCCGAAGCTGGACGATCCAGTCAAGCACGACCGCCGGATGTTGCGCCGGCTGCGCGCGTACGCGCGCGGCAGCGCGCGGCCGGCGAGAACCGTATGAAAGGGATCATGCGTCGACTGCAGCGTGGGGCCCTCACCGTCCTCCTGGCCACTCAGGTGCTGGGGGGCGGAGCCGTGACGCTGGCCCACGCGCGGGACGTCGTGACCGCTCCCGCCGCCTTCGAGTCCAAGCACGATGCCCGCTGTGCGGTGCTGCACGACGCGCTGCGTTGCGCGTTGTGCCACTACGCCAGCGCCCAAGTTGTCGTCCAACAGGCGGTGATCGCACCGTCCTCGCGTCCGGCGCGCGTACGCGTGCCGTCGACGCATCGGGTCGTCGTCGTCGCCAGTACTGTCCACCGCACCGCCCCCGCTCGAGCTCCCCCCGCTCTCCTGTCCTAGGTGACGTAGGAAGCGCGCTCCGCATGCCGCGGGGCGCTCAGACTCCGACGTACGGACAGGAGATGATCACGACATGACTCGCAAATTCTACGCGGCGCTCGTCGCCGCGGCGTGCCTCGCGGCGCCCGCAGTGGCGCAGCAGCCGACGCAACGGCAGGTCGACTCGCTCGCGGCGCAACTGCGTATCGTCAGGGCCCGGCTCGACTCGGTCGTGGCGACGTTGGGTCGGCGTCCGCCCACCCAGCCCGCCCCAGCCGCGACGCCCCCCGGCGACGACCTCGCCGCCATCCGCGCCGCGGCTGCCGCCGCGCGCGGCGACTCGTCGCAACGCGCCGACACCACCCCGACGCAGTTCGTCGGCCGCGAGCGCAATCAGGCGCAGCTGAATCCCGAAATCGGCGTGACCGGTGACATCCGCGCCTACGGCACCGCACGCGGCGTGCAGCGGGATAACTTCGAGGCGCGAGAGTTCGAAATCGGGTTCCAGTCGGCACTCGACCCCTACTCGCACACCAAGATCTTCGTGAGCATCGAAGGTGGCGTAGCGAGTCTCGAGGAAGGCTACGGGTACTGGACGGGTCTCCCAGGGCATTTCCGGCTCGACGTCGGGAAGTTCCGCCAACAATTCGGCGAACTGAACCGCTGGCACCTCCACGCGGTACCCGAGACCGAGTACCCGCTCGTGGTCACGAGCTATCTGGGGGACGACGGGCTCGTCGGCACGGGCATCTCGCTGTACCGCGCGTTCGGCGGTTTTGGTACCCACGAGCTGATGGCCCAGGTGACTCGCAGCGCGAGCGACGCCGAGCTGTTCGGTGGCGGGGGCCGGCCCACGTACCTCGTTCACTTGCTCAACTTTTGGCAGCTCGGCCGTTCCGCGTACATGCAGATCGGTGGCACCGGGCTCTACGGCACGAATCCCGACTCCGCCCTGCGCACGCGCGTGGGCGGGCTCGAGTTCCGCCTGACGTGGCGGCCGCCGGCACGAGCGTTGTACCGGGAGTGGACGGTTCGTGGCGAGGTGCTGGCGCTGAAGAAGGAAGTGGCCGGAGCGGGCCCCACACGGTTTGGTGGCTACGTCAGCACGACCTACAAGTTGAACCAGCGGTTCATCGCCGGCGTGCGGTACGACTATGTCGAGTCGCCAGACTTCGGTGTGATCACGCGTCAGGTGATCCCCTCGCTCACCATGTGGCAGAGCGAATGGGTGTTCTTGCGCGCGCAATACCAATGGCAGCGCGTCGCCAACGCGACCGCTGAGCACCAGATCGCGCTTCAGGCGGTTTGGGCCATCGGCCCCCACAAACACGAGACCTACTGACATGATATCGCTCATTCCGCTGCTCCTGACCCTGGCCCTAAGGGACTCCCTAGCGGTCGGGGCGACACCGCCACCACCGGTCAAGGTCGTGACCTCGCTCACGACCTACGCCTCGATCGCCCGCGAAATCGTCGGCGATCGCGGCGTCGTGAGCTCCATCGCCGTCGGCGACGAGAACCCGCATTACGTTCAGCCCAAGCCGAGCTTCGTGCCGACGCTGGCGCAGGCGGACCTGTTCGTCACGACGGGACTCGACCTCGAGTTGTGGGTCCCCGCCCTGCTCGACAAGGCGAACAATCCCAAGATCACCGAGGGCGGCCCTGGATATGTCGCCGCGTACGCGGGGGTGCCGCTGCTCGACGTGCCCGCCAGCCTGTCGCGGGCTCAGGGCGACATCCACGTCTTCGGCAACCCGCACATTTGGACCGATCCACTGAATGCCGCCATCATCGCTCGGAACATTCTCACCGGCCTGAGGCGGGTCGCACCTCAGGACGCCGACTACTTCACGGCGCGGGAGAAGGACTTCGAGGACCGGATCTACCGCGCGTTGTTCGGGGACGAGCTGGTCAAGCTGCTCGGCGGCCCCAGCCTCGCCGACCTCGACCGCCAAGGCAAGCTGTTCAACTTTCTGAGCCAACAGCAGTATCAGGGCGCGCCGCTCATCAACCGTCTCGGCGGCTGGCTCAAGGAGGGATTGCCGTTCCGCGGCAAGCTGGTGGCGTGCTATCACAAGGAATGGGATTACTTCTCCCGCGAATTCCAGGTGACGTGCTTCGACTACATCGAGCCGAAGCCCGGCATCCCTCCCACGCCCCGGCACGTGCAGGAGATTATCACCGCGATGCGCGATCAGCACATTCAGGTGCTGCTGTCCACGAACTACTACGACCACAACCAGGTCGTCGAAGTGGCGCAGCGGACCGGCGCCAAGGCCGTCATCGTGCCCTCGAACACCGGTGGCTCGACGGGTGTCGCCACCTACTTCGATCTCATGAACCTTTGGGTCTCGGAGCTCGCGCGCGCCTTCGGCGCGACGAGCGATCCGGCCCGCTAACCGCCTGGAGGCGTCGTGAGCGGTCTTCAGTTAATGCTGCCCCCGTTCGTGGCCTGCATGGTGCTCGTGGCCATGCTCTCGTACCTGGGCCTGCACGTCATCGCGCGCGAAGTGATCTTCGTGGACCTCTCGCTGGCGCAGATGGCCGCGCTGGGAAGTCTCTCCGCGCTCCTGTTCCACGTGAACCCAGAGTCGCCCACGACATACGTGTTCGCGTTGCTCGCGACCGCCGTCGGTGCCCTCCTGTTCGCGCTCACCCGGACATCCGACCGTAAAGGGCGGGTGCCGCAGGAAGCCTTCATCGGCATCGTATACGTGGTGGCGTCCGCGGCTGCCGTGCTCGTTGCCAATAAGGTTCCGGGAGGCGGCGAGGCGGTCGAGAAGACCCTGGTGGGAAGCCTGCTCTGGGTCACCTGGCCGACCATCGCGAAGCTGGCTGTGGTCTATGCGGGCCTGGGCGTCTTCCAGTATGCCCTGCGACGGCGCTTCTTGACGATCTCGTTTCACCCGGAGGAGGCTGAGGCGGCGGGCTGGAAGATCCGGTGGTGGGATTTTCTATTCTATCTGTCCTTTGGTGTCGTCATCACACTCGCGGTGCCGATCGCCGGTGTGCTGATGGTGTTCAGCTTCCTGGTGGTACCGGCCGTGATCGCGAACCTCTTCACCGGAGACAAGCGGCGCCTCACGGTGATCGCCTGGAGCTCGGGAGCGCTCGCGTCCCTGCTCGGGTTGTGGGTATCGTATACTCAGGACTTACCCACGGGACCGCTCATCGTATGCATGTACGGGCTGCTGCTCGCCGTCGCGGGCCTGCTCCGCAAGCTGGGTGTGGGAGACGGAGCAGCGCAGGCGTGATGTTGGACGGCCGGACGGCCGGACGGGCGGGCGTCACGGCTCTGCTTGTGGCATGTCTCGGCCTGATCGCCATTCCGTCCGACCCCTTGTCCGCCCAAGTCTCTGTCCACGTCGCCGCCGGCGTGCGCTACAGCTCAGCCCTGGTCCACGACTCGGTCGTCACGCCGTTCGATCTGAAGCCCACGCTCGCTCCCGCGCTGCTGGTGTCGGTGCGCGACGGATTGCGGCCTGGTTGGTCGGCGGATGTGACGCTGGACGTGGCGCCGAGCGGGCTGCGGCGCCAGGAGACCGGCGGCTCATTCGACGTGGGTTCGTTTACCGCGATCGCGGTCACGGTGGGACTGCGGCGTCACTTCGGCGCCGGCGCGTCGGCCCGCGTCGGCGTCGGCGGGCTGCGCTACGCGGCCAGCCAGAGCGGCGTATTCCGCGAGGGCTCAGGGGGCATCATCCCGCTCGGCACCGTTGCCGCGACGTACGCGCTCCCTCTCTCCTTCGCCCGCCGGCGCCAGATGGAGATCGAAGCGCGCTACGACGTGCACCAGTTCATCACGCCCGCGCTGCGCACCGAAGGCTTCCGCAGCGGGCGACCGGTGCATCGCATGGCGATCCTGCTCCGAATCGGCTGGGGTGGAGGTACTACGCCGTGACGCCGCGCTGCGCCGCCGCGCTCGCGGGAGCACTGGTGCTTGGTGCCTGCAACGACCCGGCAATCCCCAGCCGGCTCGGCGTCAACCCCTTTGCGGATACCGTGATCATCGCCGCGGATACCACGGTCACACTGTTCCGCTGGCCCGCGACTCGGCTGCCGGTTCGGTTCTGGGCCGATCCACGCGGCAACATGCGATTTCTGGTCGAGCGGGCGGTCGCCGTTTGGCAGTACCAGTTCTTGTACGGCGAGCTGCGGGGCGTCGTGGTGAGCGACTCGACGGCGGCCGACGTCCTCGTCCGCTGGAGGGACAGCGTGCCGCCGGACGTGCCTCCGGATACGATCCCCGCGCCGAACTCCTGCGGGGGGATCACCACGTTCGACTACGACAGTTCTGGTCTCGCCCTGGCGGGCCCCGTGCATATATCGCTGACGGTGCTCACGGGTGGATCACCCGCATCGCCCGGACAGCTGCAGGCCTGCATGCGACGGGTGTCCATTCACGAGCTCGGGCATTCCCTCGGCCTGCTGCGGCACAGTCTGTTCGATGGGGACATCATGTACGGCTCGCCGATCGCGGATTACCCGTCGGTGTACGACCGGCGCACCGTGGAGATGCTGTACCACTCTCAACCGACGGTCCAACCTCCGCCGCAGTGACGGCCGGACGGTCGGACCCCGTCCTTCGAGTCCGACCGTCCGCCTGCAGTTTAGAATCCCGCCGTAACTCTGGCGACCAGATTGCGGCCCATGCCCGGGTTGGGCACAAGCGTCTTGAGATGGCTGAGATAGTCGACCCAATCCTTGTTCAGCACGTTCTTCAACTGTAGGTCAACCTGAATCGTCCGCCCGCCGCCGC
>Ga0193723_1000748_pt1 | contig 12725 bp, 11 predicted proteins | sample H2m2metaG_FD_143042 | JGI IMG/M metagenome (GOLD analysis project Ga0193723, IMG submission 143042) | Soil microbial communities from a riparian zone of the East river system, Colorado, United States - H2m2 | ecosystem: Environmental > Terrestrial > Soil > Riparian zone | place: USA: East River... | reverse complement strand
GGATCCGGTTCGTCGGTTTTTCGGGCCTCCCGGAGGGTCGCCACGTGGTCGACGTTGATGTACAGCCGCATCGCCGTCATTGCCCGCCGCTCCAATGAGGTTTTAATTTCGCAGCCTAACACCCGAACAGCGAGAGACTTGTGATCAAGCAACGGTGGTTCGCAGCCGCGCTTCTACTAATGTCCTGCGGCGGTAGCAGCAGTGGCCCTGCGCCGACTCAACCCTCCAGCACACCGGCCGGCGCGGTTCAGGGCTTCATGAAGGCCGTGGCCGACAGCAATCTCGCCAAGATGGCCACGTTCTGGGGTACCGCCAATGGACCGGCGTCCCAGACGAAGCAGCCGCCCGATTGGCAGCGGCGGATCGCCGTTATGCAGGCCTACCTGAAGAACGATTCGTTTCGGCTCACCGCCGATGCTCCCGGGACCGACCAGGTTCACCGGGACCTCCAGGTCGAGATCAAGCGGCAGACCTGCACGTGGTCGGTTCCCTTCGTTGCCGTGAAGAGCGGCCAGGGGTGGGTGGTGACCCAGGTCGATATCTCCGCCGCCGGCAACCCTGCTCGGGGCTGCACAGATGGGGCGCCGGCGGACAGCGCCAAGCGCGGTTAGCGAGGGAACTTTCCGCGCCCGGCGTTGTTATCTTTCAGTCGGTGAGCTCGAGCAGAATGCCGGCGGTTGCCTTCGGGTGCACAAACGCAATGCGGCGGCCGGCGGCTCCCTTCCGCGGCACCTCGTCCACCAGCCGGTATCCTGCTTTCCGGCAGGCCTCCAGCGCGGCATCCAGGTCGGGCACGCGGTAACAGATGTGGTGAATGCCGGGACCACGCCGGGCCAGGAACTTGCCGATTGGACTGTCCGCCTCTACCGGGGCGAGCAGTTCCACCTCGGCGTCCCCGAAGGAAAGCGCCACGATGGTCGCGCCATCGACGACCTCGGGCTGATGCGGCTGGAGGCCGAGGACATCCCGGTAGAAAGCCAGCGCCGACTCGAGGTCGGGCACGGCGATACCTACATGGGCAATGCGGGGGTGATCAGTCACTCACTCCTCCGAAGAGGGCCATCGGTGTCGCAACCCGCGACGGAACAACGATGGCCGTCGATGACATACTACCACTGGAGAATAACGGAAATGGGCGCAACGAATACTTTGACGGTGCACGTGAGCGACGCCTCCTTTGCGAGCGAGATCGAGCAGGCTGACGGACTCGTGCTCGTGGATTTCTGGGCGTCGTGGTGTGGACCGTGTCAGGTCGTGGCGCCGGTCCTCGATCAGCTTGCCGGTGAATATGCTGGGAAGGCCAAGGTGGCCAAGGTGGACGTCGATGTGAACCAGCGTACCGCCATGCGGTTCAACGTTCGCTCCATCCCGAGCATTCTGTTCTTTAAGAACGGGCAGCACGTCGACACCGTCGTCGGGGCTGTTCCGAAGGCGACGCTCGAAGGCAAGATCAAGCAGCATCTTGTTTAGGACGGAAAGGGCGGGAATGTGAGCTGAACACCCCGTCCTTCCCGCCTTTCCCGTCCTTCCCGTCCTTCCCGACTTTCTATGTCCGGTACCCTCTACGTTGTCGCCACCCCGCTCGGCAATCTCGGTGACCTCTCGACCAGGGCCGCCGAGCTACTGCGCAATGTGCCGGTGGTCGCTGCAGAAGATACCCGTCGGACGCGCGGGCTTCTGAGCCACCTCGGCGCCAGTCCCACCCTCCTCAGCTTTCACGCTCACTCGGCCGAGGACCGGCTCGAGACCGTCCTGGACATCCTCCGGGCCGGCCGGGATGTGGCACTCGTGTCCGATGCCGGCACGCCTACGGTGAGTGACCCCGGAGCAGACCTCGTTGGGTTGGCGCGCCAGAGCGGAATTACGGTCGTGCCCATCCCCGGACCGTCCGCAGTGGCCGCGGCCCTCTCCGCAGCCGGCCTCCCCGGTGATCGATATCTGTTCCTTGGGTTCGTCCCGCGAAAGGGACGTGAACGCTCCCGGCTCCTGCAACGTGCCGCTGTTGAGGAGTGGACCGTCATATTCTACGAGGCGCCGCCGCGGTTGATAGCGTTGCTCGAGGACCTGATTCCCCTGGCGGGCGCCGATCGCGCGGCGGTGGTTGCGCGAGAGCTCACCAAAATGCACGAGGAGATTCGCTCCGGCACGCTGGGTGAGTTGGTGGACTATTTTACCGCTACGCCCCCGAGGGGAGAGCTCACCATCATTCTTCGAGGAACGGGCTCGCCCGCAGTTGAACCCGATCGCACCGAGGAAGCCGTGGAACAGGCGACATCGTTGCTCGCCGAGGGCCTCGCGCGTCGAGAGGTAGCCCGGCGATTAACCGAGTCTCTCGGGCTCCCTCGTAACCAAGCCTATCGCCTGGTCATGGAGTTGCCGTGATCGCATGGGTGCATTTGCTCCTGGCCATCATCGCAGGCTCTCCGGGCAAGCCGGATGGTTCCGAGCCCGCGATGACCATTGGACGGCTGCATTACGACGGCGGCGGAGACTGGTACGCCAACCCATCCAGCCTGCCGAACCTGCTCACCGCCCTGCGCACCCGGACCGGCCTTCGGGTGAGCACCCAAGAGCGGGTCGTGACCCTCTCCGACGACGACCTCTGGAACGTCCCCTACCTTTATATGACCGGGCACGGCAACGTGCACTGGAGCGATCCGGATCTCGCCACGCTACGCCGCTACCTCCTCCAGGGCGGGTTTCTCCACGCGGACGACAACTACGGCATGGATCAGTCGATCCGCCGCGAACTGGCCCGGCTGTTTCCTGACCACCCTCTAGTAGAAGTTCCGCTCGACCACCCTATCTATCATCTGATCTACGACTTACCAAAGGGCATACCGAAGATCCACGTCCATGATGGAAAGCCGGCCCAAGGGTTCGGGATCTTCCTGGATGGACGGCTGGCAGTCTACTACTCCTATCAGAGCGATCTGGGTGACGGGTGGGAGGATCCCGAGGTGCACCATGACCCCCCTGAGAAGCGGGAGGCCGCACTCCGGATGGGCGTGAATCTCTTTGCCTATGCCGTCGGATTCGGCGGATGACCGCACCTGCCACCCATGGAGCGCTTCAACGTCTGGCTCGTCCTCTCCAGAGCCGGAGTTGGGCCGGGTGGGCAGCTCTTGGAGTCGGCTCGGTCGCTCTCCTCCTTGGTGCTGCCGCCTGGAGCGTCCGGCTCGGCTGGTTCGGCGCGCCCTACTGGGTGCTCGTCGCCTGGGCATTGGCGCTGGGGGTGCTCTCCGCGGTCATTTATGTCGGGTGGGGAAGCCATGCCGGTCTCTCCGTCAAGCGCTTGGCAGGGCGGCTGGAAGAGCTGGGCGCGTGGCGCGGGGGGACGCTCACTGCTCTCCTCGACGGAGCCGCGTCGGGCACCAGCGTCGCGCTGCTCGACCTCGCCGATCGTGCCCATGCCGACGACCTCAGGCGGCGGGGTGCTGTGGCGGTGGAGCCGCTGGCGCGTCCGGTTCGGCTGATTCTCATCGCCGGGGCAATCTCTCTCCTCATCGGCGCCCTCGCGTTCACCTCGGCCGGACCAGTACGCGGAGCGGCGGCGGCCCTCTGGCATCCCCGACGTGCCTGGGAGGCAACCGTAGCGCCCGTGCGCTTGCGTGCATCCGCCGAGTTGGTGGACCGCGGACAGCCGGCAGAGTTTCACCTGGAAGCGCTGGGGCGGAGAGTCGCGACACTCTGGCTTCGGTTGCCCGGCGAATCATGGAAGGCTCGAGGCGTGCGACTCGACTCGTTGGGTCGCGCGGTCGTGTCCACCGGCCCTCTCGAGAGCGACGTCTTTGCCCGTCTCACCAGCGGAAGCCGCTCGTCCGACACCGTCACCGTGCGGGTGCGGCTGCCGGTGTTCCTCGGGTCGCTCAGCGTCACCGCTCGCTATCCCTCGTATCTCGGGCTGGAGAATGAGCCATTGCCCACCGGTGGGGATACGCTCATTCTGCCCGCCGGTACCCGGCTCGACACCAGAGGCGAGGCGACTGCCCCGCTAGCCCAGGCGGCGTGGGCCGTCGGGGAGCAGGTCGAATCGCTTCGGGTGACGGCTACCCGCTTCGAGGGCAGCTTTGCTCCGTCCCGATCGGGCGAGTACCGGCTGGCCTTGATTACTGCAAGCGGGGCGGCCTTGGCCGGCGACTCGGTGCGCTTGCCGATTCGCCTCATAGCCGACAGCGCTCCCTCCGTGGAAATCCCGGTGCCCGGTGCCGATACCCTGGCGCCACTCAGCCTCAAGGTGCCGCTGATCATCGACGTGCGGGATGACCATGGAGTAACCAGGGTCGCGCTCGAGAGCCGGAGGATCAGTCGGTTCGGGCTGGCAGATTCGGCTCGCCGGGAGAGTGTTCCGCTGCCCCCGGAGCGGCCCGACCGCGCAATCCTGAGCTTCACCCTCGACCTGAACCGGCGCGGCCTCCTGCCGGGCGACACCGTCCGCTACTTCGCCACGGCCATCGACAATGCGCCCCGTGGGCATACCGGTCGCTCCCGCCAGTTCCTGCTCCGTCTTCCGACCATGAGTGAAGTACGTGCCGCTCAGCGGCAAGCGACCGCCGCGCTGGCGGGGCAGCTCGACTCGGTCACCGACGAGAGCCGGCGGGTCGAACGCCAGACCGACGATCTGGCACAGGAGCGCACCCGCTCCGGGCAGAGCGGTGAGAAGAGCGGTGAGTCCCTGCCATTCCAGGAAGCGCAGCGGGCGCAAGCAGTGGCAAAGTCACAGGAGGAGCTGGTCCGGCAGGCCGAGGAGCTGTCGCAGTCGCTGGAGGCGCTCCGGCGAAGCGCCGAGGCTGCGGGGATCCAGGATTCGGCGTGGCAACGCCAACTGTCCGAAATCCGCGACCAGCTCGAGCGCGCGCTTTCCCCCGAGCTCCGGGAGAAGCTCGCCGCGCTCCAAGAGGCGTTGAAGAACCTCGACGCCGAACAGACCAAGGACGCCCTGGCGCAACTCGCCGAGGCCCAGAAGCAGCTCCGCGAGGCGCTCGAACGCAGCCGCGAGCTCTTCCGGCGAGCGGCTCTGGAGGGAGACCTGGCCAATCTGGCCCAGGAGTCCAGGGAGCTCGCTCGAGAGCAACGGCAGTGGAACCAGCAGGTGGCCTCGGCCGATAGCAATCGGTCCACATTGACCGAGCAGCAGCTTGCCGCCCGGACCGACTCGCTCTCAGCGGCGCTCCAACGGATGGCGAAAGATGCGTCGCCCCAGGACAGCCAGCCCCAATTGAGATCCCCGGCTCAGCAGGCTGGAAGGGCCGCCGACGAGATGCAGGAGGCAGCCAAGTCGGCGCGGAGAGGGCAGCGGCGCCAGGCCCGCGAGAGTGGCGAAGCCGCATCGCGGTCACTCGAGCCACTGGGTGACGAGCTCCAGCGCCGCCGTCAGGAAATGCAGCGCGAGTGGCGGAGGCAGGTGGTGGAGGCCATGGATCAGGCGCTGTCAGAGACCAGCCGTCTGGCCGAGCGGCAGCTCGGCGTACAGGAAGAGTTGCGCGACGGAGGACAGCCGAGCGCAGCCACTCGATCGGAACAGGCCGCGATCGAGGAAGGGGTGCAGAAGCTGCTGGAGCAGATGAAGCAGATAGGCGGCAGGAACGCCCTCGTCTCTCCCCAGATCGCCGGAGCGCTCGGCGCCGCTCAGCTGCAGATGCAGCAGGCGCGTGAAGCGATCTCGTCGGCCGCGCCGAACAGCCGTGAGGCGGCGGAGCAGGCCGGCGGCGCGGTAGACGAGCTCAACGCTGCGGCGCATCAACTCATCCGGGCTCGTGGGGATGTCGCCGGCTCACATTCCGGCTCGGGGCTCGAGGAGGCGCTGGAACGAATGGCGCAGCTCGCGCAGCAGCAGGGGGGCTTGGGCCGGCAGGGAGCCGGGCTCCTGCCGATGGCCGGTAGCGCGGGGGTGCAGGCACAGCTCCAGCGCATGGCCGCACGGCAGCGGGCCTTGGCGCAGGAGCTCGAGCGGTTGCGGGGGCAAGGCGACCTGGCCGGCGCGGGCCAGATGGCTGAGGAGGCCAAGGAGCTCGCGCGGAGGCTCGAGGCCGGCCGTCTGGACCGCTCGGTTGTGGAGCGTCAGGAACGGCTATTCCGCAGGATGCTCGATGCCGGCCGAACCCTGCAGGGGCGAGAAGAGGACCAGAAGAAAGAGCGCCAGAGCACGACGGCGATCGACGACAGTGTTCACCTTCCACCGGCCTTGCGCGCCAGGCTTCAAGGCGACGGTAACCGCTTGCGGGTGCCTACCTGGGACGAGCTGCAGCAGCTCTCTCCGGAGGAGCGTCGTCTGGTGGTAGATTATTTCCGTCGGCTGTCCGATTCATCTACCAGGTAACCTGATGCCGTCGTTGTCACTCTCATCCCTTCTCATGCTCGGCCTGTTGCTGCCGGCGTCGCTCTGGTCGCAGCAGCCAGGGCTCACCCGTGCGCTCGATCTCGAACGCCGGGGCGACTATGCCGCGGCCGCGCAAGCGTACCGCGCCGTCCTGGCGACAAGACCTGCCGACGTGTCCGCGCTGCTCGGGCTGGAGCGTTCGCTGCTGCCACTGAGCCGCAGCACGGAGATGCTCCCTGCGGTGGGGGCCGCCCTCAAGGCCGCACCCACGAGCTCCCCGGTGTATGGCATCGCGTTGCGCGCCTGGGCGGCCGCTGGCCAGCCGGACAGCGTCCGCAGCCTGGCCGAGCGGTGGGCCCGGATGGCACCAACGGAAGAAACACCGTACCGAGAATGGGGCGCCGCTGAGCTGGGCCGGCAGAACCGGGATGGGGCACGCGCCGCGTATCTGAGGGGGCGTGCCCGGTTGGGTCGCCCCGACGCAATGGCTGCCGAGCTCGCACAACTGGCGCAGGCCGAAGGCGACTACCCGGTGGCATTGCGTGAGTGGCTCCTCGCCGTGCGACGGCTGCCTGGGTACCGCGGAACTGCTGTGTCCACGCTGAGCCAGGCGCCCGAGCCGGTTCGGCCCGAGCTGCTCCGGCTCATCGCCGTTGATTCCGACCTGCAATCGCGGCGCCTCGAGGCCGAGCTTCGGGCCCTCTGGGGCGATCCCCTTGGGGGCTATCGGGCGCTGGCAGCAGTCCTGCCTGATGACCGGGTTCAGGCCGTGGCAGCACTCCGGAGTTTGCTGGAGCAAGTCCGCAGGCTCCGTACCACGGAAGGCATGCAGGCCCAGGGTCAGATCCTCGAGGCGCTCGCGAGCCGCTCCCCCGATGCGCCGTCGCCGCGGCTCCGCCTGGAGGCGGCGCAGGCATATTCGGCCGCGGGTGACCGGGCCGCCGCGCGGCGGATGCTGACTGGATTGGCTAACGACCGACTGGCTCCGACGTCAGTCTCTTCTGACGCAGGGACCACGTTGATCGGTGTGCTCATCGGGGAGGGCAAGCCTGACGAGGCGCAGAAACGGCTTTCGGAGCTCCGTCCTACGTTGCCCGCCGACGAGTACGATGCTCGGCCGCCGCGTGGCCCTGGCCTGGGTGCGGTCCGGAGATCTCGCGCGGGCCGATTCCATGATGGCGGCCGACACCAGCGTGGATGGCCTCGCGCTAAGCGGGCGGATCCGGCTGTATCGCGGCGACATCGCCGGTGCGATCGAGCGATTCAAGGCAGCGGGACCATATGCCGGCGACCGCGCCGATGCCACGCGGCGCACCGCATTCCTGGCCCTGCTGCAGCCGATCCAGGCGGACACTCTTCCTGACCTGGGACAGGCGATGCTTCGCCTCGAGCAGGGTGATACGGCGGAGGCGAGTGCCGGACTGGAGCGGGTCGCGGCAGAGCTCGCGCCGCAGCACGGAGGTGCGGAGCTAAACCTGTTGGCCGGACGGCTGCTTGCCGCCACCGGGAGAACGGCCGAGGCCGAGCGACTCCTCCGGGCGGCCACGAGCCAGGAAGCACCCGGCACCGCTCCCGCAGCAGAGCTGGCGCTGGCGGACCTGCTGCTCTCCTCGAAGCGGCCCGGCGAGGCGGTGGGGCTGCTCGAGCATCTGATTCTCACGTACCCGCAGAGCGCCCTGGTCCCCCAGGCGCGCCGCAAGTTGGATGAGGCGCGCGGGGCGGTGCCCAAGACATGAAACGCCGGGAATTTGTTTCCCGTGCTGCTGCGGGAATGATGGCGCTTTCCCCCGCTCTGTCCTGGAGCAGGCGCTATAGCGCTGCTCCCTGGCTGCTCGTTCCCATGGACGACGTCCAGAGCGATCACCTAAAGGCCTATGGACTCGCCTATCGCGCTCTCAAGCGCGGTGCCAAGGCGGAGTGGTTCCTGAACTATCGAAGCGGCGCGTTCCTCCTGCCGGGCGATGCCACAACCTCGAGGGATGCCGCCATCGCTGGTGTCACCGTCGAGCCGGTCGAAGACACGGCACTGGCTCAGATCCGGGGTGAATTACAGGGGGGCAACATGGATGCCGTCCCCCTCGAGAAGCCACCGAAGGTCGCGGTCTACGCTCCGCCGAACGCCCCGCCCTGGGACGATGCCGTCACCATGGCTCTCAACTACGCCGGGATAGAGTTCGAGAAAGTGTGGGACTCGGAGGTGCTGGGCCAGAAGCTGAGGACTTACGACTGGCTGCATCTGCACCATGAGGACTTCACCGGCCAGTACTCCAAATTCTTTCTCAATTACGCGGGCTCTCCCTGGCTGGTGGAGATGGTGGAGCGGAACCGTGCCATGGCGCGGTCGCTGGGGTTTGCCTCGGTACCGGCAGAGAAGCAGGCGGTGGCCGTGGCCATCGCGGGATTCGTCGAGCGGGGGGGATTTCTGTTCGCCATGTGCACCGCCACCGAGACGCTCGATCTGGCGCTGGCCGCAGACGGTGTGGATATCGCGGCGTCGTACGCCGATGGCACGCCGATGGATCCGAAGGCCAGCGCGCGCATGAAGTGGAGCCGCGCCCTCGCCTTTCAGAATGCGCAGCTGGAGCTGAGCCCGACGATGCCGGTGTACTCCGACATCGACGGACACCAGGTCAATTCGCCGGACCGCCGGCAGCCGCTGGGCTCGTTCTCGCTGTTCAACTTCAGCGCCAAGATCGATCCGGTCGCGACGATGCTGGTGCAGAACCACCGCCAGGTAATTCCGGATTTTTATGGGCTCACCACGTCCTTCACCCGCAAGACGCTCAAGCCCAGTGTGACCATTCTGGCCGACGAGCCGGGCGCGCCGTGGGTGAAGTACATCCATGGCGAGCATGGGCAGGGCACCTGGACGTTCTTTGGCGGGCACGATCCCGAAGACCCGCAGCACCAGATCGGCGACGCGCCGACTGATTTGTCTCTGCACCCGCACTCGCCGGGCTACCGGCTGATCCTCAATAACGTGCTCTTCCCGGCAGCGAAGAAGAAAGAACTGAAGACTTGAGCGAGCGTATCGCCCCGGGTGTCCGGGCCTATCTCGCCGGCGAGATTTCCGCGGCGGGAGGCCGGGAGGTCTCCTTCGTCGCCACCATCGATCGTGACGGGGTGATTACAGGCGCCCGGGTGGCCGCACGGGGCACCGTAGACCAGGTCCTGGCCCTGCCGGCCGGCATCGACCGCGGCCAGATGCTGCTGCACAACCATCCCACCGGCGTGCTCGACCCTTCGGTTGCCGATCTCAATGTGGCGGCTCACCTCCACGATGCCGGTGTGGGTTTCGGGATCCTGAACAACGCGGCGAATGACCTCTACGTCGTGGTGGAGGTCCCGCGCGACCGTCCGATCGTCCGCATCGACCCGTTCGATGTGATTGATACTCTGGGAGAAGGGGGGCCGGTTGCGGCTCAGCTCCGGCGCTACGAAGACCGCCGCTGCCAGCGAGACATGGCGGCGCACATCGCGGATGGTTACAACGACGGCGGGGTGCAGCTGCTCGAGGCCGGAACCGGGGTAGGGAAGTCGTTCGCGTACTTGGTGCCGGCGTTGGCCTGGGCTCGGGCAAACGGCGAGCGGACGGTGGTGAGCACCAACACGATCAATCTCCAGGAGCAGCTGGTGGGCAAGGACCTGCCGCTGCTCCGCAAGGCGTTGGCCTGCGACGGCTACTCCCCCACCTTCGCGCTGCTCAAGGGTTGGCGAAACTATCTGTGCCTCGCCCGCATGCACCAGGCCGTCTCGGCCCAGCGGACGCTGCTTGAGCAGGATAAGCTGGACGAGCTCCTTGGCATCGCGGAATGGGCCGGCCACACCGCCGACGGCACCCTGAGCGATCTGCCGGTCACGCCCAGTTCCGAAGTATGGGACGAGGTGAGCGCCGAGCCCGATCTCTGCACCCGTCTCAAGTGTCCCCACTTCGATCGCTGTTTTCTTTTCCGGGCCCGTCGCAAGGCGGCGGAGGCGGACGTGGTGGTGGTCAATCATCACCTGCTCGCGGCCGATCTCTCGGTGCGGCAGGCACAGGACAACTGGCTGGAGGCCGCGGTGCTGCCGCCGTACCGCCGGCTGATCCTGGACGAGGCCCATCATCTCGAGGACGTGGCAGCACACCATCTGGGGTCGCAGGTCACCAGCCGCGCCGTACGTCGCCTGCTCGCCCGATTCGAGCGGAACGGACGTGGCCTGGCGCCGACCCTGTCCCATGAGCTGCAGAGTCACAACGATCTCTTGAGCCGGGCCAGCCTGGACCTGCTGCAACAGCGACTGCTGCCCGCCATCGGGGATGCGCGACGGGCGAGTGACACGCTGTTCCTCCGCCTCTACCAGCGGCTGGAGGATGTGCCCGGCGGACAGCTCCGGCTGGACGACAGCTTCGCCACCGACCCGATCTGGGACGAGGGGCTTGCCTTCGATCTCGATACCACGCTCGGCGCGTTTCGGGCGCTCAAAGAGACGGTAGAGACCATCGCCGACCGGTTCTCCCAGGCAGAAGAGACCGAACGCCGGGAACAGCTGCTCCAGGAGCTGCGCGGGGTCATGCGCCGGCTGGATGCCGTGTCCGATGGCCTCAACCGATCGCTCAGGCCGGCGGGTGGTGGGCCGCCCACCGTGCGATGGATGGAACGGAATCCTCGAGGTCAGAGTGTGGCGCTCTCGGCGGTTCCCCTCGATCTCGCTCCGATGCTGCGGGACCTGCTATTCGATCGGCTCGAGACCGTGGTGCTGACCAGCGCGACGCTGGCCGCAGCCGGAGAGTTCGACTTTCTCCAGTCTCGCCTCGGCCTGAGTGGCGAAACATCGCCGGTGACGGTGCGGGAAATATTCCCATCGCCATTCGATTACCCGTCGCAGTGCATCTTCGGCGTGCCCAATGATCTTCCGGAGCCCCGCGAGGACGAGCCTGGTCATGGGGCCGCGGTGGTTCAGATCGTGCGCGATCTGGCGTACGCCTCCGATGGTGGCATGTTCGTCCTCTTTACCAGTCATGCGGCGCTTCGCCGCGCCGCCCAGGAGCTCCGGATCGGTCTCTGCGACCGGTGGCCCCTGCTGGTGCAGGGGGAGGCGCCCCGGGACGTGCTGCTCCGCCGTTTTCGCGAGGCCGAGAATGCTATCCTGCTCGGCACCGATTCATTCTGGGAAGGTGTCGATGTGCCGGGCCGCGCGCTCCGTACGCTGGTGCTGAACAAACTACCTTTCAAGGTGCCGTCGGAGCCGATCACCGCGGCTCGACTGGAGCGGCTGGCTGAAGAGGGACTGGACGGTTTCATGAACTACCTGCTGCCCCACGCGGCCCTCAAGCTGAAGCAGGGGTTCGGCCGTCTGATCCGCACCCGGGAGGATACCGGCGTGGTGATACTGCTCGACAGCCGGGTGGTGACCAAACGGTACGGACACCTGCTTCTGACTGGTCTGCCTCGAGCCGAGCGGGTTGTAGGTAGCTGGGCCCAGGTGCGCACCAAGTGCGAGGACTTCTTCGCCCGGCAGGGCATTGGTGCCGTGGTATGATGCCGTTGCGGCCGGGAAAGATCATCGGCATCGGCCGGAACTACATCGAGCACGCGCGCGAGCTGGGCAACGAGGTGCCGGATGTGCCCATCATCTTCTTCAAGCCACCGACGGCGCTCATCGGCCCGGGTGACACTATTGTGCTGCCGGACGTCTCCCAGCGAGTGGAGTTCGAGGCGGAGATCGGAGTAGTCATTGGGAAGCGGATCCGAAACGCCGATCCGAACGCGGCGGAGCGCGCCATTGGTGGCTTCACCTGTGTCAACGATGTCACCTGCCGCGATCTTCAGAAAGTCGATGGGCAGTGGGGGCGGGCCAAGGGATTCGACACTTTTTGTCCGGTCGGGCCCCGGGTGGTCAGCGGGCTGGATTGGCGTGGGCTCGAGCTTCTCTGCCGGGTCAATGGGGCGGAGCGCCAGCGGGCCAAGGCCACCGACATGCACTTCTCGATCCCGGAGCTGGTGTCGTTCGTCAGCGGGATCATGACGCTCGAGCCCGGGGACCTGATCGTGACCGGAACTCCGGCGGGAACTGCGCCGCTTCACCATGGCGATGTGGTCGAGGTCGAAATCACGGGTGTAGGGATTCTTTCCAACCCGGTCCGCGCCGAGAGCCCATGATCCGCTTCAGCGAGCGCGTTCTGAGTTTGCCCGGCTATCCTCTCGCCGAGATACCAACCCTCAAGCGCCGGCTGATCGAGGCCGGCGTGGACGTCATCGATCTGGGGGCCGGGGACAACGACACACCACCTCCAGTCCCGGCCGTCGAGGCGTTGACCGCGGCGCTCCAAGATCCGGCCATGAGCAAGTACGGGTTTCAGCAGGGATTGCCCGAGTTTCGCCAGGCAGCATCTCGGTGGATCGAGCGACGCTTCGGAATCCGGTTC
>Ga0193723_1000747_pt1 | contig 12742 bp, 11 predicted proteins | sample H2m2metaG_FD_143042 | JGI IMG/M metagenome (GOLD analysis project Ga0193723, IMG submission 143042) | Soil microbial communities from a riparian zone of the East river system, Colorado, United States - H2m2 | ecosystem: Environmental > Terrestrial > Soil > Riparian zone | place: USA: East River... | reverse complement strand
CTTCATGAGTGGCCTCCGTCTGCGCGGCCGTGATCGCCTTCGGTAAGCCCCGCACGCGCAACTTTGGGCGTTCAGCGATGCGCATTACAACGGCGATGACGCCGAAAATAATAAAGGTCATTAATAGACCAGCGACAGATCGCTCAACCGGACCCTGAGCCTTGAATAGCCAAAACCCGAGCAACCCTTCAATCACCGTTAGGAGCAACGCCAATAAAGGGTAAGGGCCGGTGATCTTAACCGGATCCACGGCACTTTTGCGCGGCTCGTTCATCTCTTCGAATCGTTCCGCCCTGGTTGAGACGACATTCGCCAAGTATGGCGAGCGGGCATTTGCGTTGTCAATTGTTCAGTGTTTAGCATCGCGCACGTGCGAATCGAGTTCCTCTTCACCTGGGGGGAAACCGCGGAGCGAAGCGATTATCGATCTTGTCGCGGCAATTAAAGAGGCCGCGCCTTGCGATCGGCTTTGGGCTCGAGATAGACGAACGTTTTCAGCACTTCCTGGAGCGCGCTGGAATCTTTGCGATAGCTCGACTCGTCCCGCGATGACAAGACGATGTAAGCGACGGCTTTGGGAAGTTGAATGTAAGCGACGCGCTCCCATTGGGAATAGGTCTTGGTCGCCGGATATTCGTTAATGAAATACGGTTTGCCATCGTCGGGTTTTCCCGATTCAATCTTTTCCTTCGGCAGGCCATGTCGATCTTTCATTTCTTTGATCGCTATGGCGACGAATTTATCGACATCTTCGTACTGCGTGCTCGCGATCTTTGCATACATGATCGTCCTTGTGTCCGACCACGATGAACCTTTCGGATAAAGCACGCAGGGCAAGCCTTGTTCGGCGCCACCCTCGTTGCCGAGAACCCATCCATCGGGCGCGCTGATGTTAAACGCAGCCTTCGGCCCGTAAACAATTCCACCTCGATAATTGTCCTGAGCGAGAACGCGTGAGCAAAGAAGAAAAGCGATACAACCGAGCAAGATCGGTTTCATAAGATGGCAAAGTCTGAACTCTTTCGCCAAAAGGCACAAGCATGTCGCGCGAAATTGCGCTGTGCGAAGCAACCTCCGCGAACTAAAAGTGTGAAATGGATCTGCGCGAAGCGCTAAAGAAACATTTCGGCTACGATAAATTTCGGCCGCTCCAGGAAGAAATCGTCAACGATGCACTGACAGGGCGCGATGTATTTGCGTTGATGCCGACGGGTGGCGGGAAGTCGCTTTGTTTCCAACTGCCGGCTCTCCTCCGCGAGGGGCTGACAATCGTGGTGTCGCCTTTGATTTCGCTGATGAAAGACCAGGTCGATGCGCTGCAAACGAGCGGGATCGCGGCCACGTTCTTAAACTCGGCGTTAGATCGAGATGAAGCGGTCGCGCGGCTGCGCCGGCTTCATCGTGGCGAGTACCAGCTGCTTTACGTCGCGCCGGAACGCTTGATGCTCGACACCTTTTTGGAACGGGCGCTGAACTGGAACATTGCGCAGATCGCAATCGACGAGGCGCATTGCATCAGTGAATGGGGTCACGATTTCCGGCCGGAATATCGCGAATTGAAAAAGTTGCGGAGACATTTGCCGGATGTGCCAATTATGGCACTCACTGCGACTGCAACCGAGCGAGTGCGCGCGGACATCCTCAAGCAGCTCGCGCTGCGCGATCCGCGCTGTTATGTGGCGAGCTTTAACCGGCCAAATCTCAGTTATCGCGTCGTTCCAAAATCGGCGCCGTACCAACAACTGCTCGCATTCATTAACGGCCAGCCTAACGACAGCGGGATCGTTTATTGCGCGAGCAGAAAAACGGCGGACTCGCTCGCAAGAAACCTGAGCGAGGACGGGGTAAAGGCGAAACCGTATCACGCCGGTCTCACGGCCAGAGAGCGCACCCAAAATCAAGAGCTGTTCCTGCGAGATGACGTCCGGGTGATCACGGCGACGATCGCCTTCGGGATGGGAATCAATAAACCGAACGTGCGGTTCGTCGTTCATCACGATCTGCCGAAGAACATCGAAAGCTATTATCAGGAAACGGGCCGCGCCGGGCGCGATGGATTGCCAAGCGAATGCGCGCTGCTTTTCAACGCGAGTGATGTCGTGAAGCAAACGCACTTCATCGATGAGAAGAGCGAGAACGAGCAACGCATCGCGCGCGAGCAGCTCCGGCAAATGGTGCATTACGCGGAGACCCGCGAATGCCGGCGCGCGACGCTGCTGCGCTATTTCGGCGAAGAATACGATCAACCGTCGTGCAACGGCTGCGATAACTGTCTCACTCCGCGCGAAACGTTTGACGGGACAATACTCGCGCAAAAATTCCTCTCGTGCGTGCACCGGATCTGCGCAAAAAGTGGATTCGGATTCGGCCTTAATCATGTCGTCGAAGTGCTAACCGGCGCGGAGACCCAAGCAATTCGGCAACGAAGGCACAATCAACTTTCGACTTATGGGATCGGACGCGAAATGAAACGCAACGCCTGGCAGGCGATCGGGCGCGAGTTGTTGCGGCTGGGACTCATTGAATGTGCGCCCGGCAAATTCGCGACGTTGAAACTCACGAAAAACGGTCTGGATACTTTGCGAGAGCGGACACCTATTACGCTCACAAAGCAGATCGACATTTCAGAACAGCGCGCGAAAGGCAGCGCGGGCGAAATCGAATGTGATGAAGCGCTGTTCGAATGTTTACGCGCTGTGCGCCGGAAGCTCGCCGACGAACGCGATGTGCCTGCGTACGTAATCTTCTCCGATGTATCGCTCCGTGAAATGGCGCGTGCTTATCCGACAACCGCGAGCGAGTTCCGGAGAGTGCCCGGCGTCGGCGAGCAGAAACTAAAAGATTTCGCTGAACCATTTCTCAGTGAAATTAAAAGTTATCTCGCGACAAATCCCCGGCGCGCGTTTACGGAAGTTGTCGATCCTTCGACTGCGCTCAGGCCAGGCCCTCAACAACGCCGTTCTGGGTTAAGCGAGAGCCAGTTGGAAACCTTGCAACGGTTTCGCAAGGGAGAATCCGTCGATCAGATCGCCCGCGCTCGCGGGTTTGTGCGCAGCACGATTTACGGGCATCTCCTTGCAGGGATCGAGCGCGGCAAAATCGTCGAGCGCGACAGGTTCTTCACGCCCGCGAAGGAAAAGGAAATCGCGGCCGCATTTCGGCAGGTGAGCGACGGAAAACTAATCGATGTCAGCGCGCTGCTCGGCGGCAAATACGATATCGGCGAATTGCGCGTGTTCCGCGCGTTCGCCAAGCGCTCCTAGTTCGATTCATGGCTTGCAGCCAACACGCGGGGTCAAAACTCATCACGAATATTTGTTGTCCAATCAAAGAGCGACGGGTTTATTGACGCCAGTTATTCCGTTTGAGGGCCGGGACGGGTGAGGCTTTTTGAAAAAGATTTATGCAATTCCTACTTAATCTGCCGGCATGGATTTCGTTTTTGCTTGCGTCGGTTATAACCACGTCAATCGCATTGGCCGGACTTCGTTTTGTGCGGAAGAAATATCCGGCAGAAGTCTTAAAAGAGAACCATGAAGTAGCTGCTATAATCTTTAATGCGTTCGGTCTGCTTTACGGAGTGGTTGTCGCTTTCGTTGTATTTGTTACGTGGAGCGGATATGACGACGCTACAAAGAACCTGCAACTGGAAGCCAGCCAGACGATCGATATTTTTTATAGCGCGAAAGCATTTCCTGACCCGGTCAGCAAAACAATACAGCAGGGATTAAAAGATTACACCGCTTCGGTTTATAACGATGAACTGAAAAGGATGTCAACCAGTGAGGTAAGTCTCTATTCGAGGGCGTCGTTGAGAAAACTGATTACATTTTTCAATGAGATGGATGAAAAATCCGCTCCTAACAGGCAGTTATACGCCGAGTCATTGAGACGCTTAAATGATCTGGCCCAATATCGTAGGCTACGAATATTTGCTGGTAACAATACGGTGCCATTAGTTGTTTGGTTAGTCTTGCTGATCGGCGGTGTGATTACAGTTGCGTACACCTATTTCTTCGGAATGAAAAACGTTAGGGCGCAGTATGCCATGACAGCCGCGCTCACAGTAACCATAACATTAATTTTAGTTTTGATATATATTCTCGACCACCCGTTTACGGGAGCAAGCCGGGTTAGCACAACGCCTTTAAAAGAGGTGATGGAGATAATGCAAAAAGGATGAGTAACACCTTTTCCACCCCTTGAGGTTCGACTAATTTCCTAGCGCCGCTTTTTCTTTGGCAATTTCTTGCGCTTGGTTTTTGCGAACTCACGCAGTTGTCTTTCACTCATCGATTTCGCCATTTGCCTCGACGGACCTTTGAGAGATGACTTCGAACGTTTACCGCGCTTTGCCGCAAGCGCCACGCCAGCCGCCATTTGCTGTTTCTTTGATCTTGCAGGCATACCAAATGTTTCGCGCGCCGAGCCTACACCGGATTCATCCGCTCAACGGCTGCGCACAAAATCAACCGTTGACCCTTCGCCAGAAAAAGTAAACCGGCACGCCAGTTAGCACGATCAAAATTCCAATGCCGGAAGTGGTCGGCGCGAGCCAGGCAAGATCGATAATAACCAAACCGGCCAGGACGATCGACACGATGGGTACGATCGGATAACCCCAGGTTCGGTAAGGCCGTTCGGCATGGGGTTCTTTGCGGCGCAATACAATCACCGCCGCGACCAGCAGAAGGTAAAAGAGCAGATCGGCCGAGATAATGTATTCGAGCAACTGTGTGTAAACATTTCCATAAATGACCGATCCAGTTCCGGAATTTGTCGTCACCGTTCGCGGCAAGGTTAAAAAAGCTGTCCAGATTCCCTGCGCGACCAATGCTGCCGCTGGTACATGATAGCGATTCGTCGTCCCAATTTTTTCGAAAAACAAGCGATCGCGCGCCATCGCAAAATAAACACGCGCGCCGGACAGGATGAGTCCATTGTCGCAGCCGAACGTCGAAATCATAATCGCGGCTGCCATGCACATCGCGCCGGCATGTCCGAAAAGCGCGTTCATCATCGCAACCGCGACGCGATTCTGTGGCGCGTCCTGAATTCCTGAAAACGGCAACACCGCGATGTAAGCGAGATTCGCGAGCAGATACAGAATCACCACGATTCCGCAGCCAAACAGCATGGCGCGCGCCAGATTTCTTCCAGGATCGCGAACCTCGCTTCCAACGAAGGTCACGTTCGTCCAGGCCGTCTGAGCAAAGAGCGGGCCGACCATCGACTTGCCAAAAAGCAACGCCAGGGCCAACCCACCAGTAAGGCCAAAACCAGGCTGCGCTATCTGAGGGCTCCAACCGTTCGCCCAGGAATCCCACCAGGCGGATGAACGCGCTGCGCTATTTGTGCTCCAGCCTAACAAGAAGCCAATCACGACAACGCCTGCAAGCGCCGCGGTTTTCGCGAACGTAAAAGTATTCTGGACGAGTTTGCCTACCTCCAGTCCACGCGTGTTTATCCATGTCAGCAGAAAAATCAGGAGTACCGCGATAAATTGCTCGGTGGAAAGACTGACAGCATATCCGCCGAAAATACGGACCGGCGCCACCAAGTATCTTTCCGACGCAACCGCAGGCACAAAAACGCCGAGAAATTTCGCAAAAGCGATTGCTACCGCCGCGATGGTCCCCGTTTGAATGACAAGGAACAATGTCCAGCCGTACAAAAATCCAATCGACGACCCGTAGGTTTCTCGCAGAAAAACATAAACGCCGCCGGCGCGCGGCATCATAGTCGCGAGCTCCGAGCAACAGAGCGCGCCAGTAATCGTCATCAAACCGGCCACCGCCCACGCCAACAGCAACCAGCCAGGAGCGCCGATCAATCGAGCTGATTCGGCCGACGTGATGAAAATGCCCGAGCCGATCATCGAACCCATCACGATCATCGTGGCGTCGATCGGTCCGAGGGCGCGGACTAGGCCCGTCCCGACGTTTGTAGGGGAAGCCGTTGGCTTCCCAGGGACGACACCGTCGCCCCCTACAGAAGCCGATCGGTTTTCGATCTTGTCGTTCATCTGAAGAATTTTGGCGCTCGAATTGTTACCTCTTCTTTCTCAAGCAGCGAACGCAATGTTCGCGCAAATTCCACCGCTCCCGGTGTGTCGCCATGCACGCAAACTGTTTCTGCCCGTACATCGACATCTACTCCGTCGACTGATCGCACTTTGCCTTCGCGCAACATTCGCAGCACGCGCGCCGCTGCTTCTTGCGGATCGTGCAGCAAGGCGTCCGGACGACTTCTCGGAACGAGTGAGCCATCGCTTAGGTAATTGCGGTCTGCGAAGACTTCGCAAGCCACGTGCAATTTCACCGCCTGGCCTGCCTGTGCGAGCGCGCTGTTATCCGGCGCAAACAGAATCAGCGATGAATCAACCGCAAGCATTGCGCGCGCAATCTGCTTTGCAATCTTCTCGTCTCGCGTCGCCATGTTATAAAGCGCGCCATGTGGCTTGCCGTGATTTGGCCGTACGCCGAGGTCGGAGGCGATTGCCTCAAAAATACCAAGCTGATAAGTCACCGCCTCAAAAACTTCATCAGGTGTAACCAGGAATTCCTTTCGGCCAAAATTCTCCCGGTCGAAAAGACTCGGATGCGCTCCGACCGCGACTCCATGATCACGCGCAGCTGAAATACATTCGTGCATCGTATCCGCGTCGCCGGCATGAAAACCGCAGGCGATGTTTGCGGACGTAACGAGCGTTAGCAGCTCTTCATCATGTCCTGCGCCCTCACCGAGGTCGGCATTAAGATCGATGGTTAAGTTCATTTGTTCCGCAAGCTCAGTCCGATTCGAAAGCGCTCCAGTTCTTGTTCGCGCTCAAAAAGCAGGCGATGCGCTTCGGGCAATGAAATTTCCTGGAACCGGACCGTGTCTCCGGGGCGAAGTTGCGCGGCAACCGGAAGATCAACCGTGATCACGTGAGCGATTTTTGGATATCCGCCGATGGTTTGGCAATCTCCCAAAAGCAGAATCGGCCAGCCACCGGGCGGGACCTGAACCGTGCCGGGTGCAACCGCTTCAGAGACAAGATCGAGATCGTCGTTTCGGTGCAGCTCGGGACCATTGAGTCGTACTGAATCGGGCGAGACAGCGAAAGTCTCGCTGGTTAAAGCGTGATGCGTTGAAGCGTCGAAGCGGTCCCAGTCGCAGCCGCGAACAACGCGCAGAACCGGCTTCGTCTTCGCAGTGCTTGACCATTCAGCTGGCGAACTCCACGAAGAAACGCGTCGTTCGTTTAAAAGATCGATGAGCGATCGCGCAAAATCTGATTGTTCTCCGAGCAGAAGCTCGTCGCCATCGCGCAATGCACGACCCTCCAGTCCACCAAAATTCGCGCGTAAATCGGTAGAGCGACTACCGAGAACCGGCGGCACGGCAATGCCGCCAGAAACCGCGAGCCAGCCACGCCAACCCTGTTGAGGACCAGAAATTGATAATTCATCTTCTGCCAAGACCAGCGCGGAATGCCCTCGCGGAATCGAGCGCGATGCAACGCAAACTTCGTAATCGCCGCCGCACCAGCTAAGGACGCGCTCATCTTCGAAGCGCAAACGAATATTTCCCTGTGTGAACTCTAACCCCGCGACGCTCTCGTCATTACCAGTCAGCAAATTTGCGGTTCGCAACGCGTGAAGATCGAGCGCGCCCCCGCTGGAAACGCCAAATTGTCGAAAGCCAATTCGGCCAAGATCTTGAATAATTGTCCGGAATCCTGCGTGCGTGACAATGAGGTTCATGACTTTAGCTCCTCAAATTCTTCGCGTGTGATTGCACGGAAGCGCACGCGATCGCCCACACGCAAAAGCACTGGAGGATCTTTTTGCGCATCAAATAATCGCAATGGTGTACGGCCGATTACATTCCAACCGCCGGGAGACACTTGAGGATAGATACCGGTCTGCGTGCCACCGATTGCGACCGATCCGGCGGGAATTTCTTTCCGCGGCGTCGCACCGCGCGGCGTCGTCAACTTTTTCGGCAGACCGGTGAGATACGGAAAGCCGGGTGTGAATCCGAGGCAATTCACGAGATAGTGAGCCCTGCTGTGAAGATCGACGACCTCATTTGGCGACATCCGCGCATGGTCCGCAACGTGGTCAAGATCGAGAGCGAACTCCGGATCGTAACAAACCGGAATTTCGATTGCCTGTGCAGCGGCTTGCTTGCTTTGTTTCCGCTTGCCACGGGTGAGCGCTTCGCGAATTTTTTGCGTAAGGCATTCACTTGCACGATTGGGTTCGACCGTGGCGTTGATCACGCGAACCGGATCAAAGAAGACTGCGACTGTTGTATATGCCGGCGCGAGTTCGATCACGCCTGGAATGCGCGCGTTCTCGAGTCGTCGAAACACGTCTAAAACTTCCTTTAACGTTTCCTCGGGCGCGTCTTCGAAGCAATCACGAACGCGCACGATGAGCGCGGAATCTCCAACGGACGTAATTTCCATCAACGTGCGAGATTTCCGCAAAAGAAGATGTCGATCTTCGCGCACACTTCCGGTTAATCAAGATGCTGGTTGCGGCGGATCGGAACCTCCGGGCGAGACGGCTTCCGCGACATTCTCCACGTGCTCTTTGATCTCGCCGACTTGAGGGTGCACTTCGCGGATCAAATCATGCTCGGCCTGCGATATCTGTTCGATGCGCGTCGTCATTTCATGCAGTTCTTTCAACATCGCATCTTGGCGTGAGGAGATCCGGTGCATCCACCAAAAACAGACGCACCAGCAACCGAGACCAACCCACGTCAGCACGAAGATGAGCATGTTACTGCACGCGCGAGGCTTCGATCTCGATGTTAACTGCGACTGTCTGGCTGATTCCCGAAATCGCTTCCGCGCCCTGGCTGAACATTAACTTGAAATCGTTCCGCTTGAGCGGCTCGGTTGTCACCACCCAGCGCGTTTCCTTCGTATCGCCCGAGATCGGGCTCAATAGCTTCACATGCAATGCGATCGGTTTCGTGATGCCGTGCATCGTAATATCGCCAAGGATATCGCCGCTTTGCTGACCGGTTTGTCTTACGCCGCGGCTTTTGAACGTCATTTCAGGAAACTTTGCGATGTTAAAAAATTCCGGGCTGCGCAAATGCTTGTCGCGTTTCACGATCCCGGTGTCGATGCTGCGGACGTCGATTTTTGCCGTCACTGAAGATTTCCCGGGATGCTCCCGGTCGATGTCGATCTTTCCATCGAATTTCGTGAACTTGCCATGAGTTGTACCGAGAAATTGGTGAACGGTGAAACCGACCGTGGAGCGCGATTGGTCAAATCTATACGATTCGCTGGCGAGCATGGCCGAGCTGAGCGCAACCAGAAAAACAAAGGTGATAACAAGTTGAATTCTCATTGAATTTCCTTTTACGATTTTGTGTTTCTATTTGCGGCCAATGTCTTCAACAGCGGCGTCCGCGACAACGGTAACCTCCCAAACAAGTTGCCCAACGCAAAGGCCGGATCGTTTTTCAAAATTTTCGCATCGTGCACGCCTGTAATTTGCGCCAGTTCGGTTTCGAAGTGTGTAATTGCACGCAGATTCGAATCATTTGCGTCAAGATAACCAAAAGCACGCCGCAATAATGCAAACAATTGTGGCTCCCGATGATCCCGTTCCGTACAGATCTCGATCAGCTCCACAAAATAAGCTGCCGTTTGCGTTCGCAAATAATTCTTACGAATGCCGCTGAACGGGTTTTTCAACACCACTTCCGTCAGGGTATGTAAATCCGATTTGCGGCTGCGGGCGATCTGAATTTCCGTTTCAAAGAACAAATCCAATCTGCCAGCGAACGGAGTTTTCGCACGGCGTGCCCCTTTCGCCACGGTTTGAATGCAGCCGAGCGATTCGGTGCACCATGAGACGATGAGACTGGTGTCGCTAAATTTGCGTTTGCGTAACAAGATGGCGGCAGTGCTCTCCACGATTGGAATTTAGCACGTCCTCATACCCTTTCTTGCCTTCACGCACACGGTCTCGCGCGACCACAGGCGCCTTGAAACGCGAGCGCCGTTCCGCTGCGTCCCCAGCGCTTTCCAGACAAGCGCGTTCAGCCGCTGCTGAGAAGGCCGCGCTAACCAGAAAACGCCGGCATTAGAGCCAGCGCGAACAAACATTAATCATCGGTCGCGGCGGAGGTTGAACACAACCGCAAACAAGGGAACTGTCCTGCTTTCGCGTTTCCACCCGGAGCACGCGCTCTGAGCGAATCCGAAGCAGATGCCAGTCACAGAAACAGCACGCGTCCCGGAAGATATCAGCGGCCGGCCGCGCCGTATGCCGGTGGGCGGAATCACCTGGCGACACACGTTCCGCGCCCTGCGGCATCGCAATTATCGGCTCTTCTTCTGGGGCCAGCTGGTCTCGCTCATTGGCACATGGATGCAGCAGACAGCGATGAGCTGGTTTGTGTATCAGATCACGAACTCGAAAATGCTGCTTGGCGTTGTCGCCGCCGTTGGATCCGCGCCGATGATGTTGTTCTCGATCTGGGGCGGATCGCTCGCCGATCTTTATCCAAAGCGTTCGATCATCGTCGCGACACAGACCGCGCAAATGATTTGCGCGTTCTTGCTCGCAGCCGGCGCCTGGGCCGGATTCGCGACGCCCTTGTTTATCATCATTATCGCTGCGCTCAATGGCGTGGCGATGGGCTTCGACATGCCTGCGCGCCAGGCGTTCACGGTCGAGATGACAAGCCGCGAAGATTTGCTCAATGCGATCTCGCTCAACAGTTCGATTGTAAACGGCGCGCGCGTTGTCGGTCCATCAATCGCGGGTTTGATGATTGGCGCGGTTGGCGTGACGATGTGTTTTTTCCTGAACGGTGTGACCTTTGTCGCGGTGATCGCCGGCTTGTTAATGATGCGGTTGCCGCCGTTCGAGCGCCCGGCGCACGTCGTGTCTCCGGGCGAGCACGCCTGGAACGGTATCGTCTACTCAATGAAACATCAGCGCGTGCGCACGATTCTGCTGCTATTTCTCGCAGTGGGCGTCTTTGGCTGGTCGTACGCGGTGCTGATGCCAGCGTTTGCGCGCGACGTGCTTGGCCGCGACGCAAACGGCTACGGCTTGTTGATGTCGGCGAGCGGAACCGGCGCCTTCATCGGCGCGCTCGTCATTGCGACCTATGGACATCTCTTCGCGCCGCGAAAACTTGCGCTCGGCGGCATTTGGTTGTTTTCGATTGCGTTGCTCGCGTTTGCACTGACGCGAAATTTCTATCTCGCGCTCGTCTTTCTCACCTTCGCCGGATTCGGCATGCTGCTGTTTTTCTCAACATCAAATACCGTGCTGCAAACAATCGTCCCGGATGAAATGCGCGGCCGCGTCATGGGCGTGTGGTCGCTCGTGTTCGGCGCGATGATTCCGCTCGGTAGTCTTGAAGCCGGCGCGCTTGCGCATTGGTTAGGCACGCCTTTCGCGCTCGGGTTCGGCGCAGTCATTTGCGCGGTTTCGGCTCTCGTAACGCTATTCGTGATTCGCCGGCGCGAAGCCGCGACTACACGCTCTAACTAACGACTCACCGATTCAGGATGTGCAAAGCGCGCTTCTCGACGTTCAGCGCAGCTTCTCTGACCGCTTCGGTCAAGGTCGGATGCGAATGAGTTGTGCGACCGATATCTTCCGAGCTACCTCCGAATTCAATCACTGAGACGGCTTCGGCGATTAATTCCGACGCGGCGTGCTGCAAAATGTGGGCGCCGAGAATGCGGTCTGTTTTCGCGTCGGCCACGAACTTTACCATTCCATCGACATCTTCATTGCAGAGCGCGCGGCTGTTGGCGCGGAACGGAAACTTCCCGACCCGATAATCGATCCCCTTTTCCTTCGCTTGATCTTCGGTCAGGCCGACGCCGGCCAGTTCGGGATTCGTGTAAATGATTCCGGCAATCGCATCGTAGTTCACGTGGCCTGCCTTGCCCGCGATTATTTCAATGCAGGCGATTCCTTCGTCTTCCGCTTTGTGTGCGAGCATCGGGCCGGCAATCACGTCGCCAATCGCGTAAATACCTTCAATATTTGTCCGGAAATGTTTGTCCACTTTGATGCGCTTTTTCTCATCTAATTCGACACCGACTTTCCCGGCGCCTACTCCTTCGGAGAACGGACGGCGCCCAACTGAGACAAGAACCTTATCGGCATCGAATTTCATCTCCTTGCCGTCCTTGATTGCCGTGGCGGTTGCGCGGCCGCTGTCGATCTTGACCGCGCTTACCTTAGTTTCGAGATGAAAAATGATGCCCTGCGCAGTAAGCGAGCGCTGGAGCAGATTCGAGAGTTCGAGATCGAAACCGATTGCGATGCGCGGAAGGAATTCCAGCATGGTTACTTCCGAGCCGAGCCGGTTCCAAACTGAACCAAGTTCGAGACCGATCGCGCCCGCGCCGATCACGAGCAGTTTCTTCGGCGGTTCCGTAAAGCAAAGCGCTTCAGTGCTGCTGACAATTGTTTTGCCATCAAACTTCGCGAACGGCAGTTCGATTGAGGTGCTACCGGTCGCAATCACGATGTTCTTTGTCTCGAGCTCCTGCGTCTGGCCGTTCGATAATTTAACCGAAACTTTTCCAGGCGCAGTAATCGTGCCGAGCCCTTCGAACGTGGTGACCTTGTTTGTCTTCATCAACGCGCGGACGCCGCCGGTGAATGTTTTCACCACCTTGTCTTTGCGCTGCTGCATCTTCGGAAGATCCACATGCACGCCATCGATAACGATGCCGTGTTTGACGGCCTCC
>Ga0193723_1000746_pt1 | contig 12756 bp, 13 predicted proteins | sample H2m2metaG_FD_143042 | JGI IMG/M metagenome (GOLD analysis project Ga0193723, IMG submission 143042) | Soil microbial communities from a riparian zone of the East river system, Colorado, United States - H2m2 | ecosystem: Environmental > Terrestrial > Soil > Riparian zone | place: USA: East River... | reverse complement strand
AATAATTTTATCGATATCCGGCGGGGTCATCTTTGCATCTTGGAGTGCTTGCATCATTGGCGCTCTACATCTTTCAATTATCGGTCTCAATAGTTCTTCTACTTTTGCTCTAGTCAAGTTGAGAACAAGATTCTTTGGACCGCTCGAAGGATCGTAGGCAAGAAAAGGTAAATTGATTTCAGTTGTAACCACATTCGACAATTCGATTTTTGCTTTTTCTGCGGCCTCTCTAACTCTCATTAGAGCGGCTTTATCGTTTTTAATCTCTAACCCGGACTGTTTCTTGAATTCTTGTAAAATATACTCAACCAACGTATTATCCATGTCCGTTCCTCCAAGTTGAGTGTCACCAGACGTACTTTTGACTTGAAAAACTCCACCGCCCATCTCCATAATCGTAACATCTAAAGTTCCACCGCCAAAGTCAAACACAATGATTTTTAGGTCTTTCTGAACTTTATCCATTCCGTAGGCCAGAGACGCTGCTGTGGGCTCGTTGATTATCCTTGCTACCTGTAGTCCAGCAATCTCACCCGCATCTTTAGTAGCCTGCCTTTGATTATCATTAAAATACGCTGGTACTGTAATTACTGCCCTGTCTACAGTCTCTCCAAGAAAAGATTCGGCATCCCTCTTAATTTTCTGTAATATAAATCCAGATATCTGCTGTGGAGTATATTCTTTGCCAAACGCATTGAATTTGAAATCGGTACCCATTTTTCGTTTAGCTGCAACTATTGTCCCCTCTGGATTTGAAATCATTTGCCGTCTTGCAGGCTCGCCAACTATAAGCTGTCCTTCTCTAGTAAAAGCAACTACAGATGGAAATGCTTTTCCTCCGATTGAAGTTCCTTCGGCTGCCTGTATAATTGTAGGTTTTCCGCCAATCATCGCGGCAGCGGCGGAGTTACTTGTCCCAAGGTCAATTCCTATTATTTTTCCCATACTTAATTTTCAGTCTCCTTCTCTATATTTTCTCTATCATTAACGGTATTTTTAACTATCTTTTTAGAAATTTCGACCAAGGCTGGTCTTAAAACTTTACTTCCCAACAAATACCCCTTCCGAATTTCCGTTGTAACAGTATTTTCTGGCAGGTCGTCTAGATCAGAGAACCCTAGAGCATCATGAATATTTGGATCAAAAGGTGTCCCTACTGTCTCGATTTCTAACACTCCTTCAGAGATAAGCACATTATCAATGTTCCTCGAAATTCCTTCTAAGCCTTCAATAACAACGGGTTCGGAACCGCTTTGTTTAGCCATTTCAACGGCTCGTAAAAAATCATCTTTGATATTTAGGAACTTTAAGAGAAGGTCTGCTTTGCTGGTCTCGATTTTGCTAACTAGATGCTTTTCCATCTGCTTCCTATAGTTGTCAAAGTCAGCCATCATATACTTTAATTTGTTAATATTAGCGTTCGAAGCCTCCGAAGTCTTATCCAAATCGCACTTAAGGGCAGCCACTTGTGCTTTCAAGCTTATCACGTCGTTATCATTTTCGGGCGCTTCTAACTGATTTGTTTCCTTCATTTCATTCTCTCCATCTTCCTTGTAATCGTGTTCTCCTTCCAAATTACCTAATTCACTGAAATTCAGAAGAAGCCAGATAATTACATATCGGTCAAGCAGAGGATCGACGCCGGACCCCAATCACTCTTTAGTTTCAATCCGGCAATGCGAGATATATTAAATCGTTCAATTGAATTGGTCTGTGTGTCAAACATGGAGCTTAACTTATCGACGGACAAACGTAAGAAAAAATATAGCAGGCAACAACTGCAGCTAATACGATCGGAATAAACAGCGACGGTTTACCTAGAACTTGTTATCAAAAGAAAACATTAAAATGATTTATTTTTTGTTCCAAGTGCGTTTCCTAAGGATAGTTAGAGGCAAAAGTCAAAGAACGATTAGGATACTGAGTGGCGCAGCATCAAAAGGATAAAAAAGGGATGTTCTGGGCTTAACCTATTCCGAGATGCGGAAATGATGCCACACTTATACCTAGCTCCCCTTGGATCTTCCTAATTTTAGTGGCATATTCGGTCATCCTGGTATTGTCACCCTGAACTTTGGCAATTCGGTACCCTTTCCATGCTTTTCTAAGTGCTCCCCAACTCTGACCAATTGAGAAACTATTTGGTGTATTCTGAGTTGGTGCTTCTTGCGTTTCCTGATGAAGCGACATTATTGCTGTCATATCTTTTGAGAACCTATGTTGCTACTTAGAACCCATTGTTAATATTATCGAATTCCCAAGTAAAAACACTTAGCTTATAGTAGCGGTCATAGGAAATACCTCCGTGATCCTTGCAAGTTTCTAGAGAAACGACATCTATCAAATATGACCATCAATTGTTCTATTATTATTCTTGCTCTGTAACTGGCCCCAGTATGATAGTAGAGACAATACTAATGCATTTTTAGACTATAATTTGGTTATCTTCTAAATTAGGCGTAATTCCCCTTAATAGAGGACCTTGCGCCGCAAGCTTCACATATAAGAAAACCCAGTTTTTTATTTTTTTCAGTTCTTGTGTCCGGACTTCCACAAACAGGACAGATTACGTAATCCTTGATATATCTGTCAATCAAAGCACCGAAAGAGGAATGTACCTTACGCCCAAGAAAGATCACACGCTCTCCAGCAATATAGCCTGCCGAGGCAAGTTCTTTGTTTAGGTAAAGCAAAAGTTTCTCTGGCTCTCTTCTCAAGGATTTGGGAAATTCCATAAAGTTTCTGAATATTGTACGTTGTCCAACCCAAATAATCTGCGGAGTAGGAACTTCTAACCTAGATACTTCCTTTTTAGTAGTATCGCTGATTCTGCCTTCTAGACGTTTTAATAGCGCCTCATACTCTGACCTTGTTTGATCTGCCACACACTCGTAATGGTGGACCTGGTTAATGTATATTATGAATGAGACAGATCTATAGAGTCAGCTGAGATTACAAATATATCAGCCTTTATATGGTAAAAAATGTAGTCACCGACGGCAATTAAACGACTGCGACTCTCCATGTTTGAGATGTATAGCTATCCGTGTGATTTGTCTAAAATGTTTGATTCGTTGATAAGAATAAGTGCCCAGCTTTTAAAATCGATAGGCCCTTGAAATGAGAGCCAATCCTCCTGTGAGCGTTTTCTCTATTCTTTATTCAAAGTTTGATCAACCTATACTCGAAATCTCGAAGCCTCTTTGTGGCAACCTTTATCGCCATGGGAGATGAATCACATCCTATCCATTGTCGACCCAATTTGTCCGCGACGACCAACGTGGTACCTGAGCCACAAAAGAAATCCGCAACAAGGCTTGCAGGTCTAGAGAACTGTCCTATTATTCTTTCCAATAAGGCAGTATGTTTTTGAGTGCCATACCCGGTTGAATAACTGTAACTTTCTATATCCATCCATACATTGTCAAGCACTCTGTGTGTCTTTGGTTTGATCCAATACTCTGGATATTTGACGCCCTTGCGTTTGCGAATAAATTCCATCGTCATATCGGTCTTCCTCCAATATTCTTCCAATGAGAGAGAGCCGAATCGATCTTGATAGAGCTTGTAGTTTTTGATGGCTTTCAGAGATCTAGACCTTGACCATTTCCACTGGCCCCTTTCTGGAGTGAAATTGAATAGCTTGTAGCGCATTGTTGGTCTATTTACATTACTCCAAAACCCCATCCACTTGGATCGCGATTCGTATTCCGTAAGTGGATGAGGAAACTTTGCATTCGAAGACTTCGAGTACCATAATATCGAATCATTTGAGTTGTGCATCCTCGCTATAGATTTAAATTGCGTGAGGAGGTTTTTTCTTCGTCCTCTCTTTACAATTATTTCGTTGCGAAAATTTTCGTATCCAAAAATCTCGTCCATAATCACTTTAACATAATGAGCTGTATGCCAATCCAGGTGAATAAATAAAGATCCTGATGGCGACATTAATTTTTGAATAGATTTCAGTCTGGGATAAATAATATTAAGGTAGGTTTTGGTTTCTCCTTTACCCACGTCTTTAAAAGCTAGATCATGGGTGTTTTTGGAACGAAAGTAATAATTTTCCCCGCTTCCAAAAGGAGGATCTATATAAAGAAGATCTATCTTTCCTTCTAAGCCATTCTTGAGCAAATAATTCATTGCATCCAGATTATCAGCGTGAAAAAGTAAATTCTTGCTTTTATTTTTCTTTATATCTTTTAGAATCATTTTGCTTTCAATCTGTTTGGGTGATCCTTGGATGTCCAGCGAAGTGTATGAATCATTTGCAACTTTGCCCATGTAGGATTTTAGATTCTGAATTATTAAAACAACTCCTCTGCTGCAAGTGTTTTTTTTTCATTTAGCGCTCCCTTATCAAATCAAGTCTGTTAATTTGATTATGCGCAGACAATGGGACTTTAGGCTCAATGAGCCTTCCTTACCACAGCCATTTTATATCTGAAACGTGAATAAAAAAATATTGTATAGTAGACAGAAACTAAAATCTATGTCTTTATTGGTTCCAATAGAAAAAGTGAAAGATAAGCTTGGCGAAATGAATTTTTCACTCATTATGATTTCCACAATAGTAGCTGACGGTAAGTTCTGGAAAAAGGGGCTTTACACAAAAGGTGAAGATACAATTCACGTTTCACACGAGATAGGCGACGCTTACCCAAAAGACCCGATAATTACAATCTGTGGTTGTAATGAAACTATTTCGAAGGTCGTAGAAGAGATGTTGGATATTGCCATTGTATGAATGTAACGAATATCAGTTCGTAGAAAATATTCGAAGGTTTATTGAAACTCAAGAAAAGTTCGTAGTCAACAGAAAACTCAGCTGGCATGATGATGCAAAGTACGGTCTAGCCACCCTTCCTGAAGAAGAATTCAGTCGTTATTCTGCAATCTGTCACAGAAAATCGTTGAAATCTAGTGTGATTTGTACAGTACCCTTTATCAATGGATTCTACAAAAGAGCGTACAACGAGGGAGAAATTCTTCATGCGGCGAGTAATTTAAAGTTTCCAAAAATGTCAATCCCGTACTATCAAGTAGAATTTTCGCTAAACGTATGGGGAGGGACTTATTTTTTCACATTTGACGCATTATTTGATCCAGAAATTACAATGGAGAAACGTAGTGATAGGAAGTTTGATGGCACGGTTCTTATTCATGTACTAAAATATACTCCGCCACATGAAAAAATATTAAACATTAACCTTCCAAAGCAGGTAGTTGTTTTTGATGTCAAAAAGATGATTAGGGTTATCGATTATTCGTCGATATTTTGAAAGCTACAGTTAATCTAAAGAATCGCATTTTAACAAGGTTATAACCCGAAAAGAGATTCCTCTTAATAATTAGGAAATATGTCCCACACTTATCCGTAATGTTCCATCCACTCCATGAAGGGGCTGATTGCACTTTCGTAAGGTAATGATGCTTCAGTCTCTATGTTAAATCCTAATAGCAACATCCTACTTTTCAATTTTCTATGCAAAGAGAATGGAAGTTCATCGCTCTTAAATGGCTTGTAAAGCTCAAAGAAGTAGTTTTGTCTGTAATATGCGATATGTTGAGCAAAACAGCTCGAAAGAATGGTTGGATCCCTTGAGATTTGTTTTCTTGTCTCAGACCCATCCGATGAGGAACGCTTTTCTGATTCTATCGAGATCTGCAGCCCCCTTCTGATATAATTTTCACGAATGAACTCTGTGTCCAACTTAATTGGCATAAGATGATATGTCTTTAGATCTCTTGCTACCTGTTCCATTGTTCTTTTTGCTAGATCAGTAACAGCGAGCAACTCGATCTCTTTCCTTACTCCATGTTCCTTTCCGAAAATGTAAAATGTTCCACTGAGCTCATTTTGTTTTATAAACGGAAATTCTATCTTGCCGTCCATAAAGTCCAAAATCCTGCACGAAATGTCACTTGGTAAGAACATACCCATATGCGAATCTGCTGTCACGACCACATGTATTCGGAAGGCCATTTGTGCCATTTAATCTTAGCATACAAATAGGCTATTGAATTGAATTGCTAGAGCTCCAAATGAATCTAAAAAGGTTTACCCAATACTGTAGAACCTCCAGGCTGTCATCATGGACTCCCACCTTCTAATAACTAGATCTTGTATGGTTAGAAGGATTTTATTATGTTTAAATTTGAGTGACTAGAAGGACGGGTTACAGAATTCAAGATGCAGGATGCCAAATGTTGCTCTCTATTTTAGTCTGGAGCTACAGTCGATTCTTAAGATTAAATCCTTATTAGGAGACCAGAAAGACAGTAGATTTGATAGCTGTACCACGTTGAGCAGTTGAAGAAAATATAAAAAAAGAGGTAGAGGTCTAGTCTTAGTGTGCGTGTGGTGGAGGCGCGCTACCCTTAGATAGGGCTTCGTTAAATGTTCCTTCGGCTTTTTCATGAAATTCTAGATTAGACTGGTCCACCTTGACTGCTTGTGGAGGACAAACTGAAACACAAGCCATGCACCAAATACAATCATGTTCTCTAATTGGATCAGCTTTATCTGTGTAATCCTTTCTTTCTTCTTTCACTGTACTGCCAGTTCCGGCGCTAGTAGCAGTAGTAAGATTTACCGCTGGTTCATCCTGTTCTGTTCTATACCATTGAAATACCTGTACTGGACATGCTTCTATGCAAGCACCATCCGCAATACAAGAGTCCCAATCTATCGCAACCATAGTGCCATGCACACCAAGAGGTACCTGCTCCTCTCCTCTGGCTGTGAATGCTGCTTTTACTTCTTCGTTTTCTGCAGCCTCCGCCGCTCTTCCGGGACCCCAAACATAATGAAAGTGCTCGCCATCAGGGAGCATGTGCTTACCAATCACTTTATGGTTTCGTGGAAAGTCTGGATCTATTGGCATATATCTGAGAATAATCGATTTACATATTATTTAAACTATGTGAATAAAAGCTAGAAAATTGATATATGCACTTGAACTCATTTGTGGCCTTCAATTAGGTCCTATATTTCTATTTTGATTAGAATTTGACTAAAAATCATGCATTCCTTTGAAAGAATACAGCAAGCTCATCTCCTTCTAACTTGGCTTTCACAAGTTTCATACCAATAGTTGCCGTAGGCAATGGTATGATGTTAACCAGATACCCAATAGGGTTCTTAACCTTTATTGTAAGCTGATCCCCGTACCGCTCAACATCAAAGTCATCCTTTTCGGAAAACGGAACCTTTACCTTCATTTGTAGTGTTGAATTATTGGATATGAAGGTAAAGGCCTTCCCGCGATAGAAGATCTCGAAAGGATCAGTATCGCGGAACATGAATTTGGCGTTCTTTCTAAGCATTTCTACCCCTCGAAGTTCGGTGTTATAAAGCCCAATCTCTGTTAAGGGAAGTGGATAGAAATTCGCTTTTGCCTCTTCAACTTTTCTCTTTTGAAAATTTGCCCACTCTGCATAATATTGATCTGGACTTCCTGGAGGCATAATTTTGTTAATTATAGCTAGATCTACATTTATACCGTACAGGCTTGCAGACATCAGGGCTCGTTTAGCATTCTCAATACTGAATGTATCGGGGTTTATTACTAATCTTATACTTGTAATTTCTTGGTTTCTTATAATTTCTGAAAGAAAATCAAGTCTATCCAGGAATTCTCCTTCACTCTTTAGGACACCTTGCGAAGGGAGCGGGATTTTAGAAAGTGGTTGAAATATTTTAGCAAAACTGCCAAACATCCCTGCTAGTCCGGTGAGTTTTCTTCCAATACTTCCTATCAATTTAGGAAAGTATAGGTATCGCAATGCCTCCCCGGAGGCAGGCATATCGAGCACTAATGCGTCAAATGCTTTTATTCGTACAACTTCCTCAATTTTTAACAAGGAAAACAGCTGGGTCATTCCAGGCAACATTGCGATTTCATATGCAAGAGTTTCATCGATCCCTTTTGAAGAGAGTATCGAAGCTGCGTAAGATAGAATCGTGCTATATTGCTTGTTCATCTCAACTACAGGGTCTACCTGCAATACTTCCAAATTTGGGATAACTTGTCGGGGTTCATATCCAATGTCCGGCATCATAAATGCGTCACCCAAGGTGTGGGCAGGATCAGAAGAAATTAGAAGGGTATGATGGTTATTTTCAGCCAGAGCAATTGCAGTAGAACTCGAAGTTACTGTCTTGCCAGTACCGCCCTTTCCTGTATAAATTATTAACCTCAATACTATGGATCCTCCTTTCAAAGGAATAAATAGATATTATTGAGAAGCACTCGCGGTACCATCTAGTAAAATGAAATGACTAAAATGAATCCAGAGCATTTTTAAGGCTCTCTCCCATCCAGTCAATCTCCCGTTCTGTTACAAGTGGATGGACCGGTAGTGATAATACATGATCGCTGGCCCAGTCTGTATTGCTAAGCGCAGCGCCTTCCTTTGAGAACATCTTCTCATAGTAGGGAGTTCTGTGAACTGGAGGCTTGTAATATACCGTGACACCAATTTTGTCACTTAACATTTTTGCTTTTATTTTGTCCCTTTCGTTATCCGATTCGAAAGCGATCGTATAAAGATACCAATTGAAGTTCTTCTCATTTCTCTCTTGCGGAAGCTTGATTTTATATCTATCAGCAAGAGGTAGGATGGTTTTTGTGAGCATGTCCGCGTTTTTTCTCCTTAAATATAGCATTTTTTCTAGTTTTTTAACTTGAATCTTTGCAATTGCAGCGCTTAGTTCTGGTAACCGAAGATTTAGGCCAAAAACTCTAGTGTCATAACCTTCAACCATACCATGATTTCGAATCATCTTTAACTTATCTGCCAAGATATCGTCCTCTGTTGCGATTGCTCCTCCTTCGCCAGATGTTAATACTTTACTAGCATAAAAGCTGAAACAACCTAAACAGCCAACTGTGCCAGTCTGCTTATGTTTATAAACAGATCCCAGAGATTGGCACGCGTCTTCAATTACTTTAATAGAATATTGGCGAGCAACCTCACTAATCTCGTCCATGTCCGAGGGATGTCCGTAGAGGTGAACTGGTATAATGCATTTAGTTTTCTCCGAAATTTTGGACTTGATGGATTGCACGTCAATAGTATAATCCTCTTTTTTAACGTCCACGAATACAGGTTTCGCACCTGTTGCAATTACAGAGTTTGCTGTGGCAACAAAGGTAAATGACGGGAGCAAAACTTCGTCGCCGTGCTGAATGCCCGCGCTAAGCAAGGCCGCGTGGAGAGCTGCAGTTCCTGAATTCACAGCGACTACATGCTTTACTTTTAGATAATCCTCTAACAGAGATTCAAGATCACGGACTCTCTTGCCGCCCTCCTTAGCCGGTGAAGTAAGGGCTTCCTCATCTAGAACTGACAAAACCTCACGTTTTTCCTCTTCTTCTATCCAAGGCTTGTTAATCGCTATCGTGTCATAAGTATTGTGTATATTAAATGATGACATTCTTTCCCCGCTAGGGGCTTTATCCGGTTATCTGCCCCTTTAACTGTTTTCAGTCATTCTTTATGAATTACTCTGCTATGACGTCTAAGGTCTTCTAACCTTAAGTTTATCACATTATTCTCTATATCAGTCTAGTTTAGGCCAATTAATTACATTCAGCTTGTATTGCTTTATTTTCTTTTTTTAAAATCGATATTAGCTAACACATAAAAGGAGGTGCATGGGCGTATTGAATCTAGCAGATGTGGCAGAGTGGTCATCCCAGGTGTAGAACACTAGGGGACACAATAATGCGTCGGCCTTGAGTCAAGTGGCTGAAAGCAAGCCGATTCGCCGTATGGCGATCAGGAGTTCAAATCTCCTCATCTGCGCCAGGTATCATAGCGTCCTTCATGACTATATTTCTAGTTGGCGCTCGATGCTTTCTATCCTCTATTTTTTGGCTGTGTTCAGATTTTATCATCCTGTCAAATTTAGATATCAATTCCTTGCAGGCGCTGAGGGGATCGTAACCGACAGCCTTTGCATTGATTATCCCTTTGCTAGAAACTATTCTGGCCCTAAAAGAATACTTATGAGTTTTGTGTTTGTCAATATATAGAATAACATACTGAATTTCCTTTAATTTGCCTTGAATCTTTTTCAAGAAGTTGTTGATCTGTTGTTCTATCTCTTTTCGTGCATCAGGATCATCTAGGTGAGCAATATGAACAGAGGGCTTAGCTAGCTTTGGAAGGGTTAACTCTAGTGCATCTTTCGGCGTAACTATCCCAATTGGTATTTTCGATCCAACAACTATGATTTCATCCTGCTCCTTAAATTTCTCAATTATGCTGTTCAACTTGGTTCCTCTCTCAACTGATGTTGGTTTTCTCATAACATCTTTGACTTTGACATGCCTGCTTGCCGCGACTGTACCTATCCCTGGGGCTTTTCCCGCCCTTACTCTAGGTTTAGCCATGATTTTGGCGAAGTCCAGGACGTTAATAATACCAGTAAGAATACCTTTTGAATTAATTATTGGGAGACGAGAAATATTATATCTTCGCATCTTTGACAAGGCGTTGCTTAGCGTTGTATCCTCCTCTATTACAATGGCACCCGACATTACTTCATCTACTATAGCGCGGCCGAAATCTGACGTGAGAACCAGATCTGTCTCACTAATAACTCCTGCCAACTTACTGTTTTCAGTAACTGGTAGTGCACGATTTCCAGTTGTTACGATTAATTGTGTACATCTTACAACTGTATCGTCTGGAGCCAAGACGGGAGTACTAGTAATGAAATTTTTCAACTTAGACATAGGCGAAGGGTCACTAAGAAATTGCTTGACAAATACCATGCCTTTGTACTCCCTGACGTTTTCATCAGAGATTACTGGAATTTGGTGAACATCGTTCTCATACATTGAGCTTAATGCCTTTCCAACGGTATCGTCTGGAGTGAGGCTAATAACTTCTTTTACGATAACTTCGGAAACTTTCATTGCGAGCATTGTAAATCTATAAAAACATGCTTTGTGGTACATTAAAAAACCTTCCCAATATTGGAATTGTAAAGAATAATGAATAAGACTATGCTTGTAATAGTTGCTGCTGGGGTCATTACTGCTGGCGCCGTCAGCATAATCATGACGCCGTCTAGTACCACTATTCCTATTCCTGAACCAAAAAGCAGCACCCATAGTGTTGATAATAATTCCAGGAGGGCTGTGAGTACAATCGCACAAAATCTTGAGGCTCCTAGAGCAGTTGACATAGCCCTTGATGGTAGAATATTTTCATCGAAAAAATAGGCCGCTTAAGGGTAATTCTGCCAAATGGTACATTCGTTCATGAACCGGTGATCACGATTCCAGTAGCACATTCGCAAGACAATGGATTACTGGGGTTAGCTTTACATCCTAGATTTGATGAAAATCACCTAATTTATTTATTCTACACTTGCGAGTCTTCGGGGAAATTATATAACAAAGTTTTAGCAATTACTGAAAAAAGAAACAAAATTATTTCTGAGAGAGTGATAATAGAGAATATACCAGGCGCTTTATTTAATAATGGAGGAAGGTTGAAGTTTGGACCTGATGGCAAACTATACATTTCTACTGGCGATGCAGCAACTCCTAATCTTTCCCAAGACATCAAATCTCTGGCAGGAAAAATTTTGCGTGTTAATAGCGATGGAAGTATCCCAACTGATAATCCATTTTCGGATTCAGCCGTCTATTCATTTGGTCATCGCAACGTTCAGGGCCTTGCATGGCAACCTACAACTAAGCAACTCTATGCAACTGAAGAATCTGGATTTGGCACCGATGAGATTAACCTGATACGATCAGGCAGGAACTATGGATGGCCTAGTCAAGAATGTAATGCCAATGAAGAAAGTTTGAAAGCCCTTTTTTTTAATCCATCAATCGGAGCAACAGGAGCTACATTCAATATCACTAACGCAGATAAAGGCGATTTGATAATTGGAACTTTAAAGGGATACTTGCGAGTAATTCATTTAAAATCTAAAATTCAGAATAATATATTAGTAGGCTATGGTAGCCTCAGAGATGTTAATTACGCACGGGAGGGTTCTTGTATGTTGTTACTAGTAATAACGAAGAAGGATCTGCAGTAGTTAAGAAAAATGACGACAGGATTCTCAGAATCATGAAAGCTTAGTTAGCGACCGATTTTTATGGGAATAGTTGACTCCAAATACGATGGGTGACAGATAGATCACAAAGTTTGTACTATTAGATATGACTTGCCGTGCTTTCATTTCATCGCGCTACGCAAGAATAATAAAAAAGCGGTTGTCAAGTATGATCTAAAGAAACAGTGATCACTATTATTCGAATGGAGTATTTTCTGGTGAGAACCCGTACGTCCTGCTGTTGAGTAAATCGATATTAATCCCCACTTTGCAGAGATCAAAAAGAGAGATATATTTTGACGTCAAAAAAAAAGTTTTACACAATGACTCGTAATGAACGTCTACAATATTTAAGGAGCGAAGTAGGTTTATCTGAACAAGATTTAGATATTTTAAGAGAGCCGTTAGCTGAATTCTCGTTTAGCAAGGCCAATAGAATGGCAGAAAATGTAATAAGCGTGTTAGCAATTCCTCTTGGCGTTGCAGTCAATTTTGTAATCAATGGGAAAAAATACTTTGTACCGATGGCCACAGAAGAACCATCGGTAATAGCTGCTGCAAGTAAAGCGGCAAAAATTGCACGAAGTGTTGGGGGTTTCGTAGCCGAAGCTGGGGAACCACTCATGTTAGGTCAATTACAAATAACTTCAGTAGGTGATCATAAC
>Ga0193723_1000745_pt1 | contig 12775 bp, 14 predicted proteins | sample H2m2metaG_FD_143042 | JGI IMG/M metagenome (GOLD analysis project Ga0193723, IMG submission 143042) | Soil microbial communities from a riparian zone of the East river system, Colorado, United States - H2m2 | ecosystem: Environmental > Terrestrial > Soil > Riparian zone | place: USA: East River... | reverse complement strand
CTGTTGCGCCCGATAATGACTGATCGAGCGCATCAACTCCGCGTGCAGTCGCGTCATGGTGCTTCGCGCCAGCTTCGAGACGCGGGCAAGGTCGTGATCTGAAGGCTCGACGTAAGCGCCTCCCAGACCCACAAAGGCATCTCGCTTCTTGCGAGTTTCCGCGGCCTCAAAGGATTCGCTAAATTCCCTGGCAATTGCTCCGGTGATCGCGCTGCCGCCAATGGGAAGACTGCGTGAGAAAATTCTTCGAGGCTCAATGAAGAGAACATTCGTCGTGCGCGCCCCGATATCCACGAGCAGCGAACACTCGTTCACATTGGGGTAGCTATAGCGAAACGCATTGTAGAGTGCCATCGGCGCCATATCGACGGTGGAAGTATGCAGGCCGGCTTCTTCGACTCCTCCGTTGATGTCGTCGAGCAAATCAACTTTGATCGCGACCAGGACCACTTGAATTTGCTCCTCCAAGCCGGCTCCGACCAGCTGGTAATCCCAAACCACGTCGTCGATTGGGAACGGAACATTTTGCTGTGCCTCGAACGCGATGATTTTCTCCAGCTTTTCCTGTTCAAGGCCGGGCAGTTTAACGAACCGCGCAAAAACCGATTGCGCGGGCAAGGCGTAATTCAGGGCGCCGTGTTTAATGTGGAGCTCGCTCATCATTTCGCGAACAGCGACCGCGATTTGCGCCCGCCGCATCTCGTCGCTGGTGGGATCAGTCGAAGTCTCGCGTGAACGATAGTCCAGCAGGACCAGGCCACCGTGAGCTTGGACGCGAAATTCGGCCAGGCCGATAGTCTGGGACCCAAGATTGAGACTGATCAGGCGCGATGCGATAGCCATGTCCAACTCCCAAAACTCAAATCCTAGACAAATTTCAAGCTCGAAATCTCAAATGAGCAAAACCAGACGGATCTCGCTAACGCTTGGGCTGGGTCGCGGTTGATCAAGGCGGATACGTCAGGCGATCGTCGGCTCGCTCGGTTCGAGCAGACTTTGTTCGCATAACCGCGCGTATTTCCCACCAAGCGCAAGCAATTGTTCATGGGTTCCGCCCTCGACAATACGGCCGTGATCAAGCACGAGAATCTGATCTGCGTGCACGACAGTGGAAAGCCGGTGGGCGATTACGATGGAAGTGCGGTCGAACATCAGAGTCTCCAGCGCTTCCTGGATGAGTCGTTCTGTAGTGGTGTCCACGCTCGCCGTCGCTTCATCCAGAATCAGAATTGGCGGATCTTTCAACAGCGCCCGCGCAATCGAAAGGCGCTGCTTTTCGCCCACACTCAACTTTACTCCCCGCTCCCCTACCACGCTGCTCAATCCGTGGGGCAACCGATCGATGAAGGGACGGGCGTTTGCCACCGCCGCTGCCTCCAGCAGTTCCTCATCCGTCGCATCAGGCTTCCCGATTTGCAGATTCTCGCGGATGGTGCCGTTAAACAAAAAGCATTCCTGCGTCACCATCCCGATCTGTTGCCGCAACGCGCGAATGCTGAAATCACGAATCGGAGTTCCGTCGATGAAAATCTCGCCACTATCGAACTCGTAGAAACGCGTGAGCAGATTGATCACCGTGGATTTTCCCGAGCCGGTCGTGCCGACAAGCGCGACTGTCTCACCTGGCCGCGCGTGAAATGAAATGTCGCTCAACGTCGGCAACTCGCCGGAATAGCTAAAACTGACGTGCCGGAACTCAATCTCGCCGCGCACGGCCTGAGCAAACGTCTCGCCACCCTCCGGCTCGCCCGGTGAATCGAGAATTTCGAATACGCGTTCACCCGAGGCCCGTCCTGCCTGCACCAGTTGATTCAGTTCATGTAGTTTCCCTATTGGCTCGTAGAGAAAACTCGCCAGCACAAGAAAAGCGCCAAGATCGCCCAACTGCATAGCGCCCCATAAAATATCGTGCGCCCCCACGGCGATCACCAGCAGCACGCCGAGCGAGCCGAACAAATACATTGAAGAATGGTAAAGTGCCCACACCCGCGTGACGACGAGGCTGGCGCGCCGCAACTCGTCGCTCTCTTTGTTGAAGCGCCGATCTTCCTCCGTCTCGCGCACAAAACTTTTGATCTGACGAATGCCGGAGAGATTGTCGTGTAGAAGCGAATTCATGCTCGAAGCGGCGCAGCGATGCAGGCGGTACCGCCGGTGCGCGGTGAGCGTATACCAAAGCGCGCCACCGGCGAGGAACGGCACCGGCGCGAGCGCGACAAGCGTCAGTTTTGCGCTGAGGTAAAACATTCCCAACACCACCACCACGATCTGCAATACCGCCACTGTGCCTTTTTCGATGCCGTCGATGAGGACACGCTCGACCGAGCTCACGTCCTCCAGAATTCGCGTCATCAGATCGCCGGTGGAGCGATTATCGAACCAGCGCAGCGGCAGAGTTTGAATGTGTGAATACAGATCGCGGCGCAGATCGAAAATAACTTTTTGCTCAAAGGTGTTGTTGAGCAACAGGCGAAGATAGTCCAAGCCTCGCTGAACCAACATGGCGAAAGCCACGAGAATAAGCACCGGGAGCAAACGCTCGGGGTGGTGACCGTTGATGACATTATTAAGAGCATATTTCGTCGCCGCCGGAGGAACGATCACCATGAGCGTGCTCGTGATCGCGCAAGCCAGCATCGCGATCGCAAGCATCGGATAGCGTTTTAGATAAACCGAGACGCGCCAGACCGTTTTCATTTCCCTTGAAAGTCAGTGACCTGACCCAACTTTCAAGCCCCGATGGCTTCAATCGATTTCAAGCCGCCATCAAATAATGCGATAATCTTTCAGTTCTTTAAAGAAGGTCGCGACCGCAGTTTTGACTACGACCACGGTGGGAATGGCGAACAACATGCCCCACAAGCCCATGATGAGAGAGCCGCTGATAATCGCGATAACAACCACGAGTGGATGAACGTTTGCTGCGCTGCCAAGGACGAATGGCTGAAAAACAACGTCGTCGAGTACATGCACAATCACGACTAGGATCAGCACATACAACGCAAGGTCATTTGGATTCAGACCGGGAATTAGCGGCGTCACGTTCTCCGCGATCAAGGCATAACCAACCCCAATCACCAGGGCGATCACCGTTCCCAGAAACGGAATGGCGTTGAGAAGTCCGGAAACCACGCCTATCGCGACGGCGATCCCCACGGGAATCCCAAGGAGAACCAATCCCAGTGTAAGAGTCAGGCCCACCAGAAAACATTCCAGCAACGTCCCGCGTAAATACCTGCCGATAGCGTCGTCGAGTTCGTCAAGAACCGTGAGCGACAGCTCAAAATAGCGATTGGGAACGAGGCTGATAAAGAAGCGGCGTATCTGCCCGTTGTCGAAACCAAGAAAAAGAAAAATCAACGGCGTCAAAATCCATGCGGAAATCTTACTCTCCAGGTTTGTGCCCTCCTCCGCGGCCGGAGGTTGAGCCGGAGCAGGTACAGCCAGCGTCGTGGGCGAGGCCGTACTCGTAGGAGTCTTTTCGGGAATTACATATTCCCCGGTATTTTGGTTCGCTCGAAAGTAATCAACGAACTTACTTTGAATGGGAGGTTTGCCGTTGTATCCCGCGGCATATTTCAGGAACAGACTGCGTTCCTCCGGATTCAATTCGAGCGCCTGATTGATTTTATCCATGAGCGGGCCGGCTTGTTTTTCGATTAACGGCGTCACCGCATTTGATTTTCCCTCCGGTGATTTTGCGACTAGTTGCCGGTATCTTTCATTCAATTTGTATTTCAGGCGGACCTTGAATTCGAGTTTCTGCTCTTCGTCCGGAATGTGTTTGCGCAGAGTATTGAAGGCGAAGAACAGGACAAGGCCAATGAGTGCGAAGGAACAAAGGACCTGAAGCTCGTGAGGCAACCATCGAACCCGAAAGCGATCTTTCACCGGACGGAACAAAAAGGCCAATAAGGCGCCGACTATGATCGGTAAAATGAGGATGCTTAACTTCCAGATCAGGAATCCTCCGAAAATCACGGTCAGCGTCGTGAGTATGGTATAAAAGACCTTGCGCCGAATTTTGCGCTCTCGCTCCTTCTCTTCGAAGTCCTGACCGTTGCTCATTCCAAGCCGGCCGTGTCGGCAGAAATTTTCATCTGCACCAATTCATTGGTCGAGCGAAGTCGATCACCGATCATCGACGCAAGGGAGCGGTAAATTTGGCAGGCAGTTCGCGCATGCCTGTGCATCAATCCGTTAAGGTCGTTCCGATAAAGCGCCAGCGTCCGAGTCGGTTCCAAAGCCCGCGCGTTAGCGGAACGCGGCGTGTCATCGAGCAACGCCATCTCGCCGAAAAAGGTGCCGCTTTCCAAAACGGCGAGACGCGTCGTGCTGGTTTCGCGGTAAATTTCGATTGCCACTTTGCCATCCAAAATTAGAAAGAGCGCCGCTCCCGGTTGTCCCTCCTCAAAAATCAATTCGTCAGTGTCATAGCTGCGTTCAAACATGATATCAGAGACACCCTTGAGCTGGCGATTGGAAAGTCGGTCAAAGAACGGCACCGTCTTCAGGAATTGAATGCGGTCCAATTCAGGGCTTGAACGTTTCCAGCGTCCCAGCGTTTCCCACAACAATTTGTCCGCGGCGAATTTTCGAGCCGACATTGGTATTAATCCTTTGAAACGACTTCGGCCAGCAGGCTCAATCAGGAACTCCCCCCGTGGTTGCGGCGATGGTAGTAAGGATCGCCTGGCAATTTCAATCGAAAAGATCGGAGCATTCTGCTTTCTGAATCCCGAGTGATTCGGCATAATCCTCGCCATGCAGTCTTTTGAGCGCTTCTGCCGCGGAGTGTCAGGAAGTATAGATTGCGAAATGCAGTTTAATAAGTGAAGCCAGAAACCGTTGTTTGCGCGCCGAGGTCGATACGTCTAGAGAAAATCGCATATGAACAGAGAAGTAATCTCCACAAATAAGGCACCTAACTCGCCGGTTTACAGCCAGGCAATCAAGGCGGCTGGGTTAATTTTCGTTGCCGGCCAGGGACCATTTGATCCCGTCACGGGCGGGATATGTGGCGAAACGATTCAGGAACAAACAAGACAATGTCTCATCGATTCTCTCCGCGGCAGGTAGTACAATGTCAAAGGTTGTGAGCGCGACTTTTATTTTGGCTGAAGAGTCCGATTTCCCTGGAATGAATGAAGAGTGGAGCAACTGGTTCCCAGTAAATCCTCCTGCGCGGCAAGGTGCGAAGCTACCCATCCGTCCGAAAGGAATGAAAGTTTCAATCGCCGCAATCGCGGAAGCCTAACCAGACGATGCAGCCAACCCTTGGTCGGCATGAAGCCAAGATTTCCATGATGTTTCGTCTCCGCCCTGTAGCACATCGTGCTTCCACTAGTGACGGCTGTTTTTGTTCTCGTTGAGCATCTCTACACTATGTCTACCGACAAATCTCAACAGCGAGCTGAGTTGCTCCGCACGGTACGCGATGCCTTACAGCGAGCGGAGTTTTATTGCGCCAGGACCCGTCATTGGGATACGCGCTTGTTGATCATCAGCATTATCTGTGGAGCAATAGCCACTGTTCTTGCCGGTGGCACGGTTATCGGAGGCAGCCGCGCGCTGGAGGCTGTCGGCGGATGGCGGATTCTTTGTTCGATTGTTGCACTCTTAACGGCATCAGGCACCGTTGCTGGCGCTCTGCACAAAAGCTTTCAGATTACGACCCGTCTGGCGAGTGCCGAGAAGTGCGTCGCAGGACTTAGGGCACTGGATGCCGCCATTGCAGCTAGCGATCTACCGAGTGACGATGCACTGGAGACATTTCAGCGTATCTCAGAAGAGCACGCTGCTTGTTTAGCGTGACATGACATAAGCGCCAAACCGTTTCAATCGCTTCTTCAAATGTTCCCTCAGTCACTTAAAACCAAGCCTTTCAGCCACGCATGCGAAGTGATCGATTAAGCTTAGATGCATATCAGACGGATAAGATCAGGCACGGGTATCTGGAGGTGTACGACGAAGTCATGGCACCATGGATCGATAAAGAGATTAAGCTCTTGGAGCTTGGCGTTGATCGAGGAGGTTCGCTCAAATTGTGGCGCGACTATTTCCCTCGCGGCACTATTGTTGGTATCGATCGCAAGCTGCCGCAGAACTTCCAATCTGAAGAGCGTATTCAGGTCTTCCAGGGCAACCATGGAAACAACAGGTTTCTTTCTGAAGTCGCTAATAAGACCGCTCCGGACGGATTCGATATCATCATAGATGATGCTTCGCATATCGGCGAAAAAGCCAAAAGAGCCTTCTGGTACCTATTCGATCATCATTTGAAGCTGGGCGGCCTGTACGCGATTGAGGACTGGGGCACGGGCTACTTGGATGATTTCCGTGACGGCAGAAGATTCAGGCCGAGGACCCCGATTCTGGTCCGCGCTCGGTCGCTGCTACCGAAGCGTCTAGGCAGCAGATTGAAGGTTCCTTTCCCTTGTCATTCTTACGGAATGGTCGGTTTCGTTAAGGAATTAGTTGACGAGCAAGGGGCGGCTAGTATCGCGATCGGCAGCGAAGCGGGTTGGCGAATGTCAAGATTCAAAGATCTCCTTATTACACCGGGCGTCGTTGTCGTCACCAAAGCTGCGCCCACTCTGACCGCGTTCCCCAACCCGCTGCCTGCTGGCAATGGAATGGGACGCACCACAATTTCGTGGAACACGGTTATCGCTGCCGATGGAAAGGTCTACGTTTCAGTCGACGGACGGGGCGAGTCGCTCTTCGCGAGCTCACGCCAAGGGTCGGCTGCCGCAAATTGGATTGAGGCAGGCCATACTTACGAGTTCCGGCTGTACGATTCGGATCACAAGGAGATCCTCGCCAAGGCTCTCGTTACAAAGGCGACAGAATAGCCGCAAGTAACGCGCCGGGTCGGGAAGCAGCCGTCGTCACTTCACCGCAGGTAATCGTGCGAGTTGCGAAGATAGAGAACAAGATCGTAGCCGTGTCCACTCGGGAAGGCTGTCCCGTTGATTTTGAATCCACAGTCGAACGCGAAACTCAGGACGCGTTCGTCTGTCCGGGTCGTCGCGAAAACGTTCTCGTTTTTCGCGAAAGTGAGTAACTCACCGACGATGCGAGTCGAGAGCCGTCGTCCCTGGTACGATTTAGCCACAACGACCCAACCCAACTCAACAGGGTATTCGCCTGCCGGCACGGTCGCTCGCGCATTGGCGAACACCTTATTCCGATACTCTGGTCTTGGGTGTTTCAACGCGCCTGCTCCGATGAGTCGATCATCTGACGCACGTAGGAATAACAGGCGAGAGGCGTCGCGGATGCGTTGCCCAAGGCCTTCCGGATTAACCGCGCCGCCTTCGACCACAAGCTTCTCGAAATCGACTAACGCCTGCGCTGTGCAATCTGAGGGTAAGAATATTGACGATCTTAGCATCGTAGCGTCGAGTTACGAATGCAGAGCGGCGCGTGCGGCTATCTTGGAGCTGCGAACGAACGAAACCGGACGCTGCGTCCATTTGGATTCCATTCCTCGTATGATGCGCCGGCTGTGATCTGAAATTTGTCATTACCGACCGTTCCTTCGATGTAGCTCTCCCACATGTCGCCGCCACCCTTCCCGCTCCATCGGCCGTATAAGAAGCCCACTTCGCCACCGGAATAGATCGGATTCCCTGATGAGCTCAGCATCTCGTCGGGCGAATCTTTTGCGTCTGCCCCAAGATCCTTTCCATCCCTACCATGGACCCGACCGGCACTCGGCCTTGGTGCCAGAGGCTGGGCGCCGCTGAGCAATGCAGCCGGCAAGAAATCCGCCGGCGTGAATCCCAACTGAACCCACGAACTCGCGAAGCCGTAGCTGGGGCCAGCGATCCCGTTATTTAATCCCGGGCCGTCCAACCAAAGCGGCACCGAGCCGTTATGAAGCAGAAGTGAACTCTCGGCCGCGCCCCAAACTTTCGGCCGATAAAGATTCAGCGACAAAGAGGGATTTGGTGCGCCAGCGGAGCGCAGTTCGCGTTTAGTCGAATGATGCGGCTGTTGCGCAACAGCCGGCAATAATGCGCCGATCAAAACCAATGCGACGCAAAGCGCGCGCTTAACCATGGCACAATTCACATCTAAATAGCGACAAATGCCAGTAAAATTTTGCGCAAGCGCAGGCAACCTTCGTTATTCGAGATTCGTGATACGATGCAACGATTTAACGCTTTAACGGTTCAACGGGGCGAAGCCAACGATTCTTTAAAGTATTCGATCGTCGTCTTGATTCCTTCTTCGAAATCCACGCGTGGTTCCCAACCGAGAACATCTTTTGCACGGACAATATCTGGTTGGCGCACTCTCGGGTCATCGATGGGCAATGGTTTGTATTCAATTGCCGACTTTGTTCCGGTGATGCGAATGATTTCGTCGGCAAACTGCCTGATCGTCATCTCGCTCGGATTACCCAGGTTAACCGGCTCGTGGAAATCGCTCATGGCCAGTTTGAAAATTCCGTCGATCAAATCGGACACATAACAGAACGAGCGCGTTTGTGAGCCATCGCCAAAAACAGTCAGTGGCTGGCCATTCAGTGCCTGTCCGATAAACGCCGGGACCACGCGTCCGTCCCGCAATCGCATTCGCGGTCCGTATGTGTTGAATATGCGCACGATCCTGGTGTCCACGCGATGATAGCGATGATATGCCATCGTCATTGCCTCGGCGTAACGTTTCGCCTCATCGTACACGCCGCGCGGCCCGATTGGGTTCACATTACCCCAGTAATCTTCCTTTTGCGGATGTTCCAGAGGATCGCCGTACACCTCCGATGTTGAAGCAAGAATGAACGCGGCCTTTTTGTCCATGGCCAGCCCCAGGGTATTGTGCGTGCCGAGCGCGCCGACTTTCAACGTAGGAATCGGCAGTTCGAGATAATCGATCGGACTGGCCGGGGAAGCGAAGTGAAATACGTAATCGATTTTCTCTTCCGGAAGAAAAATGAAATTCGAAACATTATGTTTGATGAATTGGAAATTCTCGTTCCCGGCGAGGTGTCCAATGTTCGCTGTGTTGCCGGTGATTAAATTGTCGACGGCGATGACGCGATGACCTTCCGCCAGCAACCGATCGCTCAAATGCGATCCCAGAAAACCGGCGGCACCGGTCACGACGGAAACAGGGTTCTTTGCGGCCATTGCGCGCCTTATCTAATGTCGGCCGCGTAAGTTTACCAGCAGGAAGTCAGCGAAAATGGCGAAGCGCTTCGCTGCATCAAATCGCTAAATCGTTGAAGCGTTGAAGGAAGGGAGACGCCATTCAAGTTTCGTCATTCGACATTTGTCTTTCGTGATTTGGATTGATTAGCTTTCGACTGAAAATCTGAAATCTTATCAGGCTCATGCGCATCCTCTCCGGAATTCAGCCCAGCGGTGCTCTGCACATCGGCAATTATTTCGGCATGATGAAGCCGGCTGTCGCGCTTCAAGCCGAAGGCGAAGCACTCTATTTCATTGCCGATTATCACGCGCTGACCAGCGTGCGCGATCCGGACGTTCTTCGCGAGAATAGCCGGCGCGTCGCGCTCGATTTTCTGGCGTGCGGACTCGATCCCAACCGCGCCACGCTTTTTCGCCACTCGGACGTTCCGCAAGTGACCGAACTGGCCTGGATCCTGTCGACAGTCGCGCCGATGGGTTTGCTGGAACGCGCGCATTCGTACAAAGACAAACTTGCCCGCGGGCTGTCCGCCACTGTCGGCTTATTCAGTTACCCGGTGCTCATGGCTGCGGACATTTTGATTTACGACAGCGATGTTGTCCCTGTGGGTAAAGACCAGAAACAGCACATCGAAATCACGCGCGATCTTGCTGTGAAAATGAACGAAACCTTCGGGCAGTCCGAGCCCGACGGGCAGATATTCAAGTTGCCGGAAGCGCGCATCCAGGCTGCGACAGAAACCGTGCCCGGGATCGATGGCCAGAAAATGAGCAAAAGCTACGGCAACAACATCGACATCTTCGGCGACGAAAAGGAAATGCGAAAACGTGTAATGACCATCGTGACCGATTCTATGCCGGTGGAAGCGCCGAAAGACCCGACAAAATCGACAATCTTCAAACTTTACTCGCTCGTCGCGTCCAAGGATGAAATCGCCGCGATGCGCGAACAGTTTCTAAAAGGCGGAACCGGCTACGGCGATTTCAAGAAGCAGCTTTTCGAAAAACTTTGGGAATATTTCGCGCCAATGCGCAAACGGCGCGAAGAAATTCTGGCCGATAAATCGTACATCGACGGCGTGCTGGCCCACGGAGCCGGGCGCGCAAACAAAATCGCGGATCAAGTCATGAAGCGCGTTCGCCAGGCTGTGGGTCTGCGCTAACGACCGTGCTTCGGCAACGTCGCCCGCTTCGCTCGCGCTTCCATCTGCCTGCTCTCTGCCTCAGCTGCTTTGAGGTCCTTGGCTTTCGCAACGTACATTAGAATTGAGTTCCAGAATCCTGAACCGCCGCTGGCCAACAGACCAAGAGCTAACGTTCCGGTCCAGTCATCCGGAATGCCTACGCCTTTTGGGATCGCGGCGCTGGCCAGCCAGGCAGTGGTTATACCTGCGATTACGGCGAGCACCTGTAGCGCCGCCTTCCTCCATCCTTCTTCGGCAGGTCTCAGTCGTGGTTGATTTAGCCAGGGAATGAGTCCCTTGGTGATATCGACGAGCCGCTCAGAAGCTATGCTGAGAGCGATAAGCAATGATATGACGGTTGTTAGTTTGGTGGTGTCCATAGGCATATTTTCTGTGCCGGGATTTAGGCTCCCTTGTCAATTGGGAAATGAACACGAGGATATCAATTGCGCAGTGACGACTATTCGAGTTCACGTCATTCCAAACGCGAAGATCGATAAGGTGCTGGGAGAACATGGCGATGCGATCAAGATCAAGTTGCGAGCCCCAGCGGTTGAAGGAAACGCGAACAACTGCCTTGCGCAGGTTTTTGGCGGAAAAATTGAGCATTCCCCAGCGCGCAATCGTCCTGGAACACGGTGAGAGATCGCGTGACAAGGTGATTCGCATCGATGGTCTGAGCGAAAAAGAGGTGGGAAGCCGATTGCTCGCCACAATCTGAAAAGGCTGGAGCGCGGAACTCCGCGACGCCCCAACGTACGAGCCTACGCGCGGCCTAACACCGACTGGCAGAGCTCGCCCTCCATTTCCTCAGCGACCTCGAGTTTGGCGAGCTGGTTTGGTTTGCTCCTGAGGCTTCGTTTGAGTGGTTGCACCGCTGTCGCGGTAAAATAAAACGCCGTGCGCTCTCAAATTGCTGATCAGCGCGTGCAGGTCGTTAGCCAACTCTTGATTGTTCAGAAGAGTTGCAACCAGGCCTTTGCCTTGCGTAGCGGTGCGGAGCACTTTGCGCGTGTCATTGATCGCATTTTGCAAATTGTCAGCTGCCTCTTTTGCGGATGTCATTGTGGACCCCGCCTGTTCGATGACTCCGTCCAACTTCTTCGACGATTCTGCCAGCGCACTGGTAGCCTGGTTTAAATGCTCCATACTGGCCTTCAGGTTTTGCATGTTGTCGGAGGAAAGAGTTTCCTGATTCAATTTTTGCACTGTCCCTCGAAGATCGCCCAGGAGAGCACCACCCTCTCGCGTGATGTCGTCAATACCGGTTTCTCGAGCGCCGCTGATGTGGGTATTTGGCGCGAGAAAAGCCTTAGGCTGCCCGGGCGGCATCACCACGTTTACAAAGCGATCGCCCAATAAACCGGAACTTCCGACCGTGAATTTGCTCCCTTCAGGAACCTTAATGTAATCATAAATCTTGAGCGGTACATCCACACCCTGGCCTTCGGGAACCATTTGCGGACCGCCAGAGACTTTTCCGATTTTGGCCCCCGCGAGCAAGACGTCGGAACCTTTTAACAGGCCGCTCGCGTCACTGAAGCGAACGGTGAGACCGTAATAGGTCTTGAAGCCTTCCCCCAGCCGGCCGAATTGCACGACCAGTGCGGCTAACATCGCCAACCCGACAAAAACAAATGCGCCAACTTTAAATTCCAGACCTCGCTCGTGCCGATTCATTGAAGATTAATTGTCGATCTTCCCGTTGATTTTCGCAAGGTAGGGCGGCAGTCGACTCAAACCGGCGCATCACAGACGTTAAAGTACGGCGCTGCGAGAGATAGAGGCCAACTCGCGAAAGCTTTCGAGTCAATCGCCTCTGCCGTCAGAGCGCCCGAGGAGGAAATCCTGCAAAATCGGATCGCGCGCTTGCTGAAGCTGGGTGGGCGTCCCGTAGAAATAGATACGACCCTCGTGCAAATAGGCAATGTGATTCGCGACGTCAAATGCGCTTTTCATGTCGTGCGTGACCACTACGCTCGTCATTCCCAGCCGTTGTTGTAATCTACGAATCAGGCGATTGATGCTGTCGGCGACCACCGGATCGAGGCCCGATGTCGGCTCATCGTACAATACGCAGCGGAAAGGCGATGTTTTCCTCCACGGTCATCGAATCAAAAAGCGCGCCGCTTTGGAAAAGAATGCCTATCTTTTTGCGGATCGCTCCGAGCTGGCGCTCATTCATTCCGATGATGTTGTGACCATCGATCCAAATTTCTCCCACGTCCGGCGTCATCAATCCGACGAGGTGCTTGAGCAAAACGCTCTTGCCGCCACCGCTTCGTCCAATAATCGCCAGCGTTTCACCAGTTGCGACTTCAAGATCGACGCCGCACAAGATTTCCTGCTGCCCAATCCTTTTGGCCACCGACCGCACTGCGATCATTGGCGACGAATTACCGCGGACCACATGAGGTTTAGTGGACGGCT
>Ga0193723_1000744_pt1 | contig 12775 bp, 12 predicted proteins | sample H2m2metaG_FD_143042 | JGI IMG/M metagenome (GOLD analysis project Ga0193723, IMG submission 143042) | Soil microbial communities from a riparian zone of the East river system, Colorado, United States - H2m2 | ecosystem: Environmental > Terrestrial > Soil > Riparian zone | place: USA: East River... | reverse complement strand
CGTCCCCATCGCGCTGGTGCGCGGCGATGTGTACCACTGGGGCTCCCTCATGGCCGCTGCATTGTTCGTCAGCATTCCGCTCGCCATCGTCTACAACTTGTTCATGGATCGGTTCATTCAAGGCTTTACCATGGGAGCGGTGAAGGGCTGAGTTGTCGTTCATGCAGTTTCACCTCGAGGAGGACATCATGAGAATGCGATTGGCGTGGTGCTCCGGGCTCGTGATAGCAATCTTGCTGCTCGGCAGCACGCGTCCCGCCGTGGCCCAGCAGCCCACCGGACAGGTGGTGAGGCTCGGGGACGGTCAGACGCTGACCATCAGCGGCTTCATCAATGCCACGTGGTTCAGGAACAGCGGCCGGTTCGGCGGCTTCGGACAGGGCCAGAATGCGGAGTGGGCCGACTCGACGCAGCCGGCCACCGACAAGACGATCCTGGACGGCGACGTGAGAAACACGCGCATCAACTTCACGTTCAACGGCCAACCCGTCCTCGGCAAGTTCTCGCCCCGCGCGGTGCTGGAGGCCGATTTCTTCGGCGCGTTCAACGGGGCGCCGCCGTTCGGCGATGAGCAGCCGCAGCTCCGCGTGCGCTTCGCGTACGTCGACCTAACGAACGGCCGGACCACGCTGCGGATCGGGCAATTTTGGTCGCCGTTATTCGGCGCCGTACCCGTCTCCCTGTCCCACATTGCTTTCCCGCTCGGCTACGGAGCGGCGGGGAAGGTGGGATGGCGCTACCCTGGCGTCTTTCTCTATCACGATCTCACCGTCGGAAAGCCGGTGACGATTCAGCTCCAACTGGCAGCATTCGAAGGTTCTGGACCAGCAGTAGGAGCAGATGTCGCCACCGGCGTCGGACAGGGAGAGGCTTCCGGGATGCCGCAGCTCGAGGCCCTGCTGAACTTCAGCAAGCGCTCTCCGAACCTGAGTTGGAGTGCCTACATCGTCGGCCACGTCGATTGGAAAGACACGACCGGTACGGGCGTCGCCGGCGACAACCTGACCGGCACGGCAGTCGAAGTGGGCGGCACCATCGCTCCGGGGAAGTTCAGCGTGCAAGGGAACTTCTATACCGGCAAAGCGATCGGCCAGCAATTCGGCCACATCACGCAGCAGGGAGACGTCAAGGGTTGGGGGGCGTGGGTTCAGGGAGGATACGACTTCACGCCGCGCTGGACCGTGTTCGGGTTCTACGGGGTCGACGATCCGAAGGAGGCCGACTCGCCCGGGTTGCCCGCGCGCGCGCGGGTGAAGAACGAGGACGTCGCCGGCATGCTGCGGTTCCGGGCGGGGCGCTACGCGCTGGGGCTCGAGCTGCTCAGGGCAAACACGACGTGGCGCCCGACCGTCGGCGGCGTTCTGTTCAAGCAGGACGCCACCCAGGTGGCCCTCAGCGTGATGTACACGTTTTGACACGCAGTTACCCGGCTCGCGGCGAAGCGGTCATGCTTCGCCGCGAGGCGCTTCTCGCGGCAAAGGGAGGGTAGGTCCATGGGCAAGCGGAAGGGCATGGATCGGCGGCAGTTCGTCAGGACGACGGGGGCGGCGGCCGCGGCCGCCGCCCTGGGCCCCACGATCTGGATCAAGCGGCAGCAGAAGACGCTCAAGATCATCCAATGGAGCCACTTCGTCCCCGCCTACGACGCGTGGTTCGACAAGTACGCCAAGGACTGGGGCACGGCCAAAGGCGTCGAAGTGACCGTGGACCACATCGCCCTCGCCGACTTGACGACGCGGGCGAACGCCGAGGTTGCCGCCCAGCAGGGCCACGACCTGTTCCAGTTCCTCTCGCCGCCGGGGGCGTTCGAGCCGCAGGTGCTCGACATGGCCGACGTCGTGAAGGACGCCGAGCGCCAGCACGGCCCGCTGGTGGATCTGTGCAGGCGCAGCACCTACAACCCGGTGACACGGAAGTGGTTCGGCTTCAGCGACAACTATGTGCCCGATCCGGGCGACTACCTGAAGAGCGTCTGGACCGAAATCGGCATGCCCGACGGACCCGCCACGTGGGAGGACCTCGTCACAGCGGGGCCGCAGATCAAGGTCAAGCATCCGGAGATCCAGATTCCCATCGGCGTCGGTCTGTCGCAAGAGCTCGACACCAACATGGCGTGCCGCGCGATGCTGTGGTCGCACGACGGCTCGATCCAGGATGCCAACGAGAACGTGGTCTTGAAGTCTCCTCAAGCGCTCGAGGCTCTGACGTTCGCCACCCGCCTGTTCCAGGCGGGCATGACACCGGCGGTGCTGAGCTGGAACGCCGCGTCGAACAACCAGGCCCTGAACGCCCGCCAGACCTCTTACATCCTCAACTCCATCTCGGCCTATCGCACCGCGCAAGACAACAAGTTGCCGGTGGCGGACGACATCTTCTTCGTTCCGGCGCTGAAGGGGCCACGAGGGACGCGCTGGGCGAGCGAGCACGTGATGGGGATCTATGCGATCTGGAAGTTCGCCCAGAGTCCCGATACGGCGAAGCAGTTTCTCCTCGACCTGATCGCGCATTACCGGGACGCGGTGATGGGGAGCAAGCTGTACAACTTCCCCGCCTATCCCGGGTCCCTGGCCGATGCCGGCACCCCACTGGCGCAGAAGCCCGTGGCGGGCAACCGCTGGCTCGAGCAGGCGACGGCCAACGACCCGTTCGGCTCGAACCCGCCGACCAAGCTGCGGCCGATCGCCACGGCGCTGCAGTGGGCGACCAACATCGGACATCCGGGGCCGGCCAATCCGGCGGAATCCGAGGTGTTCGACACGTTCGTGTTGCCGACAATGTTCGCGAACGCGGCCACCGGGCGGATGACCCCGGCGCAGGCATTGGACGATGCGCATCAACAGGTGAAGCGAATCTTTGAGAAGTGGCGGGCGAAGGGCCTCGTCGCGGGCGGCGCGGGCGACAAGGCGTAGATCGGGCCTCATGCACTCAAACTCGCGGGCACTTTTAGAGGAGGAGTATCGATGAGCCACGCCACCGCTGCGGCACCCGCTGCCCATCTCGGCCGGGAGGAGGCGCGCGTCATCTTCGCGTCTTCGTTGGGTACGGTGTTCGAGTGGTACGACTTCTATCTGTACGCCACGCTCGCACCCTTCTTCGCGTCGCTGTTCTTCCCGAGCGGCAACGCGACCGCGGCGTTGCTGTCCGCGTTCGTGACGTACGCGGCCGGCTTCCTGGTACGGCCGTTCGGCGCCCTGGTCTTCGGGCGCATCGGCGACATCGTGGGCCGGAAGTACACGTTTCTCGTGACCATCGTCTGCATGGGCGCATCGACGTTCGCGGTCGGGTTGCTGCCCACCTACGCGACGGTCGGTTGGACGGCCCCCATCCTGCTCGTGCTGCTGCGTCTGGTGCAGGGGTTGGCGCTGGGGGGCGAGTACGGCGGCGCGGCGACGTATGTCGCGGAGCACGCGGCGGAGAACCGGCGCGGCTACGCCACGAGCTGGATTCAGACGACGGCCACGCTGGGGTTCTTCCTGTCACTCGCGGTGATCTACGTGTGCCGGACCGCCCTGGCGCCGGAGCAGTTCACCTCCTGGGGCTGGCGCATCCCGTTCCTCGTATCAGCGCTGTTGCTGATCTTCTCCGTCTACATCCGGTTGCGGCTGCAAGAGTCACCGGTGTTCCAGAAGATCAAGAGCCAGGGCCAGACATCCAAGGCACCGCTCACCGAAAGTTTCGCCAACTGGAGCAATGCGAAGATCGTCCTGCTCGCGCTCATCGGCGCGACCGCTGGTCAAGGCGTCGTCTGGTACACGGGCCAGTTCTACGCGCTGTTCTTCCTGCTCATCACCCTCAAGGTCCCCTTCCAGACCGCGTACCTGCTGATCGCCCTTTCGCTCCTCATCGGGACGCCGTTCTTCGTGGTGTTCGGCCGGCTGTCCGACAAGATCGGGCGTAAGAAGATCATCATGGCCGGCTGCCTGCTCGCGGCCCTGACGTACTTCCCGCTCTTCAAGGGGCTCACCCATTACATTAATCCGGCCCTCGAAGAAGCGGCCGCGAAGACACCGGTCACGGTCACCGCCACGGACTGTCACTTCCACATCTTCGTGGGCCCGTGGTCCAAATTCACCGAGTGCGATCGGGCGAAGGACTTCCTGACCAAGCAGGGTATCTCGTTCCAGTCGAGCGAGCTGCCGCCCGGGTCCGCCGACCAGGTCATCGTCAAGATCGGCGACACGGAGCTGCACGGCTGGAAGGAGGCCGATGCCAAGACCGCACTCGCCGCCGCCGGATTCCCGACCGGGGCCGATAAGAGTCGCATCAACTACGTCATGGCCGAGTTGATCCTGGTCATCATGGTGCTCTACGTCACCATGGTGTACGGGCCGATCGCGGCGTATCTGGTGGAGTTGTTCCCGGCGCGCATCCGCTATACGTCGATGTCGCTCCCCTACCACATCGGCAACGGCTGGTTCGGCGGCATGCTGCCGCTGCTCGCCACCGCCATGGTGGCTGCGTCGGGGAACATCTACTACGGCCTCTGGTATCCGATCGTCGTCGCGATCATGACCTTTGTCGTTGGGACCGCGTTGATCAAAGAGACCAAGGACCACAAGGTTCGCGTGGACCTGTAACGCGAGGAGGGGCCGGGACGACACGTCCCGGCCCCTCGTTGTCCCTGCCGCAAGTGTTAGAAGGCTACAGCTTCCATCTCACTGTCCGCCACTTCGTCATGATCCCGGTGCGCATCCCTGATGTGTTCCACCAACCGGTGCAGGATCTGCATGCTGCGCAGATTCAGCGCGAGCGCTGTGACCTTGTCACCGGACGCGAACGCCTCATCCGCGTGGCCCCGCAGCTCCTTCACGTGCCCCAGAATCGCCCGGATGCGCGGCGCATCGCGCCCGCCCAGGAAGCGCTCGATCCGCACGATCGCCTGATCGACGGCGAGGCCGGTCCGTTCGGGGGCGTTGGGGAAGATCTCGATCACGGCCGAGAGCACCGAGCGGAATGCCAGCCGCCAGTAAGCGCGGGCCGCGGTCGTATCGCCGCCTGCCAGCGCCGCGCGCGCCGAGTCGCGGTACGCGGCGGCCTGGTCGAGGAAGGCGCGGGCTTCGGGGTCGTCGGTGGTGCGCAGCGTGTCGCGCAGGCGCTGCCACCACCCTTCAGTGTTGGTCCCAGTAGTCGCGGCGACATCCTGCGCGATCAACTGGGCCTGTTGCGCGAGCACCAGCTCGTTGCTTGAAACACCCGTCGGATCCTGACTACAGCCCGCCGCCACCAGCATCGCGGCGAGCGCTACGGTCATTTGCTTACGCATCGAAAGCTCCATGTAAGTCGTCCGGGTGTTGGACGGCGCCGCCGAATGACCGTTAAGCGGCCTCGGGAGCCCTTGCGGGAGCGTGACTTACGGACTTGAGCCACAGGCTGATCAGTCCGCCGAGGAGCATTACGCCAGCCGCCAGCAGGAATGAGCTACGGGAGCCCAACTCATCGTATGCCCAACCCATCGCGAGGGGACCCGCGGTACGCCCCAGGGCGGCGAACGCCTGCGCAGCACCGAGGATCGTGCCCTGTTCCGTCGGGTCGGCGTAGATCGACACCAACCCCGATGCCGCGGGCGCGAACAGGCTGTTTGCGAACGCGAGCGGGACCGTCCAGGCATAGATCCCCGCGCTGCTGGTGAGATACGGCAAGGCCGCGATGCTGACAGCCATGCCGAAGAGTCCGACGATCAGCAGCGCGCGGGCTCCGGTGCGGCGCTCGAGCTTGCCGAACAAGAACCCCTGCACGACAGCTGCGATCACGCCGATCACGACGAAGAGCCAGCCCAGCTCCTTCGCGCCCCAGCCAAAGAGTTGCGTGGCGTGCAGCGGGAGTACCACGGTGTAGCCCGAGAACGCGAGGGGCGCGAGCAACCACACGAGCATCAGTGGGCGCAGTTGTTTGCGCGCCAACGCCTCGAGCATGTGGCCGAAATCGAAGAGCGGTCGTGTCGTGCGGTGTTCATGCGCGAGTGACTCGCGGAGAATGGCACTCGCGGAGAAGAAGTTGATGATGGATAGTCCCGCCGCGATCAATCCGGGCGCCAAGTGGCCGATGTAGTGATCCGCGAGGCCGCCGATCAGCGGCCCGAGCACGAAGCCGATCCCGAAGGCCGCACCGATCATCCCCATGCCACGCGACCGCTCGGCCGGCGTCGTGATATCCGCCACGTACGCCTGCGCCGCCGAGATGTTGCCGCTGGCGAGCCCGGAGATGATGCGCGCCACGAAGAGCCAGGCGTACGACGGCGCGAAGGCGAACAGGATGTAGCCGGCCGCATTGATGATCATCGTAGTGAGGAGGATCGGTCGGCGGCCGATCCGGTCGGACATGCGGCCCAGCAGCGCTGTCGCCAGGAACTGCATCGCCGAGAAGACGAAGATCAGGCCACCGTACCCGATGCCGTGCGCGCCGAAGCGTTGTGCGTAGGTGGGGAGGATCGGTAGCACAATCCCGAAGCCGATCAGGTCGATCAGGACGGTCAGGAAGATGACGCCGAGGCGGGCGCGAGAGGTGGACATGCGGGCTCAAATATAAGTGTGGCGGACGAGCAACAGGGTTTGCCTTTCGTACTCTGGCGCGTGGACGCGACGCCCGACAGTTTCTGGAGCGACCAGTGTTTGCTGGCCCCACAATCAGTCACAAATCAGGGAGGGTGAGCCGTCATGCGCCGCCAATCGATCCTCGTACGCTCCTTCGCCGCCGCCGCGCTGCTTGTAGCCGCCGCCTGCAGCGACGGAACCCGTTCCACCGGCCCGGAGCCGACGCCGGTACTCCGGTCCGCCCAGGCCCCCGACCTCGGCACGCTCGCGCGTACCGTGCCGGGATTCGGCGGTCTCTTCATCGACAACGGCGTCCCCACGGTCTATCTGACCGATGTGACCAAGCGCGGCGCGGCCGAGCGCGCGTTGGGCGGGTTCGCCCAGAGCCGCGGGGTCGCCCCCGGCGACATCCGCGTGCTCCAGGGCCGGTATGCCTACGGCGATCTCGACCGCTGGACTCAGGCCGTGTCGTACGAGGCGTTCGATCAGGGCGGTGTGGTGTTCGTCGACCTCGACGAGGCCGCGAACCGTGTGCTCGTCGGCGTCGAGCGCGGCGCATCGCACGCCAACATCCGCGGCCTCGCCGCACGGTTGGGCGTGCCCGCCGAGGCCCTCGTGGTCCGCGAGACGGATCCGATCGTCTACGCGGCGACACTGCAGGATCAGGTGCGGCCGGTCGTGGCAGGCGTGCAGATCCACTTCGGCAACTTCCTCTGCTCGATCGGCTTCAACGCCGTGAGCGGCGGACAGAACTCGTTCGTCACCGCCTCGCACTGCACCAACAAGCAGGGCGGCGTCGAAGGGACGCAGTACTTCCAGTCGTTATCGAGCCAGGCGAACAGCTTCATCGGCACCGAGGTCGCCGACCCCGCGTACAAGCGGAACCTCGCGCCCGGATGTCCGAAGGGGAAACTGTGCCGCTTCAGTGACGCCTCGCGTGCCGCGTACGCGGCGGGCGTGCCGTTCACACTCGGCGGGATCGCGCAGACGAGTGGACCCAACAACGGCTCACTTACGATCACGGGCACCTTCTCGATTACGTCCGAAGGCAACGCGGTCGTCGGTGATGTGGCCAACAAGGTCGGCCGGACCACCGGTTGGACCCAGGGCGTCGTGACGAACACCTGCGTCAACACCGGCGTGTCGGGCACGCGGATCGTGCAGCTGTGCCAGACGTTCGTCAGCGCCGGCGTCGGCGGTGGCGACTCGGGCTCGGATGTCTTCGGCCAGACCGGCGGTTCGAGTGTCCGGCTCCTCGGGATCCTGTGGGGTGGGAACCAGGCGGGCACCCAGTTCGTGTACAGTCCGATCACGAATGTCGAGCAGGAGCTCGGCGCTCTCACGACGTTCTGATCGCATCGTGCTATTCACCTGGAGCGGCGCCGCCCTCTGCGGCGCCGCTCTTCTTTCCCCCGGGACCGTGACCGACAGCGTCCGCGTCAGCGTGGTCGTGGCCGAGTCAGCGCGCAGCGGCGAGGCCGTTCTCGTGACGCTGCGCCTCACGAACACGAGCGATCGACGCGTCACCCTGTACCTCACCGGCCGCGCGATCACCTTCGATATCGTTGTCGCGGGATCGGACGGGCAGGTGGTGTGGCGCCGCCTGGATCGTGTGACGACGCAACAGATCGTGCACGTGAAGGCGTTGGCGCCAGGCGAGACGCTCGAGTTCCAGGATCGGTGGCGCGTGGCCGCGCCGCCCGGGAACTACACCGTGACCGGCGTCATCCCGACCGACCGCGAGCCGCTGCGGACGGCGCCGGCGCATCTCCGGATTGCGCCCCCCCCGTAGGCGGCGCGGACCGCGCGTCCACCACCGAGCGCACGACCGTCGCCCCAAGAATCAGCGCACCGCCGACGAGCGCGGCGGGGCCAGGCCGCTCGCCATGCACGAACCACGCCCACACCGGGTTCAACACGGGTTCGATCAGCATGAACAGTGCGACCTCGAGCGCGCGAAGACGCGGGATCGCGCGCGCGAGGAATACGTAGGGCACTCCCAGCTGGAAGACGCCGAGAAACCCGACCACGACCCAATCGATGGCACGACCCGGCGAGAGGGGTTGCGCCACGATCAACCCGACGATGCATGCAGTCAGACTCCCCGACGCCGCGGCGGTCGCGACCGAGCCGCCACTGGCGGCGATCCACCGATACCCAATCACCGTGAAGGCCCAGGTGACGGCACAGATGCCGGCCAGCAGGTCGCCGAGCAAGGGGTTCGGCGCGGTCGCGGAGGGCCGGTCGAGGCCGAGGAAAAACAGGGCCAACCCCAACCCCATCATCCCCATCTGGACCACGTCGCGGCGTGTGGCGTGTTCGCCGATCAACCACGGGGCGAGCGCGAAGATGAAGAGCGGGCTCGTCGCCTGCAGAAAGATCGCGCTGGCCGCAGTGGTGTGCTTGTTCGCCTGCACGTAGAGCAGCGTGGTGGCGGCGTACGCGCACCCCACGAGCGTGGTTCGCCACGACCAGCCGCGGCGTGCTTCGGGGATGAGCAGGAGCATCGTCGAGCAGGCGATGCCCGCCCGCAGGCCGGCGAGCTGCCAGCCGTCGAACCCGCACCACTTGATGGCCGCGCCGCCGGTCGAGAACAGGACGGCGGCGACCACGACCTTCGATCGGGGACTCATCGCACCTCGCCGGGGAGCGAGGAATATGTACTATTAGGTTGTGAACCGCGTCGTCGCCGTCTCTCTGTCCACGCTGCTGCTCGCGGCCGCCGCGAACGCCGCCGCGCAAGCCCCGGCCCACAAGCCGCGCCGCGACCCCAACCTCATCACTGCCGAAGAGCTGGCGGCGAAGTCCGCGCAAACGTTGTACGATGCCGTCCGCGCCCTTCGCCCCCAATGGATGATGCGCGGCCGGCCCACCGCGCTGATGCCCCAAAACGAGGGTCAGCTGGTCGTGTATGTGGACGGGACCCGGTTCGGCAGTATCGAGAGCCTCCGCCAGCTCGTGCCCAGCGTCGCGTCGGCGGTCCGCTACTACTCGCCGAGCGACGCCGAAGCACACTTCGGACCGGGACACCTCAACGGGGCCATCGAAGTCATCACCTCAGGGCACTGAGCCACGTGTTGGAGGTGCAGGTCTTCGGCGTCCGGAAGAGCGCGGACACGCGCGCCGCCCTGCGGTTCTTCGCCGAGCGGCGCATCAAGGTCCATTTCGTCGACCTGAACGAGCGCCCGGCATCGCTCGGAGAGCTGCGCCGCTTCGCCGACAAGTTCGGGTTGCAGAACCTGCTCGACCGCGAGTCTCGGCGGTACCTGGATTTGGGACGGCCCGTGGCGACGCTCGAGCGGCTCAGTCTCGAGCCCCTGCTGCTCCGCATGCCGCTGGCGCGCAACAAGCAGCACCTGACCATCGGCCTCGCGGAAGACACCTGGAAGGAATGGATCGGTTCGTGAGAGCGTTCGTCATCGCTACCGGTCTATTGTCGCTCGCGCCCGGACCGGGCGCGGCTCAGACCGATACGGGCACGTTCATCATCCCCACCTTTCGCTTTCAGAGCGGCGAGACGCTGCCCGCGCTCCGCATCCACTATCGCACCCTGGGCCGGCCGCGGCGCGACGCGGCAGGCGTCGCGCGCAATGCCGTCCTGATCCTGCACGGCACCGGCGGCAGTGGCGCCAATTTCTTGTCACCTACCTTCGTGGAGTTGTACGGCGCCGGTCAGGCGCTCGACACGGCGACGCACTACATCATCCTCCCCGACAACATTGGGCACGGGGCCTCGTCGAAGCCGAGCGACGGGCTACACGCGCGTTTCCCGCGGTACGGCTACAACGACATGGTCGAGGCGCAGTACCGCCTGGTGACCGCGGGGCTGCACGTCGATCACCTGCTGCTGGTGATGGGCACGTCGATGGGGTGCATGCACTCTTGGCTGTGGGCCGAGCGCTACGCCGAGTTCATGGACGGCGTCGTACCACTCGCGTGCGCGCCGACGCAGATCGCGGGTCGGAACCGCATGATGCGCAAGATGATACTCGACGACATCAAGACCGACCCCGAGTGGCGCGGCGGCGAGTACGTGACCCAGCCGCGCGGCCTGAGGGCCGCGCTCCAGATTCTTTACCTGATGGGTAGCGCCCCGCTCGTGGCGCAGCGCGCGGCCCCGTCGCGCGACTCGGCGGACGCCGTCATCACGCGCTATCTCGACGCCCGCATGGCGGCGACCGATGCGAACGACATGGTCTATCAGTTTGATGCGTCACGGGACTACGATCCCAGCCCCGACCTGGGACGCATCACCGCACCGGTCCTGACGATCAACTCCGCCGACGATCTCATCAACCCGCCCGAACTGGGACTGATGGAACGCCTCATCGCGCGCGTCCCGCACGGGCGGTACGTCCTCATCCCCGTCAGCGACATTACCCGCGGTCACGGGACGCACACCGTGGCCGCCGCCTGGAAGTCTCATTTCGCGCCCTTTGTGGCCGCGCTCGAGGGGAGAGGCAAGACTGTGCCCGACATCGACGCGCTCTTCACGGAGTACACGGGGCCCACAGTGCCCGGCGCCAGCGTGATCGTGATTCGGGATGGTCGCGTGGTGCTGCGGCGCGCGTACGGGATGGCGGATTTGACGCGCCACGTCGCGGCGACGCCGGAGACCGACTACCGCCTCGCGTCGGTATCGAAGCAGTTCACCGCAATGGCGGCCATGCTCCTCGCGAGCGCCGGCAAGATCCGCTACAACCAGCCCGTGCGCGAGATCCTGCCCGAGTTGCCGCCCGCGGCACAGGCCGTCACGGTGCGGCATTTGTTGAATCACACGTCGGGCCTTCCCGACTACGAGGACCTGATCCCCGACTCGCAGACGGTGCAGGTTTCCGACCGCGATGTGCTCGCGCTCCTCGCGCACAAGGACACGCTCTACTTCGCGGCGGGGACCCAGTACCGCTACAGTAACTCGGGCTACGTCCTGCTGGGACTCATCGTGGAGCGCGTGTCGGGCCTCTCGTTCCCCGCGTTCCTGCGCGCCCGCATTTTCAGCCCCCTTGGCATGACGGCGTCGCTGGCGCACGTCGACGGCGGCGACACTGTTCCGCATCGTGCGTACGGCTACTCGCCCGACTCCGGCCAGTTCAAGCCGACCGATCAGAGCGTGACGAGTGCGACTCTCGGCGACGGCGGCATCTACACCAGCGTTGATGACCTCGCGCGCTGGGACCAGGCGTTGTACGGCAAGACGCTTGTCGATGCTGCAACCCTGGGCCTCGCGACGACTCCGCCCACACTGCCAGCGGGCGGGGAGACGCAATACGGGTTCGGATGGTTCGTAGACAGCTACCGCGGCGTGAAGCGCTGGCGACACACCGGGGAGACGAGTGGCTTCCGCAACGCGATCCAGCGATACCCGGACCGCCACTTCACCGTGATCGTATTGACCAACCGCAGCAGCGGAGACCCGGCAGCGATCGTCGAACGAATCGCGGACGCGCTGCTCTTCGGAGCGCCGCGCTAGCGCTCGATGCGGTACCCGAAGGTCCGGACGGTAACGATGTGACGCGGGTGCGCGGGATCGTGCTCGAGCTTCCTGCGGAGCATCGCGACGTGCGTGTCGACGGTGCGGCTCATGACGTCTTCGGCGTAGCCCCACACTTCCCGCAACAACTCGAGCCGGCTGGCGACGCGGCCGCCGCGCCGTAGCAGCGCCGCCAACAACGCATACTCCTTGGGCCGCAGCTCCACGGGGCGGTTCGCGCGGTACACCTGGTGCGTCGCAAAATCGACCGAGACCTCGCCGAATCCGCGCAGCGCGCCGGCGGCGGCGCCGCCCCGGCGGATCCAGTCGAGGAATTGCGCCGCGCGCTCCACGGTGGCGACGACGCGCTCGTCGTCGAAGGGCTTGAGCAAGTAGTCGAAGGCGTGGACCTCGAAGGCCCGCAGCGCGTGCTGGTCGTACGCCGTCACGAACACGATCGCGGGCGCCCGTTCCTCGCTGGCCGCGGCCGCGACGGCGAAGCCGTCGAGGTCTGGCATCTGGATGTCGAGGAAGACGAGATCGGGTGTGCCCCGGCGCAGCGCTATGACCGCCTCGCGGCCGTTGGCGCACTCGTCGATGCGCGTGATGCTCGGAATCTGCTGGAGCACCCCACGCAACCGGCGCCGGGCCGGCGCCTCGTCGTCAACGATGACTGTGTGCATGGTCGCTATAGGGGATCTCGACCGTCGCGATCGCGCCCCCCTGCCCCCCTGGCGCGTTCGCCACCTCGAAGCGGTGGCTCACGCCGTACAGC
>Ga0193723_1000743_pt1 | contig 12779 bp, 9 predicted proteins | sample H2m2metaG_FD_143042 | JGI IMG/M metagenome (GOLD analysis project Ga0193723, IMG submission 143042) | Soil microbial communities from a riparian zone of the East river system, Colorado, United States - H2m2 | ecosystem: Environmental > Terrestrial > Soil > Riparian zone | place: USA: East River... | reverse complement strand
GTCCTGGGCGACCGTCGCACCCGGACCACCTACACGCGGTGGCAGGACGCCGGCGGGGTTTTGTTCTCGCGGCAAGTCGATCTCGAGGTGAATGATCGGCTGCAGACCAATACGGTGGCCACGGCGGTGAGTACGAACCCGGCGCTGCCCGATTCGATGTTCGCGATTCCCGACTCGATCGCCGCCCGCGCGCAGCGGAGCAACGCCACGCCGCCACCGGTCGTCGTCACGCTCGTCGAGCTCGCCCCGAACGTGTGGCGCGCCGAGGGCGGGTCACACCATTCGCTCATCGTCGACCAGGGGACGCGTCTCGTTCTGGTCGAGGCACCCCTGAGCGCCCAACGCACGGAGGCGTTGCTCGACACGCTGCACGCCCGTTTCCCCACCAAGCCGGTCGGCCTCGTCATCAACACCCATCATCACTGGGATCATGCGGGTGGGCTGCGGGCCGTGCTTGCCGCCGGCGTGCCTGTGGTGACCCACGCCCGCAACGCGAGCTTCGTTCGGTCGATCGCGACGGCGCGGAAGACGGTCCGTCCCGACGTGCTGGCACAACGCCTCGGTGCGGCCCGCTCCCCTGTCCCCGCCATCACGGGTCTCGAGGACAGTTTGATCGTGGGCACGGGTGACGGCCGGGTGATTGCGTACCGGATCCCCAGCGCGCACGCCGAGGGGTTGCTGGTGGTCTATGTCCCCGCAGCCCGGATCCTGTTCCAGAGCGACGTCGTAAACGCCACGCCAACGCCTCCCGCCGCGGGCAGCGCCGAGCTGGTCAGGTTTGTGAAAGCCCGAGCGCTCACGGTCGAGCGCGTGGCAGGCGGCCACGGCGTGGTACTGCCCTGGGCGGACGTGGAGCACGCGGCCGCCGCGGCCGCCCCATAGAAGTACGAACGGCTTCGTATTGACAAGTACGAAAGCCTTCGTATTTTGACCACATGATTCGTCCCACCAATGCTGAGCTGGCAATTCTGGGCGTCCTGTGGCAACGCGGACCCAGTACCGTACGCGACGTGCACGACGCGCTGCGCGCCGCTCGGAGCGACGCTGTCGGTTACACCACGATCCTCAAGCTGCTGCAGATCATGACCGAGAAAAAACTCGTGAAGCGGGATGCCCGCGCGCGCACGCACATCTATTCCGCCAGTGCTTCCGAGGCAACCACGCGAGGGCATTTGCTGTCTGACCTCGTAGACCGGGCGTTCGGAGGGTCGTCGCTGGCGCTCGTGCTGCAGGCACTGTCCAGTACCCGCGCGACCCCCGCCGAGCTCGAGCAAATCCGACGCCTCATCGATGAGAGGAAGGGAGATCAGTGATGACCGCGACTCACGCGCTGGGCTGGGCCCTGGTGCATTTCCTGTGGCAGGGCGCCGCACTCGCACTCCTGCTCTTCATCCTGCTCGCCGTCACCCGCCCCACGGCGGCGCGCGCCCGTTACGCCCTCTCGCTGCTGACGCTTGGCGGCATGCTCGTACTGCCGGTGGCGACCGGCCTGCGGCTCTTTCAGCCCGCGGTCGACTCGGCAGCACGATCGGTCCAGTCGCGTGCCGTTGTTCCCGACGAAGTGCCGACCACGTCACACCTGTCCCCTGCCCTGCAGGGCGCAACCGATCGCCTGACGACGCCTAGGGCCGCTACGGCAGCGGACCGGAACGTGACGCAGCTGCTCGAGCCAGCGCTTCCCTGGCTGGTCGTCATCTGGGCGATCGGTGTGTTGGCGCTGTCGCTGCGGCTGGCCAATGGCTGGCTGATGACGCGGCGACTGCGCAGTCAAGGCACGCGCGAGACGTCTCCGGCGCTTCAGGAAATACTGGTCCGGCTGGCCGCCCGGCTGCGGGTCACGCGCCCGATCCGCTTGCTGGAATCGTTGCTCGTCGAGGTCCCGGCCGTCATGGGCTGGCTGCGCCCTGTCATCCTCGTCCCCACGAGCGCACTCACCGGCCTCACGCCACAACAGCTCGCCGTCTTGCTCGCGCACGAGCTGGCGCACGTCCGCCGCTACGACTACGTGGTGAACGTCGTCCAGTGCATCATCGAGACGCTGCTCTTCTATCATCCGGCGGTATGGTGGGTATCGCGCCGAGTGCGCGATGAGCGCGAGCAGTGTTGTGACGATCTCGTCGTGCAGGTCTGCGGCGATCCGCATCTCTACGCGTCGGCGCTGGTCGAGATGGAGCGCATTCGCGCCAAGACGCCGCAGCTGGCGCTGGCGGCGACGGGGGGGGGCGTGGGCGGGGGCGGGTCACTCCTCCACCGCGTGCGGCGGCTGATCCTGCCCGCGGCCGTCCGTGCGGAGTACTTCCCGCGCTGGGCCGCTGGTATCGCCGGAGTGATGGCCGTGACCCTCGCGCTGTTAGCGACCGGCAGCGACCGCGTCTCAGGCGCGCCTGCCGCGGCCGGCGCCTCCGACACCACCCGGATGGCGCCCGATACGGTCCTGCGTCATCCCGATCAATCCCAGCCGCTCGCGCAACGCTGGGAGTGGGCGCGCACGCAAGCCCAGCGGCTCGCCCGGCGCGCGTACTGGATCGGCTACACGGTCAAGCGACCCGCGTGGCTCGAGCACTCGGTGTACGTCGATCACGGAATGCAGGTGACCGGCGAGAACATCACGCTGAGCGGTCGGCTCGTGGGTGATTTCCAGGGGTTCGCGTTCCGCGGCGTGCGCCTGGCGCCCCTGACGGGGGCCGGTGACTCGGACGACATCGTGATCCTGTTCGAGTTCACCCGGGACGCGGGCGGCAAAGCTGTGCTGTCGCACGTGCACGTCGCGAGCGTCTACCTGCCCATGGATTTCCGCGGGCGCACGCTCTTGTGGCTCGGCAATGCGGCCGATGCGCAGAGTCTGCCGATCGTCGAGGGACTCTTCGCTGCCACAGCGCAACCGAAACTGCGCGAAGACGTCGTCTCGGCGATCGGGATTCACGGCTCGAGCGATCTGGTCGTGCCGATCCTGATCCGCGTGCTCACGAGTCGCGACACGCCCGATGTCCGTTCTCAGGCCGCGGAGTGGCTGGGATTTCAGCCGGCGCCCGCCGCCGTCGTCGCGCTCAGCGCCGCCGCCCGCACTGATGGCGCGGCCGACGTGCGCCGCGAGGCAGCCGAGGCGCTCGGCGACAATACCTTGCCGGCGGCCACCGATTCGGCGATCGCGATCGCGAAAACGGCAGGCGATTCCGACACCCGGCGCGAAGCAGTCGAGGGCCTCGGACAAAAGGACAGTGATCGCGCGCTCGCGGCGCTGATTGCCATCGCGCAATCCGATCGCGACGAGGATGTGCAGCGCGAAGCGGTCGAAACGCTGGGGGACATGCCGAACGGGCGCGGGCTCAAGGCCGTGCGGGAGGTGGCGCGCAATCATCCAAGTACCGACGTCCGGCGCGAGGCGGTCGAGACGTTGGGTGAGCGCGCCCCAACCGCGGAAACGGTGCGCTTCCTGACGACGCTCGCGATCAATGCTCAGGAGGACGTCGCGCGGGAAGCGGTGGAAACGCTGGGGGAGATCGGCGAGCTTGGTCTGCCTGCCGTGATCGAAATCGCGCGGACGCACCCGCTGGCCGATGTGCGCCGCGCCGCCGTCGAGGCGATCGGCGAGCAGGCGCCGCCGGCACAGGCGCTCGACATCCTGGCGCAGATCGCCCGCCGCGACGAGGACTCCGATGTGCAGCGCGGCGCGGTGGAGGCGGTCGGTAAGGTTCACGACGCTCGGGCATATCGATTGCTCGTGGACTTCGCCCGCACGCATCCCGTCAGCGACGTGCGTCGGGGCGCGATCGAGGCTCTCGGAGAAATCGGGCCGAGTGACAGCGTGATCGCCGTGCTCGGCGAGATCGCACGATCAGCCGACGACGAGGACGTCGCGCATGGCGCAGTGGAAACGCTCGGCGGCATGCATGACGCGCGCGCGCTCGCGATCGTGGCGCGCATCGCCAAGAGCTCCGGCAACGTGGACCTGCGGCGCGCGGCGATCGAGACGTACACCGAATCGGCGTCCAGCGATTCGGCGCTGGCGCTGCTCAAGAGCATCCTCGCGAGTGATGCTCCCGAAGACGTCTATACCAGGGTGCTCGAGTCGCTCGAGGACATGGACGACGGGGCCGGGATCCCGACCCTCATCCAGGCTGCGCGCTCACATCCGAACCGCGAGGTCCGGGCCGACGCCCTCCGCCGCCTGGCGGAGAGCGACGACCCGCGCGCGCAGAAAGTCTTCGATCAGACGCTCAGGCGGCCCTAGTGCTGCCGGAGGGGGGCCTCGCCTGACCCGCTCGCCGCCGCCTCACTCCCGAGCCGGTGCTGCTGGTACCAGCTCACCATGTAGAGCTGCGTTCTGAGGAAGTTCGACGGCTTTGAGCTGGTGCCGTGGTATTCGCCGTTGAAGCGCAGCATCACGACCGGCACCTTCAGCATCTTCAGCGCCGAGTAATACTCCTCGGTCTGGGGGATCGGCGTCCGCAGATCGAGCTCGCCGGTCATCAGGAGCGTCGGCGTTTTCACATTGCCGACGTAGCTGAGTGACGACTGCTTGATCCACTGCTCCGGCTTTTCCCAGAACGGCGCGTCAAAGAAGCCGTACGTGAACAGCGGGACGTCGGTCTCTCCCGCCATGCTCATCCAGTTGATCACCGGACAGCGCACCGCCGCCGCCGCGAACCGCGTGGTGTGACCGATCACCCAGCTCGACAGCACGCCGCCGCCCGAACAGCCGCCGACGTACATGCGCTGGGTGTCGATGTAGCCGCGCCCCACGACGGTGTCGACACCCGCCATCAGGTCGTCGTAGTCGACGCTCGGATACGCGCGCTCGATCGCGTTGCCGAAGCTCGAGCCGTACCCGGTGCTGCCGCGGGGATTCGTGATGAGCACCACGAAGCCGTCCGCGGCGAAGTTCTGCAGCTGATAGCTGAATGCGCCGTTGTACATGCCGTGCGGGCCGCCGTGGATCTCCATGATGAGCGGGTACTTCTTGCTCCGATCGAAACCCGGCGGCTTGATGATCCAGCCCTGCACGCGCGCGCCACCGGTCGAGGCATACCAGACCGTTTCGGTCGAGCCCAACCGCATGCGGTCCAGGACGTCTGCGTTCACGCTGGTCAGCCGAGTGACGGGCGAGCGCGCGCCCGCCTTCAGGCTGAACCGGGCAACGTCCGGCGGATTCGTTGCATCCGTGCGGATGCCGACGCCGGTGAAGTCGCGTGCGAGCGATGCCAGCGACAGCATCTGGTCGCCGTCGGTGACCTTGCGATTGCCGCCGCGCAGACCCGCGAAGTAGACGTTGCTCGTCCCCTGCTCCGCCAGCGCGAAGAACACGCCGCTGCCATCGGGACTCCACCGCACGGCGCCGGGATCGCGGTCATAGGTCGTGAGCGCCCGCATCCCCGACCCATCGATGCCGACCGTCCAGATTTCGTCCGCACGATAAGAGAAGGTGCCGTAGTCGTGCCCCGTGAACGCCACCGACCGGCCGTCCGGCGACACGACGGGACCGGTCCAGCCGCCTTTCTTGCTCACGATCTGCTTGATCACACCGCTTTGCACGTCGACCGCGTAGAGATAGGACTCACGATAGCGATAGTCGGCGTCCGGCTCGCGCAGCCCGTCGAACACGATCGTGCGGCCGTCAGGCGTCCAGTCATAGTTCGGCGCGCCGAAGCCGCCCAGCTCGCTCGTCGCGAAGTCGCCTGTGGTGAGCTGCCGTGGCGTGCCGCCGTCGGCCGGAACGAGGAAGATCTGGGTCGTACCTTGCTCCACGAACCCAGTGCGGTCGCGGCGATAGTGCAACCGATCCACGACGCGCGGTGCGGGCGTCCACTTCGCCCCTTCCGGTGGCATGGGCATGCTGATCTTCCATGGCGTTTCGCTCTTCACGAGCAGCGTGAAAGCGAGCGAGCGGCCATCGGGTGACCAGCTCAGGTTCGCCGGCGTCTCGCTGACGCGGGTGACCTGCGACGTGGCGCCTTCGGCATCCATCCAGCGGACAAACAGCTGCGTCCCCTTCGGCTCCCCGTCGGCGAAGTAGGCGATGCGCGTGCCGTCGGGTGACCAGCGCGCACTCGAACCCTTCACGAGAAAGCGATTGCGCGAGCCGTCGGCGTTCATAATCCACAGCGCCGAATCCCAGCGGTCCTCGACCTTGTTCACCCAGCGGCGCGTGTAGACGATCTGCGAGCCGGCGGGCGAGACCTGCGGATCGGCGACCTGTTCCCAGTCGAGGTAGTGGTTGACGGTGAGCAGCGTGTCGGATGCGGTTTCTTGACTCGAAGCGACGGTTGGAACGATCAGCAGCGCGACTAGCAGCACGCAACGCATAGACCCTCCGCGGACGGCGGAATGAAGGATGTCTCTAAGAAAGCTTCGGAACGCCGATCAGGTAACTCCCCCGCAGCGGCGACCACCGGCCTCGGAACTCCCCGATATCCCAGTCGTAGGCGTCCAGTCCTCGGACCAACTCGCGGAGCTCAGGCTGAGAATAGGTCCGCAGGCAGGAAACGACGCCGTCGAATGTCCCCACCAGCGGCAGCACCGGCGGCAAGTAGGTCCACGCGAATCTGGACCACCGCCACGGACGAATGAACGGCACGGACGCGAGCGTGCCCAGCCAGGTCAGGCCGACCACGGCGATCTCGAGCGGCGCGCGGCGCGCAATCTCGAACACGCCGATCCCCTGCCCCCGCTGCACCGCATCTGCGAGAATGGCCCGCGCCTCGACCGGCCGGAAATGGTGGAAGGCAGTGAAGATGGTCCGGAATCCATCCAGCTCGTTGGGCACGGCCCGCGCGTCCACGGTCCTCACGTCGCCACTGTGCGGATACTGGTCCGTCAGCACGACGGGCACACCGACGTGAGCCGCCAGGCGGCGCCACGGACCACCGGCACCGGAACAGAGATCGATGATCCGGCGCGCCCCGGCTCGCTCGACGGCGCGCCGCAGCAGCGGACCGACGGGATCGTACGCCCCCGCGAGATTCTCGCTGAACGCGAGGAAATCGGTCAGCGCATCGCGCAGCGACTGCGGACAGGACGGCAAATCGTGGATTTCGACGAGATGCACTCGCATCTCGTCAAAGTTAGATTTCCCGCCCGATAATGGACAACTTCGAGCTTCCTCGGCTGTTCGCGGAACGTCCCGCCGGCCACAACTACTTCGAGCTGATCCACGTGCCCGCGATGTCGGCGGGATTGTACGTGTTGCAGCCCGGTGAGCCCGACAAGCAGCGGCCGCACCACGAGGACGAGCTCTACTACGTGGTCGGAGGCCGGGGGACCATTCGCGTCGGGACCGACGATCACCCGGTGGCGCCAGGCGCAGCGGTGTTCGTGCCGGCCGGCGTGGCGCACCACTTTCATTCGATCACCGTGGAGCTCCAGGTCCTCGTCGTCTTCGCGCCCGCCGAAACCACGGTTCCCACGTGAGCCTCCGGACCACGCCGTTTCATCCCCGCACGGGTCCGTTATCCGAAGGTCAGGCCTGGCGGCGCTGGGCCGGCTACGTCGTCGCCAGCTCGTACGAGCTGTCGCACGAGCGCGAGTATCACGCGATTCGCAACTCCGCCGCGCTGTTCGACGTCTCGCCGCTCTACAAGTACCTCGTGACCGGCAAGGACGCCGCGCGGCTGCTCAATCACGTCGTGACGCGTAACGTCGCCACGGCGAAAGTCGGGCAGGTCCTCTACACCCCGTGGTGCGACAACGAAGGAAAGCAGATCGACGACGGTACCATCTCCGTCCTCGGGGAGCAGACGTTCCGCATGACCTCCGCGGACCCGACGCTGCGCTGGCTGCATTTGAACTCGTCGGGACTCGATGTGCAGGTACAGGACGTGTCCGAAAGCACGGCCGCCGTGTCGCTGCAAGGACCCAGCGCGCGCGCGATTCTCCAGATCGCCGCCGAGCGCGACCTCAGCGCGCTCAAATACTTTCGCCTGACCAGCGCCACCATTCGCGGCATCCCCGTCACGATCTCGCGGACCGGCTATACGGGGGACCTGGGATTCGAGGTTTGGGTGGATGCCGGGCAGGCCGTCCCGCTGTGGGATGCGTTGATCGAGACAGGGACGGCCTACGGGATCACGCCGGCGGGGATGCTGGCGTTGGACGTGGCTCGCATCGAAGCCGGGCTGCTGCTGATCGAAGTCGACTACTTCTCGTCGCGGCATGCGCTGATCGAGGCGCAGAAATCCTCACCGCTCGAGCTGGGCCTGGGCTGGACGGTGGCGACCGACAAGGAGCGCTACAACGGCCAGGCCGCGCTCGGCCAAGAGCGGCGCCGCGGTCCTGCATGGCAGTTCACAGGTCTGACGGTGGACTGGGATTCGCTGGAGCAGCTGTACGCCGACGTGGGCCTGCCGCCGCGGCTGCCGAGCCAGGCCTGGCGGACGAGCGTCCCAATTTACGATCCGGGCGGCCGCAAGCAGCTGGGCTACGCGACAAGCGGCGGCTGGTCGCCGCTGCTCAAGCGGTATATGGCCTTGGCGCATCTCGGATCGGAGCATGCCCCGGGCACCGAAGTCCGCATGGAGGTCACCGTCGAGCATCGTCGCAAGCAGGCCAAGGCGCACGTGACGCCGCTGCCGTTCTTCAATCCCGAACGGAAGCGCGCATGAAGCAATACGACGCGATCGTCATCGGCGGCGGCCACAACGGCCTCGTCACGGCGGCCTATCTCGCGCGCGCCGGGAAGTCGGTGCTCGTGCTCGAGCGCCGGCCGCGCGTCGGCGGCGCCGCCGTCACCGAAGAGATCTTCCCCGGCTTCAAGTTCACGATGTTCTCCTACGTCGTCAGCTTGCTGCGCCCCGAGATCATTCGCGATCTCGACCTGCCGCGGCATGGGCTGCACATCCTGCCGCTCGAGAGCACCGTCACGCCAATGGAAAACGGCGATTATTTCGCCGCGTGGGGCGATCACGACGAAACGCGCCGTGAGCTGTACCGCCACTCGCCCCGCGACGCCGAGGCGTACGACGAGTACGGGCGCCTGATGCACTTCATGGCGCAGGCCGTGAAACCGATCCTCGGAATGGTACCACCCGATCCGACGTCGTTCGCACCGTCCGATCTCGCCGGTCTGCTCAAGCTGGGCAAGCATTTCCGCGGCCTGGGCGCCGAGCGGCTGCACGCGCTCGTCAAGCTGATGACGATGAGCTCGGCGGACTTCCTGGATGAGTGGTTCGAGACTGACGTCTTGAAGGCGACGAAGTCGGCGAGCGGCATCATCGGCACGTTCCTGGGGCCCCGCTCTCCCGGAACGGCGTACGTGCTCCTGCATCATTACATGGGCGAGCTGGACGGCGTCTTTCGGGCTTGGGGATTCGCGAAGGGGGGCACGGGCGCGGTGAGCGAATCGATCGCGTCCGCGGCCCGCTCGTTCGGGGCTGAGATCAGGTGCGATGCTGGCGTTGCGAAGGTCCTCGTGCGTAACGGCCGCGCCACTGGCGTCGTGCTGGAAAATGGCGATGAGCTGCTGGCGAAAACCGTCGTGTCGAGTCTCGATCCCCGGCGCACGTTCCTGCAGCTGCTCGAATCCGATCAGCTGCCGTCCGATTTCGTCTCGGACATCAAGCGTTTCAAATTCCGCGGCTCCTCGGGCAAGGTGAACATCGCGCTCGATGCGCTGCCGAGCTTCACCTGCATGCCGGGGATCGGCCGGCAACACCGCGGTGCGTTTTCGATCAGCCCGAGCCTCGAGTACGTCGAGCGCGCCTACGACGATGCGAAGTACGGCGAATTCTCGCGCCGCCCGTACATGGACATCGTCTTCCCGTCCATGATCGATCCGGGGATGGCGCCGCCCGGCAAGCACGTCATGTCGATCTTCGTGCAGTATGCGCCCTACCACCTGAACGGGGGCTGGAGCGACGCGAAGCGCGAGGCGTTCGGTGACGCCGTCGTGAACACGGTCGAGAGCTTTGCGCCCGGATTCAAATCGCACATCCTGCATCGCCAGGTCATCACGCCGCTCGACATCGAGCGGATCACGGGACTCTCCGAGGGCAACATCTTCGCCGGCGAGCTGGCGCTGCATCAGCTGTTCTTCCTGCGTCCCGCCCCCGGCTGGGCGAAGTTCGCGACGCCGGTGCGCGGCTACTATCAGGCCGGCTCGGGGACACACCCGGGCGGGGGAATCATGGGCGCGTCCGGACGGCTGGCGGCGATGAGAATTCTCAAGGATGGCGTGTGAATTACGACGCGATCGTGATCGGCGCCGGGGCCAACGGTCTCGCGACCGCCCACTATCTCGCGCGGGCGGGAAAACGCGTCCTCGTCGTTGAGCAGCACCAGACCGCCGATCCGTCGGCGGACATCGGTTGGGTCCCGGACGCCGTCATCCGGGACCTCGGCCTGACCGGCGCCGGGCTGCGGATCGAAACCCCCGATCCCTGGATCACGGCGCCGCTTCCCGCCGGCGGCACGCTCGAGCTGTCCCGAGATCTGGGACGGTCTGTCGAAGCACTTCGCCGCATTAGTCCAGCCGACGCGGCGAAGTGGCCGGAGTTCTGCGAGCGGATGCGCACACTCGCGAGCGTGCTGGAGCGCCTGTATCTCGTCCCGCCGCCCGACATCGAGTCGACCGACGTGCGCGAGCTCGCTCGTATCGCCGGGCTCGGCCTGTACGTTCGCCGCCGGGGGAAGCAGATCGTCATCGACCTCGCGCGCATCCTGCCAATGTCCATTGCCGAGCTGCTCGACGACTGGTTCGAGAGCGCCGTGCTGAAGGGATTGCTGGGCGCGCTGGGCATCTGGCACCTGAAGCAGGGCCCGCGCTCGGGCGGCACGGCGTTCAATTTCCTCCACCATCACGCCGGCAGTCCCGCCGGTGTGTTCCGGCCCCCGCGCTCGAATGTGACGCAGGCGTTGGTCGGGATGAAGGGTGTCGAGGTGCGTCGCGGAGCCCGTGCGTCTGTCCTCGCGAAGAATGGGCGGGCAACGGGGGTGGTGCTGGAAAAGAGCGGCGATGCGATTCTGGCACCGCTCGTCGTCTCGAGCGCCGATCCGCGCTCGACGCTCCAACCCGTTGCGATCGAACTAGACCCCGATTTTTCGCGCGCCGTCAGCAACATCAGGGCGCGGGGCATCGTGGCGCGGGGGAGCCTCGCCCTGGGCAGCACTCCCTACGCAACGCTCTGCATCGCACCGTCGCTGGACTATCTGGAGCGCGCCTATGATGACGCCAAGTACGGGCGGGATTCGGCGTCGCCATATGTCGAGGTGCAGCGGACCGATGGCCGGGTGGAAGTGCACGTGCAGTATGTGCCGCCAGGAACGCATGGCGACCTGGCACAACGGGTGGCTGGCATCCTGAAAATCCAGCCGAATCAAGTCCAGCTGCAGCCCGCCGCGGAGAGCCTCTACCACGGAGAGCTCACTCTCGACCAGATTCTGTTCATGCGTCCCGTGCCGGGCTGGAGCCGCTACCGCACGCCGATCGAGGGGTTGTATCTGTGTGGCTCAGGCACGCACCCCGGCGGCGGCATTCCCGGAGCGGCCGGGCGCAACGCGGCCCGCGAGATCCTATGAGCTTTCTCAAGACCGTCGAGAGTTATCGGCAGGGTGCTCGCACGCTTCCCGGGCGCTACTACAACGCCTCGGACGTGTTCGCGGAAGAGCAAGAGCGCATCTTCGGCCACCATTGGATTTGTGTGGGCCGCGACTCGGGCGTAGCCGCGCCCGGCGACTACTTTGTCGTGAGCGTTGCCGGGGAGAGCATCATCGTGCTGCGCGATCAATCGGGTGAGCGGCGGGCGTACTACAACGTCTGCCGGCACCGCGGCACCCGGCTCTGCGAGGCGCCCACCGGCCGGCTCTCCGAGACGATCCAGTGCCCGTATCACGCCTGGACCTATGCGCTCGACGGCCGTTTGATCGGCGCGCCGCACATGAACGAGGTGGAGGGCTTCGATAAGAAAGCCTATCCGCTCCACACCGTGCCGCTCGCGGAGTGGGCGGGATTCCTGTTCGTCAATCTCGATCCTGCGGCGACGCCCGCGGCACAGTGGTTCAATCCGCTCCGAGACCGGTTCGCGGGCTACAACCTGCCACGGCTCCAGACGGTGCGGCGCATCGAGTACGAGGTGCACGCGAACTGGAAGCTGATCCTGCAGAACTACAACGAATGCCTGCACTGTCCGACGATTCATCCGGAGCTCTCGACCAAGCTGCCGTACACCAGCGGCGCGAACGACTTGATCGAAGGGCCGTTCCTCGGCGGCTACATGGAAATCAAGGCGCCCAACGAGAGCGCCACGATGACGGGCCGGGCCTGCGCGCTGCCGCTCGGCACGCTGGCGCCCGCCGATCAGCGCCGCGCGTTCTACTACGCGCTGTTTCCCACGATGATGCTGAGCCTGCATCCCGACTACGCGGTGTTCTATACCGTCTGGCCGGTGGCGGCGAAGGAGTCGCGCGTCGTCTGTGAATGGATGGTGCATCCCGACGCGCCGGCCGCCGCGGGGTACAACATTCAGGATGCCGAGGAGTTCTGGGATCGCACCAACCGGCAGGACTGGCACATCTGCGAGCAGAGCCAGCTCGGCATCAGCTCCCGGGTGTACGCGCCCGGACCGTACTCGCCGCGCGAAAGCATCCCCGCCGCGTGGGACCGCACGTACTTGAGGGCATTTGAAGGCTCTTGAAGATGTGCTGACGGAAGTCGCGGAACGCCTCAAGGACAATTACCCATACGGCGATCCGCTGTACGCGGGCCAGATGCTCAAGCCGCCGCACGACGTGGCGCGCCGCGCGTACGAGATGGCCCTCAAGATCAATCCCAACAACCACGCGCGGCGCGC
>Ga0193723_1000741_pt1 | contig 12798 bp, 7 predicted proteins | sample H2m2metaG_FD_143042 | JGI IMG/M metagenome (GOLD analysis project Ga0193723, IMG submission 143042) | Soil microbial communities from a riparian zone of the East river system, Colorado, United States - H2m2 | ecosystem: Environmental > Terrestrial > Soil > Riparian zone | place: USA: East River... | reverse complement strand
TGGATGGTGTCGTGTCGATCACGGTGGGTTTCATGGGTGGTCGTACCGTCAGCCCATCGTACGAGGACGTCACCACCGGCCAAACCGGCCATCTCGAGTCGGTCCAGGTGGTGTACGATCCGCGCAAGGTCGGGTACGCAAAGTTGCTCGATGCGTTCTGGCACAACATCGACCCATTCCAGGTCAACGGGCAAGCCTGCGACCACGGGCCGCAGTACCAGTCCGCGATCTTCTATCGCGACTCCGTGCAGCAGCGCCTCGCCGCGGAATCGAAGCGCCACCTCGGCCTCCGGTTCCACCGGGAGATCGTGACGCAGCTGCGCGCGGCGGGCCCGTTCTTCGCGGCCGAGGAGTATCACCAGCACTACGCCAAGAAGAATCCCGTCAGGTATGGGCTGTATCGGACCGGCTGCGGTCGTGACCGGATTCTGCAGCAGATCTGGGGGAGGGGCACCGACACGACGCACGCGGAAGGGGGGGGAGCTTCAATGAGTGAACCCAAGATCGCACCGAAGCCGAGCGACGCCGAGCTGCAGCAGCGATTGACGCCATTGCAATACGAGGTGACGCAGCACGAGGTCACGGAGCGACCGTTCCAGAACGAGTATTGGGACAACCACAAGGCGGGGATCTACGTCGACGTAGTCTCCGGTGAGCCGCTCTTCAGCTCGCTCGACAAATTCGAGTCCGGTACGGGGTGGCCCAGCTTCACGCGGCCGTTAGATCCCGAGAACATCACGCAGAAGACCGACCGCTCGCTCTTCATGGAGCGCACCGAGGTTCGCTCGGCCCACGCCGATTCGCATCTCGGGCACCTGTTCGACGACGGCCCAGCGCCGACGCACCTGCGCTACTGCATCAACTCGGCGTCGCTGCGGTTCATCCCCGTCGAGCGGCTGGCGGACGAGGGGTACGGGAAGTACCTGCGCATCTTTCAGACGGCCAAACGGGACTGAGTGACACTGAAGCCCGCGACGAAGTTCCGCTGGGACGATGTCCCCATGGAGCCGCTCAATGAGCTGCTCTCCCGCCGTCTCATCACCGGCGATCGGACGATGCTGGCGCACGTGTACTTGAAGAAGGGCTGCGTCGTCCCCAAGCATCAGCACGAGAACGAGCAGTTCACCTACATCCTCGAGGGGGCGCTCGAGTTCCTGATCGGTGAGGACGGCGCTCGCAAGGAGATCATCCGCGCCGGGGAAGTACTCCACCTGCCTTCGAACCTGCCGCACGCGGCGCGAGCTCTGGAAGACACGCTCGACCTGGATATCTTCTGCCCCCCCCGCCAAGACTGGCTCGACAAAACGGACAGCTACCTGCGAAAGTAAGGTAGAGCCGGTTTCAAACTTAAGGCAGGACGTCCACCTCGACATTCGATGGATAGCGGGCCGTGCGGTACACCCGGTGCACCTGCGCCCGATATGCCTCAGGCCTCGCCGTGAAGATGTTGGGCACGAACGTTTGCGGGTTGCGGTCGTACAGCGGGAACCAGGTGCTCTGTACCTGCACCATGATGCGGTGGCCCCGCTTGAACGTGTAGGCTTGCTGATGCAGGTCCACGGTGAACGGCAGCACCGCGTTCCGCGCGATCGGCGCGGGGCGCTCCCAGCTCTGGCGGTACCGCCCCCGCATGATCTCGCCCGTCACCATCAGCTCGTAGCCGCCCATCGTCGGGCGATCAGGGATCGTGTCCGGGTACACGTCGATCAGCTTCGCCACCCAGTCGGCGTCCGAGCCGGTGGTCGATGCGAACAGGTGCGCGATCACATTCCCCGCGACGGTCACGTCCGCGGTGAGCGGCCCGGTCTGCCAGGTGAGCACGTCCTGCCGCCCGTCCACGAAGCGCTGGTCCTCCGTCTCCCAGCGCCGCCAGCGAGAGGTCGGCGAGTAGGTACGCTCCACCGGTCGCGGCCGATAGGGAACGGGATGCACCGGATCGGAGACGAACCAATCGCTGCCCGCGGTGTCGACCGGCGCGGTGAACGACAACGAGCCGTTGGCGCCGAAATAGAGATGCCGGTGCTCCGCGGTCGCGGGCGGCCAGTGGTCGAATTCGCGCCAGGTGTTCGTCCCGGCGTCGAACAGCGTTGCCTCGGCGACCTTGCCGTCGCCTTCGCCCTTGAGCCAGTAGCCGAACCACTTGGATTGCAGCGCCCGGTAATCGACGCCCGTCGCGCGCCCAAAGCGGATGTTGCCGAGCGCCACTCCCGAATCACCGGACCACTGCCCATGGTACCACGGGCCCATCACCAGACGATTGAGCCCCGCCGTGTCGCTGCGTTCGAGCGCGGCGTAGCTCGCGAGCGGCCCGTATTCATCCTCCTGATCCCACCAGCCGCCGACGGTGAGCGTCGGGACGGTAGTGTGGGTGAAGTAGCGGGGCAGGGAACGGGCGTGCCAGGCGGAGTCGTACGCGGGATGCGCCGCGAACCGACGCCACGTGGGCCACGCGTTCGCGCCGACCGCTTGCGCCAGTGCACCGAGGGTCGGAAACGAGAGATACCACTCGTACGTGTCGTAGCGCGCGGGGGACGGAGTCACACTCAGATCCGTGGACGCTTCCATCATCCAGGCGTATTCCAGGCCGTAGGACACCCGGAACGCTCCCTGATGGAAGAAGTCGTCTCCCATCCAGGCGTCGCCCATCGGCGCCTGCGGGCTGATGGCCTTGAGTGCGGGATGCGCGCCGATGCCGGCGACGGCCGTGAGCCAGCCGGGATACGACACGCCGTATATGCCGACGCGACCGTTGTTATTCGGCACGTGCTTCACGAGCCAGTCGATCGTGTCGTAGGTATCGGTGCTTTCGTCGGTCCCGGCGTGGCCGGAGCGGGGCGGGCGGTTCATGTCGAACGTCCCCTCCGAACGGAACCGGCCGCGGATGTCCTGGAAGACGAGGATGTAGCCGCCCAGGCCTAAATCATTGGCGCGCCGTACCATTCCGGCGTTGCCGCTGGCCTCGTAGGGGGTCCGCGTCATCAGGATCGGCAGGGGAGCGGTTGCCCCGCGTGGGACGACGATCACAGTGAAGAGGTGTATCCCGTCACGCATCGGGATCAGCGTATCGGTGCGGACCCATGCCGAGTCGGTGGGAGCCTGGGCGGCGGCGGTGGCCGGCGTTGCGAAAGAAGCGAAACCGGCAAAAGCCGCAATCGAAATGAGAGTGTCGTGGCGCATGAGAGTAACGCTGCAGTCTCACAGGTCGTCGCGCAACGGTGTGACCGTAATCACGACGAAATCTCGGGCGTTGCAGTACGTTCTTCCCCGTCCCTAGCTCCCCAAAAGAACTCCCCGCGCCCTCGAGGAGAACGGTAGGAAAATGAAGGCCATCCGCGTCCTGATGGTCGCTTTGGTCGTCTGCGTTATTGCCTCCTGCAGCGACCGCGCGCCCACCGCCCCGATGACCGTCCCGGCACCTGACGCGTCGCTCATCGGCGATCTACTCCGTCCCACCGGTTTACTCCAGTGCTCGGCCCTGCCCGCGGCGTCGGCGACTCAGACGATCGGGCCGGCGGGCGGCAGCATCACCGTTGGGCCGCACGTCCTGAAGATTCCGGCCGGCGCGCTCTCCCAGCCCACCACGATCACGGCGACGTTGGACGTGAATCGGGGCGTCAACGGCATTCGGTTCCAGCCCGATGGACTGCAGTTCGCGTCGTCCGCATATCTCACGATGAGCTACGCGAACTGCAGCCTGCTGGGAAGGCTGCTGCCCAAGCGGATCGCCTACACGAACAGCCTGCTGGACATCCTCTCGTACCTGCTCTCCGTCGACAACCTCTTCACCAAGAAGGTCACGGGACAGGTCCGGCACTTCTCGGAGTACGTGATCGCGTGGTGAGGGTTCGGTGACCGCCGTCCTGCGGCCCCGTCCGGCCGCGGACCTGTTGCACGAGGCGCGCGCGCGCGAGCGCGCCGCCTGCATTCCGGAGGCGATCGCCTGCTATGAGGGGGCCATCGCGGCCGCCGATCGCGGCGGTGATCGAGGAGTGCTCGCAGAGGCGCTGCGGCGGCTAGCAGTGGTGCGCCACCACCGTAACGAGTCGGCGGTCGCGCGCGCCCTATGCGACCGGAGCTTTGCCGTAGCTCGCGAGGTGGGAAACGACCTGCTAGCCGCCGAGGCGCTGAACACGCTGGGCGGTCTCGATCTCGCGGCGGGTGCGCTCGCCGAGGCGCGCAAGCATTTCCTCAACGCCGTGGAGCTGGGACGTCAGAGCCGCGAGCTCGGCGCGCGCATCGAGCAGAACCTCGGCATCGTCGCCAACATCCAAGGGAACTTCGACGAGGCTCTGGCCCACTACCAGCGCTCGCTCGAGGAGTGCCGCGCCGCGAACGATGAGCACGGCTGCGCGGTCGCCTACGCCAACCTCGGCATCGTCAGCACCGACCGTGGGGAGTTCGACCAGGCCGACGGCTATTTCACGGCCTGCTACGAGATCGCGGCGCGCGCTGGAGACTCGCATCTCGAGGGGCAGTGCCTGGTGAATCACGCCGAGGTGCACATCGCGCGCGGGCGCTACGAAGACGCGCGCCGCAACGCCGAGGCGGCGCTCGCCCTGTTCGATCAGCTCGACGCCCGCAGCAGCAAGGCTGAGGCGTACCGCGTGCTCGGTATGGTGTACCGCGAGACGGGCCGCACCGCGCTCGCCGAGTCGCGGCTCCGGTCCGCGATCGAGCTGGCCGTGAGCGCTGGCGCCGTCCTGGCGGAGGCGGAGGCATCGCGCGAGCTCGCCATCCTCTACCAGGGGAGCGGCCGCAACCAGGAGGCGCTGGGTCTCCTCAACGCCGCCCACCGTCTCTTCGCCCGCCTCGAAGCGCGCCTGGATTTGGTCAACGTGGGCGGCAAGATGGCGGAGCTCGAGGCCACCTACCTGGCGGTCGTGCGGGAGTGGGGGCAGTCGATCGAGTCGAGCGACACCTACACCTTCGGCCACTGTGAGCGCGTGGCGCGGCATGCCGTCGCCGTCGCCCGCGTGCTCGGCGTGGAGGAGGACGTCCAAACCGCCGTTCAGCTGGGCGCCTACCTGCACGACGTCGGCAAGGTGCGGGTCCCCCATGAAATCCTCAACAAGCCCGGGCCCCTGACTCGCGACGAGTACGAGGTGGTGCAGATGCACCCGATCTGGGGGATCGAGCTGCTCGCCAAAGTCGAGTTTCCGTGGGACCTGAAGCCGATCATCCGCTGGCATCACGAGCGCTACGACGGCACCGGTTACCCCGACCGACTGCGCGGGGACGAGATCCCGCTGGCGGCCCAGATCGTGGGCATCGTGGATGTGTACGACGCCCTGACGACCGCGCGCCCCTATCGTAAGGCGATGACCCCGGAGGCGGGGATGGCCGAAATCACGCGCTGCCGGTCGTGGTGGTCGGATCGGGTGTACATCGCCTTCGTGGAGGCCGTGACCACAGGTTTGCACAACCCGGCACCTCTCGCCCTTTGAGCGTGATGGGGAGGCGCCGGCAGGGGCTGGCGCGGCTTAAAATGCGGCAGTAACTCGCTGTTCCAAAGTGTCTTACGCGGCGCGCCCTCGTGGCTGGCCTCATCTTTGCCTCAGTTGAGCGACTATGGCCACCGGCTGGCAGGACTCTTGGACGTTCCGAATCGTTGATCAGGACACGGGGGCGTCAGTCCCCGGGGTCCCGGTCAGCGTGCTCCAGGAGGGCGGCCGCGGTGGCGGCTACTGGGTCAGCGACGCCGACGGGTTGGTGCGAATCCCCAAACACGACCACGCGCGCTTGCGCATACGCGTCGGGCTGCGCAACGAAGAGACGATCGAGCTCGACGCTCGCTCCCTGCCCGACGATCCGATCCCCCTCACCGCTCCGCGCGACCTACCGCTTGCCGGCGCGGCGTCCTCGCCAGCGGCACCGGCGCCTGCGAGTGCTGCTCCGTCCCCGCCGCCGCAACCGGGGGCCGGGGGGGCCGGGGGGGGCGGGGGCGGGCGTCAGGTGCGGTTCGCGCGCATCGGCGTGTTTCCGCAGGACCGAGATATCACCGGCGCACCCGACGTCGCACACATTGCCGCGCCTCCCCCACCGCCCTCGGGGGACCCTGCGGGCGTACGCTACGGCGTCCTGTTCGACCTCGAGTTGATCTGGCAGTCGCTCGGCGCCCAAGCGGGCGATACGCTATACAGCGTCTCGCTCGGCCCGGGCGAAGAGGTGAAGCTCGCGGTATCAGACGGGCGCTGGCGCAAGAAGCCCGACGCTCGCGAGCGGTCGCTGCAGATCGTCGCCAAGATGGTCGGCGCGCGGCAACTGGGCGATGGGTTGGAAGCGGTGCCGCTGGACCCCTGCGTTTCGTCCGATCTGCCGGGCGCGGCCGTCGAAACCGCCCGGCTCCTCGCTGAACGGACCGTACAGATGTGCGAGTCGCTGCGCCGTCGCCCGCTCGGTATCACAGAGCTCGAGGGAGAGGCGCACGCGGGGACGGGGGTCCGGACGCTGCGCAACATGCGGTCCGAAGGCGTCCTCACCTATCACTTTGTCGAGCCCGTCGAGCGCTATCGCGTGATCGTGCGGACGCCGCGCCTGCGGGCCGCGATGCTGGTGCCCTTCCGGCTCCCGAATATCGCGACCCGCGAGGTGGTGCGCCGCTTCGGGTACGCCCTGCGCCGCAGCCTGCTCGATCGTGCCCTGGCTTCCGATGTCGACCAGCTGATCGGCGCGGACGTGCCGCCAGCGGCGGTGGAGCAGCGCGTTTACGCTCACATCGCCGCCCATCTTCCTTATTACTCGGCGACCATCATCGCCGCCGGCGACGGGGCGGAGCGCTTCTTCGCGCTCGCGAAGCTGCGCGATCCGCGGGGCCGTCCCCTCACCGACGTCATCGAGAACGTGGTCGTCGGCCGCGTGGGCAACTACGTTGCGTTTCCGCTTCGCTCCGACGATTTCACGACGCCCGAATGGCGTACCGCCCTCACCGCGGCCGGCAACGCTCCGGCACGGACTTCGCAGGAGGTCACGGTCACGCTGCCGATTCCGGGTATATGGCTGCGGTCGGAGCTGTTCCCGGCCCAGGTCGCCGCCGAGGAGGACTCGGGCGCCGAACGGAGACCCGAGGAGGGACGGGCGGAGCGGCGCAAGCGGGGGTAGCCGGCCGACCGCGAAACCAACCCTTTGCCGTTCCGTAGCATCCAACGTAGGGTCCCCACACTCGGATGACTCATGGCCCCGTTGGCGTCGCTTGCTGCCGTCCTGCTCGCCGTTCAGGCCCCCCCCTCCGGGTCTCCTGCGACCCCTCCTCCGACTTCCTCATCCGCCATGACCGCCAAGGCGGTGCGCGCCGACGTCCCGCCGCTGATCGACGGGCGTGATGACGACGCGGTCTGGCGGATCGCCCCCGCGATCACGGCGTTCCGGCAGTTCCAGCCGGTCGAGGACGCGGAGCCGCGGTACCGCACGGAGGTAAAGGTCGCCTACGACGCTCACAACTTCTACGTCTTCATTCGCGCCTTCGATCCGCACCCCGACAGCATCCTCAAGCTGCTGGCGCGGCGCGACATCCGGACGGCATCCGACCAGCTCAAGATCATCGTCGACTCCTACCACGACCGCCGCACCGGTTACGAGTTCGCGGTGAACCCGGCGGGCGTGAAGCGCGACTACGCGGTCTACGACGACGCCAACGAAGACGACGCATGGGACGGGGTGTGGGAGGCCGGGACGCAGATCGACTCGCTCGGCTGGACGGCCGAGTTCCGCATCCCCCTCTCCCAGATGCGCTACACCCCCGGGCCGACCAATACGTTCGGGTTTGCCGTGTGGCGGGACATCGACCGCTACACCGAGCGCGAGAGCTGGCCGCTATACAGCCAGAAGCGCCCCGGTTTGATGTCACAGCTCGGGGAGGTGACGGGGCTCGACGGCCTCGCGGCACCGCGGCGGCTCGAGGTAGCACCCTATTTCGTGACGAAGAACGTGCCTCTCGATGGACCGGGGTTCGACCGCGCGCAGAAGATCGACGCGGGCGCCGACATCAAGTACGGGCTGACGTCGAACATCACGATCGACGCCACCGTCAATCCGGACTTTGGACAGGTCGAGGCCGACCCCTCGGTGCTCAACCTCGGTCCGTTCGAGACGTTCTACCAGGAGCGGCGGCCGTTCTTCATTGAGGGCACGGGCATTTTCCAGTTCGGCATCAATTGCAGCATCGTCAATTGCAGCGGGGAAGGGCTGTTCTACTCGCGGCGGGTGGGAGGCGCGTCCCGGATCCTCGGCGCCGCCAAGATCACCGGGCGGTTGCCCAGCGGGCTGACGCTCGGCGTGCTCGACGCCGTGACCAATAACTCCACGGACGGGTTGGGCCAGACGCTCGTGCCGACCACGAACTACTCCGCCCTCCGTCTGACGCAGGACTTCCGCAAGGGCGAAAGCGGCATCGGCCTGATGTTGACGGGAGTGAACCGCGGCGTCGATCAGTGGACCGAGAGTGTGCTGCGCAAGAGTGCTTACGTCGGCGCCTTCAACTTCCGCCACCGCTTCCGGAGCGGGCGTTATCAGCTCACCGGCTCCGTCGACATGAGCCGCGTCACGGGCACCCCCGCCGCGATGCTGCTGACACAAACGGACCGGGTGCACCGTTACGAGCGCCCCGACGATCGGTTGGAGGTCGACGCGGGGGCCACGAGTCTCTCCGGGGACGCCGAGGAGGTCCTGTTCCAGCGGACCAGCGGCTTCCTCCGGTTCGAGACGAGCTACCTGCGCCGGTCCCCCGGCTTCGAGGCGAACGACTTCGGGTTCCTGCGCCGTGCAGACCAGCAGAGCTGGAGCACGTGGGGCGCCCTAAATTGGACGAAGCCGTTCCTGATCTTCCAGCGGGGCTTCTGGAACTTCAACTGGTGGCAGTTCTGGACGACGGAAGGGTTGCCAACGGAGCGCGCCGCCAACACCAACGCGCACTTCCAGCTCAACAATCGGTACTGGCTGCACCTTGGCGGTACGATCGGTCAGCTCGGCGGGACCTTCGACGACCGCGTCGCTCGCGGCGGACCCGCCGTGCGCGTCGATCCGTACTTCGCCCCGTGGGGCGGCTTCGAGGGCGACCAACGCCGCCCCATCATTCCCTACCTCTTTTTCAACTACTTCCGCGCAGACGGCGGTCGCTCCACCAGCTTCAACGTGAGCCCGAGCGTGGACTTCCGTGTGTCCACGCAGTTCCGCGCGTCGCTTGGCCTCAGTCTCTCACACGACATCAACGACTGGCAGTACCACGGTACCGTCAGTACCACCGATACCAGCACCGGCGTCAGCACGCTGCACTACACGTTTGCGCACCTCGATCAGAAGACGGCCTCGGTGTCGTTCCGGTTGGACTACACGGCGAGCCCGACGCTCACCGTCCAGGCGTACGCGTCGCCGTTCGTGAGCAAGGGGCCCTACTCGAACGTGCGCGAGTTGTCGATCCCGCGCGCGGCGCGCTACGTGGACCGGTTCAAGCCGTATTCGGCGGTGCTGGGTCAGGAGAACTTCAAGGCCTTCAACTCGAACCTGGTGCTGCGCTGGGAGTACCGGCCCGGCTCGACGCTATTCGTGGTGTGGAGTCAGGGGCGGGTGGATCAAAACGACCTCGATACTTCGCGACCCCTGTCGCGCGACTTCCGCCGGCTGTTCGACCAACACCCGCAAAACACCTTCCTCGTGAAAGTGTCCTACTGGCTCAGCCGTTGATGCGGGTACTTGACACCTGGAAGGAGGGGAGGTAGCTCTCCTTCCCAAGTGACTATGGTGATACAGCTCGCGCTCGTTCTGCTGGTCGTCCTGCTGCTGAGCCTCTCGCTCAGCAGGGGGTCGCCGGCGCGCGCAAGAGTAGCATGATCGAATAGCAGCAGCAGCGCGAATCCAACGCCGCGGACCCCCTCAGGGTTCGCGGCTTTTTTTCACGTCTAGGGGGACTCATGGGACGAGACGTCGTCATCTTCGACACCACCTTGCGGGACGGAGAGCAGGCGCCCGGCAATTCCATGACGCCGGAGGCCAAGCTGCGCCTGGCGTGCCAGCTCGACCGACTCGGCGTAGATGTCATCGAGGCAGGGTTTCCCAGCGCGTCCGAGGGCGACTTCACCGGCGTCCGCGCCATCGCCGAGGCGGTGCAGCGTCCGATCATCGCGGCACTGGCCCGCTGCCATGACCGGGACATCGACCGGGCGGGGGAAGCGCTTCGGCCGGCGGCGCGCGGACGAATCCATGTCTTCATCGCGACGTCCGACCTGCACCTCGAGCACAAGCTGCGGCTCACGCGCGAGCAGTGTCTCGAGCGCGCACGCTCCGCGGTGCAGCGCGCCCGGGGCTTCACCGACGACGTCGAGTTCTCCGCCGAGGACGCGACCCGCACCGATCTGGAATTCCTGTGCCGCGTGGTCGCGGCCGCGATCGAGGCCGGCGCCACGACCATCAATCTCCCCGACACGGTGGGCTATGCCACGCCGGCCGAGTACGGGGCGATGTTCCGGGCGGTACGCGAGCGCGTGCCCAGCAGCGGCGGAGTCGTCTTCAGCGCTCATTGCCACGACGATCTCGGACTCGCCGTCGCCAATTCCCTCGCGGCCATCGAGGCGGGTGCGGGCCAGGTCGAGTGCACGATCAACGGCATCGGGGAGCGGGCCGGCAACGCCGCCCTCGAGGAGATCGTCGTGGCCGGGCGAGTCCGCCCCCTGGCGGTCGCGTTCCGCTGCGGCGTCCACACGCCGGAGTTGTTCCGGACCAGCCAGCTGCTCTCGCACCTGACCGGCATCTTTCCGCAGCCGAACAAGGCGGTCGTCGGCCGCAATGCCTTCGCCCACGAGGCGGGGATCCACCAGCACGGCATGATTCAGAACGGGCTGACCTATGAGATCATCCGGCCAGAGGAGGTCGGCGTTCCGCGGTCCACCCTGGTGCTGGGCAAGCACTCGGGCCGGCATGCGCTGGAGCGACGTTACCAGCAGCTCGGTTATGAGCTGGACGAGGCCACGCTCGACAACTTGTACCAGGAGTTCACGACGCTGGCGGACAAGAAACGCGAGATCCTCGACGAGGATCTGCTCGCATTGCTGCACGGCCGGTTTCACGACGCGCCCGAGACTTACCGGCTAGGGCTTCTGGAGGTGACGTGCGGCACGGTGGCTGCCACCGCCACCGTCGCCCTCGCGGGTCCGTGGACCGGGGAGCGGCGCGCGACGGGCAGCGGCAACGGCCCCATCGCCGCCGCGTTCGCCGCCATCGGCGAGCTCGTCGGACGCAGGATCGAAGTCTCGAACCTCACGGTGCAGTCGGTCACGCCGGGCCGCGACAGCCTCGGTCAGGTCCTGGTGCAGGTGAACGTCGACGGGAAATCGCTGTCCGGGCACGGTGCCTCGACGGACATCGTCGAGGCGAGCACCCGCGCGCTCGTGCACGCCCTCAACAAGGCGAGCCACGCGGATCAGCTCGAGGACCAGTCGTTGAACGCCGCCTACTTCTGGGGAGTGTGATCCGATGAGCGAGATCCTCAGCGGGGCGCACATCCTGTGCCGCACGCTGGTCGACGCGGGCGTCGACGTGCTCTTCGGGTATCCCGGGGGCGCCATCATGCCGTTCTACCACGCGCTGCCCGAAAGCCCTAGCCTGCGTCACATCCTCGTGCGCCACGAGCAGGCGGCCGCGCACGCCGCGGACGGCTACGCGCGCGCCAGCGGTCGCGTCGGCGTATGCGTCGCGACCTCCGGCCCCGGCGCCACGAACCTGGTCACCGGGCTCGCCACGGCACACATGGACAGCTCTCCCGTGGTGGCGATCACCGGACAGGTGTCGCGCCCCATGATCGGGCGGGACGCGTTCCAGGAGACCGACATCATCGGCATCACGCTGCCGATCACCAAGCAGAATTACCTCGTCCAGGACGCGGCCGACCTCGTGGACGTCGTGACCGAGGCGCTCGCCGTCGCGCAGCACGGGCGTCCGGGACCAGTGCTGATCGACGTGCCGAAGGACGTGCAGAACCAGAAGGTGGAGTATGTCTCACCGGCCGCTGTAGGGGCGCAGCATGCTGCGCCCCTACCCACGGCCGGCGACGACGCCGTCCAACGCGCCGCCGACCTCATCGCCGCCGCGAAGCGGCCCCTCTTGATGGTCGGCCACGGCGTCATCCTGGCGAACGCGTACGCCGAAGTGCGCGCCCTCGCCGAGAAGACCGGCATGCCCGTGATCACGACCCTGCTCGGTATCAGCGCCTTCCCGGAGGGTCACCCGTTGCACCTCGGGATGCCGGGGATGCACGGGGAGGTGCACGTGAACCGGGCGATCCAGCGTGCCGACCTGATCGTCGCCATCGGGTTGCGCTTCGACGACCGCGTGACAGGAAACCTCGCGGCGTTCGCGCCGCGCGCGCAGATCGTGCATATCGACCTGGACCGCTCGGAGATCGGGCGCAACGTCCCCACGGCCGTCGGGATTGTGGGCGACGCCGCGGTGATCGCCCGGCAGCTGGTCGCCGCGCTCGCCACACGCGACTGCGAGGCCTGGCGGGCGGAGATCGAGGGCGGCCGCCGCCCGCCCGATGCGAGCTTCCGCGGTGGCCTCTCGCCCGAGGCGATCCTCGCCGCCATCCACGCTGCGACCGGCGGTGAATGCACCATCGTCACCGACGTAGGTCAGCACCAGATGTGGGTGGCGAAGCTGTTCCCCTACCGCCGGCCCAACACGCACATCACGTCCGGGGGGCTCGGCACGATGGGCTTCGCCGTGCCGGCCGCGATGGGCGTGCACCTTGCGCGGCCGCAGGAGACGGTGTGGGCGATCTCGGGGGATGGTGGCTTCCAGATGAACATGGCCGAG
>Ga0193723_1000740_pt1 | contig 12802 bp, 14 predicted proteins | sample H2m2metaG_FD_143042 | JGI IMG/M metagenome (GOLD analysis project Ga0193723, IMG submission 143042) | Soil microbial communities from a riparian zone of the East river system, Colorado, United States - H2m2 | ecosystem: Environmental > Terrestrial > Soil > Riparian zone | place: USA: East River... | reverse complement strand
CTCGATGAATCCCCTGGTCACTCAAGGAGGCGGGATACGAGCAGCTGTCGCTGCAGGAGCTGCGCCGGGCCCGCGACCACGGCGTGACCAGGGGATTCATCGAGCGCGTGAAGGCGCGCGGGTACGGCAAGCCCTCGCTCGATGAGGTGATCCGACTGCGCGACAGGGGGTTGGACTAATTGCGGAAGACGTCTAGCGAAGTCGTCAAGCAGAGGCGTCGAGCAACGGCGGTCGAAGTTGCTCGACGCTTTTTCTCGACGTTCTTGCTCGACGGTGTTTAGTAGTCAGTAGTTAGTGGCCAGGGCCGGAATCGAACCGGCGACACGCGGATTTTCAGTTCTTCCCGCTGTGTTCTCTGTCCCGGAGCATTGGACAGCATCAGACAGTAGTCGTTCGTACATCAGCACTTCGGCCGCCTGACTCGGCGGCCGTTGTGCTGGTGGTGGGTGCAGTTGTCTGATGGTCCGGGGGACAACGGGGGGACAGTCCCGCAGACCGCGCCGGGAGAACAGCGGACTGAAAATCAATTCCTGGCTCGACACATCTCAGCATCCCTCGTCCTAACTCGTTGATACTCGTCACTCATCCCGAACAAGCAGTCCCATGCTGTTCATGCTGCACCAAGCTGTTTCGAGTGTGAGTCCCGCTGTTTGTCCCGCTGTCACATGGGAGGCTCACCACTTACCCACCACTAACACGTCGGTCGTCTCTGCGATCTGTGCGTCTGGTAAACGTGGATAGAGGAATAGGAAGCTGAGAGTCTGCCACTCGATTCGCTGCCGGGCCCTCAGGAGAGGCCCTGCTGATTGCTACGGCAACTAGGGCATTTTACGTTCATAGCGGGCTCAGGAAGAAGAAGCTTCTCTTGGTAGGCGAAGTGCAACGCTATGTTCCACAAGGAGTTGCTATGCTAGCCAATGTGTCTTCTTTGGTGTATCATTGAGTGTATGATTTCAACTCAACGCGTTTCCCGCAAGCTCGCGAAGGCACCGCTGGTTCATGTCATTACCCAGGTCCGCTTCGCCACGGTGCTCTCAATCGGGCAGTCCATCGCTCAAATTCAAGAGCGCCTCAAGGAGATGGGATTTGTTCGATACCAGAAAAGCCAAATCCAAAACATCTCCTACGTTCCTGGTTCGCCTCCCAAGGTTGAAGCTCAAGAGAGGTGGGACTTCACAGACAGGGATCGGCAGACTGGAATCGTCTTAACCCAAGACTTCGTGGCACTTCATACCAGCAAGTATGAAACCTTCGACGTGTTTGGCGAGCTGTTTGGTCGAGCGGTCCAAGTAGTTTCGACTGAAGCGCCTGTAGAACTTGCCGAACGCATGGGGATTCGATACGTAGACCTGATCCGGCCCGGCAAGGAGGAGTCGCTAGAAGACTATCTCCGTCCCGGCTTGCTAGGCTTCCCGTTCTCGGAACTTGAAAACGAACAGATCGGCGACTGGGCGTTGCGAAGTGAGGCAATCGTTCAGACGACGCAAGGAACACTCATTGTGCGGTGCACGTCGGCGAGCAACGATCAGTTTTTACCTCCCGACCTCATGCCTCCGGTCTTAGCGTACAACATCCCGCGCCTCGAACCTGACGAGCGTGCAGCCATTCTTGATACAGACCATTTCGCAGTCGTGGACAAGGACTTCAAGGCAGAAGCTCTGTTAGAGCAATTGGACCTTCTTCATCAGACGGCCAGTAAGGTGTTCAGGGCCGCAGTCACCGAGTACGCTCTAAAAAAATGGGGAGACTCCGCGTGACGACTTTTCAGCAAGCGCCTGTTGAATTCGTGCCTGTGAACGGGACTTCGATCAGCGGTCAGCGACAGCAACAAGGAGCGACAGGATTCTCGGCACTCTTGCTCATGCTCTTTTGTGCCTTCGGTACTGGAGGGGCAACAAGAGCCGTTCAGGCGCAATCTCCTACCAGCAGTGGGGGACGTGTACGGAGTCAACCTCCTCGTGTACTCGTCGCGTCTACTCCTGCCGTAGAGACGCTGAGCGTTCACCAACAGGTGGCAGTGCTCCGCGAGAGTCTCTCGCTCAACATGACTCAACTTGCGAGGGGCCTGGGAGTCGGTAGGGCTGCACTGTACGGTTGGCTCTCGGATGCCAGGACGCCTCGGCTAAAGCATCTTGGGAGACTCAAGGAGCTGTACGACGTTGCGAGCTATTGGCATCGTCTTTCTTCTAAGCCATTGGGGAAGTATCTGATTATGCCTTTGAACAACGGAACGTCGATTGCTCGGATGCTCACGAAAGCGCCACTCCCCATGAACGAGATAAAGGGGGCGCTCGAAGCCGTAGCCAGCGACATGCTGGCGAGCGAGATACGCAAGCGGTCGAGTGGCTATCGAAGCGTTACATCGGTGATGCGGGAGCGGGGTTACAAACCCCTACCAGGCGATGAATCGCGTAGTTTCGATCTGGACGATCTCGGTTCATAGCCAACATTGAGGAATATCTCGGTTGCACAACAACGACGAGGACGCTTCAAAAGTCAGAGAATTGGGATGGCGGCAGGGAGCTGTACTGCCGCCATCCCTGTTTGCCGCTGTCCAAGCAGCAACCGGGCTTACCTTCAAGGAAGGTGAGAGCGTTCCAGTCGTCGTGAGTCAGGACTGCGATGTTGCAAACCCAAGCTATACGCAGGAGCCTGACGTTGAGATCGTCCGTGCAACAATCATCCCATATCCAAACGGGAATTTCTGCCATGCCAAGAGTTCCCGAACGTTGCACACAGACTGCATCCTCGATGGTACACAGAAGACCATAGAACTAAAGGCGCAAGACAAGCGCCGCGTGGACCGGCGATTACTCGAACAATCGGGACCTGATAACAGGCTGGTTCTGCGAGACATTGTTCTCCTCGGCGGCTGGCTGGCGAATCGTTTTCGGCGAGCGTCATTCCCTGACGAGTTCGACCGTCGCCTCGCAGACTCAGGGTCGAAGAAGGCGTTGTATAGACTTTTCGAGAAGCACGGCGCGGACATTTCCTTTGTGTATGTGCTGCTGCGCCCGGATGAGGAACTGTTGCCGAAGGATTCTTACGACTTGACGGTGTGGCTCACGGTGCCGTCGCACCTCTACAACGACCAGACGAATCGGGAGCGTCTTGAGGAAACGCTTCGCGCACCCTGTGAGGCGATCCTTCAGAGGACGCCGGGGTTTCGTGTGGACGGAATCATGCTGGTCTCCGAGGAAGAATTTACCCTGCACGATGCGCGCTACTCGCGCCGAATGGATTTCGACAGTCTCACTTATCGCTCGTCTTCTGGGTTCATCTCCGAGAACTAGAGAGCGATAACCATTCGAGTCGTCGAAGTCCCGCCAGGCCGCTGGTCCTGCATGATCGACGGGGATTTTCCCGCTGATCTCTACGATGCGACTTGGGGTATGAGTACCTTTTCCCCAAAGAAGACAGCGAACAGAAAGCAATGAGCTTCACCGTCGTTTACTCTATCGCGGTAGGACTCAGCGTGTTGTTCTTCGTTGGGCTCTACCTCCTCGATAATCACAAGCCACATCCGCCGATGCAGCCGCCGAAACCGGACCCACCTCGGTGGCACAAATGGTTTGACGATCCGGTCTAGTGTACGAGACTGCTAGACCGCTAGGTGGCTTTGGCTCATCAGACGATGTTCGCGCCTTTCGCTCGATTGCACGACTCGCAAAGCAGTTGAATGTTGCGCGCCGTATTCGATCCCCCCTTCGCAACGGGAATGACGTGATCGTATTCGAGATTGGACCGCGAACCACACTGCACGCATTTACCTCCGTCGCGTTTCCAAACAACGAGTTTCACGTCGTCTGGAATCGCCTCGCGGGCATGTAGGAACGGGTCGTCCCGCATCTCCACCTTTGCGATTGCACTGCTCACGCGACGCTCCCTCCGGTCCTGCCGATCCAGAATGAGCGCTTTCACCTCATCGGGCTTGTAGCCTTCGTCTTCCCAGTAGAACTGACCTTGAAACATCCAATAGGTCCGGGCCTTTTGGGTGAGCCTTCCAACAGCGACCGCATGAGTCTGCTGATAAACGAGTATCTCACCGTACTGCTTCTGAGTGATGGCTCCGCACGTATAGTTGCCCGCTCGTAGCCGAATGACGCGGCGTGACTCGCCCCCCCATATGACCGGGTTACAGCCTGAAGGCGCGGCCTCGAAGCAGGCGGTTGGGTCGCGTCGGATCACTTGCGCTTAGGATGAACGGCGAGGTAGGCATTGACGAAATCCTGGGCCATTTCGGTGGTCTTGTGTTCGAGAGATGTGCTAAGGTTGTCGCGACCAACAGTTACTACGCCTGACGGTCCAAGCCAAGTGACAACCCAACCGGTCATCGAAAAGGTCGTCGAGGTGTCAAAGTAGGCTTGTAAAAATTGGTCCCACATCTCACCGTGCAAGATGCGGGTCGAGTCACGAGTTCTCGGCACAGCCCACCTCTTTGACTGTGCACTATCAATAGCGAGTACCAGGAGGTTAGTGATGACCCTCTTCGGAAATCCTGGCTCGGACAGTAGTATCCTATAGGCATAGGCCACTGTGCCGGTCGCATCGTTCAGCATTGCGAAGGAGACAGTTAATAAGTTAGGAGCCGATTTCGATACGATGATGCCGCGCTGTCTCAGCTCCAGCTCGAACACTGTCTGCAACCGGGATCGCGTTGCGTCTTCGCTGAGATTCGGAATTCGTGCATCCCACGTGAGGTCGATTTCCGCGTCTACGGAATCCACACCGGCAAGAATCGCAGCGGCTGGTGTCTGAGCCCTGACTCGTTGTAGACCGCTGAGAGGGGCGAACAAGAGCAACAACGCGGCGATCCGCAGGTGGGAGGGCATACGGCAGGATTTTACCGCCCTTTGTTGAGTCAGTGAAGGGCTCGGCGTGTTGTTCTTCGTGGGGTTCTACCTCTGCAGTAGAAAGGAAGTCAGTTCCGAAGCCTCATTCCACGGGTCGCTCAATTGGGAAGTGTGCGGTCAGACGCGCCAGTTCACGCATCGAACGACCAAGACCATCCGCCCCTGGAAACAACGAGTTGGCGGTGACATTCATCGAGTAGAGATGGTGCAAAAATGTGGGCTTGAGGTTCATCGGAATTATCAGCTTCCCGTAGTTGTACTCGACCTGCTCGGGCAGTTCTGAGCAGGCAGTTTCAATCAGATCGTATTGCTCGCCTAGAATGTTGCGGCAGACCGTGAAGATGCCCTGCTGCGCAACAATTCGTGCGGATCGGTTTTGAGATTGATGAATGGCCATGGTGGGTGGGGCATCGGGACGGAGACTGTCGCTCAATCGACCTCTGTCCGCAGGGTCTATGGTGGCAATTGCGTGACGCATCAGTCGGTAAGCGTGAAACACCCATATAGCCCCATCAGAGTCCCAATCATCCTCTGCAGCAAAGTAAGCACCAACATAGGGTGAAAGCGTCCAATCCAGGAGCCGAGTCGGTGCGCCATAGTGTTGCATCAAGGCCCACCGCTCCCAGAGTTCCTTTTCCCCGAAGTTGAGCAACGCGGGATCGACGTGAAGATGTACTTGTGAGAAGAATTCCATCTGAACACGCCGCTCGATGTCGATGGCGTCGGCTGGCGACGTACCCGCCTTCAGTGCTCGATGTAGAGATGGCGTTAGTCGCCACGAGGATTGCGTCTGTCCACGAAAGAGATACGTGTACTGCATAGCCGACTTAGTATCCGCGAACTGGTTCGCGAGTGTTTGGAACTCTTCCCAACTGTTCAGACGCTTTTCTTTCCAAGCCATGTCACATCTCGTCGTTTGGGGTGACGCCCGTTGTTCAGGTTCTCAGAAATTTGGCTCAACTATTTGGGAGGGTCATCGCTCTTTCGGCTCTCCGCCTTTCCCCCCGTGTACCCCACCCCCGCCGCGCATTCGATCCCACCCCACCCCGGTCCCGCCGTTTGTCCCGCTTTCACTCGATCCCATGCTGTAACCGCTAGACACAGCAGCACGTTGCGAGCCCGACCAAGGGACTAGGCATCCGCTCCAAGTCATCCGCTGTTAGCTGCTGCTCCTCCTCGATCCTCTCGCTGTTAGCTGCGGCGGTCGCGCACGTCGGTAAGCGCCTAACGGCTGACCTACACCCAATTTGTTTGCGACGGACCGCGGATTCCTGATTCTCTGGCCCGCAGCATCACCAACAATGCCGGGCGCTTTCGCGTGGCTGTCCCCCGACCGTCCCCCCACTGTCCCGGCTATTCAGTTGATAGAGCAGCGGACTGAAAAGACGAGGGGTCCCGTGCGGGCCCCTCGTTTTGTGCTCTGGCACTGGCACTCTTTCACCACATTTGACCGCATCGCAGGCACTGACCGGCAAACAGTACGGCAAACATGATTCCGAAGCACTACCTCACGCAGCTGTTTCCGCGGGGATGCCTTGTGACTTTTGGTGCAATCCTCTAGCGCGCGGGGCGGGGTTGGGTGATTGTTGTCCCCCCACGCGAGTCCTCGATTCGTGACACCACGCCATCGCTTGGCGGATCGCCGTTCGCCGCCGCCGTCGAACGAGCCCATCGCCCTGGCTCCTTCGATGATCGACGCGATCTCCCGAGCGCATGCCTTTGCGCCCGCGGCCACGCCCGTCATTCTCTATGGTGAGAGCGGGACCGGAAAGACGTTCTTCGCGGAATTCATCCACCAACTAAGCGGACGTGTCGGATCCCTGATCGCATTCAGTGTAGGGATGCTGGCGCCGCAGCTCGCGCTGGACGAGTTGTTTGGGCACGTGCAAGGCGCCTACACCGACGCCCGCAGGATGCGGACCGGTCTCATCGCCACAGCCGAAGTTGGAACCCTCCTGCTCGACGACGTGCAGAATCTCGATCTCGGAGTGCAGAAACAGCTGCTCCAGGTCCTCGATCGCGGAACCTATAGTCCGGTCGGCTCCGATCGCGTCCAGACGGTGGGGTGTCGTGTGATCCTCGCGATGACTGACGATCCTGATGTGCTCATGACAAAAGGTTTGATGTTGAAGGATCTCCGCTATCGCTTCGGTGCGTGCGCAATTGCCATTCCGCCGTTGCGCGAGCGGCGCCGGGAGATTCCGGTCCTGGCGCAGCGGGCGCTGCAGCGCTGTGCGGACCGGACGAAAGTGGCGGGGCCGACAGAGTTCAGCGAACTGGCGCTGGCGGTGCTGTGCGAGGGGGAGTACGAGGGCAATGTGCGACAGCTCGAAGGAATCGTGCTGAGCGCCTATCTCGTCGCGAGGTCGAAGAGTGCGTCCAGGATTGAAATCGAGCATTTGCCTCCGCAGTTCACGCCCCGCTTGCGATACCAGCGGCATGGAGATCTCGATGCTAATCGGATAGTGGTTAAACGGATCCTGCGGATTACCGGTGGGAACGTGAAGAAGGCCGCTCAGATGCTGGGAGTTAGCAGAACCACGGTCAAGGCAGTACTGCGAATCGATGGGACGGAACCGTAGGACACTTTGAGACTGGGAGCTGAACTATGCCTCGCTCATTAGTCAGCGCCGCGTCGCTCACCCTGCTACTGATGTGGAACTGTGGCAAAGAGAGCACAGCAGTCGATCCCGTTGTTGCTGTCGTCGTGACGCCGACGATCATCTCTTTGGGTCCCAAGGAGCCGCGCCAGTTGGTTGCGACCGTTCAACTGGCGAGCGGCGACACGCTCCAGCACGCGGCCATATACTGGTCGGCGGACAACGAGGCGGTTGCAAGGGTCTCCCAATCGGGTGTCGTAACGGCCACGGGCGACGGTACCGTGCAGGTTCGCGCGACGGTGGCTGGAGTCTCCGGCGCTGCCGCAGTCGTCGTGCAAAATGTCCTACGTGACGTGATCATCTATCTAACTGGTGAGTTCGGTCAGCCCGATGAAATCAGCATCGTGAGTCCCGATGGGACAGCACGACGGCGACTGACGATCGATCAGCTTGGTTACGCGACACTCGCGATTTCGCCAAATGGGCGGCGCATTGCTTTCGCTAGGCTCGTCAACGGGGCCTGGGGGCTCTTTCTGATGAACGCTGATGGGGGAGCCGCCTCGCTGCTGATCCAGCGGGAATTCGCTGGGTCGCCCGCGTGGTCCCCGGATGGTTCCCAGATCGCGTTCCGGAGTGACAACGATAGCCCGGTCGGGACGTATAGCCGCATTTTTGTCATCAACGTCGACGGGACTGGTCTCCATCAGGTCCCACCGGACAGTTCGCACTCGGGCGACGACGGACCCGCTTGGTCACCCGACGGTACGCGGATCGCCTTCACGCGAGGCGGCAAGCTTCAGGTGGTGAATGCCGATGGAACAGGCTTGACGCCCTTGCCGAATGATGAGGGTGCGACATCCCCAGCATGGTCACCGGATGGAACGCGTCTCGCCTACCAAAGCCAGGAAGGGGACATCTTCGTCCGGAATGCAGATGGGTCGAATCCGGTTCAGCTCACCACCACCACGGTCTGGGAGACCGCGGCGCGCTGGTCACCCGACAGCCGTCGCTTGGTGTTCGAGCGCGTCATTGGTGGCACGCAGCTCTTTATCATCAATGCGGACGGTACCGGAGAGGTCCGGTTGAGCACAGGGAGCCTGGCCAGTGATGAAGGACCAAGCTGGAGTCCGTTGCCGTAGTTCCTGCTAATGTAGCCTTAAGGCTTGAGTCGCCCGAGCTGCCCCTCTACTTGATAAGCAGGCGCCCGGTTCTCCGTATTCGCCTCAGCATCGCTCTGGCAAGCGGTTGATCCGAATGGCGCCCCTGCCCCTGAGAAGCGACGCTTCGCGGCAACACCGCCGCAGCCGCGCGATTGGTGCGAGTTAGCCGCAATACTCTGAGTGCGTTCGAGAGCTGCGCACGTCGTGAGCCCAAGCCCGAAACGCCCTGTGCGCACTACTAGAGCCATCGGCAAGGCGTGCTGGGCAGCCACGTTGAGGAACGAGGCCCGGAAGATCCGCGCGTGCTCGAGCGCATCGGTTTAGACTCAGCCGACGCCGATGAGCGGAGGCGGCCCGATAACCCGGATGCGCCGTGGCGCTTCAGGCTAGCCTAGGCCGGCACGCTCGTCTTGGCGTTGAGTCATGCGGGGTGCGCAGTCACATGTTGCTGCTACGTCAGCTTAATGGTTGGGGACCCTGAACAAGTTTCTTACTTACCGCTATCGGATCTACGCGCCCCCCAGGTGCCGAGTATCGGGCTGAAAGGAGGATTGGGCACCGAATAAGTCCCCCCGATGCTATCTCGAGTGATGCAGCGACCTCTGAGTGTGAACTCAGCTGGGGCGAATTTTAGTGTCAGGGAATCGCCTTGGAGTTCTAATGACGTAACTGGATAGTTTATTTCTTCCTTTGTGCCTTCGGCGCTTGTAGACAGCAGTCTGGTACTGCCACCTTTATCGCTCAGGTCTATGAATCCATTGGTAAACTCTCCGCTATCACGTGCTGCCATTTGCACTGCCCAGCGTCCAACCACTGTAGATCTCCCGCACTCGCCTTGCTGACCGGACCGATGGGAGCACGCTACGCCGAGAACGATCTGGCACAAAACCATCTTCTTAATAGCCATATACTAACTCTTTCCTTTCGCTCGTATCGCTTCAACGCTGGCGTCTGCGCATTCCCCGGCTCGGTAGCTCCTGTCTGCTTCATCCCTCTCAGCTCTGGTCGCACCACCGTGACGGGCCTCATAATGACCACGGTCATGCTCAAGTGCAAGAAACCCGTACTCACTTGCGAGTGAGGTAAAGTCCTCCCTTTGTCGAGGCGTTCGGTGTTCCCAATTGATATCAAACGCAAGTCCTGCCCGGTGAAGACTATTCGGGTTTAGACCAGGACGCCCTTGTGTACCTGGCGTGAGTCGGTCACGATACGCGTTATTCATGCTAACAGGGATTCCAGCATCGCGGGCCATGTTAAATATTTCCTGAACGCTTCCTGAAACAGTCTTATCGACGCACATATTCCGTTGAGCGCGTGAAAGATGTTGCCGCGTGGCTCGAGTCCAAGCGGCCGGGGGGACAATAGGGGGACAATGGAGAGAATCGAGGAGACCAGACGTTCGCTAAATCGTTGTGCTACAAGTGGCCAGGGGCAGAATCGAACTGCCGACACGCGGATTTTCAGTCCGCTGCTCTACCAACTGAGCTACCTGGCCAAAATCGGAGAGGGAAGATAGAAAGCTAGGCGCTGGACGCCAAGTACAGTGGTCCCGAGTTGCGAGGCTTGAGGACAAGCGGTCTATTCAACAGCCGTCACCCCTCGGCGAGTACCGCTTTCCTCGGAGACCCTGCATGCGATCCTCTAATGCTCTCTATACCGCCCTCGGCGTGGGCCTGCTGCTTGCCGCCTGCCGCGAAGCCCCGATCACCACCCTCGGCACCCCCAGCTTCAGCGCCCTCGGCGCGGGGTCCGCAACGGTAGTCAACGTCAGCCGCGATACCACCGCGCAAAACGAGACCCCACTGGCCGTCAATCCGGCCAACCCGAACAACATGATCACCGGGAATAACGACTGGAACTACAACGACGGCTGCGGCGTCAACGCGACCTTCGACGGTGGCAAGACGTGGACGCCGACGCTGCCGAGCGGCTTCATCCCCGGCATCACGCAATTCACCGACGACCCGGCGGTCCCGGGAACCGGCAGCTACGTGGTCGGCGGCGATCCTGCGGTCGCGTTCAGTCCGGATGGAAATACCGCCTACTTCACCTGCTTCGGCTACGTGGGCAAGAACGTCGCGCTGTGGCTCAGCCGCTCGAGCGACGACGGCCGCTCCTGGACCGCCGGCGGCCCCGATCATCCGCTCACGCTCGTCAGCGCATTCCAGGGCGACGGCAAAGCGCGCGGATCGAACGGGCAATTCCCCGATCACGAGTCGATGACCGTCGCCGACGACGGCACGATCTACGTGCCGTGGGCGCATTTCACCGGATTCAGCGGCCACTCGCCGATCTTCATCGGGGTGTCGCACGACGGCGGCAACAGCTTCGCGCTCCCCGTGAAAGTGTCGAGCGGCTCAGTCCGCAGCGACCAGGACCCGCGCGTCGTCGTCGACAACGCGACCGGGTACGCCTACCTGACGTTCGACAATTCCGTGCAGGGCGGCAAAGGCACGGCGATGTTCGTGAGCGTGTCGACCGATCACGGCGCGACGTGGAGCAAGTCGCTCAGGTTCGCCACGTTCCAGAACCCGGTCTGCCTCTACCCGCCGTACTGCTTCAACATCTCCGGCGGACAGTTCCGCGCTCCAGGCTCCTATCCCGCCCCCGCGTTCGATCCGTCCACGGGCCGTCTGTACGTGGCCTATACCGATATCGTGAACGGAAAGGCGCAGATTCTGCTGACCTACGCGAACGTCAGCGACATCACGAAGTGGAGCACGCCGGCGATCGTTGCGCCCGCATCGGGCGACCGCATCAATGTCGAGCTGAGCGTCGAGCCCGCGAGCGGCCGGCTCGATCTGATGACCAACGACCGCAGCTACACCGGCAACACGCTGTTGGACGTTTCCTACATCACAAGCGCCGACGGTGGCCAAACGTGGTCCACGACGCGCGTCACGAAGACGAGCTGGGATCCGTCGGCGTACGGCGTCCCCTGCTCCGACTGCGCCAACGGCATCCGGCCCTTCATCGGCGACTATGACGGCATCGTCTCGCTGCCCGGCAGCGCGGCGATGACGTGGACCGGTCCCGGCAAGACATTCGGCACCTACCCGACGAACCTGGAGGTCTACTTCGGGAGCGTCACCCCATAATGGCCCCCCCCTCTCGCCGCGACTTCCTCGTCACTGTCGCCCAAGCCGGCGTCGCGCTCTCGGCGCTCCGGCTCCCGCAGCATCCGCCCGTCTTGGCGTCGCTTTTCCCCAGCCCCGAACCCCTCACCCCGAGCCCCCAGGACGTCGGCCTCGACTGGCGCATGCTGGGCCCGTTCCGCGGCGGCCGCTGTGACGCCGCGTGCGGCGTGCCCGGCCGGCCCGACGAGTTCTACTTCGGCCACGTGAACGGCGGTGTCTGGAAAACGATCGATGCCGGCAGAACCTGGCTCCCGATCTTCGATGACCAGCCCGTCGCCTCGATCGGCGCCCTGGCAGTAGCACCATCGGCGCCCGACGTGATCTACGTCGGCTCGGGCGAGTCCACCCTGCGCGACTCCGTGGGCTTCGGCAACGGGGTCTACAAGTCCACCGACTCAGGGAGCACCTGGACTCACCTCGGCCTGGGCGACACGCAGCACATCGGCAAGATCGCCGTCGATCCCAAGAACCCCGACGTGGTCTTCGTAGCGGCGATCGGTCACCTCTACGCCGCAAACCCCGAACGCGGGGTGTTCCGCTCGAAGGACGGCGGCCGCACCTGGCAGAAGGTCCTCTACAAGGACGAGAACGTCGGCGCGGTCGAGGTCGTGATCGATCCGACCGATTCGCGCGTGGTCTACGCAGGATTGTGGAATACGCGGCGGCCACCCTGGTTCGTCTACGCGCCCACCAACGGCCCCGGCGGCGGCATCCACAAGTCGACCGATGGCGGATCAACCTGGCACGAGCTGACGGTCGGCCTGCCTGCCGCCGGGATCGGGCGCACCGGCATCGCCGTCGCTCCGTCCAATCCGCGGCGCGTGTACGCCGTGGTCGACTGCCTCGTGCCCGATCCGAATGCGCCGCCCCTGCCGCCCGCGGCGCCGCAGGCGCCGGGCCGCCCTGCGCCGCCGCCGCCCGGACAAGGCGGGGTGTTCCGCTCCGACGACGCGGGTGATACGTGGCGGCGCGTCAACGGCGATCAGGCGCTGTGGGGCCGCGGCTGGTATTTCGAGAAAATCGCCGTCGATCCGAAGGACGCCGACATCGTG
>Ga0193723_1000739_pt1 | contig 12808 bp, 13 predicted proteins | sample H2m2metaG_FD_143042 | JGI IMG/M metagenome (GOLD analysis project Ga0193723, IMG submission 143042) | Soil microbial communities from a riparian zone of the East river system, Colorado, United States - H2m2 | ecosystem: Environmental > Terrestrial > Soil > Riparian zone | place: USA: East River... | reverse complement strand
AGGCTTGCCTTCGCTACGCCCATGACATTATAGTGCGGCACGACCTTTTCTGAACCGTAATAAGTCATCGCCACAATGCTGCCGCCGTCGGTCATCAGCGGTGCGGCTTCGCGTGAAAGCGCCACAAGCGAGTAAGCGCTAATATCGTGCGCCGTGCGAAAAGCTTCGCGTGTCGTGCTCAAGAAATCGCCTTCCAGCGCCTCTTTGGGCGCGAACGCAAGCGAGTGCAGCATTAAATCGAGCCGATCGGTCTCGCCACGCGCCTTTTCAAAGAACGCCCTGATCTCATCGTCACTCGAAACGTCACAGGGAAAAAACGGCGTTTTTTCTCCAAATTCGTTAACGAGCTCCTCGATATTCTCCTTTAGCCGCTCGCCCTGATAATTAAAAATCAAGCGTGCGCCTGCTGCGGCCCAAGCCTTCGCGATCGCCCAGGCGATACTGCGCTTGTTCGCCACGCCAAAAACGACACCTATTTTTCCTGCCAAAACTTGTTGGGTCATAAGCGGAAAAGATACGCAGCTTTAACGGGCCGCAAAAAGCCGAAATGAAAATCGGACCTGGTCGTTGACGGCGCCCGTCTCGGGAGAATTCGTGAGCGTAAATATTCGTCGACCTGAAAGTTCGTTTATCGATCGAATTGGTTGAAATTTTCAAAACTCTCATATTCATGAATAGAATTTACAACGTGATTTCAGACCAGATTGGACAAATCGTTACCGATATGGAGAATGGAGCCGCTCGAAAAGCCCTCTGCTCTTAATCGTCCTTTAAATGGCTGTCATCGGGATCACCGGCGGAATTTCCACGGGCAAGAGCACGCTTTGCGCGTGTCTACGTGAGATTGTTCCCAATGCCAAGTTTTTCGATGCCGATCATGCGGCACGTCAACTTGTCGATCTTGATCCGGAGGTTGAAACGGAGATTCGACGTGAATTTGGCAATGCGATTTTTTCGGCCGATCAGGGGTTGAATCGGGAAAAACTTCGTCATATAGTATTTGGTAACGCGGCTAAAAGGCGCGCGCTCGAGCAGATTCTCCATCCGCGGATTCGGCGCCAATGGAGCACAGAAGCGGAAACGCATCGCAACTCTCCCGATTTTTTCTTCGCTGATATCCCACTTCTTTATGAAACCGGCGGCGAAAGGTTGTGCGATCGAGTGGTCGTGGTCGCCTGTTCCTACAGGACCCAACTCCGCTGGCTAATGGAGCGCATGTCGCTGGAACGCTCCGCGACGGAACAAATGATCAATTCACAAATGCCTCTCGAAGAAAAAGTCGGACGCGCAGACCATGTCGTGTGGAATAACGGCGCTCGGATGGTGCTGGCCGATCAAGCGCGGTGCCTCGTTGCGCTCTGGCAAAAGCAATCATGGACGAAAACCTAACCTCATCAGAGAGGCAAACTGTAGAGGCAGGCGTGTCGCCTGCAGACTCCCAAATTGTGGCCAACGCGGCTACTACAGCACGCTCACTTGATCTAAACGAGGTGCAAGAACTTTCGGGTGAAGAGCTGGAATCCTTAGCGCGCGATTTGCATCTACATTTGCATCCTGGGCGCTCGCGCCATCAACACATTCTTGATCTAATCTGCGCGGCATTGTCCGGCGGGGCAAGGATCACCGCGGAGGGATTTCTCGACCAGGTAAGTGATTCGCTCGCAATGCTCCGCTGGCCACAATTAAACTTCCTGCCGGTTCCCGAGGATGTTTGCGTTCCACGCGCATTGATAGAGCAATATCACCTGCGTCCCGGCCAAAAGCTCGCCGGGATTGTACGGCTTCCTGGTCACCGCGAGAAATTCCTCACGCTTGAACAAGTCACAACAATTGAAGGAGAACCGGCGGAGCAATGGAGCGAGCCGACGGACTTCGACAAACTTACACCGCAATTTCCGCAGGGCCGGATCATGCTCGAAAATCCAGAGACGAATTCCATCAGCGCTCGCGCAGTTGACCTGCTGGCGCCACTCGGCAGGGGGCAGCGTGGCCTCATCGTCTCACCGCCACGGGTGGGCAAGACGATCCTGCTCAAGGAGATCGCTAAAGCGATTCGGGTAAATCATCCGGACATCGTGCTCATACTGCTGTTAGTGGACGAACGGCCGGAAGAAGTGACCGATCTGGAGCGGGAAATTGATTGCCAAATTTATCATTCGAATTTCGACGAAAGCGTCCATCGACATGTGCAGGTCGCGGAGATTGTGCTGGACCGCGCCAAACGTCTGGTAGAAATGAAGCAAGACGTGGTGGTTTTGCTCGACAGCATCACACGGCTTTCGCGCGGGTATAACAATCTACAGCCCGGCAAAGGCCGGATCATGTCGGGCGGCGTCGAGGCGAAAGCGCTCACCAAGCCGAAGAAATTTTTCGGTTCCGCTCGCAACGTCGAAGAAGGCGGCAGCCTTACGATCCTTGCGACGGCGTTGATTGAAACCGGCAGCCGGATGGACGAATTAATTTTCGAAGAATTCAAAGGAACAGGGAATATGGAGTTGCATCTCGACCGCGCATTGGTTGAGAAGCGGCTCTACCCCGCGATTCACGTTTTGCAGTCGGCCACGCGCCGTGAAGATTTGCTGTATCATCCTGATGAATGGGAGCGAGTACAGATGTTACGGAAGACGATGGCGGCACTTCCTCCTATCGAGGCGATGGAAAAGTTGATCGAGAATCTCGAAGCGACGAAAACAAACGCCGAATTGCTCCTGAGCGGATTGAGGTGATCGCGAGCGTTTCACAGCTCGCCGAGCTGCTTCCGGAAATTGAAAGTGTCGATCGCGTGGCGATCGATACCGAAGCCGACAGCCTCCATTGTTATCGAGAGAAGCTTTGTCTGCTCCAAGTCAGCCTGTCCGCCAATCGGACGGACTCGTCCGGTGGCGAGCCGGGGCGGGATTACATTGTCGATCCGCTGGCCGATGTCGATCTTGCGCCGTTGTGCGCTGCGCTGGAGCGAAAAGAGATTGTTTTGCACGGAGCGGATTTCGATCTGCGATTACTCCGCCGAGGTCTCAATTTTACCGCGCAGCGCATTTTCGACACGATGCTTGCAGCGCGCCTGCTCGGGATCCGCGAGTTTAGTCTAGCCGCTTTGGTAAAACGGTATTTCGGTGTCGAACTCGGCAAAGGTTCTCAAAAGGCAAATTGGGCGCGGCGTCCGCTCTCTGCTCGGATGCTGGAATATGCGATGAACGACACGCATTACCTGTTGCCTCTTGTCGAACGCCTCGAGTCGCAATTGAAACAATTCGATCGAATGGATTGGCTGCGGCAATCCTGCCAACGCGCAGTCGAGCAAGCGGCAGTCGAACGCGCGCGCGATAAGGACGACCTTTGGCGCATCCGCGGATCTGGTTTGCTCCGGGGCCGCGCGGCTGCTGTGCTACGCGCGCTTTGGCAATGGCGTGAAAAGGAAGCGGAAGCGGCAGACCGGCCACCGTTTCATATTTTGCAAAATCACGAGCTACTCAATGCGGCAGTAAGTTTCGCCTCGGAAAAGCTGCCTGACTACAGACATTTCTCTTCGCGCCGACGTCAGGCATTTCGCGAAGCAGCGCAGAGCGCATTGCAGTTGTCCGAAGAAGAATGGCCGGTCTCGCTGCGCCGCTTCGGAACGCGGCCAAGCACGGGAATGATAGCTCGGACCGAAGAACTGCGACGGCGACGGGATCGCCGGGCACGGGAACTCGATTTGGAGCCGGCCTTTATCGCATCGCGCAGCACCCTTGAAGCGATCGCGGCGGATGAAACTTGCGCGACGACTTTGCTGGTTCCCTGGCAACGCGAATTGATCGGAATTAAAATGTGAGCCGCAGACATTTATGTCCCCTGGGGCTGCCTAGGAGCCTGACCGAACCAGCGACGATTCCTTGGTCGTTGCGGGGCGAAACGAAATCGCGGCTTTACTGCGAAAGCAAAAGGACTAGGGGATGATCAAGGTCTGACCGACCTTCAAATTTTCAGGATTGTGGATGCTTTCCTTGTTCGCGTTGAGAATCGTTTCCCAGCGTCTCGGTGATTTATAAAACTTCCGTGAAATCGATGCGAGGGTATCGCCTGACTGAACAATATAAGTTCGTCCTCCGGATTTCTTAGAGGCGTTTTTTGTCGAACTCGCGTCACCCGCTTTCGATTTCTCCGAACCGCTCCGCAATGTGCCAGCACGCGCTTCGAGCTCCTTGTGCAGATTCAGATTCTCATTTCGCAACCGGGCTGCCTCGGCTCGAGGGACGACGGAGTCGCCGGACAAAGTCGTCAGCACTGCGACCTCATCACGTTTCATCGAATTCTTCACATCATTTGCATGAGAGCCGTTTGGACTGAGCGCGAGATAACGCCTAAAATGGTGCAGCGCGCTGAGCGGGTCGTTCATTTTGTCGTCGTAGAGGAGCGCGAGCTTGTAATGAATCTCAGCGCATCGTGGACTGTCATCGAGTGCGGCTTCGTAGAGATTGATCGCACGCTCAAAGTCTCCCTGGGCTGATTTCCCATCCGCATCTTGAACGAGCTGCGCATAGCGGGAGCTCATCAGGCGATCACAGCCAGTAAAAGCGCAAGCGACAAAGATCGACAACGACACGTAAGCGATCGCGGTGCGATAATGGTTCGTCATTTAACAAATCAGCGATTCAGTGAAGTAGCGATTCGTTTTTGCGGTGGTGAGCGACGCCTAAAATATCTTGAGCAGTTCATGGCCTGCGGCGCTGAGCAAAGCCACTCAACAGCGATTGCAAAAGGTTTCGTGCGATCCTGCAATTCCTTTACTCTTTCGAGCCGTGATTTCACTTCTTTAATCGCTAATTGATTGAATCGTCTATTGTCTAATTTATTTTCACTTGTGAGATCGCGCGTATTTCATTTTTTTCTCTTCGCAACGGCAGCGTCTCTCTTTCCCGCTGTGCCTTTGTCTGGGTCGCTTTCTAACGGACAACGCTACAGAGTCAATTTTGTCGATGTCGATGGCAATGCACTTTCCACCGCTGACGGGCACGTCACCGTATTAGTCGTGACCACACCTGTCGATTCAGAAAAAGCGCGCGCAGTGGGAGATCGGGCTCCAGATTATTGTCTCGGCAATCCCAAGTACAGAATGATTACGATTCTCGATTTCACCAGGAAGCACACCCAGATCGGGCGAAAGATTGCGATCATGTTCGTGCGACATCGTCTCAACGAAGAAGCGAAGCGGCTTCAGGCACGGTACGACGAGAAGAAAATTGCGCGTAATGCGAGAGGCGACATCTTCACGGTGACCGATTTTGACGGGACGGTGTCCTCTCAGCTCAGCGGACAATCTCCAGCAGCGGATTTTCGCGTTTTCGTCTTCGCGCGGAACGGGGAATTACTCCAACAATGGGATGACGTTCCGACTGCAGCGGACCTGGCTGCAGTCGTCAAGGGGCCTTAATACTTTTGCATGGCCGGGTCGATCTCATTCGCCCAGGCGTCGATTCCGCCTTCGAGATTGTAAACGTTGGCAAAGCCACGCTGTTGCAGCAATCGCACTGCTTGCGCGCTGCGCTGGCCGCTGTGGCAATGGATAACGATTGGACCCTCGCGCTGCAGCTCATCTGCCCGTTCAGCGATTTCTCTAAGCGGAATTAACTTCGCGCCATGAATCCGCGCGATTTCGTATTCGAAGGTTTCCCGCACATCGATTAATTCGAATGGTTCGCGCCCATCCATCTTCCGCTTCAGCTCATGCGCCGACATCGTCGGTACCGCCTCCTCGTCCCGCCGCGCTCCGCAAAATTGTTCGTAATCAATCGGCGAAAAGATGGTCGGATTTTCACCGCAAACCGGACATTGGGGATCGCGTCGCAGGTTAAGTTCCCGGAATTTCATTCTCAGCGCGTCGAAGTGGAGAAGACGACCTACGAGCGGCTCACCGATGCCGACGATCAACTTGATCGTCTCAATCGCCTGCAACATCCCGATAATGCCCGGCAAGACACCGAGCACTCCTGCCTCCGCGCAGTTTGGTACCGTGTCCGGCGCAGGCGGCTCCGGAAATAAGCAGCGATAGCACGGCCCGCCTAGATGAGGCGCGAACACGGTGGTTTGTCCCTCAAAACGAAATACGGAGCCGTAGACGTTCGGTCTACGCGCAAAAACGCACACATCATTCGATAGATATCGTGTCGGAAAATTATCCGAGCCGTCCACGATCAAGTCGTACTGCGCAACAAGCTGGGGTGCGTTCTCACTGGAGAAACGGCACTTGTGCAATTCGATGTCGATCTTCGGATTGATGTCGCTCAAGCGGTCCCGCGCAGATTCCAATTTGCCGCGGCCAATGTCCTTTGTTCCGTGAAGAATCTGTCGTTGCAGATTCGAAAGATCGACATCGTCGAAATCAACAATCCCAATTGTGCCCACACCGGCGGCGGCCAGATACAGTGCAGCAGGCGACCCCAATCCCCCGGCGCCGATGCACAAGACGCGAGCCGCTTTCAGATGTCGTTGCCCGTCCGGTGTAACTTCCGGCATCATGAGATGACGTGAATAACGTTCCAGTTCTTCACCGCTCAACTGCATAGCGTTGCTTCGTTTATCCTCGATGATGCTGCGCTTCATGCTGGTGCCCTTATTCTAGCACAATTTTTATTGCCGGTGGGACGAGACGCAACCGGTTCTGAGCGGAGACTGCCGGCGTGTTTCAGCGTTTGCGCAGAGGAACCAGTAGAACTGGAACGGGAGTGTCGCGGAGCACAGCGTGGCTGATGCTACCGACGACACGGTGGATTTCGAAATTAGAGGAATTCTATTCTCTGACGATGACCGGCGTGCCTTCGGGAGCGGCATTAAAGAAGTGCGCCGCCATTCCTTTGGGTAAGCGAATGCAGCCGTGTGACGCGGCATACGGCGGGACATAACCCTCGTGCATCGCGTAGCCACCGTTGAAATGCATGCAATACGGCATTCGCGCTCCGTCAAAATGGGTGCCTGGCGGCCGAGAATCTTTGCGCACGTCGATGTTGGACCTCACCACATTGCCGTAGTCATCGACGTAATCGCCGAATTCGCTTGAAACGTGGTCCCTGTCTTTCGAAACCACTTGGTAATGACCAGGAGGAGTAGAGAACCCGGGTTTGCCGGTAGAGACGGTGGTTTCGCCGACTACACGTTTGCCTTTGTAAAAGTACGCTTTCTGTTCGCCGACACGAACGACGATTTTCGGTGAGCCGGATACACCGTCGCCATTCCAATAGCCGGACGGCTGTGGTGCGAATGCGGCGAGCGGATGTTCAATATAGGATGGAAGCTCTTCGCAGCTGGAGCAGAAGACAATGACTGCCGCCACAGCGAAAAGTTGAATGAATCGGCCGAATTTCATGGAGCGTCGGACACTAATCGCGTTGTGTTTCCGCTTCAATTGCAAAACGCTGCCGAGCCGTCACGAACGAAAAACCTTTCCTGGCTCTGACGCGGCGCAGGCGCGGGGCTACAGCCGGTTGACGGTGCGCACTGCAGCAAATACGCTCGCTTTATGGCTACTGTCACTGAGCCGGAAACAAGAACGTCGTCGGAGAGTCGCGCCACGCCCGCTGTGCAGCCGCCGATTAATCTTAAGAACTGGATCGAAGAGAACCGGGAAAAGTTCAAGCCGCCGGTCAGCAACCGTTATCTCTATGATGGCCGCGATTTTTTTGTGATGGTCATCAAGGGTCCAAATGCGCGGAACGATTTTCATCTGGTCGATTCGGAAGAGTATTTCTACCAACTGAAGGGCGACATCAAAGTGCGCGTGCGCGAAGGCGAGCGCATCGTCGATCACATCGTGCGTGAAGGCGAAACGTTTTTCATTCCGCCGAGTGTTCCGCATTCGCCCCAGCGACCGCCGGACACGATCGGCGTGGTGGTCGAGCGTCGCCGCCCGCCGGGTGAGATGGAACACGTCATTTTCTATTGCGAGAACTGCGGCGCGTTGGTCGAAGACATTCACTTCGACTGCGCCGATATTGTACAACACTTCAGCCAGGCGATGCTCGAGTTTTGGAACGATGACGCGCGGCGCACGTGCAAGAAATGCGGTAGGAAAGTCGAGCAACCGGGGCCGATGCAGCCGTTCTAGGCACGGCTCCGCACGAGCCGCGCATGAAGATCGACCTGCACACACACATCCTTCCGCGCGAGTGGCCCGACCTCGATGCGAAATATGGCTACGGCGGTTTCGTTCGGCTCGACCACTACAAACCGTGTTGCGCGCGGATGATGATCGGCGACCGCGTCTTTCGCGAAATCACCGACAATGTGTGGGATCCCAAGCGTCGCATTGAGGAGTGCGATCGCGAGAAAATTTCGATGCAGGTACTTTCCACCGTGCCGGTGATGTTCAGCTACTGGGCGAAACCGGCTGACGCGCTGGATCTTTCACGGCGTTTAAATGATCACATCGCTAAAGTCGTTCGTAATCATCCGAAGCGATTTGCAGGGCTGGCGACAATCCCGCTGCAGGATCCAGACTTGGCGGCGATCGAGCTGGAACGATGCGTCCGCGAATTGGGCCTGCGCGGGGCGCAGATTGGCACGCACGTGGACGCAAATCCGCACTCCGGGCGCGTCGACACCTTAAATCTAGACAATGCGTCGTTTCAGCCCGTATGGAGCGCAGCGGAGCAGCTCGGCGCGGCGATCTTCGTTCATCCATGGGACATGTTCGGCAAGGAGCGCATGCCAAAATATTGGCTGCCGTGGCTCGTCGGGATGCCGGCCGAGACGTCGCTGGCAATCTGCTCGATGATTTTCGGCGGCGTTTTCGACCGGTTCCCGAAGCTCCGCGTCGCTTTTGCACACGGCGGCGGCGCATTCCCATTCACAATCGGCCGCATCGAACATGCGTTCCACGTCCGGCCGGATTTGGTTTCGACGGAGAACAAGACGAATCCGCGAAAATATCTCGCTCGCTTCGATCATCGAGAAGTCATTCCGGCGCGGTTCTACGTGGACTCGCTCGTGCACGATGCTGGCGCACTGAGAATGCTTCTCAACCAATTCGGCGCTCGACGCGTCGCACTTGGGTCGGACTATCCATTCCCGCTAGGCGAAGCGCACCCCGGCGAACTAATCCAATCAATGAAGGAACTCTCTGCGAAAGATAAATCGCGACTGTTTTCCGGGACCGCGCGCGAATTCCTTGGGATGGATTCCTCGCGCGAAGAGCACCGAGGTCACAAAGCTAGGTAAGGGGCGATCGCCTCAGCCTCTCAACCTTCTCCAAAGGGCGATATTGAAGGAGATGAGGCGCGCTCGGAATGAGCGTCCTCGCGCTCACCGACGTCGCAAAGTTAAATCCTGCGGTTCGTTCAGGCTTCGGTAAAGCTCGGCCTCTGCCTCGGAAACCTTAACCAGCTGAACCTTGCCCTCGTCGGCGAGGCGCCTAACGAGTGGTTGGAGAGACCAGTCATTCCCCGCCAGCGCCGCCGTAAAATCGACATATGCCTCCACCGGATAAACGGCAGCGAGCGGTTCGGCGCGTCTGCCGATCGTCGGAACAACTCCGCAACCCGGATTCGCCCGATGGCAAAGGTCTTGCAACTGAGCGGCGGTCACGAAGGGCATATCGACCCCGAGCGCCACCAGGTGCGATGTCCGTGTTCGCGCTAACGCGGCGGTCAGCCCGCTGATCGGCCCCCGCGGTGGCGCCCGATCCAATACTAGCTCTGTGTCGGGCGGACGCCACGAGCGCTCCTCCCGCGCCGACACCAAAATTTTTTCGGGTCCCAGGTGGCGCAACAACGTGATCTGCCGTTGCCACAGAGGTTCGCCGTTGAAAACGATCGTCGCTTTTTCTGTGCCCATGCGGCGCGACTCGCCGCCCGCCAGCAACACCGCCGTCAGCGTCATTTACTCAATCACTGCGAGCTGGGTTACTCGAACTGGCCCATCGCTCAGGATACGCGCACGCAATCCGCCGCGGCCGCGCAGAAATTCTTCCGCGCCGGGCGCAAAGGCCTGATCCATCCAGTAACACGGCCGGCATTCCTCCACACCGGCGAAGGAGACGCCTTGAACTTCAAATTCCGCACCAATCAATTCATTGAGGTCCTGATCTCGTGTGATGACATTCCGCCGCAGAAGCGATGGCGGTTTATTCGCTACGCCGAACTCGGCGCAAAGCGCCTGGTAAGTTTCCTCCGCGAAAAAGGTGACCTGGCCTTTATAGGCGTTCTTGTAATCGAAAAAGCGGTCGCCGCGAATTCCGCGGCCGGCTATACATTCAATGGAAGGCACTTCGAAAATTGGATGAGTGTCCGCAGGTTTGCCATGGTGACCAAAAAAATTGTGTCCGGGTGAAATGTAGAGATGCGTAATTTCCACATGGTAAAGTATCACTTCCCGAAATCACTGCGAGCGTCCTACGCGATTGCGGACGCTAGGGGCAGCCGTGGTGGCTACGTGGAAGGGAGATCAACCTAGAAATGAGTGCACCGAAAACTGAAGTTCCTGGAATCGCCGCGGGGAGTGTCGTTCGCCGCAAAGCCGACGGTTCGTGTGAATGTATTACGGACGAAGTGACGGTAGAGGAACCATTGGAAATTCGGATCGGCAAAGATTCGATCGCCGTCACGATGCGTACGCCTGGTGACGACACCGATCTGACTGCGGGCTTTTTGCTTTCGGAAGGGATCGTTCGGCGCCGGGCTGACGTGCAGGACATCGCTCACTGCACCTTGCCAGCCTCACTCGGAAACGTCGTGAATGTCACCCTGTCACCGGAAGTGCAATGGAGCGCCGCGTCCGCGCGCCGTCTTGGAACGATCTCAACGAGCTGCGGTTTGTGTGGCAAGACCAGCATCGACTTCATTCGTCAGCAATTCTCTTCGCTCGATAAGACAGCATCAGTCCGCCTCCCCGTCGCGCGGCTATTGCAAATGCCCGACCAGCTGCGGCGTGCTCAGGGAAATTTCGCGCGCACCGGCGGAATTCACGCCGCCGCCATCTTCGATCTCGACGGCGCGTTGGTCGTTTTGCAGGAGGACATCGGCCGACATAACGCCGTAGACAAAGCGATCGGTCACGCCTTTCTCGCCGGCCAGTTGCCGTTGCAAAACCACGTCCTGTTGGTCAGCGGACGCTGCTCCCTGGAAATTGTCCAAAAAGCGCTGGCCGCCGGAATCCCGATCGTTGCATCAGTGTCGGCGCCTTCGACCCTCGCCGTTAATTTCGCGCGGGAGAGCCGGCAAACTCTTGTCAGTTTTCTTCGGCCACCAACTTTTAACGTCTATGCGCACATTGAGCGCCTGGCCCTGGATGTCGAAGGTTCTAAATTCTAAATTCTGCTTTCGACGTCACTCCATGTGACGCAAATACTCGCGATCCCACGCCGCTGGAATACTTTCGCGCGGCGAATACGGACCGGGTCGATACGCGCGGGAGGCAATGCCTTGCTGGCTTAACTCGCACACATGCCAATCCTGCCGATTGGTCATGTCCCAAAATTCAATTGCATCGTTCGGATGAAAATCGCTGCGATCGAATGCCTCCGAATGGAAAAACCAATCACAAAAGATGAGCGTTCGTTCCGGAGACTGCGGCCAGAGCTGATGCACCATGACATAATCAGGATGCATGCTCAGCAGCGTGTTCGGGAAAAGGGAATAATAGAAAACCCGATTATGGTCCTCGGCCTTGATGTCGCCCACTGGTAGCGCGCAGGTATTGCCGGTCATCGTCAGACTATTGCCCTTTGCGATCCGCATAAACCCGCCGAGAAAAGGTCCTTCACACAGATCGTTCTCCGCTGAATCGTAGGGCGTCAGTTTCGAGAGCGCGGGATGCACCCCCGGACAGTGATAGCACTCCGAATAATTTTCGAAGATCAACTTCCAATTTGCTTGGACGTCATACTCAATCCGTTTCGCAGAGCGCAGCTTCGGCAGATTCCAGTGGCTAAATTTTCCGGCCAATGGCGCAAACACTTTCTCCAACGGGATAGGGGAATCCGCCAGATTGACGAAGATGAATCCTTCCCATAACGCCAGGTTGACGGCGTGCAGCGAGTAGTCGGCTTTATCGAACCCTTCGACATCGTCCATGTGCGGTGCGCCGACTAGTCTTCCGTCCAAGCCGTATGTCCAGGCATGATACGGACACTGAATCGCGGACAAGTGTCCGTTGTGGTCCTCGCGCAACCGCGTTCCGCGATGACGGCAGACATTGTAAAAACTGCGCACTCGCCCCTCTTTATCCCGCAAAACGATCAGACTTTCGCCGGCCACTTCCGCGGTAAAATAATCGCCGGGTTTAGTGATCTGACTCTGATGCCCGACGCACACCCATTGAGTGGAAAAAATGACCTCTCGTTCTTTTGCAAAAATCTCCGGCGAAACGGAATACTTTTGTTCGAGCGTTTTCGCGCCGGACGCGAAAGTTTCGGCCGTTTTGCGAAAGGCAGATGTTGCTGTCGTTTGCATCAGACTAAGACGATACAAATTAGGAAAGTAGGAAACAAGGAAGGTCCGGCTGAATGTGCCCTGGGATACATTACGCATTCAATTTCCTACGTTCCTGCTGTCCTAATTCCGTCGCTGGTCCTGGATTCGTGGCTTCGAGATTAATCTCCTCTTTTCGTGGTTACATTTCGTGCCGGATCGCCCACAGATCGTGAAAGATCGGCTTGAACAATGACTCCTTCAGAAACGGCACACCGGGCGATCCACCGGTGCCCTTCTTCGCGCCGATCGTCCGCTCGACCAGCTTGATGTGACGGTAGCGCCATTCTTGTAATCCCTCGTCAAAGTCGGTCATCAATTCGAAAAGGATGGAAAGTTCCGGTGAACTCTTGTAGAGCCGCAGGATTTCT